>Ga0315281_10002448_pt1 | contig 27610 bp, 25 predicted proteins | sample YL17G07_0_MG_FD_204540 | JGI IMG/M metagenome (GOLD analysis project Ga0315281, IMG submission 204540) | Sediment microbial communities from Yellowstone Lake, YNP, Wyoming, USA - YL17G07_0 | ecosystem: Environmental > Aquatic > Freshwater > Lake > Sediment | place: USA: Wyoming | collected...
GCGCGTCAGTCCCGCGACGGCGGCGGCTATGGCGGCAACCGCAGCCGCGGCCGCGGGTAAAGATAGCTCCGGGTCCCGGTTCGCCGGGACGTCGACAAAAGGGCCGGCGCCGATCAAGCGCTGGCCCTTTTTTTTGAGATGAATTCCAGTCATGCCGTCGCAAAGGAGTTGACGCGCATTCGCGCTGCCGCCAGAATAATGCTCAGGTTTGAGCAGGGGATTTTATGCGGCTGACTATGCTTGTGGCGGTTGGGTATCTGTTGTTGGCAGGGGTGGTGCAGGCGCAAAATGCTCCTGCCGGGTCGGCCGAGCGCGGCCAGAAAATATACATGCAACAGTTGTGCCAAAGTTGCCACGGCACGATCGGACATAGCGGCGGCGTTGCGGGACCCAAAATTGCGCCGAATCCGTTTCCGTGGGCTGCGTTCGCGCAGCAGGTCAGGAAACCGCGCCAGGCGATGATTCCCTACAGCGAAAAGACCCTGCCTGAGCAGGACCTCGCCGATATTTATGCTTACTTGGTTTCAATCAAGCCCGGTCCGGCCGCCAAGGACATTCCGCTCTTAAGCGGTTTTTGAGCGTTCGCGCGCTGGCTGGCCTAAGCGTCGCGAATCGATTCGGTTTGACCCCGTAGCGTTACTCGCGTATAAAGGCGGCGCAGGATCGTCAAGCAGTGAAATTGCCAGTCCGTTGTTGCCGCGCAGTTGCCATACGCGGTATCCCTCAGGTCATTGTTATTTCCTCTCTTGAAGTTCTCGCACCCGGGCTCACGCCCATTTTCAAATTTTAAGGAAATACAGACATGACTAACGGTACCGTTAAGTGGTTCAACGACGCCAAAGGCTTCGGCTTTATTACACCCGAAGACGGCGGCAAGGATCTTTTCGTGCATTTCTCGGCGATCCAGAGCAGCGGATTCAAGAGCCTGCGCGAAAACCAGAAGGTCTCTTTCGATGTTACGACCGGCCCCAAGGGCGATCAGGCCACGAACATCAAGTCGCTGGATTAACCTCCATCGCGGCAATAAAAAAGCCCGGGCGACCGGGCTTTTTTTCGTGCCAAGGAATCTCTCGTCATTCCCGCGCAGGCGGGCATCCCGAAACGCCTGAATTTCCACTTCAGCGCGGCTGGCACACCACGTCGATCAATGCCGGCCCGCCCTTTTTGACGACCTCGAGCGCGCGCTTGAGCGCGGGACCGAGTTTGGCCGGATCCGTAATCGGGCCTTCCGCCCATACGCCCATGCCCTGAGCAAGCTTGGCGAAATCGACGTCGGGATTGGTGATCTCGGTGCCGATGCGCGCGGTGGCCTGGGGCCGGTTGTGTATGGCGGCCATGCGCTGCACGTGCATGATCTCCTGATGGTAACAACGGTTGTTGTGCATCAGCCAGAGCAGCGGAATCTTGTGATGCGCCGCCGTCCACAGCACGCCCGGCGCGTACATCATGTCGCCGTCGGGCTGGAAGGTGACCGTGATGATGCCTTTGTCTTTGTTCGCGAGGGCGGCGCCCAGCGCGATCGGCGAATAGCCGCCGAGGCCGTAGCCGCCATTGCCACCGAGCATCTGGTGGTGCTCGGTAACCGGCCACAGCCGGCGCGGCCATGGCACGCGGTCGCTCACCGCCAGTGACCATTTTTCGTTTTTGATCACGTTCCACATCTCGGCGGCGAGCCGCGCCGTGCTGACCGGGGTTGCGTCCCAACCCACCGCTGCAGCGTCCTTGTCGCGCTGTTTCATTTCGCGGTGCATCTTGGCGACCGCCTTGGCGCGATCGGCGAACGCGGCCTTGCGCTCCGGGGTGGTGGCGCGCTTCACCGCGTCGATAAGATCGGGCAGCGTGGCTTCCACGTCGCCGCCGATCGCAAGGTCGGACGGCATGAAACGCTGGATGTCCTGATAGTTCGATTTTCGCGCCACATCCAGCATCGAAATCGAAATGACCTTCACATCCGGCTTGTGTATGGGCCGGTAGGTTTTGTAGGGATCGGAGAAGGAATTGAGGTTGCCCCAGGGGTCTCCCACTTCGAGCAGCAGGATCACGTCGGCGTCCCGCACCAGCGTCAACCGCATGAACGAGCAATCGAGATCGTGCGTGCTGGGAAAATTTACGCGGCTGCCGAGGTCAACTACCGGCGCGCCCAGCGCTTCGGCCAATTCGACCATCATCTTCACGCCGTTTTGCGAGCGTGTTGCGCGGTCGGCGAGTATGACTGGTTTTTGTGCGCCGACCAGCAGCTTTGCCGCCTCGCGCAGCGCCGAAGTGTCGCCTTGCGGCTGGATCAACCGGGAAATTTTCGGTATGCGCAGTTTTTCGGAATGCTCGATTTCTTCTTCCTGCAGGTCCATGTCGATGGCAATCATGACCGGCGCCATCGGCGCAGTCAGCGTGAACTGATGGGCGCGCACGGTGGATTCCGCAAAATGCTGCAGCGATGCCGGCTGGTCGTCCCATTTGATGAAGTCGCGCACGAGGGCGGCTGGATCCTGCGCGCTGTGGATCCATTCCACGCCGGGCCGGCGTGTTGCCGCATCGATTCCATTGCCGCCGAACATGATCATCGGCACGCGATCGCACCACGCATTGTAAAGAGCCATCGAAGCATGCTGCAGGCCGACCGTGCCGTGCACCATGACGCCCATGGGCTTGCCCGAGGCCTTGGCATAACCATGCGCCAGGCCGGTGGCCGATTCCTCGTGCAGGCAGGTGAGAATCTCCGGGTTCTTGTTGCCCAGATAATTGATCATCGATTCCTGCAGGCTGCGAAAGCCGGCCGCCGGATTGATTGCGACGTATTGCAGCCCGATGGCTTTCAATACGTCGGCCATGAAATCCGATCCGGGATGGGTGATGAACGTTTCGCTCGGCAGCTTGGCAGTTGCAGCTTTGGCTGCAGGTTTGGCGCCCTCGGCGGTCGCGTCAGCGGCGGCGGCAATTTTGGTGCCGGCCGCGACGGCGGCACCTGCGGCCGCAGCGCCTTTCAGAAACGAGCGGCGGTCTAGTCTTGTGTTTTCACTATCCTTGCTCATGGGCATCCCCTTTTTTCGGCAAGTTCCAATATATCAGAACTCACCGGCGCAGGATTTTTTTATCGCCCCCTCCAGTCGGACCGCGCGGCCTTGATTTGACACGTTCGGAGAGCGCACCTATTCTGGCCTTTTCCCAGCCAATTTCATCGCTCATGGCATCGACGAACGCCGGCGCGCCGGCCAGCCTCGAAATGATCCGCAGGCTGGTCGAGTTTCCCACCGTGAGCCGGGATTCCAACCTCGAGCTGATCCACTTTGCGCGCGATTATCTGCGGGAGCTGGGCGCCGAGTCTCGTCTGACCTTCGACGACGAAAAGCGCAAGGCCAACCTGTTCGCCACGCTGGGTACCACCGGTGAGCCCGGGATCGTGTTGTCGGGGCACACCGACGTCGTGCCGACGGAAGGGCAGGCGTGGGATACCGATCCCTTCAGAATGGTGGAGAAGGACGGGAGGCTTTACGGCCGCGGCACCTGCGACATGAAAAGCTTTCTGGCGGCAGCGCTGACGCTCGCACCGGAATTTGCGCGGCGCGGTTTGAAAACGCCGCTGCATTTTGCGTTTTCGTATGACGAGGAAGTCGGCTGCATCGGAATCGGGCGCCTGCTTTCGGATCTTGCGAGCGCCGGCATCAAACCCAAGTCCTGCATCGTCGGCGAGCCGACGATGATGCGGCCGGTGATCGCTCACAAAGGCAAGCACGGCTACCGCTGCACGGTGCGTGGGCTCGCAAGCCATTCGGCGTATGCGCCGCAGGGCGTCAACGCGGTCGAGGCCGCGGCCGAAGCAATTGCGTTTCTGAAAAACATGGCGCGCCGCCACCGCGACCGCGGCCCGTATGATCGCGGCTTCGATGTTGCGCATACCACGGTGCACACGGGCGTCATACGCGGCGGGACGGCTCTCAACATCGTGCCGCACGAATGCGTGTTCGACTTCGAGTTTCGTCAATTGCCGGGCGACGATCCCGGTGCGCTGCTCGCCGAGTTCACGGATTACGTGAAAGCCCGCCTGGAGCCGGAAATGCGCGCGGTGCACGCTGGCGCGGGCTTCGTAATAGAGCCGCTTTCGGCGATACCGGTGCTCGACACGAAGCCGGAAAGCGAAGTGGTGGCGCTCGCCCAGGAATTGTCCGGCAACGGCGAGATCGGCAAGGTCTCGTTCGGCACCGAGGGCTCGCAGTTCCAGCGGGCGGGAATACCGACCGTCATCTGTGGCCCGGGCTCGATCGAACAGGCGCACAAACCGAACGAGTTCGTGACGGTCGATCAGGTGTTCAGGTGCGAGCAGTTCATGCGGCGGCTGATGGACCGCATCTGTTCCGCGTGACGCGGCGCCCGGGCGGCGTCAGGTGGTGGCTACCCACTGCGGATCACCCTGCTGTTCGCGCTCGAACAGCAGAAAGTCATAGTAGCCGCAGCGCTTGCCGTCAGGAAAGTCGCGGCAGACAGCCGGGCGGGCTTCGTAGACGGTGCAGCGCCGTTTCTCGGTGTCGAAAAAGCGGCAGACCTGTTTGAAGTGCTCATCCTGCTGGTGGCGCAGTCCCCGCACCTTGGCGCCGGGGTCATACTTGGTAAAGCGGCGTTCCGCGTCACCGTGGCTAACGCCAAAGTGCTTTGCCAGCCGCGCAATGTCGCGTTTACCGACTTCGATCAGCGGATAGCTGCAGCAGTACGCGGGACACTTGGTGCAGTCGTACGCTACTTTCGACCGCGCTGCATTTGCGGATTGTTTCTGGATCGGGATAACCCGGCGTTGCGTGGTCATGATGCGCTGTGCGGAGTGGTGCGCAGGCGAAGAATGGGCGGGGCGCCGATTGTAACTTAGCCTGCCGGATATTGGAAACGACGCAGGCGCTACGGCTTAGCGATTACGTCGTCCTCGACCTTTGTCCGAAATTATGCAGGCGCCAATTCCGCCGTATTGCCGTGCATCAGGTCGTTTGGCGGCCGTTCGTGCGTTGGATCCATGGATGGCGCATTCAGCGGCTGGAATCGGCGCCGTAGCTGAAGTCATCGAAGAGCGTCAGGCTGTCCGCCTTGGTCCAGACGCCGACCGAACCGGCTCCTGCGATATGATCGTCGTCCAGCTCGATGTAAGCCTTGCCGTTGAGCAGCACGCGGATCTTCTTACCAGAGAATTCCACTCGCAGCGCATGCCACATATTGCGTGGCACAGGTGCATCGACATATTTGATCGTCTTGCGGCTTGCGTTTTGCGTGTAGTACAGCGACACGTTGTTTTCGAGTGCATTGGCGCGAGCGACGTAATAGTTGTCGCCGTCCTTGAAGCGCCATACCAGTCCGCCGGCCTGATCTTCCTTGCCCGAAATCGCTTTGAATCTGACTTCGACATGGCCGTCGGCAAACGTCGTGTCCTGCTTCACGCACCACGGGAACGTGCCGCTGCCTGATTGCTTCAGCACGTTCGGCTTGCTGGGGGCGGTCGCGTCGGCCTCAATCGACCATTTCGGCGAGCCGTGCCCGGTGACGCCAGCGCGCCAGCCCGCTGGTGCAGCGCCGGTTTTGTCCTGGTCGAAAGATATCGTTGCAGCATTGACGGTACTCATGGAGATGAGTGCTCCTGAAATAACGAGAAATGAAAATAGCAATGTCTTCACGCGACATCCCCTCGACTGCGGCATCGAGCTAACGATACGCCGCCGGATTCCACGTGTGCACTTCGTCCTGTCCTTCCCTGCACCAGGCATAGAGCGCGTCGTACATCACCATCCCGTGCTTCAGCATCTCATGGTCGTCCTTGAAGTTGCGCGACAAGCCGAGTGACACCGCGACCAGCCCCGCGGCCTGCGGCGCCAGCTCCAGGCACGCAGTATCGGCACCGCGTACGATCAGCGCGAGGCGGGCCAGCGCAGGGTCGCCCGTCAGCCGGTAGGTTTTGAGGAACGCGTCGAAACTGCACAGGTCGCCGTCGTGGGAGAACGCAACGTCGGGAACGTCATACGGAACCGCTTCCTTCTCCGTTGCCGTTCGCAGGACTTCCTTGGGAGGCACGTAGAGAAACTCAGCCTCGTGATCCACGAAACGCGCAATCAACCACGGGCAGGCGATGCGGTCTATCTTCGGGCGCTCGCGCGTGACCCAGCGAGTCGAGGCTTCCCTGGGCTTTGCGGCCAGTTCACCCTTGACGGCTTTCCAGCCCTCCTCCAGGCCGCCATCAAGAAAATTTGCCGCAATTCCCGCCTCGCGCAGCGCTTGTGCCGCATTCTGGCTGACTTCGTGGCCATGTACGCAGTAAACCACCACGCTGCTCGCGCGCGGCAGCTCTTTTGTCCACGATGGCACGGCGGTCGGGTCGCGCCGCAATGCGCCGGCAATCATCTCGGGCGCCGCGCGAAACGCGGTTGACTTGCGCACATCAATGACGAGCGGGGGCTTTGTTCCGGCTAAGGCGGATTTCAGTTCCACTGCGGTGATTGACTTATCCATTGCCTCGGCTCCTTTCAATGTTGCTTAAGAATTGCGGCGTAAGCGAGCATACCCTCAAAGCCGGTCGGTAGCGCTCGATCATGTTGGCCGTGTGCGTATCGACATCGATTTTCCACAAAAAGCGCGTCGAGGAAGACAATGCATACAGAGTTCCGCCCGCGGCGTACGCAAGAGCGCCGAATCCGACCTCCCAATCCTCTTTGCCAGGCAGGCTGATTTCCAGTTCCTTCAACTCGAAACTGTCCGCATCTATCCGGTATAGCTTCGCTTGCACATTGCTGGATACCAGCGCTGATCCAGACCGGTCCAATATTAGGTCAGGATCGCAGACAGTCCGGACAACATTCCAGTTGGGCAATGCTATCTGCCGTATCGGCTGTTTCGTTGCGGCATCGTAAACGCGCACGCTATCGAGACCGAGCACCCAAAGCCTGCCGCGTGCCGTATCCGTCTTGGCGCGAAGAGCTTCCCCCTCGCTTGCCGCGTACGCCTCAGACAGGGCGTCTGCGCCGCCGCTACGGCCTGCCGTCGGGCGTTGCGTCGGATCGCTTACATTGCTGCAGCCAGTGCTTGCGGTCATTGCCAAAACCAGGATTAACCTGCTAAAAACATTACGGATTCCATGATTCATAAAAACTCCTTTCGGGTGAGATCGGAGCAGCACTTGAGACGGAATCGTCCTGGGTTGCCGGGTGTCTGCAAAAAACCCGACTCGGTAGCTCAACCACCATTTGCGGCCGTTGAGAGCCTGTATATCCGTAGTTTTTTTGAGGACTATGGTTTTCATGGTTACCTACCGTTGACGCGGATATTCAAGCATACTGGGCTCATGCGCAAAGCATCATTTCTCTCCATAGCAATAGTTTTTCTATTGATATAGGCAATGCCATGCGACGCCGCCTGCCTTCCCTCAATGCGCTCAAGGCCTTCGAGGCCACGGCACGTCAGGAGAGCTTCACCAAGGCGGCACAAGAGTTGTGCGTGACGCAAGGAGCGGTCAGCCAGCAGGTCAAGGGACTCGAATCCGAATTAGGCGTTCGGTTATTTCGCCGGGAACGCCAGCGTCTTATCATTACTGATGCGGGGCGATCCTATCTGGAGGTGGTGCGCGACGCGTTCGACCGCCTTGGGATGGGTACCGAACGCCTGTTACAGCAACAGAAGTCCGGCACGTTGACCATCACCACGTCCCCCAATTTCGCCGCCAAATGGCTCGTGCACCGGCTCGGACGCTTCTCCGAGGCTCACCCCGGGATCGATTTGCGTGTCAGCGCCTCGATTCAGCACATCGATTTCGCGCGTGAGGATATCGACTTGGCACTCCGTCACGGCAACGGGCAATGGCCGGGTATGCACGTGACTCGACTGTGCACAGAGGAAATTTTCCCGGTGTGCAGTCCAAAGCTGGCGACGGGACGAGACGCGCTGCGCTCGCCTCGCGATATCAGGCATCACACGCTGCTCCATACCAATGGCACGGGTGACTGGGCCAACTGGCTGGAACGGGTAGGTGTTGACGGCGTCGACTTCACGCATGGAATCGTCTTCAATCAGGCCAGCATGTCGATCGATGCCGCAGTCGATGGCCAGGGCATCGCGCTGGCCCGCACGGCGCTGGCTGCATGCGATCTGATCTCGGGGCGCCTCGTGCGGCCTTTCCCGCAGGCCCTCGAGGCCCCGTATGCTTTTTGGATCGTATGTCCAAAATCGGCAGCGGAGCTGCCGAAGATTTCAACTTTCCGCAGCTGGTTGCTGAAAGAGGCTGAAGATGATGCCCGGCGTATCGCCGAACTCAATTCGCGACCTCGCCCCGCGACACCGGGGAGAGGGCCGGGGTGAGGGGAGTTTTGAAATGACTTCTAGTGATGCAATATTTTAGACAGGAACTGCTGCGCGCGGTCCGAGCGTGGCTGGCCGAAGAAATCCTCTTTTTTCGCGTCCTCTACGATCTCGCCCTTGTCCATGAATATCACACGGTGCGCGACCTTGCGGGCAAAACCCATCTCATGCGTCACCACCATCATGGTCATGCCTTCCGTGGCGAGTTCGACCATCACGTCGAGCACTTCGTTGATCATCTCGGGGTCAAGTGCTGAAGTCGGTTCGTCGAACAGCATCGCAATCGGGTCCATAGCCAGCGCGCGCGCGATGGCGACGCGCTGCTGCTGACCGCCCGATAATTGGCCGGGATATTTCAGCGCGTGCTCCTGGAGCCCGACGCGCTTCAACAGCGCCAGCGCGCGGTCGACGGCTTCCTCCTTGCTGCGTTCCAGCACCTTGATCTGGCCCAGGCTGATGTTGTCGGTCACGTTCATGTGCGGAAACAGCTCGAAGTTCTGGAACACCATGCCGATTTTCGAGCGCAGCTTGGGCAGATCGGTGCTGGCGGCGCCGACCGCGACGCCGCGCACCAGTATTTCCCCTTCCTGAAACGGCTCGAGTCCGTTTACGCACTTGATCAGCGTCGATTTGCCCGAGCCCGAGGGGCCGCACACCACCACGACTTCGCCCTTGTCGACCTTGGTGCTGCAGCCGGTGAGCACCTTGAAGGCGCCGTACCACTTGCTGATGTTCTTGATTTCGATCATGACGACACACTGTAGCGTACTTGCATCCGCCTGACGAAGTACGATGCGGAGAAGCAGAACAGGAAATAGATGAGGGCCGCGAACATGTACATCTCAACCAGCCGCCCGTCACGCTGGGCCACCTTGCTCGCCGCGCCCATGAAGTCGGTGAGCCCGACGACGTAAACGAGGGACGTGTCCTGAAACAGGATGATGCCCTGGGTGAGCAGGATCGGGACCATGTTGCGGAACGCCTGCGGCAGGACGACTCTCGTCATCGCCTGTCCGTAGGTAAGGCCTAGCGCGTACGCGGCGTGGACCTGGCCGCGCGGCACGCTTTGAATCCCCGCGCGGATGATTTCACAATAGTAGGCCGCTTCGAACATCGTGAATGCGATCAACGCCGAGTAAAACGGCCCTATGCCCTGTGCGTAGGCGTCGCCCGTCAGTTTTTTGATTGCAATCGGCACGAGAAAATAAAACCAGAAAATCACCAGGATCAGCGGCATCGAGCGCAGCAGGTTTACGTAACTGCCGGCCGGTATATTGAGTGCCTTGTGGTCCGACAGCCGCATCAGCGCGAGCAGCGTGCCCAGGAAAATCCCGCCCAGCATCGACAGCAGCGTGAGCCCGAGCGAGAACAGCATTCCCTGCCACAGGTAAGGCTGCGCGCGCGCTATAACGTCGAAGTCGAAGCCGCTGAACATGGCGTGCTATTTCCCCGCGCTGCCGATGTAGCCGGGAACGCGCAGTTTTTTCTCCAGCGACCGCATTGCCACCGTTACCGTCAGCGTAATCAACAGATAAACTACCGTGGCGACGGTAAAGGCCTCGAATGTGCGGAACGTGTATTCGGAAATCTGGCGCGCCTGCGCGGTGAGTTCGAGCACGCCTATGGTGAGCGCGACTGAAGAGTTCTTGAATATGGTCAAAAACTCGGAGGTGAGCGGCGGGATGATGATGCGGTAGCCCATCGGCAGCAGCACGTGGCGGTAGACTTGCGGCCGCGTGAGCCCCATCGCGAGACCAGCGTAGGTCTGGCCCGCGGGGATCGACTGGATGCCAGAGCGCACCTGCTCGGCGACGCGCGACGCGGTGTAGAAACCGAGGCACAGCACCGCGTTCCAGAATTCAGGCATCGGCATCTTCGTCTTCATCCAGTCGCCCACGCCCCGGGGCACGATCTCGGGCAGGACGAAATACCAGATGAACATCTGCACCAGCAACGGAACGTTGCGGAAAATTTCCACGTAGACGGTGGCGGGCACGCGCAGCACGGCAAGTTGGGTGGTGCGCAAAATTCCCAGTACCGAGCCGACCGTGAAGGCGATGACCCAGGCGAGAATGGAGACCCACAGCGTCCACTTGATGCCGGAGAGCACCCAGTCGAGGTATATGCCGCCGCCCGAAAAGGCAGGTTGAATGAAGACGCTGAAATCCATGCGGGAGGTAGATTATTCCGAACCGGGGCACACAAAAAATCGGGGGCCCACGCCCCCGATCGTCAATTTCTCCGCAAGCGCCGGCCTAACACTTCATCTTGCCGCACGCGTCAACGCCCCTGTCGGTCGGGTTTTTCACCAGTTCCTTGAGCGCATCCGACATCGGCAGGCTCAGGTTCACGTTTTTCGGCGGAATCGGCGATTGAAACCATTTGGTGTAGATCTTGTTGATCTCGCCGCTCTTGTAGAGCCCTGAGACCGTGCTGTCCACGAGCTTTTTGAACGCGGGATCGTCCCTGCGCAGCATGATTCCATAAGGGTCATCCGACAGGAATTCGCCGATGATTTCGTAATCGGCGGGGTTCTTGGCGCTCGCCCGCAGGCTGTAGAGCAGGATGTCGTCCATCGGGAATGCAACTGCGCGGCCGGTCTCGACTGCCAGGAACGATTCGGCGTGGTCTTTGGACGGGATGAAGTTGATGCCGAGCTTCTTCTCGTCGTTATACGCTTTCATCGCGCGCTCGTTGGTGGTGCCCGCGGTGAACACCACGGTCTTGCCTTTCAGATCGTCGTAGCCCTTGATGCCGGACGATTTCTTGACGACTATTTTCGTGCCCGTCATGAAGTAGGTGGGCGCGAAGGCAACCTGCTTCTGGCGCTCGATGCTGTTGGTGGTGGAGCCGCACTCGAAATCGATGTTGCCGCCGGTGAGTATCGGGATACGGGTCTGCGACGTTACCGGCACGAACTCGACTTTGAGGCCAGGCGTTTTGAGCTCAACCTTGATCGCGTCGACGATTTTCAGGCAGATGTCGACGCCGTAGCCGATCGGCTGCTGTCTGTCATCGAGGTACGAGAACGGGATCGAGGCGTCGCGGTGGCCGATTTTTACGACGCCGGTGTCCTTGATCTTTTTGAGCGTGCCGGTCAGCTCTTGTGCCGCAACCGGAGCGGCAAGCAATGCGTAAGCGAATATGAAAAGCGCAATTTTGGAGCAGCGACCCATGTTTTTCTCCCGTTTAGGTAGATAGTCCAGATGGTGATACCGGCAACTAACCCTGGACCACGGGCATCAATCTAGCCCCGTGATATTGATTTGTCCAGTGGGGCGGTGTTCCGACGAACGGTCGGGCTTTTTCACTCCCCGCGAACGCCGATTTCCCTGATTACTTTGCCCCATTTGGCCAAATCGGCCCTGATGATCGCTGCGAACTCCTCGGGCGTGCTGGCTGCGGCTTCAACGCCCTGCGCGGCGAATTGCCTGCTGATTTCCGGCAGGCGCACGATGCGCGCGATCTCGGCATTGAGTCTGGCGACGATGTCGCGCGGCGTTCCCGCCGGCGCGAGCATGCCGTACCACGGATTGACCTCATAACCGGGCAGTCCCGCTTCGTGCACCGTAGGCACGTCCGGCAGCTCGGGGGAGCGCTGCATGCCGGTGACTGCAAGGCCGCGCAGCTTGCCGTCGCGGACGAACGCCAGCGAGGAGGGGATGCCGAGGAACGACAATTCGACCTGGCCGGCGAGCAGGTCAACGGTTGCGAGCGCGCCGCCTTTGTATGGAACATGCACGATACGGATGCGGGCCATGCTTGCGAACAATGCGCCTGACAGATGGGGTGTGCTGCCGACACCTCCGGAGGCGTAATTGAGTTGCCCCGGGCGCGCGCGTGCGAGCGCAATGAGCTGTGCGACCGACGCGACGGGCAGCGCAGGATGAACGGTGACCACGTTGGGCGCGCGTGCCATCACGACGATCGGCGTGAAATCGCGCAGCGAGTCGTAGGGCACCTTGCCGGTGAAAGGATTCACCGTCAGGCTGCCCATGCCGCCGTTGAGCAGTGTGTAGCCATCAGCCGCCGCTTTCGCCACGTAATCGGTGCCGATATTGCCGCCCGCACCCGGGCGGTTTTCGACCACCCATTGCTGGCCGAGCGTTTCGGATATTTTTTGCGCAACGATGCGCGCGATGATGTCGTTGACGCCGCCGGCCGGGAACGGGGACACGAAACGGACCGGTTTCACCGGATAAGTTTGCGCGTCAGCCGCGGTGACGATGGCAGCGACGATCATCGCTGCTGCGAAACAACGCTGGCCGCTGGGCGCGCGCTTACCGGTCACGGATTTCTCCTGTCATTCGTGGCTACGGCGAAATGCTAACATTTGCCGCAGGCAGAGTCGCCGCTAGCGGGGTATAAAAGATGAAGATCGGATTCATAGGGCTGGGCAAGATGGGCCGGGTCATGGCTACGCGGCTGCTCGATGCGGGGCACGATCTCACTGTTTACAACCGCAGCAGCGCTGCGGCCGAGCCGTTCCGGGCCAAGGGGGCGACAATTGCACAGCAGGCAAGCGGAGTGCTCGGCGCTGAAATCGTGATCACCATGCTTGCTGACGACGCCGCAGTTGAAGCGGTGTGGATAGCGCCCGGACTGGTCGGCAAGCTGCCGGCTTCGAGCATTCATCTCAACATGGCGTCGACCAGCCTGCGACTGGCAAAGCGCCTGGCCGAGTTGCACCAAGCAGCGGGCGGCCAGTATGTTTCGGCCCCGGTGTTTGGGCGGCCGCCGGCAGCGGCGACCGGACAACTCGACATTGTCGCTGCGGGGGCCGGGGCCTCGATTGCGCGCTGCCAGCCGGTGTTCAGCGCACTCGGCAAACAGACGTTTGTCATCGGCACCGAGCCGTACCAGGCCAACATCGTGAAGATCGCGCGCAACTATCTGCTTGCGACGGTCGTTGAGAGCCTCGGCGAGACGTTTGCGCTGGTGCACAAGTCGGGGGTTGAGCCAGCCGCGTTCCTTGATGTCATCACGAGGACTTCATTCGACGCGCCCGCGTATAAGAATTACGGACGCCTGATGGTCGAGCGCAAATTTGAGGATCCAACGTTCGTGCTGCGGCTTGGTTTGAAGGATGTCGAACTCGCGATCGAGGCTGGCGGCGACACCCGAGTGCCGCTGCCGATGGCGGACGTGATCCACGAGCAACACCTGGGCGCCATTGCGCAAGGGTTCGGCGAAAAAGAATGGGCGGCGCTCGGCGACTACATCGCTCAGCGCGCGGGTTTGTAGCCACGCGTTCGGAGTTAGCGCGAAAAACGGGCTCCGGCATTGCTGCCGGAGCCCGTGGGTTGCAGCGGAGATTAGTCGGCGTAGACTCCGGCGGCCTTGATGATCGGCCCCCATTTTTTGATTTCCGCCTCCAAGTGGCTGCGCAGGCCTTCCGGGCTTGCCTTGGCGACCGGCACCGGCTCGGCGCCGAGATCGGCAAGGCGCGATTTGAAAGTCGGATCCTTTACTGCTGCTTGCAGCGTGGCGACCAGTTTGTCGAGCGCCGGCTTGGGCGTGCCTTTGGGTGCATAGAGCCCATGCCAGACCACGACCTCAAAGTTTTTCAGTCCGGCTTCACTTAGAGTGGGGACGAATTTCAGCGACGCGACACGCGTCTTGCTGGTCACGCCGTAGACCTTGACTTTGCCGGCAATGATCTGGTTCGTGGTGTTGGTCGTCTGATCGCACATCAGATCAACCTGGCCGCCCATCAGCGCGGTCATCGCGGGCGCCGTCCCGTTATAAGGTATCGTCGTTATGTCAGCCTGGATAGCGGACATAAACAGCAGGCCGCACAGGTGCGATGCCGCTCCTAGACCCGCGTTACCGAGGTTGAGCTTCGCCTTGTTCTCCTTGACGTAGGTGATCAGGTCTTTCAGGTTGTCGGGCGGCAAGCTGATCTTGGCAAGCAAGGTCATCGGCACATCGGCGACCTGGCCGATGTATTCGAAGTCGGTGAGCGGATTGAACGGCAGTTTGCGGTAAAGCGCAGGTGCCGTCGACATGCCGATGTGCGCGATCAGTATCGTATAGCCGTCGGGCTTTGCTTTCGCAACCTTGTTGTAAGCAATAGTGCCGCCCGCACCGGGAGAATTTTCGATGATGACCTGCTGCTTGAGCGAACTGGTCATCGCCACTCCGAGGTTGCGCGCGAGGGTATCGGTCGGGCCGCCAGCGGCGAACGGCACGTGCACTACGACCGGCTTGGTCGGAAAGTCCTGGGCCGACGCACCTGCCGCAATTGCCAGCGCTGCGAGAACAAGAAAACGCCAAGAGTTCAGTCGCATTGAGTTCCTCCTCCGGAAATGACGAACCCTTTATATGCTACCGGGAGGTGACTTTTTTTGCGATAGATCAAATATTTCTCGAATCCGATGCCGCCGACGAAGCATCGCAGACGTCAGCCGGCCCGGCGGGCTTAATCAGGCAGCCCAGACTAGCTTACGGGCTGCGGCTGCAACCCGTTCTTCGGCCCGGCGATCCGCCGGTGGCGGATGACGCCGTAGATTGTCGCGGCCAGCACCAACGCGGCTATGGCCGCCGAAACGTTATCGTCGGGGTAGAACAACGCACTGAAGGCCGCGAGCATAAGCACCGCTCGCAGCAGAATGTCCGCGGCCGGATTATCAATCAACCGCCCGAACATCGCGAGGGCGGTCCCACACGTGCCAATTGTCACGACAAGCGTACTGGCGATCTGAGTCCAACCGGGGTGCACCACCATCTCGGAGCGCGAGAATATGGCGAACGTCATGAGCGTGATCGGCAGGCAGATCTTCAGCGCCACCCACATGGTTTGCATGAAGGAGGCCTCGGCAATGCGCGCTGAAATCGCGGCCGTGAGCGAAGTCGGCGGCGAGAGCTCGCCCCAGACCGAAATCAGAAAGACGAAGAAATGCGCGACCCAGGGATTTACGCCGAGCTTGGTCAGGGGGCCGACGATGACGATCGCGCCGATGATGTAGGTCGCGGTCGGCGGCAGGCCCATGCCGACCAGCCATCCGAATACGAAGGACATGAAAATCAGGGCCATGATATTCCATGCGCCAAGGTCGAGCATCATGCCGCCCATGCGGTTGATGAATCCGGTCACGGTGAAAAGCCCGATCATGATGCCGAGGGTCGCGAGCAGGAGCGTCAGATAGGAGGTCATGTCCGCGTGGGTCTCGATGGAGAGGCGCACGTTGCCGAGAAACGTCTCCTGCGCGACCGCCGGGTCCTTCAGCATGTATTTGAAGCAGAGGTAGTTGACGAGAAGAAGCACGAACATAAAGGCCGCGGTGTAGAGCGCCGCGAGCAGTTCCCCCATGCCGAGCCCACCCATAATCGCCATGAGGAACGCGACTGCGAGGAAGAAAATCGAAGTCTTGGCCTGGTTGTAACCCGACACCTTGGGTGCAACGATCGGCTCACGCGGCAGCAGGCGCACGCAGAGCAGATAGACGGCCAGCGCAAGCGACACGTAGTAAACGAACGCGAGAGAGAACCCGCGGACCACCACGTCCCAGTACGGCACACCGAGAAACTCCGACATCAGGAACGCGCCCACCCCCATCATGGGCGGCATGATGAGGCCGCCCATTGAAGCGGCGGTCTCCACCGCGGCGGCGAAAACTGCCGGCACGCCGTAGCGCTTCATCAGCGGAATGGTGATGGTGCCGACCACGACGGCATTGGCCGAGCCGCTGCCGCTCACCATGCCGATCGACAGCGACCCGAGCACCGCCGCCTGCGGCACCATTTGCCGTGAGTTGCCGGCAATCCGCTGCATGACAAGGATCATCGCGCGCTGCGCCCCGAACCCGTTCGCGATGGCGGCAAGCAGCAGGAAGGCTGCGATCAGAGTCAACGCAATCTGGCCGTAGATCCCGTAGATGCCGTTCGACATTTCGACCGTACTGGATGTGACCACGCGATAGAAACTGGTGCCCGGATGCCAGAAAAAGTCGAGCGGACTCAAGTATCCAAAAAGCGTGTAGAGCACGAGCACGACGTTGACCCAAAACAGAACCGGGTGGGCCAGCCGCGACAGTTCCATCACCAGCAGGAACATGAGCAGGCCGACGACGAAATCCTGCTTCGTATAAGAACCCTGCCGCCAGATGGCGATATCCTCGTAGTACAGATAGAAATAAACGAACCCATAAATACAGATACCGATGAAAACCGCCACCAATACGTGGTTCACGATAGCGGGCAGCCACTTGTACAAAGGCTCCTTCTGGTACATGAACAGGATCTGCAGGGCCAACGCGATCGGCAATAACCGGGATACCAGTTCCTGCGGACCGCCGGAGCCGGTGTAGCAATACCAAATCACCCAGAAGAACATGACCATCGATAGGGCAAAGGTCAGGTTTCTGAGATTGGCGTGGCTTTTAAGCCAATCGGTCGGCATGAAGGACTCCCCTCTTGGCGGAAGACGGCTTTGGTCTTCCGGGTCGGCGCCACGGCGGGGAGCCGGCGCTAGCGTGCAGGTTCCCCGCCTCTGGCGACTTTCTTGTTACGCGGTTACTTCGCGATCTTCCACTTGTCGTTCCAGGCTTTTTGCTCCTTCAGGAACTTGGCCATTCCGGCATGTACCGGAATATCCGGATTGGCGCTGATCCCCTGCACCTGCATGCCCACGAAGTCCTTGGCCATCGGCGTGAAACCCGGATCTTGCTTGGCGAGGTCCTCGCGGTGCTTGTAGAACGCACCGAGCAACTTGTAGACCACATCCTCGGGCATATCGGCGCGAACATTGTAGGCGAACAGGATCGGCACACTCTGGATCTGCGTGACCCCGACGTCCTTGCTGAACGCGACCTTCGGATCGACGTCCACCACGGCAAGACCGGCGGCCTTCAGCTTGGCGACCTCGGCGGGACACGGATTGATCACTTTCAGGTCCATGCGCACCTCGGTCTCCTTCCAGTACGGCGCAAGCGAGCGGCCGGCGGTCGTGTAGGCGACCGAGCCGGCGAGCGTGCCCGCCTGCATTGCGTCAGTCTGGGTCTTGGGGTCGATCTGGACGTGCTTGAACTGGTAACCGAGCGCTTTGTAGATGCGCATGAAGTTCAGCCAGTTCATGAAGCCCGCGGTGGTGTAGAACACCGGCTTGCCGCTGAAGTCGCTCCAGCACTTGTATTTACCGGCTTCCTTGGCCGAGGTGGCCATGAACGACTCCATCGGATAGGAGTACCAGGCGTGCACCAGCTTTCCCTTGGCGGGAGCGTAGTCCTTGAACCCGCCTTCGCCGGCATAAAGCTGCGTCATGCCAACGTCCGCCGTGTAGCCGATCTCGGCGGTGCCGTCCATGGCCGCTTTCATGGCGCCGGTGGTCGATGGGTAGGGGTTAACGGTGATGGTGTATTTGCCCTCGAGCGCTTCCTCGGCGATCTTCACCATGGCGGCTGCGACCTTGTAGCCGTAGGAATCCACGCTCGAGGTGGCCCAGCGGATCGAGTTGCGTTCCTGCGCGTGGGCCGGCCCGATAGTCGCAACAGCGAAGACCGCGGCAACGGCCGCCGCAGATACCGTGAACTTGCAACGTAGCATCGTTTTCAACATGGTTTCCTCCGTCGAGTAACTACTTTTATTGGAACGGTGCGCCTCCGCACGCATCTGCTGGGGTGCCGCGACGACCGGAACCGCCCATCGTGGGTGTGCGCAAATACCTATATATGGTAGCACTCTTAAATTCGCCAAACTTGACTTACGTCAAAGTCCGCGGCTGCGCGGCGGCAGGCGCGCGCTTTACTGCTGCACGAGGAATTGCTCGATGTGAGCGGCAAGCTTTTCCGGCTGGTCGTGGTGCATCATGTGGCCGCAATCATCGAGCGTGACCTCGCGGAAATTCCGGAATGCGGCCTTGCGTTCGGCGAGCTGAGCCGCGTTGTCGGCGTGCCAGCCAGGCGCCTTGGATTCGGCCCCTGCTATCCACAGCGTCGGCGCAGTAATTCGGCGCCAGCACGCGAGTGACTCATCGATGCGGCTTATAACGGGGTTGACGTTTTTGTGCATGGGGTCGCTGTGTAAAATTACTTTTCCCGGCGCAACCTGCTTGGCCCAGTGCTGGGCAAGGAAGCGCGCCTTGTCATCCTGCAATCGGGAGTTGGTTTTCTGCAGCCGTTCCGCCACCGCCTCGAACGACTCGTAGGGCCTGAAACGCGGCGGCACGCGCAACTGGGTGAGCCATTGCTCGTAACGTGCCGGGGCTTTGTCCGACGGGATGCGCGACAAGCCGAAGCCTTCCAGCGAAATCAATTTGGCGACGCGCTGCGGCCGGACGCCGGCGTAGGTGCAGGCGATATTGCCGCCCATGCTGTGTCCAGCGAGATTGACCGGCGCGTCGGGCTGGTAGATATCGAGCAGCGCGTCGAGGTCGGCGTAGTAATCGGGAAACCAGTAGCCGTCGGGCGCCCACTCGGTCAGGCCGAAGCCGCGCCAGTCAGGCGCTATTACGTGCCATTCGCGCTTCAGGAAATCGACCATAAACTGGAACGACGCCGACATGTCCATCCAGCCGTGCAGCAGGAATATTTTCGGCGCCCCCGCGTCGCCCCAGGCACGCACGTGGTAGCGCAGATTGCGGATCGTGTGGATGTGCGATTGGCTGGTTTTCATCAATAGCTTCCTGACCGCTGCCCGATACGGAACTCAGAAACCGGCGGAAAATTGAAAAGTCGCGGTCAGCGCCGGGCGTCTTCGAGTTGCTTATAGGCCGCGATGACCGCATCCTCCAAAGCTCTCACACGCTGGAAGTAGGCCTCGCTCAGTCGCGCAGTGCCTTTGACGGTGCCGATGCGGTCGCCCTCCTGTTCCAGGCGACCGGCGTCCAATGCTGCTTTTGCCGCATCCAGTCGCTGCTGGGCGTCCTTGACAGGATCAGCGGCGGGTTCTTTGCCGGCATCCTTGGGCTTGGCCGCGGGTGGCGGTTTGGTGGACACCGGCGCGATGATATTGGGCTTCGGGAGGTTGACTACCTTTGCCTCGCTTGCGCCGGGCGCGGGCTTGTCGCCATAGATGATGCGGCCATCGGGCATTACGGACCGATACACGGGTTGGCCATGCGCCGCCGTAGCCGCGAGCGCGAGTGCGATCAGGAGTAGAATTTGTCGCATGAGAGCGAAATCTGGCCGCGAACGGGTCGGTTGTCAAGTTGCATCGCTACCAACGAGCGCAGCATGTATCACCTGAATGTTCGAGTCGCATAGAGCACGAACATCAGGGATGTCGATTGTCGTCTTGGCAGATTACTTAGGGTGCGAAAAACCCGCAACGCCAATATCCGTGCGGCTTCCCAGCGTTTTAACGCGTTATTGACGGGTGCGCGGGGACGGGGTAGTGGGCTGACATCTGCTCGGGAAAATCAAGCACACCGACCGACGGCATGGTGCGCGCTGGACTCGATACCGCCGACGGTGCCAAGATAGCGCCTTTCAGGCCTCTGTTCAGGAGCAGGCAATGAAATTTGACCGGATCACATTCGACCCGCAGATCATGGGGGGGGCGCGCGTGCATCCGTGGGATGCGCATACCGGTGTCGGTCATCGTTCGTCAGATCGCTCACGGCGCCGCGGCCGCCGAAATCCTGAAGGGCTACCCGACCCTCGAGCGGGAAGACATTCAACAGGCCATCGAGTACGCGGCCTGGCTGAGCGAAGAAGAAGTCCACGTTTCCTGAGCGTCCATGCGCTTTTAGGTGGACGCGTGTGTGGATATCAGGGTCGGCGAGTGGCTGCGCGCCCAGGGGCACGATGCGGTCCATCTCAGCGAACACGGCCTCCAACGTCTGGCCAACGGCGAAATCTTCCGCAAAGCCGTGGCGGAAAATCGGTGAGTCCTGACGTTTGATCTGGATTTCAGCGAGATTGCGGCATTGACAGGCGGATCGAAAGGAAGCGTTATCCTGGTTCGTCTTGGTGATCCCGACTTTCGCCACGTCGTCGATCGCCTCTCCGCGGTCCTCGCGGAATCAGCCGCGGCGATCGAAAAGGGCGCGGTAATCAGCGTTGAGGAAACACGCCACCGCGTTCGCTATCTTCCGATCGGCGCCGCCATGGGCGGAGAATGACTCCAGATTAAAATCCGTAGTTAAAAAAAGCAGACATGCGGCGTAAAATACCGCCATGTCCCCTCCGCCGTTTGTCCACCTCAGGCTGCACAGCGAATACTCGGTGACCGACGGGATTGTGCGCCTAGACGACGCGGTCGCCGCGGCGGCCAACGACGGCATGCCGGCGCTGGCGTTGACGGACCTTGCCAACGTTTTCGGCATGGTGAAGTTTTATCAGGCCGCGCGCAGCGTGGGCCTGAAACCGCTCATCGGCTGCGACGTCTGGATTGAAAACGAAACCGACCGCGATAAACCGGCGCGGCTGCTGCTGTTGTGTCAGTCGCGTGCGGGTTACCGCAATTTGTGCGAACTGCTGACGCGCGCCTACCGCTCCAACCAGTACCGCGGTCGCGCCGAACTCAAGCGCGAATGGTTTGCGGCATCCGCGGCCGATGGACTCATCGCATTGTCGGGCGCGCACCATGGCGACGTCGGCGCGGCGCTGCTCGCCGGGAACAATAAACATGCGGCTACCCTGGCCAAACAGTGGGCCGCGCTGTTTCCGCGGCGTTATTACCTCGAATTGCAGCGCTTGCCGGAAGGCGCCGCTACGCAACTCGAAAACTGCGTACAGCAGTCGTTGCAGCTGGCTTCGAAACTTAAACTGCCGGTCGTAGCGACGCATCCCGTGCAGTTTCTGCAGGCTGATGATTTCAAGGCGCATGAAGCGCGTGTCTGCATTGCCGAAGGCTACAAGCTTTCCGATCAGCGCCGGCCGCGCAGCTTCAGCCCCGATCAGTATTTCAAGACGCAGGCCGCTATGGCGCAATTGTACTCGGACATTCCGCAGGCGCTGGCCAACAGCGTCGAGATCGCCAAACGCTGCAATCTGACGCTGGAACTCGGCAAGAGCAAGTTGCCGCTGTTTCCCACGCCTGACGGTGGCAGCCTCGACAAATACTTGCACGAGCGCGCGTTCACCGGTCTCGCGGCGCGGCTTGAACGGATTTATCCGGACGCGGCGCAGCGCGAAGCGAAGGCGCCGGAGTACCGCGCGCGCCTGGATTTCGAAATCAAGACCATCCTGCAAATGGGGTTTGCCGGGTACTTTCTGATCGTCGCTGACTTCATCAACTGGGCGAAGGGTAACGGCGTGCCGGTCGGTCCGGGTCGCGGTTCGGGCGCCGGTTCGCTCGTCGCCTACAGTCTCGGCATCACCGATCTCGACCCGCTGCGCTACAAGCTGCTGTTCGAGCGCTTTCTCAATCCCGAGCGGGTGTCGATGCCGGACTTCGACATCGATTTCTGCCAGGATGGCCGCGATCGCGTGATCGAATACGTGCGGCATAAGTACGGCGCCGACAGTGTTTCGCAGATCGTGACTTTCGGCACCATGGCGGCCAAAGCCGTGGTGCGCGACGTCGGCCGCGTGCTCGATCTCGGCTACAATTTTTGCGATCAGATCGCCAAGCTGATCCCGTTCCAGCCGGGCCGTTACATCACGTTGCGCCGGCGCACCGACCCGAAGGACACGCAGACGATTTACGCGCGGGAAGTCGAGCCATTGCTCAACCAGCGCGAGGAGCAGGAAGAGGAAGTGCGCGAGCTGCTCGAACTGGCGGCGCGCCTTGAGGGCATGACGCGCAACGTCGGCATGCACGCGGGCGGCGTGCTGATCGCGCCCGGCAAGCTCACGGATTTCTGCCCGCTGTATGCAGCCGAAAACTCGACGAGCGTGGTGTCGCAGTTCGATATGAAGGACGTGGAGGCAGTGGGGCTGGTGAAGTTCGATTTTCTGGGCCTCACTACGCTGACCATCCTTGACTGGACGCTGCGCAACATCAAGCGTCTCGATCCGGGTTCGACGCTCACGCTCGATGCGTTGCCGCTGGACGATGCGGCAGCCTACCGCATATTCAGCTCAGCGAAAACCACTGCGGTATTCCAGTTTGAATCGCGCGGCATGCGCGATTTGCTGAAGCAGGCGCGACCGGACCGTTTCGAGGACATCATTGCGCTGGTCGCGCTATATCGGCCGGGACCGATGGACCTGATTCCCGATTTCGTCGCGCGCAAGCAAGGCAAACGCTTCGATTATCCTGACCCGCGGGTCGAATCCGTTCTCGCCGAAACCTACGGCATCATGGTTTATCAGGAGCAGGTGATGCAGATGGCGCAGATCGTGGGCGGCTACAGTCTCGGCGCCGCCGACCTGCTGCGTCGTGCGATGGGCAAGAAACTGCCCGAAGAGATGGCGCAGCACCGCAGCATCTTCCGCGAGGGCGCGGGCAAGAACGGAATCAGGCAGCACAAAGCCGACGAGTTATTCGACCTTATGGAGAAATTCGCCGGCTATGGGTTCAATAAATCGCACGCCGCCGCCTATGCGCTGGTGGCCTACCAGACCGCCTATTTCAAGGCGCACCATCCCGCTGCGTTCATGGCGGCCAACTTGTCGGCCGCCATGGACGACACCGACAAGGTCAAGCAGTTCTACGAAGATGCGCTGGCGAGCGAACTCACGGTGCTGCCTCCCGATATCAATCGCGGCGAGTACCGCTTCGTGCCGCTCGACGCCAAGACGATCAGCTACGGTCTGGGCTCGATCAGGGGCACGGGCGAATCGGCGATTGCGGCGATAGTCGCGGCGCGCGCCGGTGAGGATGGAAAGCAGGGCGGGGCTTTCAAGAATCTGTTCGATTTCTGCGAGCGTGTCGACAAGCGTATCGTCAACCGGCGCGTGATCGAGGCGCTGGTCAGGGGCGGCGCGTTCGATGCGCTTGACGATCATCGCGCGCGGCAGTTGGCCTCGGTCGGCATTGCTCTTGGCGCGGCGGAGCAAATCGAGCGCAACGCGCAACAGGTCAGCCTGTTCGGGGGTGGCGACGAAGCGGCGCACTCGCATCCCGCGCTGATCGAGGTTCCGCGCTGGGACAAACGCACGCTGCTCAAGGAAGAGAAGATTGCGCTCGGCTTTTACCTCTCGGGCCACCCGTACACCGGCTATCGAGAGGAAATCGGCAATTTCGTGCGAACTACACTTGACCGGCTGACGCCGAGCCAGGGCTACGCTAACAGCGCGCCGCTGCAGACGATAGCCGGCGTGGTGGAATCGGTGCGTTTCACCAAGACGCGGACCTCGCGCATGGCGATCGTTGCGCTGGGCGACGGCAGCGCAACGCAGGAAGTGGTGATTTACGGAGAGATTTACGACCAGTACCGCAAGATCGTGGTGGAGGACGCGGTGCTGGTGATGGAGGTCAAAATCCGCAGCATCGTGCGCGGCGGGCAGGGCGGCGACGAAATGGAAACGTCATTCACGCGCATAACCGCGGAAAAAATCTACGATCTGGAGGCGGCGCGCAACCGCTACGCGCGCGGGGTGCGTCTTACCTGCAACGGCCAGTCGTCGGCGCAGAAACTGAAAGAGCTGCTGGCGCCGTACCGCAATGGCCCTTGCCCGGTATCGGTCGTTTATCACAATCAAAACGCGAGCTGCGAGATCGAGCTTGGCGAAACGTGGCGCGTCAATCTGAACGACAATCTGATGCAGTCGCTCGCCGCATGGCTGAGCGAAGACAATGTCAAGATCGTGTATCAGTGAAGAGTGAAGAGTGAAGGGATGCAACTCACCCTTACTCCGTCGGCAGAGTATCGAAATTCGCAAAGCTGCCGCTGGCCTCGGTGATCTCGACGCTGCTGACGACCGCGGACTCGGGGCCGCGGCGGGCCCAGGCAATGATCTTCTCGACCGCATCGGGCATGCCGGACACCATGGCTTCGACGCCCCCGTCGCGGCGGTTGCGCACCCAGCCGGTGACGCCGAACTGGCGTGCGGCGCGCGCCATGTGGTAGCGGAAACCGACGCCTTGCACGCGGCCTGAAATCTGCAGATGCTTGACGATCATTGCGTGCCGACCTTTTCAACCCGGTTTACCGAGCCTGATGCCGGGCTTAAATGGTCCCACAGATAATTAGGATTTGGCGCCTGTTTCCGTTGCGCAGCAGCGGCAATTCGCGTAACTTTACGCGGCTATTCACCATAACCACAAATGGCATGGGGGAGTTTATGCGAAATATGAGGGATTTTGCGTGCGCCGCGCTTGCGGCATTGGCGGTGGTTTTGTCACTGACCACGACAGTTTGCGTTGCTGCGGACGTTGTATCCCGACCGGCTGCGGTAACCGGCGCCAAGCACAAGGTGATTTTCCAGGTCAGCGACAACGACCCGCGCAAATGGAATCTCGCGCTTAACAACGCGAAGAACGTGCAGGAGGATCTTGGCAAGGACAATGTTGAAATCGAACTGGTGGCCTATGGTCCTGGCCTGCCGATGCTGAAGCTCGAGTCCGAAGTCGCCAACCGGGTCAGTGATGCGCTCGCGCAGGGGGTGAAGATTCTGGCATGTGAAAATACCATGACCAACACTAAGACCACGCGCGCCGACATGCTGCCGAACCTCAGCTACGTGAAGGCTGGTGTCACCACGCTGATGGCGCGACAGCGCGAGGGCTGGGCCTACATCCGGCCCTGACGATTGCCGCGGGAACTGACACAGATGAATGGGTGTTCTGACAAAAGGAGGCTGAGCCATGAATGTTAATCGCGGATGGACCGTACTTTCTGCCGGATTACTGGTTGCCGGTTTGGCGGGTTGCGCGGCGACGGGGGGCGGGGTGAACCAGAATAGCAATGTCGGGCCTGATAGGGTGGTGTACCACGTTAACGACACCGACGAACAGGCGGCCAACGCGTTGCGAAATATCGGTAACCACCTTGAGGTCAATCCCAAGGCCAGGATCGTAGTTGTCACCCACGCGCGCGGAGTGGACTTCCTGTTCGATGGCGCGAAGGACAAGGGTGGCAATCCTTACAACGTCAGAGTCGAGGAATTGAAATCACAGGGCGTCCAGTTCGATGTTTGCGAGATCACGCTGCGCAACCGGAAGATCAGCAAAAGCAAATTTATTCCCGAGTCGACGTTCGTGCCGTCAGGAGTGGCCGAGATCACCCGCCTGCAACAGCGCGAAGGTTACGCTTACCTGAGACCGTAAGTTTTTCAGATTGCAGCGGGAAAGGGCGGCCATGGCCGCCCTTTTCTATGGTGCAGCCGTTCACCGCTGGCTGGTCGGCGCGCCGGCGGCGTTATTGCGTTAAAATCGTATCTTGGTCTTGTTGTTTTGCCAGGGGCGGACGGCTCCTGACCGTGCCCACCGCTGATCAGCCCGCATAAACACCAATAATGGATTTCTCTGCTCTGCAGCCGATAGAAGCTGCGGTAACGCTGGCGGTGATCTGGATCGGGCTGGGCGTGCTCGGCTTGGCGTTCACGCGCGTGCCGCGGCTCATTACCGGTTTCGTCTTTCCCGCCGGCGCGTTGGTGTCGCTCCTGCTGGCGGCGACCGGATTGTGGGCGATCGGCGCGCCGGTCAGCGCGGCGATACTGCCCGCAGGATTGCCCGATCTGCCGTTTCACGTGCGCGTGGATGCGTTGTCCGGGTTTTTCCTGCTGCTGCTGGGCGGGGTGACTTTCGGCATTTCGCTGTTTGCCTGCGGTTATTTCCGCGATACCGAAGCCGGAGTTCTCGGACTGCTGACCCTGCAGTACCACGTGTTCCTCGCCAGCATGGCTTTCGTGCTGATCGCCGACGACGCCTATCTGTTCATGGTGACCTGGGAATCGATGGCGCTGTCCTCGTATTTCCTGGTCACCACCGAACATCACGACGAGCAGAACCGCAAGGCGGGTTTTATCTACCTGCTGATTGCGCACCTGGGAGCAATCAGCATCCTGCTGTCCTTTGGTGTGCTGCATGGCGGTCACGGCGACTACACGTTCGAGGCGCTGCGCGCGGCGGACCTGAGCGGCTTCTGGGCGACGGCCGCGTTTCTGCTCGCGTTTTTCGGTTTCGGCGCCAAGGCCGGCATGTTGCCGCTGCACGTCTGGCTGCCCGAAGCGCACCCGGCGGCGCCGTCGCCGGTGTCGGCGCTGATGAGCGGCGTGATGCTGAAAACCGCGATCTACGGCATGGTGCGCGTCATCTACGATCTCATCGGCGGCATCCGCTGGGAATGGGGCCTGACGGTGCTGCTGTTCGGCGCGGCGACGTCGTTGTTCGGCGTGCTGTTCGCGCTGATGCAGCACGATCTGAAACGCCTGCTCGCGTACCATTCGGTCGAGAATATCGGCATCATTCTGATCGGCATTGGGCTCTCGATGGTGTTCATCGGCAGCGGCCACCCGGTCGCCGGCGCGCTCGGACTGATCGCCGGGCTTTATCACACGCTCAATCATGCGGTGTTCAAAGGCCTGCTGTTTCTCGGCGCCGGCTCGATCCTGAAGTCGACCGGATTGCGGAATCTGAACGAAATGGGCGGGCTGATCCGTTCCATGCCGCACACCGCGCTATATTTTCTGATCGGCGCGCTCGCGATTTCGGCGCTGCCGCCGTTGAACGGCTTCGTGTCCGAGTGGCTCACGTTCCAGGCCTCGCTGCAGGCGCCGCTGCTTGAGAGCAGCGTGGTGAGGAGCCTGGTGCCGATCGTCGCCGCCGTGCTCGCTCTCTCCGGGGCGCTTACCGGTATGTGCTTCGTCAAAGTCTACGGCATCGCCTTTCTCGGCCAGCGCCGCCATGAACCTGCGATCACGCCGCGCGAGGCGAGCGGCTGGGAGCGCGCGGGCATGCTGTGGCTTACCATTGCCTGCTTCGCGCTCGGACTATTGCCGGTGTACATGATCGGCGAGCTCAACAAAGTCTGTGTCGCCCTGATCGGAAACGGCCTGAGCGAGGAGGCGCTGGCAGGCTGGTTGTGGCTGGTGCCGACCGCCAGTGCGCAGGCGAGCTACAGCCCGATCGTGTTCCTGCTGGTGATCGCGGCGGTATTCGGCCTGACGTTCCTCGTGGTGCGACTGGTCTACCACGGGAGGCTGCGCCGCGCCGATCCATGGGATTGCGGTTTCCCGGAGCAGACTTCGCGCATGCAGGATACGGCGGATGCTTTCGGCCAGCCGGTCCGCCAGATTTTCGAGCCGGTTTATCTGATCCATCGCGAAATTCCGCGGGCCGACGATCCACAGCCGGTGTTCCGGCAAAAGATCGAGGACCGGCACTGGTACGGGATGTATCTGCCGATCGCGCATTTCACCGAATTCCTGTCCGGCCACGTCGGCAAGCTGCAGCAGGGGCGCATCTCGGTGTACCTGCTGTACAGTTTCGTGACGCTTATCGCACTCTTGGTGTTCGCGCAATG
>Ga0315281_10002449_pt1 | contig 27607 bp, 21 predicted proteins | sample YL17G07_0_MG_FD_204540 | JGI IMG/M metagenome (GOLD analysis project Ga0315281, IMG submission 204540) | Sediment microbial communities from Yellowstone Lake, YNP, Wyoming, USA - YL17G07_0 | ecosystem: Environmental > Aquatic > Freshwater > Lake > Sediment | place: USA: Wyoming | collected...
CAAAACGGCATGTGCCTTCTCACGTTACTCTAGTAGCGGACCCGGCGCTTGTGTCCGAATTAGAACCAGATGAGGCGGAGGTGTTACAACTCGGCGTTGTTCAAAGTCGAAAGGTTGTTGATTACATGCGGGCCAATTTATCGTCTGCTATTAAGATTGGCGATCAGGCCTTCCAGGCGAAGATCAGAGAGCATCCCGAGAACTATGAATTCTCATTTGACGTGGATGCGCTTTCCAAGCCATTTCCTGCCCCAACGCTCATAGTCACAGGTAGACAAGATCCTGTCGTTGGTTATCGCGATGCTTGGGAAATCCTAGATAACTATCCGAGGGGAACATTTGTCGTCCTCGATCGTTCAGGGCATTTGTTGGGGGTTGAGCAAGAAGACCTGTTCCACGCGTTAGTGGGTGAGTGGCTTGGTAGAGTGGAGGAGTACGCTGGAGGATTAAGGTGAGCTTCGTGCCGACCTACAATCACTTGCACCCGACTGGTGGGATTCACGCCGTTAAAAGGAGTTGATTCTACGCCCGAGCATTTTCTGTATTATGAGCCCTGTTCACACCCCCCCACCAGCGAGTTACGCAATCCGTTGGTCCGCTGGGCCTATTTCAACAAAGGAGCAAAAAGATGACTGCCAAACAAGCCACCGTACTCGCTAGCGAAGTCCGCATGATGAAGTCGAAGTATACGGGAAGAAAGTATCGCATTTCCATCGCACTCCCCTATGCTTACTTCAACTCGCTCGACAAATCCTGGCCGTTCGATAAGCCGTTGGAGAAATGGCCGGTCGTCTACCTGACCGACGCCAATTGGTATTTTGGCATGGTCACCGATATGGTCCGTTCGATGGCGTGGTGCGGGGGTACGTCAGACGCCATCATTGTGGGCATCGGTTATGTTCAAGACAAGGATCCGAAGGAAGCGTGGCGTGATTCGGCTGCATGGCGCTCCAGCGATTTAATTCCGGTGCGCCTTGAGGAGTATGAGCAAGATGAATCCAAACTGCATAACCGGAAAGTGGTAACGGGCGGCGCGGGCAAGTTTCTGCAATTCATCAAGCAGGAATTGATTCCGGCAGTTGAATCCGAGTTCAAGGCCGACCCCAAAAGGCGAATTCTGGCAGGCCACTCCGACGGAGGATTGTTTGCGGCGTTTGCTTTGTTTGAAGAGCCGGGTCTGTTCGAAAGTTACATCGTCGGAAGCCCGGGGGGGTATGTGAGTTGCGATGTTTTCAAGCAGGAAGAGCAATTTGCCAAAAGGCACAAGAAACTTCATGCAAAGGTTCATCTCTGGGTGGGCGGATCCGAGGAATCTATCAATGATCCCAGGGAGTCCAACATGGTTCGATTCGGAGCCATACTCAAAAGCCGCAAATACAAAGGGCTGTCGTTGGTCACGCAAATCTTCGCCAATGAAAATCACTGCGAAGTCATTGCGCCCGGATTTCAGGCCGGGTTGAAAATGGCACTAAAACAATAGAGATGTCATTGGTTTATCCATTGACCAAGGAGGTAATAGCTATGCCGTATGCTGACAATGAGGGTATTCGGATCCACTACAAGACGGAAGGTGAAGGACCTCCACTGGTCCTTCAACATTGGTCCCTGGCCACCTTGGAGAATTGGTATGACTATGGCTATGTCTCCGCCCTGAAAAACGATTACCGGCTGATCCTGCTGGATGCGCGAGGACATGGAGCCAGTGATAAGCCACACACACCAGAGGCTTACGAACTCAAAAAGCGGGTGGAGGACATCGTCGCAGTTCTGGATGACCTGGGGATTACAAAAGCCCATTACTTTGGATACTCGATGGGCGGGTGGATCGGTTTCGGCCTGGCGCGATACGCCCCTGAACGTTTCACATCCTTGATCATTGGGGGAGCGGCCCCTTATGCATCAAACATGGATGATTTACGCCAGTTCATCCGGATTGGGATCGAGAATGGACCGGAAGCATTAGTTGCCATGTGGGAAACAGAATATGGAGCATTATCTTCCGAGTTAAGGGAGCGGATGCTGGCTTACGATTATGAGACTCTTTTAGTGGTTGCCCAGGACCATGAGAGTCTGGAGGCTGTCCTGCCGACGATGAGAATGCCTTGTTTGCTTTACGCCGGAGAAATGGATGAGGGATACCCGCTTGCCAAGGAGTGTGCCAAGCAGATAGCCAACGTCACGTTCTTCACCTTGCCGGGACTCGATCATGGGGGAGCGATCATGCGAAGCGACGAAGTACTACCACACGTCAAGAGGTTCTTGGCGGAAGTGGACCAACGAACGGGCGCGGCCTGACAACCGCTTGCAGCCGGGGCTTACGCAAACCGTTGGGCCGCTGATCGTCATGCAAGCCAAATAGCACCAAAAGGAGAACCCTATGACAACCACTGATGAACCAAACAAACAGGCAGTTGACGAGCAAGAGAGCCAGTCCTTCGCACAGAAAGCCTTTGCCGACATAGGACACAATTCGACATAGGACAGAACCAGCCTTGACCTTTAGGGCCTCCCGAGACTCTGACCTCTCACAACGGGCCTCGGGATTCGTCATGTATTCGTCGCCTAATGCACAAGGCCCCCCTGTAGTAGAAGCCGCCCTGCTATGCAGACAGACCAGGAAGTGTCACCTCCTGGACGTGTACACGCCATGACTTACCGTGCTGCTCTTGTGCTGCTCTTGTGCTGCTTCTGTCAGCAGCCATGCTAGCCTGTTGAGCTCGTCTACTAGGCGATCTTCTTCATCTGTCAGCCCCAGTTTGACTAGCTCGTCTTGCAGCAGCTCTTTGAGCACCTTGTGGTCAATCATTGCCTGCCTTGCTTCTCTTGGTTTCTGATCAGGTCGATCAGGAATGAGGTAAGACCCTCAGACAAGTACCGCTGGGCCTCATAGCACAGACACGGACCGTCATCTGTCAGCAGATCCCCGCCCGCTGCACCGTAGAGCGTCCGGTCATAACAGCGCCCGCTCTGATTGTACCTGCACCCGTCACACGTTCTCCGTGCCATATTGCCCCCTCATTCAGTCATAGCCTAGCGATAGACCCCTGCACCCCGCGCGCCGCGCTTCGCGTTTTGCCTCGGGCCGCCAGATTCAATGATAACAAGACAAGGAAAACCGTTCGTTAGTGCGAGCTCGGATGAGCGGAGAAGACTGAAATGCAAGGCGCGTTCAGCATTTGTACATCCATTTCCTCGGAAGGATACCTTGACCGTACCTACCAAAGGAATATGATACATAAGGGGCTGGATTGACTGACAAAAAGGAGGATAGATGAAGAAATACATTTCGGGTGCAATAGCTCTCATTGTTATCTTTGGCTTGGCACTATTCATGGTTCGATCCGTGGCAGAAGCCAATGGCAGCGGTGAACGTAAAATTGTCGTGTTCAGCGGCACCCTGAACGATGCCATCAAAGACGAAATCATTGCCCATGCAGGTGGCACCAACTTGAAGAACCTAGATCTCATCGGTGCCAGGGCGGTGTGGGTGCCGGATCGTTCTAGCGCAGCGGAATTGGCTACTTCTCCCGGTGTAGTGCGAGTGGATGATGATGTATCAGTTGAAGCGCTTGTCAAAGAAGGATCTGTGAAAGTGAGTAAAGCGTCTTCACAGCCTGTTGAGGTACTTCCTTGGGGAGTTGATCGCATAGATGCAGAACTTGTCTGGCCCTCGGCCAACACCGCTGACCCGATCAAAGTCGGCATCATTGACACGGGTATTTCCAATACACACCCCGACCTTCTGGCTAACATGAAAGGTGGTGTCAATACTATCAACCCGCGCAGAAATTGGAATGATGATAACGGTCATGGTTCGCACGTCGCCGGGATTGTTGCCGCGCTTGATAATAGTATTGGAGTGATTGGCGTCGGACCAGCGATTGACCTTTACGCCATTAAAGTATTGGGTGCGAGTGGATCAGGTTATCTTTCTGATGTGATTGAGGGAATTCAGTGGGCAATCGCAAACAAGATGCAGGTGATCAACATGAGCTTAGGTACGACCTCGAATATTCAGTCATTCCATGACGCCGTAGTTGCTGCCAAAAACGCCGGTATTGTGGTGGTGGCAGCCGCAGGTAATAGTGGTAGCTCTACTAATGGTAGTTCTACTGTAACTTATCCTGCTGCCTATCCAGAGGCAATTGCGGTTTCGGCCACTGACCAGAATAATGTGATTGCTTCTTGGTCCAGCCGCGGTCCGGAACTGGACTTAGCGGCTCCTGGCGTCGACATCTATTCCACCTACAAACAGACAAGTTACGCAACGCTTTCAGGAACTTCAATGGCAGCGCCACATGTTGCCGGAACCGCTGCGCTCCTGTTAAACACCCCGGTTGGCTCCTACGACGCGAATACCAACGGCAAATGGGATCCGGATGAGGTGCTGAAGAAATTGCAGGATCGAGCAGTTGATCTTGGTGCTGCTGGCTTTGATAATCTTTATGGATGGGGACTAGTGAATGCTTATAATGCAGTAGAGCCGTAAGAAATCGCTTAGTGCACTAACAAACTCGGCCGCTTCGTGCGGCCGAGTTGCTACCTATTCGAACCATCATGGCAATGAAGGGCAGAAGTGATACCGTCTATAAGTGGCTTTACAATCTTGGAACAGGCGATACTGGGAGAAGAAGGGCCGTTTATGGCTATGGATATGCCCCACGGCTTTGCGATGTGGCACCTTTGCGCTAAGGCAATATTCCCCATCTTGGCGGCATACCAGACGCTCGCACAACTATTGAGAGCAGAAGCAGTAATTCAAATGACAAAGACGCCAAGGGCCTGTAATCTTGCCCTTCAATAGACAAGGACTTATCGTCCACGAGCAAGTATTCATATTGATGCAAAGCAGGGGAGGATAATTGTATCGGGCAGTTCCGAGAAATCTGGTAGAAGCGTTTGAAGACTAACCCATTCTTGGTAGCATTTGACATTTGGGCGGGACCAATGTTGTAGATTAGTAGATTCTCGACATCTACATAGTTGTTAATCGGGGATCTATATGCTGCATAGAGAATCTTTCCGTCTACTGACGAAAGTCGCGCTATGGCTGACCTCAGTTGATTTCTAAACACAAGAAGCCAATCCCTCGGTTCAAAAGGTATGCGTGCAGTGCTCCATGCAGTAACGGATAAGGTACCTGTTTCAATGTGATAGTTGGAACTCATGATAGTCTCCATTGTACTGAGACACCTAACGTCAATTGCCGTCTGCTTTGGCTTCCAGAACTTTTTGGATAGATACAGAAACGTTTGACAGAAGATCATATCCTGTAGCTGCCTCGATAGCGTCAACATTGGTAAGGTATGTCTGCCATTTCGAATCGACGCTGTTTGTATTTGGCGTATCAATAGCAATGACGCGTGTGCTTGTTGTGATACGGCTGAGATCCTTGTGTCCATCAGCCAGGACAACAGCTACCTTCCAAATATATGCCGGCACCGTAACGTGTCCGCCGTCAATAGTTGTTTGATAAGTCTTTGAACCAGTACCACCCTTTCCATATGACCCCATGACGACATAGACTTCATTTCCCTGCTTCACCAGGCTGCGAAGATAGTTCTCAAAGTTGTCCCAGGTGTGCTGATTATTGTTAGGGGCCTGTGGGATCATGTTCGTCATCAAGAAGGTCGATGAATTGGCGGCAACAGTAGACGTTCTGTCTGCCGAGGGACAGTTGTGGCCGCGATCGACACCACTACCGGAATAACCGTTCGCTTGCACCTGATACCAACCAGCAGGGAGAGAGGTATCAGCATGAAAATCATTCTCCCGAGACGTTGACCCCAACGATGAGCTACCAATATACCAACTCACCCAGTTTGGTGTAGCACGGTCCCGGTTATAGGACAGAACGTAGTGCCCGCTGTCCATCAAATAGTTATCGGGAGATGAGCTACTGTCATGCACGGCATTGCTGGGATTGCCCAGGAGCAAATTGCTTCCATCGGCTGGCAATGCGAGTGTCGGCTTGACGTGGGTGAGCGTGATCGTCTTCGTGGCGTCCACATATTGCACGTCGATTCCCAAGGATTGGGCGACAAACCGGAGTGGGAGCATCGTCCGCCCGTTGGTGATGGTGGGCACAACCGCATCGTTTGCTGCATCGATCGCAAGCGCGATGCCGTTCAGGGATGCCTGCGGCTTGTCAATCCAGAGGTCGAGAGAATCCTTTCCCAGCGTGACCGTGACCTTGCGCGTAGAGGACTCCCAGACGGCGGATCCCCCGAACGCCTCGATGACGGCCCGAATAGGCACAAGTGTCCTGCCTTCGACGATGACGGGTTTCGTTCCTTGAGTGTCGATCGGTTGCTGCACTCCGTTGACGGACATGGATGCGTTGCCGATCCACAGTTTGACCGTTGTTGACGACAAGGCCGCGGCCAGGAGTCCCGCAACCAGGAGAACGGTTACCAGGACAGCCAGCAGATGCGTTCTCTTCATGAGTCCTTCCTTCATCAGGAACAGCAACGTCATAGTGTGTGTTAGGTCTCCGCCCGTGTCAACAATTGTGGCAGCATGCGATTCGTGCGAACAGCACCCCAACTCGCCGAGGAGCTGACGAACCACGCAGTTCGGCGGCATCCTGGACGCCCTCCACGATAAGTACGACCTTCCGCGCTTATGGTCAATCCGACAGGCAAGGCTGGGCTTAGTAGACGGTCCGGTGACGGCCCAGCGGTACGAACTGTACAGCGCAGCGCTCTTCCTCTGTCCAGCTCTCTTGCTATGGCGCTGGTATGCCTGCAGTCTTTCTCGGAGAAGGATGTGAAGAGCATCAGATTCTGACGGGACTCATTGACAAACCCTCCAGTTGGCTACAGTAGTGGTGTCGGCTATGTTGGAGGGCGGAAATGCTGTCTGCATTCTTGGGTATCACGGACAACAACTGGTTTGACCAACTGCGGCTGGAATGAAACCGCCGCTGCCCACGTAACGATTACAGGTGGCGAGGGGCCTCTTGAATGATGGATGCTGCTGAAGGAGGAGCTTCATGGATGTGAGAACGTCAATCATAGATCTTTTTGTGCAGAGACTGTCAGCTGCTGGCGTCCAGGCGGAGGAAATCGTGGCCGAAGTCAAGGAGTTGTTGGCGAATAGTGTTGAAATCGAGGACAGCAAACTCGTGCGTTTCATAGAGGATTGTGCGCATGACAACCATTGACGCAATTGACATTCGTGGAATACGTGGAATTCGTCAGTGCACTCTAGACGTCGGAGGCAAGTGGCTGTACGTCTGGGGAGAAAATGGAGCTGGAAAGAGCTCCCTGGTCGATGCTATTGAATACTTCTTCACAGGCCATGTTCAGAGCCTAGAGGGAGCTCAGTCGCTTTCTCTGATTAAGCATCTGCATCATGTTGATATCGATCCCAGTCAAATGAGCGTCTCGATACGGTTTAGAGACCCGCCAACGGAGGTCGTACGAAACCAGTCGGGATATGCCAGTGCAGTACCAGTTGAGCTTGAGGACTACTTCCGCAGCGCTGCCCGGGATACGTTCATTTTGCGGAGAGCGCAGCTACTCCATTTCATATATGACAAACCAAGTGAGCGTTTCTCAGACCTCGAAGGTATCATGGGAGTTCAGGACCTTGATGAGACCGAGAAGAACATGCAGCGGGTAAGCGCAAGAATGGCGGAGTCTGTTCAGCGGCTCGAAGCCCAGCGACAGGATGCACTGACCCAGTTCCGGATACGCGTAGGCGTAGAAGCATCTGATGACAGCATGATTGCTGCGGTCCTCAACGCCAAGCTTACGTCTATCGGGATACAACCCTTGCCTGATCTAGGAGAGCTGACCATGCTATCTGAGAAGCTCATGCTGCAAGCTAAGGCAGCGCATCTGCACGAGAAGACAGCGGGCCAGCTAATCTCAGTCAGGGATGCTGCCAACTCATTAGCAGGTACTGCTGTCGACTCGTCGTTGCTCCAGATGATTAGTCATGCATATGCAGAGCTTTCCTTGGCTGCGACGCAAGAACGGCTCAAAGTCGCGGAGCTGCTCGGAGCTGCTCAGTCCGTAATAACCAAGAGCCCTATCTATGCATCGACGTGTCCCGTGTGCGAACAGCCCATAGAGCGTTCAGCAACCTTACTTCGACTTGAGGCTCGGCTGGCTGACGCTGCCGAACTGAGCGAAGAAGCCAAGAGACTTAAGACAAGCATGTCAACTCTTAGAGACTTGGTCGGCGTTGTTACTGAGAGACTAGGAAGTGTGCTCAATTATATGACGGCGGGTGTATGGGCTGACGACAATTCTATGTCCCAAGGAGACAGCGCCCGTCACCTCGCTGTGGTGTTACTCGCGGAGCTTGACGGCGCTACGAAGCTACAGAGACCTCTGGATACCGACCAACTGATTACATGGGTTAAGGAATGCAACAGGTGGGGAGAAGACGTTGCCGCAAAGGCCGGCGAGATGCTTTCAGCTCAAGAGCTGTCCAGCGCAGATCGAGTAGTATTGGAGTTGACGTCTCTTGTTGGGTTTGTCCTCCCTGCGGAAGCGGAATTAGAGCGCCTCAACCAAGAGGTCATATCTACGAGGGCGAAGGCGGAGGTGGCCAAGGTCTTCTTCGAGAGTCTCAAGAGTGCAAAGCAGTCGGTGGTTCAAAGCGTCTATAACAGCTTGCAGGAACGCATCGAATCCTACTATAGGAAGTTGCACCCCAACGAAGACTTTGCTAACATTCGCCTTGTTGTCGATACAGCGCACAGAGCCAGTGCGACACTAGAGATGGATTTGCTCGGTGCAACGGGCGAAGACCCTAGGGCCTATTCCAGTGAGGGGCATCTCGATTCGCTGGGGTTCGTGATTTTTCTGGCTTTTGCGAAGGAATTCCAGGAGCAATTCCCAGTGCTGATCTTGGATGACGTAGTCACGACCATTGACGCACAGCATCGATCGCGGATATGTGACTTGCTCTGTGATGAGTTCAGTGATTGGCAGCTTGTCGTGACCACACATGACAGGAGCTGGTTTGAGGAATTGAAAGAAGCAAGTCGGGTGCGGGGACGCTCCGACAAGATCGTTGCGCGCTACATTCCAGAGTGGACCCGGGAGCAGGGACCGGTACTGCTGCCTTATCAATCTCGTGTGGGTTACGTTGCAGAGTGCCTTAAACGAGCGGATACTGAAGCGGCGGCGAACCACGGACGAAGCCAGCTGGAATTTGTGCTGAAGAGAATTGCCGAGGGAACAGGTGCTGAAGTGCGCTATCGTACCTCTGGACGATACGAGTGCCAAGAGCTGTTGAACGCTGTCAAGGGAAGGGTCAACCAGATGTCCGATGTTAGCTTCCGGGGGTGTATGCTATCGGTCCTCGATTCACTTGAAGCAGTGAAATTCATCGGCAACTTCCTGTCGCACGATAATCCCGATGCGTTGGGACTCAGCGTGTCAGAAGTGTCTGCGTTCTGTGATGCGGTGGTCGGCCTCGAGAATGCATTCTTGTGTCCAAAATGCGGGCACAAGCTTATCTATGATCCATCAGGACAGCAGACATATTGTGCCAACAAACAGTGCCCCGCTGGCATTGTTTCGCGCTTCAGCTGAGCCCTCGCAGAATGAAATGGTATGGGTCGTCCTGTTGAAAATGGGTACCGAGGTGTATGTTGCTGGCTTCGGTGCAGGCGTCTGGAGAACCGGTACTCTACCATTTCGTAGGAGTCGTCGGGTTCACCAGTACTTGCGAATATTGGAATTTGATGTAATGGGAGAGTGTTCATGAGACTGATCAGTAACGCAGGAACCGACCGAGTCATCGATGCATTGCGCGAGGCCGACGGATCGGACGCGTCGCTGGATATTGCCTCTCCTGCATTCTCCCTCTTTGCAGTACGTGAACTGCAGGACTTGCTCGCACACCAGCAGCACTCCAGACTCATCTTACCCCTAGTAGACCGTGTGCAGCTGGGACTGCTTGGTTCACCGGAGGACCGGGCGGCCCGAAATCGCCTGCAGACAGCATGGCTTGCGCGTGAGTGCTCACGTTGGTTGCGGGAGAAGTCCGAGGTGCGCAGATCATCATCGCCGTTGCCTCAATCTGCATATCTCGTTCGTCACGCTGACGGAGCTGGCGACCGCATCATCACCGGCAGTTGTCCGCTGACGACCGATGGCCTGGGCCTGACGCCGGGCAATCATACGAGTCTCATCCAATGCGCCGAAAGCCCGGAGGAAGTGGCACTGTTCGCTGCCTGGTACGAGTCATTGTGGAACGCCATGCCCAACTCACCCCATGCGAAGGAAGATTTGCTGTCTCAGCTCCAGGCTCTGAGCGATCGAGTGCCCGCCTCTCGCATCTACTACAAGATCCTGCTGGAGCTGTTTCACACGCGTGGAGACGAGCTGGATGAAGAGGCTGTGGTCAAGAGTGCGACCGGAATCCGCAACTCGGTTGTGTGGAAGAAGCTCTACAAGTTTCAGCGCGACGGCGCCGTGGGGGCCATCGATAAGCTCAACCGCTTTGGCGGCTGTATCCTCGCCGACAGCGTCGGACTGGGCAAGACATTCGAGGCTCTGGCTGTCATCAAGTATCATGAGCTGCGCAATGACCGCGTGCTGGTCCTGTGCCCGAAGAGACTTCGGGACAACTGGACGCTTTACAAGGCGAACGATCGCCGGAATGTCCTGGCCGCAGATCGGTTGAACTATGACGTGCTCAACCATACAGACCTCTCGCGCGATGGTGGATTGTCAGGAGACATCGATCTTGCCAATGTGAACTGGGGCAACTACGATCTCGTCGTCATCGATGAATCGCATAACTTCCGCAATAAGCGCACGCCAGAGCAGGGTGGCGAGACGCGCTACGACCGGCTCATGCGGAGGGTTATCCAGGAAGGAGTCCGAACACGTGTACTGATGCTATCAGCGACGCCGGTCAACAACCGACTGGCCGATCTCCGTAACCAGATTGCCTTCGCCACAGAAGGTGACGATACGGCACTCGTGGATCAGGGGATTACCAGCATTGACAGCACGACCCGTCTTGCCCAGAAGCAGTTCAACCGGTGGCTGGAACTCAGCGAGAAAGAGCGGACTCCAACAGCGCTCGTGGACATGCTGGGGTTTGACTACTTCACGTTGCTGGACCTGCTCACCATTGCCCGATCGCGCAAGCACATCGAGAAGTACTACGGGACAGCAGAAACAGGGCGGTTTCCGGAGCGCCTCAAACCCATCAACATCAAGCCCGATGTCGACATGGCGGGGGAGTTTCCCTCTATTCGCAGCATCAACCTAGAGATTCGTCGACTACACTTGGCTTCCTACGCCCCGCTACGCTATGTGCTGCCCTCCAGGCAGGAGGCATACGACAAGAAGTACGGAACCGAGCTCCGAGGGGGCAAGGGGTTTTTCCGGCAGGTCGACCGCGAAGAGAGCTTGATCCAGCTGCTACGAGTCAACGTGCTCAAGCGCATGGAGAGTTCAATTTCGTCGTTTGCTCTGACCGTGAAGCGACAGATCGACGATGTGCAGGCGACACTGGCGCGCATAGAATCTCAGACGAGGGAGGTCGAAGAGCTCGACATAGCAGACGTCGACATCGATGACGCAGCGTTCGAGAGTCTGCTTGTGGGGCGCAAGGTCAAGGTTCTGCTTCAGGACGTGGACCTCGTGCGCTGGAAGCAGGACCTCACGGAGGACAGGAACCGGCTGAGGACGCTGTATGCTGCTGCCCGCCAGGTGGAGCCAGGCCGTGATGCAAAGCTGGCGGCCCTGCGAGACAATATCGCGCGCAAGTGCCGGGAACCGGTCAACGAGGGCAATCGAAAGGTTATCATCTTTACTGCTTTTGCCGACACGGCCGAGTACCTCTACGCGCAGATTGCCCCGTGGGCGAAGCGCGAGTTGGGGATCGAGTCCGCCGTCGTGACAGGAGCGGGACGCAACCGGACAACCCTGCCCCGCCTGCGCAGGGAGTTCTCGTCGATCCTGTCGGCATTTGCCCCACTTGCCAAGGAACGGCCCGAGGACCTTGCAAGCGAGGGGAACCTGGACCTGCTGATTACCACCGACTGCCTCTCAGAAGGTCAAAACCTGCAGGACTGTGACTGGGTGGTAAACTACGACATTCACTGGAATCCGGTACGCATCATCCAGCGGTTCGGACGCATCGACCGTATCGGTTCCCCCAACGACCGCATCCAGCTGGTCAATTTCTGGCCGAACATGGAGCTGGATGAGTACATCAAGCTTGAGCAGCGCGTAAGTGGCCGCATGGTCCTACTGGACGTCTCTGCGACGGGGGAGGAGAACCTCATCGAGCAGCAATCGGGCAACCAGATGAACGATCTGGAGTATCGCCGCAAGCAGCTTCTCAAGCTACAGGATGCTGTCATCGACCTCGAGGACTTGTCCGCGGGAGTCTCTATCACGGACCTTACGCTCACCGATTTCCGCATTGACCTGTCTGACTACACCAAGGACCATGGCGGGATGATCCCCGAGGTGCCGCTCGGGGCGTATGCGGTCACTGAAGCCGACGGTGAGGTTGAGCCTGGCATCGTCTTCTGCCTGCGTGCCGAGGGGGAGACAGCTGGACGCGCCGTCGATGCCGGATACCCTCTGGCGCCATACTACCTGGTGCATGTGAGTGATCAGGGCGCGGTGCTCCTGCAATGCACACAAGCGCGGCAGATCCTGGACCGACTCAAACGGACGTGTATCGGGCGGGACCTGGCGGACGGGCGTGCCTGTAATCGCTTCGAGAAGGCGACGCACGGCGGCGAGGACATGCACGTGCCTCAAGGTTTGCTGGCGTCTGCTGTGGCATCGGTAGTCGGCAAAGGACAGGAACGCGCAGTAGCCAGCCTGTTCTCTCCCGGTGGCACCCATGCGCTTAAGGGAGAGTACGCAGGAATCAACGACTTCGAGGTTGTCGCGTTTCTCGTGATACTGCCGAGGGCGACGTCTTGACACGATCTGACCTGATTGCTGCTCTTGGCTTACCGACCGGGGCAGACGTAAACCAGCGGGTCCCCAAGAAGATGCTCACGGAGTCGGGTGCTCCGACTCCGGGTGACCGGCGTCTCATCGAGAATGGTGTTGAGGAGCTCGAGTGGCTGGCCGCGCTGAAACCTACGACCATCGGTGTTGCTCCATATCGTGACGCCGCGCGCGAGTATCTCGAGATAGCAGTGCTCGCCCTGAAACTGCGAGCTAAGGCAAAACCAGACCGAGTCGAGGAGCTAGTGCACCGAGCGGTTCCGTATCCCGTCGTTCTGATAACCGAGCAGCCTCCGCTCGTGTCCATGTCTCTTGCCCACAAACGGTGGTCGCAAAGCGAGACCGGGGCTACTGTACTTGACGGTGACATTGTCCGGGTGCGTCTCGATGATGTGGAAGATCAGGACCTCGTCGGCACGTTCATGCACGGATTGCTGCTAGCCGGCCAGCCACAGAGCACGTTGTATGCCCTGTATCAGGGATGGATGGATACTATACTTGCACTGGAGGCGGCGCACGTGACCGGGCAGTACGTCTTATTGACATCGCCCGAGCGTGCTGTGCGGCGTCGCGAGGCTTTGCAGAGGTGCATTCGCTTGCAGGACCAGATGACGAAGTTACGCTCAGTCGCCAAGAGAGAGAAGCAGCTGCCTCGCCTGGCAGCGTTAAACATCGAACTGAAGCGTCTGCAGGAAGCATATGCTGCTGCGCGTGAGCAACTGTAGGAACGGAGGAAACGATGGACAGAATTGGAGCGAACGACGCACGGGCCGTGTCAGCCGACGTGATTGCGGAGAACATCAGACAACTCAAGACGCTGTTTCCGGAACTCGTTACAGAGGGCCCCGCTGGAATTGCCGTTAATGAGGATGTATTGAAGCAGTTGGTGGGGGACCAGACCGTCACCGACAGCGAGGAGAAGTACGGCCTCAACTGGCACGGCAAGCGTGCTGCTCGCCGGCTTGCACTCACCCCCTCGACAGGTACCCTGCGTCCATGCCCCGATGAATCCGCCGACTGGGACACTACGCAGAACCTGATGATTGAGGGCGACAACCTTGAAGTCCTCAAACTCCTGCAGAAGAGCTACTCCGGCAAGGTGAAGCTCATCTACATCGACCCGCCGTACAACACGGGCAAGGACTTCGTGTATCCGGACAACTTCCAGGACAGCATCAAGAACTATCTGAACCTAACCGAGCAGGTGGAAGGCGGCAAGAAGATCGGCAGCAACACTGAAGCCAGTGGACGCTACCATACCGACTGGCTCAATATGATGTATCCACGCCTGCGACTGGCGCGAGACCTGCTTCGTGACGATGGAATCATATTGATCAGCATAAACGACTATGAGTTCGCCAACTTGCGGGAGGTGTGCAACGGAATCTTCGGGGAGGAGAACTCTCTGACAGAAGCGCCCACGACACTAATCTGGCAACAGTCTGGGACGACAGCCGGGCACTATGCGAGCGCACATGAGTACATCCTTGCCTATGCGAGGAACGAGGCAGCACTGCCATTCTTCAGTCTATCCGACTATGGCGAGAATTCTGCCATAGCACATGGTGCTCTGAAGAAGATATCCAGAGCGAACCCTGCAAGCGAGATCACGTTCCCGGCTGGCATGGAATGTGAGGCAACTGAGGCTGCATTTGAGGGCGAAATCGGGGGTAGCGAGAAGGAGTACATAAGTGGAAGAATGATCGTCAAGGCAGGGAAATTGGCAAGCCCCGTTACCATCAAGGCTGGTTGGGCCATGAGGAATCAGATTCTTGAGTGGCTCGAAGGTGAAGAGACATTCGACACCAAGGGTCAGCGCGTCAAGAGGTTCTTCTTCAACAGAGAAGGAATACTGTGGTACGAGAAGGAACGTGGCACCGTACACCCAAAGACCATCATTCCTAGCGACCTGGGAACAACCAAGACGGGCTCGGACGAACTGGAAAGCCTGTTTGGCGCTCACGTCATGAGTTTCCCGAAACCTAGCTCACTCATGGCATGGCTTTTTTCCTACAGCTGCAACAATGAGGATCTGGTGCTGGATTTCTTTGCAGGCTCCGGGACAACGGGCCACGCGGTCATGACTCAGAACGCCGCGGACGGCGGGAACCGCCGCTACATCCTTGTTCAGCTGCCGGAACGGCTCGATCCAGATAACATTGACCAGAAGCCGGCGGCGGATTTCTGTGACAAGCTTGGCAAGCCTCGCACGATCGCAGAGATCACGAAGGAGCGTCTGCGTCGGGCCGCGAAGAAGGTCAAAGAGGAGAACTCACTCTTCAGTGGCGATTTGGGTTTTCGCGTCTTCAAGCTAGCCTCTACGAACATCCGTGAGTGGGACCCTAACCCCGAAAACGTGTCCGATTCGCTGCTGGATTCGGTGGAGCACCTTAAGACCGATCGTACCGAGGACGACATCTTGTATGAGCTACTGCTCAAGCGCGGCTTGGACCTGTGCGTTCCGATGGAGACCCGGGTTATTGCCGGCAAGACGGTTCACTCCATTGGCGCAGGGACGCTGATTGTATGCTTGGCTCCTGGCATATCGCGCGATGAAGCAGAGCCCCTTGCCCAGGGTATCATCGCATGGCACAAGGAGCTTGCGCCTGCCGGCGACACGACGTGCGTGTTCCGGGACAGCGGTTTCGTGGACGATGTGGCCAAGACCAACCTCGCTGCCATCCTGCAGCAGGCAGGGCTCGAACACGTCGAGAGCCTGTGATGAGCGACAAGATTGTACCGGCTGGGCAAAGCAGCCGTGTCATCCTCTACACGACCGCCGATGGCAAGGTGACGGTGGATGTGTTCTTTGAGGCCGAGAATTTCTGGCTCACGCAACGCTCCATGGCCGACCTGTTCGGCGTGCAGATACCGGCAATCAACAAACACCTGAAAAACATCTTCGCATCTGGTGAACTGGTTGAGAACGCAGTTATTTCCATTTTGGAAACCACTGCCGCTGATGGCAAGAAATACTCGACACGCTACTACAACTTGGATGCAGTGATCGCCGCTGGCTATCGTGTCAATTCCGTCAAGGCGACACATTTCCGCATCTGGGCCACGCAAACGCTGCGGGAATTCATGGTCAAGGGCTTCGTTCTCAACGATGACATGCTGAAGAACGGGCGCGGCTTCGGCAAGGATTACTTTGAAGAGTTGCTGGAGCGAATCCGCGAGATTCGTGCCAGTGAGCGACGAGCCTACCAGAAGATCGCGGATGTGTTCGAGCAATGCAGCAGCGACTACCAGAGGAACAGCGAGGAAACACAGCTGTTCTTCCAGATCGTGCAGAACCAGTTGCACTTTGCAACGAGCGGCCAGACTGCCGCGGAGATCATCTACACGCGGGCCGACGCAGATAAGCCGTTCATGGGGCTGACGACTTGGAAGAACGGACCGCAAGGCAAGATTCTGAGCAGCGATGTCGCTGTCGCCAAGAACTACCTGAATGAGAACGAGGTATCCAAGCTCAACCGCCTGGTCAGCATGTTCATCGACTTCGCAGAACTGCGTGCCCTGAATCAGGAGCTGATGACTATGAAGGACTGGCTGGCGTACGTGGAGAAGTTCCTCAGTTTCACCGATCAGCAAGTCCTGCGCCATGCCGGGAAGATCTCTCATGACATGGCGGTGGCCAAGGCCCATAAGGAGTTCACACGGTTTCGGGTGAAGCAGGATCTGGCCTTCACCTCGGATTTCGATCTGACGTTGGCGAAGTACCTCAAGGGCGAGGACAAGGCATGAAGTTCCGTTTCGAGCCGAACCTGGATTATCAGCTTCAGGCCATTGATGCTGTGTGTGACCTCTTCCGTGGTCAGGAGATCTGCCGCACTGAATTCACTGTCACCAAGAGTGCTTTGAACGGAGAGTACCTGCCAGGCCTCGAGAGTGACCTGGGCATCGGCAACAGGATGACGCTCCTCGATGATGAGATACTCAAGAACCTGAAGGATGTTCAACTCCGCAACGGACTGGCTCCATCGGAGCAACTTGGCTCATATAACTTCACGGTCGAGATGGAGACCGGGACGGGCAAGACGTATGTCTATCTGCGCACTGCCTTCGAGCTTCACCAGCGATTCGGCTTCAGCAAATTCGTCATCGTGGTCCCCTCTATTGCCATCAAGGAGGGCGTCTACAAAACGCTCCAGATGACCGAGCAGCACTTTCGGCAGCTATACGCCGGTGTCCCGTTCGAGTACTTCATCTACGATTCGTCCAAATTGGGGCAGGTTCGCAATTTCGCTACGAGCCCCAACATCCAGTTCATGGTGATGACGGTGGGCGCAATCAACAAGAAAGACGTCAACAACCTTTACAAGGACAGCGAGAAGACGGGCGGCGAGAAGCCAATTGACCTCGTCCGGGCGACGAATACCATTGTCATTGTCGATGAACCACAGAGTGTCGACGGTGGCTTGGCGGGGCAGGGCAAGAAAGCCCTGGACGAGATGAAGCCGCTGTGCACATTGCGCTACTCGGCCACACACGTCAACAAGTACAACATGGTCTATCGTCTCGACGCAGTCGATGCCTACGAGCGTAAGCTGGTCAAGCAGATCGAGGTTGCATCTGCCACTGTCGTAGGCGCTCACAATAGACCCTATGTCCGTCTGCTTTCTGCCGGCAACAAACGAGGCATGATCAGTGGTATCGTCGAGTTGGATGTTAAGTCGGGCAACGGTGTCCAGCGCAGTCACACTACTGTTCAGGACGGAGATGATCTCGAGATGACGACGGGACGTGCGGTCTACAGGGACTGTCGCGTCGGCGAGATCCGCGTCGGACGGGGGCAGGAATCGCTCGAATTGCATGTGCCCGGTGATGACCTTCGGCTTCAGGTCGGCGAGTCGAATGGCGACGTCGACGCGTTGGCTGTCCAACGGGAGATGATCCGGCGGACGATCAAGGAACACCTGGACAAGGAGAAGCGGCTCAGGCCGCAGGGCATCAAGGTGCTCAGCCTGTTCTTCGTCGATACGGTAAGCAAGTACCGGCAGTATGACCAGGATGGCAACCCGGTGAAAGGGGAATACGCTCACATCTTCGAGGAGGAGTACCGGCGCTTCGCCAGTGACCCCGAGTATGCAACGCTGTTTGGCGAGGCCGATCTGGCTCACGAAGCCGAGGAAGTCCACGGCGGGTATTTCTCCATCGATAGGCACAAAGTTGGTGGCAAGACAGTCGAGGAGCTCGCCGATACCGGGGGTGACACGAAAGCTGATGACGACACCTATAGCCTTATTATGAGGGACAAGGAGCGCCTGCTGAGCCTGGGTACGCCTCTCAAGTTCATCTTTTCTCACTCAGCTCTGCGAGAGGGGTGGGACAACCCGAACATCTTCCAGATCTGTGCTCTGCGCGACATCCAGACAGAGCGAGAGCGCCGCCAGACCATTGGTCGGGGACTGCGTCTATGTGTCAATCAGAACGGTGATCGACAACGCGGGTTTGATGTGAACACGCTGACCGTCGTCGCGATGGAGAGCTACGAGCAGTTTGCAGCGAACCTGCAGCGGGAAATCGAGACTGACACTGGAATTCGCTTTGGGATCCTCGAGTCCCACCAATTTGCGGCGGTAGGTGTGCAAGCGTCCGACGGGGCGTCGCATCCGCTGGGTTTGGACCAGTCCAAGGAGTTGTTCGCATATCTGCAGGAACAAGGCTACATCGGCGCCAATGGCAAGGTCGAGGATGCACTGAAACAAGCACTGAAGGACAAGACATTCGCTGTTCCACCGCAGTTTGCGGCCCAGATGGGGCAGATCACGGAGATTCTCCGCAAGGTTTCCGGCCGGCTCGAGATCAAGAACGCAGATGAACGCAGACAGGTCCGCGTGCGCGAGGCAACGCTGCAGAGTGCCGAGTTCAAGGCGTTATGGGACCGCATTAAGTACAAGACCACATATCGAGTGCATTTCGACAATGAGCAGCTCATCGAGAGCTGCACCCGTGGGTTGCAGGAAGCTCCTCCAATCGCGCGGGCGCGACTCCTGTGGCACAAGGCTGACATCGCGATCCGCGATGCCGGCGTCGAGGCAACAGAGAAGGATGGTGCTGCCGACATGACGCTGGATGACCGCAATATCGAGCTGCCCGACCTGCTCACCTATCTTCAAAATCAGACAGAGCTGACCCGTCGCAGTCTCGTGCGTATTCTTGTCGACAGTAGGCGTCTGAACGACTTCAAGCGGAATCCTCAGCAGTTTGCCGAGATTGCGGCTGAGGTCATCAACCGGGCGAAACGGCTCCTGCTCGTTGATGGCATCAAGTACCAGCGTATCGGTGATCAGGATTACTACGCGCAAGAACTGTTCGAGACCGAGGAGTTGACAGGGTACCTCAGGAATCTGCTTGCCACGAGCAGCAAGTCAGTGTACGAACAAGTCGTGTCCGACTCGGATACGGAGGCCAGGTTCGCTGATCAGCTCGAGAAAAACAGTTCCGTCAAGGTCTATACAAAGCTGCCTGGTTGGTTCACCGTACCGACGCCTTTGGGCAGCTACAACCCCGACTGGGCTGTCCTGGCAGATATGGGTGCCGGCGAGCGACTCTATCTTGTCGTCGAGACCAAGAGCAGTCTGCTCTTCGATGAGATTCGAGATCGGGAACGGGCCAAGATCAAGTGCGGCGAAGCTCACTTCAAGGACCTAGCAACGGGCGAGAACCCAGCACGGTTCGTGACGGCGTCCACCCTCGAGAATGCGTTGGCAAGTGGCGATGATGGGCCGGTGGTTCGGTAGGTTGGCGTGTAGCAGGTGTTCAGGGAGAAGCATCACACAGGAACTGGGAGAATACTATGAGAGTCGCGCGCGTTGATTCGTGGAAGGTTGCCGACGTTGTCGTGAAGAACGGAGTGTGGGGTTCGAACCGCTCACGGTTTAGCAAGTGGGATCAGGGTGAGACCATGGTCCTGCTGGTCGGCAAGGAGGGAGTCCTCGTTGCGACGGTAAGCGGCAAGCCGTTCACGTCTGACCAGATGATCTGGGAAGACGACCTGTACGAGTATCGCATCCCCGTCTATGTCGAGGAAGTCCTTCGCAGTGATGCTGGAGCAGCCGCCAATCAGGCGGTTCACAAGGCTCTTGCCTCCGGTCTTGGTGGCATCTATGGAGCCTACATCATGAGCCAGAGCAAGCTACCCGAAGAAGTGGAGAAGCTGGTTAGCGTGGCCGTGGCTCGCTGAAAGTGGCTCGCGATAAGTGACAAGGAGGAATCTGTGAAGGCACGGAGTGTTCAATTGCTGGCAGGACCGCTCGACGGCAAGGTGCAGTACGTCGTACCTGTGTTTCAGCGAGAGTACAACTGGAAGCTGACGCAGGTCGGACGCCTATGGAAAGACGTCGTGGCCGCTGGCACGACTGAGACCAGTGCCTCGCACTTCTTCGGCTCGGTAGTATATATACAGTCATCAGCGACCGTCTCGCAAGGAATGCAGGTAGTCCTTATCGACGGACAACAACGGCTGACCACCGTGACACTCATGATTGCTGCCCTAAAGGTCTATATGAAGACAGTACCTGACGACGGGCTGTCTCAGGACTACGTCGATGACTATCTCTTCTTCCGGGATGCTGATGGCCAGATGCAGCGGAAAGTGATCCTTGGCCAGGCTGATGACGAAAGCCTGTCGTGGATCTTGAAAGGGGATGTGGATCACCACCCCATCCAACCGCACTTGATGGAGAACTACGCCTCGATTCTCAAGAACATGACACACTCCCGGCTTGAGCCCAAGGTCATCTGGAAGGGACTACAGAAGCTGACGGTCGTCGATGTCACGCTCGAGAAGGGGACCGACAACGCTCAGGCGATCTTCGAGAGCCTGAATGCCACGGGATTGGGCTTGAGTCAAAGTGACTTGGTGCGCAACTACGTCTTGATGAACTTGGCCGAACGAGAGCAACAGGAACTATTCTCTGAGTACTGGCATCCGATGACTCAGTTGCTTTACAATGATCAGGACAAGACAGATTCGTTTGATGGCTTCTTGCGCGACTACCTGACTGTGCAGTCTTCATCTGGAGACATTCCCCGGCTTGATGAGATCTATGAAGGTTTCAAGAGCCACCGCGAGCATCTTTCGTCGGTGTCCACCAGAGATCTTCTGGCAGCCATGAAGACTGAAGCGCGCAGGTACGTGCGCATTTCGCGTCCCATGTTCGTCTTGGCACACCGCGGGGAAGCTGCGTATGATGCCCCCGGCGATGATGCGGACGTCCTCAAGCGGCTGTCGGGTCTGAATGGCCTTGACGCGACCGTGGCATATCCGTTTTTGCTCGATGCCTATGGACTCTACGAACGGGCTGGACTGTCGAAGGGAGACATGCTTGAGGTCCTCGATATGGTGGAGAGCTACATTGTGCGCCGCTTGGTCTATGGTCTCGCCACAAACTCACTGGCCAAGACGTTCGCACGTCTGGCGCGCGAAGTGGACGAGAATGACTACGTCGAGAGCTTGCGAGGGGCCTTCTTGGGCATGAAGGGCTCTCGGCGTTTCCCCCTGGATCACGAGTTTCGTGAGGAACTGAAGACGAGAGACGTGTACCACATACAGTCCCGGACTGGATATCTGCTGGAACGGCTAGAGAACTGGGGCAAGAAGGAACACATCTCGTCCGCAGACTACACTGTCGAGCATATCATGCCTCAGAAGAAGGGACTGACCAGTGAATGGCGCAATGCCCTGGGGGCCGATTGGGCCACAGTGCAGGAACGCTACCTTCACGTGTTGGGAAACCTCACGCTGACGGGATACAACTCGGAGTATTCGGATCGTCCGTTCATACAGAAGCGGGATCTTGCCAAGAATGATATCCTTATTGGATTTTCGGGGAGCCCCGTTGGACTGAACGGGAGACTCGCTCACCTCGACCACTGGGATGCCAGCACGATCGAGGAGCGAACAAACGAGCTGTCAGAGCTCGCCTGCAGGGTCTGGCCAGTGCCAGTCGCGTCCGTTGAGTTGCCAGGCGACAACCATGTTGCAGCTATCGTGAGTTCTGTCATCGGCGACGGCGCAGACGCCGATGCCGCACGAACCCTCTGCAAAGAGCTCTGGGACGAGCTTGAAGCAGCATCAGCGACACATGTTCTCGCGGTCACGGGCAATGACCGTCGGATATCATTCAACGTCGGTATCTGGCTAGTGCTGCGCCTTGTGCGGTCGTCCAAGGGCGGTGGCATCAAGATGGCTGTAGACTCGACACTATTGCCTCCTGAGCTCCTCGGGGATGGCTTCAAACCCTTCTCAGCAAGAATCCTTGGCCAGGACGAAGCCCCTTTTGAGTCGCAGCATTACGGTCTTGTGTCAGTCAATCGGAGTCCGACCGAGTTGCTGAGTGGACCACTCCATACTGCATGGATAGCTGCCGTGACGACAGCCGCAAAGTTGTTCAAGTCATGGAAGACGGGCGCCTTTGCCCACCAGCACAACTCGGGGATTCTCGGGCTCCTCGTCCCTGGGTCCAGCCCGCATGGGCAGAACAGCTACGATATATTCCTTGTGGGTTCAACAGGGGAACTCTTTGCGGAGACCAGAACTGCCTTGCTTGGGCTCGATGCCGAAATGACCGAAGAGCATCTGAAGTACTACGTAGCCTTCAAGTTGGAGACGAACGTTGTGGACATCATACCTCAGAGCGGCCGTCTCAAGGTCTACTTCAACATGCCTTTTGCGAGCGTGCGGGGTCATGAGGGCTTCGTGCATGATGTTAGTCACGTAGGTCACTGGGCCAATGGAGAGGTCATGGCCGAGATGCTGACTGCGGGGCAACTGCCCGACATCATAGACGTAGCCCGCCAAGCCCTGGAGTATAGTGAGAAGTAGTATGGTCACCGATTGTGGACGACATTCCGTGACAGAGCGATATAGATGAAACGCGGCGCCCGCGCGCCGAGGAGACAGGAATGCTGTTGTACGAGAACGAGTTGAACAAGAAACTCCACACTGTGCAGGAGCTTGCAGAGTCCCTCGTGAGAATACTTGCCAAATGGCAGGGGCAACAAGACTCTGTCCCGAGCGACGCTCCGATTGACGTAGATGCTTTGTCAGCGGTTCTGGGAGGCATGGAAGCTTCAGTGGGGGACCTACTGTCCTCGCTCCCTGGTCCTGTCGCCAAGACGTCTAAAATAGGCCAACACCTGTCCTATGCCCGATATTATCTTAACAAGCATGACTGGAACAGAGTCCTCGCAAACGCACGAGATATTGCTGACTATGATCTTGCCGACATCAAACAAGCTTTTGGCAAATGGCTTGACACAAGTGTCGAGTTTGATGAACAGTTGAAAGTGGGTGTCTCTGACTTGCTCGCACGACAACAACTGGACAGTGCTGTCCGAAAGGCGTTTGTGCTTCTCAAGGAACGCCTGGTAGGTGTGGCTTGCGCTCTGGGAGATGACAGAGCCATGGTGGACCAGATGGATGGCAGCGACCTCGTCGGTCGGATACTCAGCGGAGGCGGGCTCGTGGCCGCATCTGCCCGAATGGACAAAGGTGATTGCGAAGCGCTCATGTACCTGCTGTTCGGCCTCTATGGAACGTTTCGAAACATTGTCGGCCACAATGACATCGTGGTTCCGTGGCATGAAGCAGAGGCGGTTATCAGTATGGTCAACTGGGTGTTGCTCAAGCTGACAGCTATCGAACAAGCGGTGCATGATTCCGTGGACGAGGGGGGAGCAGAATAGGAAGGAATCGCTCTCCTGTCAGCGTGGCACCGGGCATACGTAGGCTACAGGCCGTCGCGCAAATCCGGAGACAGTGCCCATCTTAGCTAGCCTGTAAGGAGGATACATGCCATACACGATCCTGGTACCAGCGCTCATCGTGGGTTTCTTGCTCGGTCTTGGCGTCGCCGTACTGTTCCACATCGTTCAGCGGAAGACATCAAAGGAACTGGCGCAGTCACTGATTGCGGAAACGAAAACGGAGTCCGACCAGTCGACGCAGGCGCTGATGAACCAGATGAAGGATTCCTTTGGCAGCCTGTCCGTGGATGCTCTCACAAAGGTTTCCGGCGAAGTCGTCAAGCTCGCAGGGGAGACGCTGGGTGGGCAACAAAAGCAGTCAGCCATGGACCTGGAGGCGAAGAAAGGACTGATTGATCAACAGCTGGCCGTCATGAATACTCAGCTTGATACCGTTCAGAAACTCATGCAGTCTCTGGAGACCGACCGCGAGCGCAAATTCGGCGAGCTGGCCTCTCAACTCAAACTCGCCGGAGAGCAGACGGCTCTTCTTGGCAAGACGACGGGCGCTCTCCGTGAGGCTCTTGCCAGTAGCCGTGCACGGGGGCAATGGGGCGAGCGCATGGCCAACGACGTTCTGCGTGTCTCGGGACTCAAAGAAGGCATCAACTACCGCCGGCAAACTGTGCAAGAGGAGACGGGCAACCGTCCGGATTTCACCTTTCTCCTGCCACATGACCTGACGCTCAACATGGACGTCAAGTTTCCACTCGACAACTATCTCAAGACCATCAATGCTGAGAAGCCCGATGACGCGGAAGAGCATGCGGCTGACTTCATCCGCGATGTTCGCGCTCGCATCAAGGAGATCACGACGCGTGAGTACATCGACGAAGACCACGGAACGGTGTCGTGCGTTCTGCTATTTGTTCCCGTCGAATCAGTGTTTGCTTTTGCACAGGAGAACGATGCAGAGCTCATCGATTATGCGCTCAAGTATCACGTTGTCTTGTGCTCGCCCAGCACCCTGTTTGCCGTGTTGGCTGTCATTCATCAGGCGGTGGACACGTTTGCAGTGGAGCAGTACTCCAAGGAGATACTTGCCATCCTTGGTGCGTTCGGGAAACAGTGGAAAGCATTCGTTGCGGAGTTCGACAAGCTTGGCAAACACCTGAGACAGGCCAACGAGGACTATGCGGAACTCATGGACACACGGGCCAGGCTTCTGCAGAGGAAGATCGACGACGTCGACAGGCTGCGTGACCAGGAGGGGGTGGCTCCGCTGCCGGAGACGGACGCTATCGAGGCAGGCGCCGAGGCGACAACAGACTTGCGAAGCAGTGACAGCAACGAAACCTGATGAATTGGGCTGGCGGCACGTGAGGCAGGCGGAAGCCTAGGGGGCAGGAGTGACAGCAAGACGGGGTAGGAGAGACGATGGGACAGATCCGTTCCTGCGGCCAGATGTCTATGAGGCGTTGATCGACGTCACTAGTCCAAAAGTGACGGAACGACTCAGGGCGGCAGGGTTCGATATAGGGGATGGGGGCCTCATGGGGGACGGCGCAACTGCCAGATGGCTGATGAATTGGCTGGGCAGACGGGGTAGTGTTGACATTATCCCTGATGCCGGTGGATATACTACGTGGTTTCAGCGCGGCGACGAATTCATTAGAGCCAGTGCGTGCACGAAGTCTGACACCTATGCTGAGCTTGTGCTGATGGTCTTGGCAGAAGCCAACAGAACGCCTGCCTCGGAGTAGTCTCTGAAGGTTTCGGAGCATTGCGGCCGCCTCCTATGGAACGGACTCGGAGGAGTGGTCGACCTTGGTTTAGGAACTGTACCAACACCGTAGGAGGTGGCAACGATGGATACTAGCAGAGGATCAAGAACGTTCCTCGAGCAACAAGTAAGTGACCTACAGGATTCGATGGGCAGGGTGAACCGGGCGCGTCTGATGTCGTTCCTCGGTGGCATATCACTCATGTTCCTTCTGATTCTCTCGTTATCTGTGCTGCTACCACTCTTGTCTTCAGGCGAACGACTCATGCGTGCCGTCATCGGGATTGATCTCGCGTTCTTTGTCTCGCTTGCCTTCCTGCTGTCGGCTTTCGTCCCCTTGACGCTCCGTAAGGTAGTGGTCGACTTCAACAGAAAGGTTGCTGAGAACCGGAGAGCTCAGAAGGCCGAACAGGAGGTCCAGAACGTCCTGGCGAACCTCGACGAACGGCAGTACGCGGTTTTTCATGGGCTGTACCGCGGATTTGGCGATATCGACCACGTTGTTGTCGGTCCGACCGGAGCATTCATTGTTGAGACCAAGTCAAATCATGGCGACGTCTCGGTTGACGAACTGGGTCGACTGGCGATAGACCGCGGCGATCAACCTCACAAGAGCTACCAGCGGCAGGCAACGCGGGAGGCATATCAAGTCAAGGACTACCTGGCCGAGCACGGCATTCAGGAGCAGCTTTTCGTGCAGTCAATCCTGGCTTTCCCATTTGCCAACGTGCCTGATGGAATGCAATTGGGGACCGTCAATACTGGGAGCTACATTCCGATTCTGGGCACCAAGGCCATTCTGCAATACATCTACCAGCACAAGGCCAGTGTTTCGTTCACGCCTGGCCTTGTTGAGCGTTGCCGGGCGGTACTCCAGCGTTGGGCGGACGGCACTGACCAGGACACCGAGGAGAGGATGGAAGATGCATAGACAACTTGGGCAAGCTACTCAAATTGTCTGAAGAAGCAACATGCAAGGAGAATGGAATCGCCAGTTCTCTTGGAGCCACGGTATCCTATGACGCCAAAACCAAGGTTGTGACCATCACGCTGAGAGAAGGATAGAAGATGTTCGCTACCTACTGGTCACAGGATCTGGAGGTCCAGAAGGCATTTCGTGAGGCCATCCGTCGCAAGGTGGAACTGGAACGGCAGGCCGTGAATCAGAGAGTAGACGACAACCTGCCACGGCTGCTCGCCTGGATCGCCAAGCCCGTCGTCAACATGGACTTCAGGGCGACGCGCAACAAGTGGGATGCGCAGGGGGCGGAGGGCGAAGGGACGGTGTCGAGTGCCTTGTCATGGTGGTTGTCCAAGGCCTACAATGTGTTCGACGGCGTTGTGCTGGAGGTACGCCCGGGCGAGTTCATCCAGCTCGATCATATCGTGATTTGTCCTGCCGGCGTATTCGTGCTGGAGACCAAAACCTGGAGCGGTTCCATCATCTGCAACCACCGCGGATGCCGTATGTGGCAGGGAAGGCATCTGGTCCAGCTGGACGGCAATCCGGTGTCGCAGAACGAGCGGCACATCAAATTGTTGCACGAATGGATACGGACGGCCGTGCCGGAATTGCGCATGGACCCCCAGCATCTGTACCCCATCGTTGTGTTCAAGAAGCTGGAAAAGCTCAAGGTGGAAGACGACTGTGGCATGCCGGTCGTGGAAGGTGGCATCGCGGCGACCCAGGAGATCCACCGGCACCACGATGTCGCGTTGACGTTGGAGCAGATCGAGACGCTCTGCCTTGCCATTAAGCACGCGAAGCCGCTGGAAACGGATGCCACTGCAGTCGTTGCTGCCAATAGACCAAACAAAGTCGCGGCATCCCGTCAGTCTGCTGCATCCGTCGCAAGATCTGCACCCGTCGATACTACCCAGGAGACACAGGGCGATATCGAGGAAGGAACCACCAAGGGTGGGCGCCACTTCGTCCGCGTGCATGGAACCAAAGAGCAGGCGCAGGCCATCGGCAGGTCGCGGGAGAAGCAGGGTCAACATCCAAGCGACGTCAAACAAGATCAGAAGGACTTGGGCGTGTGGTACTTCTACTTCACCATGGAGAAGAAGTAGCGGGCAGGAACTGACTGACCGCAGCGCCTTATGAACGCGTGGACAAGGAGTGACTATGCAACAGACAGATCTTGTGGTGCTTCAGAACAGACTGATTGCGAAG
>Ga0315281_10002450_pt1 | contig 27596 bp, 16 predicted proteins | sample YL17G07_0_MG_FD_204540 | JGI IMG/M metagenome (GOLD analysis project Ga0315281, IMG submission 204540) | Sediment microbial communities from Yellowstone Lake, YNP, Wyoming, USA - YL17G07_0 | ecosystem: Environmental > Aquatic > Freshwater > Lake > Sediment | place: USA: Wyoming | collected...
ACCTATGGGGAACTCATCGGCGGAAAGAAGTTCAACGTCGCGCTGACCGGCAACAACATCGACGCCACGACAGGCGTCGCGAAAGTAAAGCCCGTTCAGGAGCTCAGGAACGTCGGCCGTTCTCCGCAGCGCTACGACATTCCGGCAAAGGTGGACGGCTCGCTGAAGTGGGCCGTGGACGTGAAGCTGCCGGGCATGGTGCACGCGCGTAACGTGAAGCCGCCGGTGGCGGGCGCGAAGCTCGTCAGCATCGACGAATCGTCCGTGCGCAACCTGCCCGGATTCGTCAGAGTGGTCAGCAAGGGCAACTACATCGCCGTGATCTGCGAGCGGGAGGAGCAGGCGATCGCGGCCGCGAAACAGCTCAAGGTCAACTGGGAGAAGCCGGCGACGACGCCGTTCCCCGCATCGGAAGACCTCTTCACCTATATGCGCGGCGCCACGCCCACGTCCAGCCAGCGGCCGAACACGGTCGGCGATCCCGACGCGGCGTTCGCGGGCGCGGCGACGATCGTCGAAGCCAACTACGACGTGCCGTTCCAGGGCCACACCGCGTTCGCTCCGGCGCATGCGATGGCCGATCCGTCGAACGGGCAGATGACGATCTACTCCAACGACATGAAGTCCTACGGCATGCGCAACGGCGTCGCGACGTTTCTCAACATGCCGCGCGAACAGGTCCGCGTCGTCTGGATGGAAGGGCCGCAGGGGTACGGCCGCACGGCGGCGGACGATGCGGGGTTTGAAGCGGCGTATCTGGCGAAGGAGATCGGCCGGCCGGTGCGGATGCAGTGGATGCGGAACGAGGAGCAGGCGTGGGATACCAAGGGGCCGGCGTTCGCCGTCAGGATGCGCGGCGGGCTCGATGCGCAGGGCAATCTCATCGCGCTCGAGTACGACGCGCGCTCCGCCGACTACGGTCACCTCGGGTACAACGAGCCCGAGACGGTGCTGATCGCGCAGCTCATGGGGACGCGTCGAAGGACGCCTGCCGCCGGCAGCGCCGCCACGCCGTCCGACATGTACGTCGTCGCGAACAAGCGCACCACCGCGCACGTCGTGAGCCTGCCGCTCGTGTGGGAGACGCCGGTGCGCACGGGCAACCTGCGCGATCCGAATGGTCCGCAGTCGACCTTCGCCGCTGAATCGTTCATCGACGAGCTGGCGGTGGCGGCGAAAGCGGATCCCGTGGCGTTCCGCATGAAGCTGCTGACGGCGAGCTCGACCGATGACAGTGGCTTCAAGCGCGCGCGGTCCATCGCCGCGATCAAGGCGGCGGCCGAGGCGTATGGCTGGGACAGCCGTCCGTCGCCGAAGCCGCGCGGCGCGGGCGACGTCCTGACCGGCCGCGGTCTCGCCTACAGCTTCCGCGGCCAGACCGTCGTGGCGGAGATCGCCGAGGTCGAGGTGAACCGCCGGACCGGACGCGTGTGGGTGAAGCGGCTCGTCTGCGCGCACGACTGCGGCCTGGTCATCAACCCCGAGGCGCTGCGCCGGACGATCGAGGGCGGCATGCTCCACTCGATCAGCCGCGCGCTCTACGAGGAAGTCCAGTTCGACACCGAGAAAGTCACGAGCGTGGATTGGGTCACGCATCCCTCGCTGACCCACGCCGACACGCCGGAGAAGATCGACGTCGTGCTGGTGAACGGCGATCCCAATCCGCAGCGGCCAGACCTGCCGCATTACGGCGCCGGCGAAACATCGTGCAAGCCGATGATCGCGGCGGTCGCGAATGCGATCCACGATGCGACCGGCGTGCGTCTGCGCCGGGTGCCCTTCAGAGCGGCGCGCGTGCTCGCCGCGCTCAAAGCGGCCGGCGTATAAGCGCCCGGCCTTCACAACACCACGAGGCAATTCATGAGACTTCGTACTTCTCTCGCCGCCATCGCGTTCGCGGTGGCCACTCACGCGCTCGTCGGATCGGCGCAGGCGCCGCGCGCCGCAGCGACATCGCCGTTCGCCGCGGACACGTTCACCGGCCTCAAGGCGCGATCGATCGGACCGGCGGTCACGTCCGGCCGCGTCATGACCATCGCCGTCGATCCAACCAACAAGGCCGTCATCTATATCGGCGCCGCGTCGAGCGGCGTCTGGAAGACCGTGAACGGCGGCGCGTCGTGGCAGCCCGTCTTCGACACGCAGGGATCCTTTTCGATTGGCTGGGTGACGATCGATCCGCATCACTCCAACGTCGTCTGGGTCGGGACCGGCGAACGCAACTCGCAGCGCTCGGTGGGATACGGCGACGGCGTCTACAAGAGCGTGGACGGCGGGCGTTCGTGGACGAACGTCGGCCTCAAAGCCTCCGAGCACATCGGCCGCGTCGTGATTCACCCGAAGGACAGCGACACCGTGTACGTCGCCGCGCAAGGTCCGCTGTGGTCGGCCGGCGGCGACCGCGGGCTCTACAAGACGACGGACGGCGGCAAGACCTGGGCGCAGGTGCTGAAGATCTCGGAGAACACCGGCGTCACCGACGTCGTGCTCGATCCGCGCAATCCCGACGTCGTCGTCGCGAGCGCGTACCAGCGCCGGAGAAGTTTCGCGACGCTGATCGACGGTGGTCCGGAGGCCGCGATTCATCGCAGCACGGACGGCGGCAAGACGTGGACGAAGGTGAATACCGGCCTGCCGGAGGAGGAACTCGGCCGCATCGGCCTCGCGATCTCGCCGGTCAACCCCGACGTGCTGTACGCGAACGTCGAAGCCGCGAACGGCAAGGGCGGCATCTTCCGTTCGACGGACAACGGCGTCACGTGGCAGAAGCGGGTCGACTACAACACCGGCGCGATGTACTACAGCGACATCTTCACCGATCCCGTGAACGTCGACCGCGTGTACATCGTGGACACGGTCTTCCAGGTCTCCGACGATGGCGGGAAGAGCATGCACGCGCTGGGTCAGCGCGCGATGCACGTGGACAATCACATCATCTGGGTGGATCCGGCGAACACGGATCACCTGCTGGTCGGCAACGACGGCGGGCTCTATCGGTCGTTCGATCGCGGCGGCACGTGGACGTTCTTCGAGAATCTCCCGCTCGCGCAGTTCTACGACGTGGACGTGGACAACGCGGCGCCGTTCTACAACGTCTACGGCGGCCTGCAGGACAACAACTCGCTGGGCGGACCGTCGCGCACGCGATCGGATCACGGGATCCTGAATCAGGACTGGTTCGTCACGCAGGGCGGCGACGGCTTTACGTCGCACGTCGATCCCGAAGATCCCAACACGATCTACGCCGAGCTGCAGCACGGCGTGATCGTCCGCGTTAACAAGACGACCGGCGAGCGCATCGGCATCCAGCCGCAGGAAGCGAAGGGTGGTCCGCCCGACCGATGGAACTGGGATTCCCCGTTCATCATCTCGCCGCATTCGCGCACGACGCTGTACCTGGCGTCCCAGCATCTCTACCGGTCGGATGACCGCGGCAACTCGTGGAAAATTGTCTCGCCCGATCTCACCCGGCAGATCGATCGCAACACGCTGCCGGTGATGGGCAGAGTCTGGGGTCCCGATGCGGTCGCGAAGAACACGTCGACGGCGCTCTACGGCAACATCTCGGCGATCGCCGAAAGCCCGAAGAAAGCCGGGCTGCTGTACGTGGGCTCGGACGACGGCTTGATCCACGTCACCGATGATTCCGGCGCCAACTGGCGCAAAGTCGAGCGCGTGGCGAACGTGCCGGCCGACGCCTACATCGCCAGAATCCGGGCCTCGCAGCACGAGGCCAACACCGTGTACATCGCGGTCGAGAATCACCAGAACGGCGACTTCGCACCCTACCTCTTCAAGAGCACGGACGCCGGCTACACATGGACGTCGATCAACGGCGATCTGCCGGCACGGGGATCGACGTACGCGATCGCCGAGGATCATGTCGATCCGCGGCTGCTGTTCGCCGGGACCGAGTTCGGCGCCTACTGGAGCAAGGATGGCGGACAGCACTGGATGAAGATCGCCGGCGTGCCGACGATCGCCGTCCGCGAGATCGCGATCCAGAAGCGCGAGAACGATCTCGTGCTCGGCACCTTCGGGCGCGGTGTCTACATCGTCGACGACTATTCGCCCGTGCGGGCGACGACGGCCGTCACGATGACGGCCGCGGCGACGCTCTATCCCGTGCGGGATGCCGTGATGTTCGTCCCGACGCAGCCGTACGGACTCGTGGGCAAGGGATTTCAGGGCGAGATGTTCTACACGGCGCCGAACCCGCCGTACGGCGCCATCGTTACTTATTATCTGAAAGACGGGCTCAAGACGCTGAAAGAGAAGCGCACCGACGCGGAGAAGGCGGCTGAAAAAGCGAACCAGCCGATCCGCTATCCGACCCCGGACGCGCTGCGCGACGAAGCGGCGGAGGAGGCGCCGGCGATTGTCCTGACCGTCAGCGATGCGAGCGGCGCACCGGTGCGCGTGATCACCGGTCCAGTAGGGAAGGGCATCCAGCGCGTCGCGTGGGATCTGCGCGCGCCCGCGCATCAGTTGCCGCCGAACCGTCCGCGCAGCGAAGTGGACGAACTGTTCGACGATCCGCTCGTGGGACCGTGGGTCGTGCCGGGCAGGTACAGCGTGACGCTCTCGCAACGCGTGGGCGGCGTCGTCAGTCAACTTGGCGGTCCGGTCACGTTCAACGTCGTGATGGATCCGCAACTGCCGTACACGCCGGCGGATCAGACCGCGCGCTGGCAGTTCCAGCAGAAGCTGCAGGCGCTCCGGCGCGACGTGGCCGGCTCGCTGGAACTCGCCGCTGGCACGACGCCGAGGCTCGACGCGATGATCCGCGCGCTCGATGCGACGCCGGCGGCGCCGCAGACACTGCACGCGCAGACACGCGCGCTGCAGCAGCGGCTGTCGGCCATTCTGGTGGAGTTGCGAGGCGACCGTTCGCTCGGGTCGAGAAGCGTGCCGGCGCCGGCCGCGATCTCCGAGCGCGTGAACACCATCAGCAGCGAGCAGACGCGCACGCTGGGACGGCCGACGGGGACGCACGAGCAGCAATATCAGATTGCGGTGGAACTCTTCGGCGCGCAGCGCACGTTGCTCAGGACATTGATCGAGACGGACATCCCTGCCGTCGAGCGGGAACTGGAGCGGCTGGGTGCGCCCTACACCCCGGGCCGCGTGCCGCGCGGGTAGCCGACGAAGACAAGATAACCACAGAGGGCACGGAGGTCACGAAGGGAAGAACCCCAATTGTGGTTTTTCCCGTGTCCTCCGTGTCCTCCGTGGTTTATCTTCCGAAGATGTTGAAGTTCGTCGGGCGGCGGATCTCAATGCCGCGGGTTGCCCTTGAGTTGCTCTTCCGCCGGCGAGAACTCCTTCCACACCGTGTTCATGCGCGCGCGGACCGGGGTCCCGTCATCCAGAAAGAGCGTGTACCGGATTTCCACCGCGGCGACACGCCCGCGGAAGACACGGCCGGCGAGTTCGGCGAGGACCGGCTGACGGTTGCCATCGGCGTCGGGCGGGCCCATCGCGTCGAGCATGTCCTGGATGAGGTCTGACACGTCGTTGCCGCTGGCCGACGTGTCGAAGAAGAGCGGGAGCGTGAGGCGATCAGGGCTGCCTGGCGCAATGCGGCCCCGCTTCGCGAAATCGCGCAGGCTGGCATCGTCGAGCGGATACGCTGTCGCGAAGCCGTCCTTTCCGGGACCGGCGACGAACGCGGCGCCGTCCGTGTCCACCGTCGCGCTCGCGATGTCATTCGCGAACTGCACGCGCACACCGAACGCTCCCTTGCGGCGGGGCGGCGGACTGTGATCGACCCCGAACGGACCGCCCATCACGAGGGTCACGCGTGACGCCGCCGGCGTGCCGTCGCGGTGGAGCTTGACGACCTGCGTGCGTGCGGCGCGGATCCGGCCTGCCCACTCCTTCTTGGCCCACATGACGCGGACCATCGGCGGCCGGCCTGTGCGCGGATCGGCGAGCGCCAGCTTCTCGATCTTGTCCGTGATCTCCCGGATGCTCTTCCCCTCTTCGTAGCGATCGAAGAAGAGCTCGAACTGCCAGACGGACGGTTCGCCCGACGTGAATTCGAGCGTCGGCGCGTCGAGGCCCTGGATGTCATGGTGCTTCCATGGCGTCGACTTCGTGATCGAGTACTCCTTCGGGTTGAAGTACGAGGCGACATGTACACCCGTGCCGTGCGCCATCACCTCGGGGCCGATGATGGCGGCCGGCGTGTCGTCGACCGCCGCGGTCGAGGACATCTGGAGCGTCAACGCGGACACGAGGACCGTGAGGCCTCGGAGGACGATTCGATTGTTCATGGTGCCGGAAGAATAACACCGACGCGAGGAGCGCAGTAACCACGGAGTGCACGGTCTCCCGTGTCCTCCGTGGTTACCTCGTCTGGCTGGCTGGCTGGCTTAGAACCCTACAACGAGTCCCACGCGCGCGATCCTCGGGCTCAGGTTCTGCACGAGGACGTTGAAGTTCGTCGCCGCCACGTTGTTGCTGCGCAGCAGCGCCGTGTTCGCGTTGAACGCGTTGAACACATCGAAGATCGCCCGGACGCTGACGCCGCTCGCCTTGAACGTCCGTGCCGCGCGCAGGTCGGTGTCCCACAGATCCGGATGCCGGAAGGTGTCGATCTGCGGCGTGACCAGCACCGACAGCGTCGAGTCGCCGCCGAGCGCGGCCGTCGTGCCCTGCCGGAACATCGGGTACGGATACCCCTGGCGGCCGAACACGTTGGCGCTGACCTCGATGCCGTACGGCGCCTCGTACATCCCGTTCACGTTGAACTGCCACTTCGCGTTGATGTAGATGCTGCCGGCGCCGCTGCCGCCGCTCTGCGGCGCGAACTGCCCGCCGTCCTTCAGCGGCTCGGAGAGCGTGGGCGTCGGATTGCCGTTGGTGTCGTACATCCCCGCCGTTGAGTCGAAGTGCTCGCGCGCGTCGTTGTACGAGAACGCCAGACGGCCCATCCACCTGTTCGACAGACGCTTGACGAGACCGAGCTCGATGCCCGAGTAGTCCGTGGAATACCCCGGGATGTTCGTCGTCAGGAAGCCGTTGCCGCCCGCCGTCACCTTCGCCGCAATCGGAATGTAGGTCGGTATGTTGTACGTCGTGCCGTCCAGCAGCGTGCCGGTGAAGCCGGAGCCCGCCGTGTAGTCGGTGATCGCCACGCCGACGCGCGGCGTGATGCGGCCCGTGAAGTTGCCGTAGAGATCGGTCGTCTTCGTGTAGCTGTAGTTCGCCTGCAGCGCGAGGTTCGGCCGCAGCTCGCGCTCGACGCCCGCGACGAGGCTGTTCGTCTTCGGCGCCTTCAGATTCGGATCGAGCACGTTCGCCGACGACACGGCCGTCGGCGCGGCCGGGTTGAAGCCGCCCGCCGCCGTGATGAACTGGGTCGTCTGCACCTCAGCGGTCTGCGCCAGATGGTCGCCGTTGGCGTCCACCCAGCGGTACGTCGCCGAGCCCGCCGTCGAGCTCGGGTTTGTGACGCCGACCGTGCCGGTCTCGAGCTGGCCCGCGTAACGGCTGAAGCTGACGCGCGCAATCGTCTTGCGCGATTCGTCGATCGCGTAGGTCAGGCCCGCACGCGGCGAGACGTTATCCCACGTGAACGGCGTGTCGTAGCCGGCGAAGACGAGGCCGGGAACCAGGTTTGGAAGGCCGGCGTTCGACGCGGTCGAGCTCGGCAGCGCCGTGCCCCACTGCCGGTCGTACCGGACGCCAAGGTCGAGTGTGAGCTGCTTGCGCGCGATCGTGTCGCCGACGTAGACGTTCAGGTAATTGGCGCGGTTGCCGCCGAACCCCTGGCGGAACACCTGGGCGCGCAGGTCGGTGGGCGAGTTCTCGATCGCGAGAATTCCGTTGCCCGGCCACAGCGTGCCGCTGACGGCGTCGACGGTGCGGAAGCCGCCGCCGTACTTGAGGTTGTGGCTGCTCCCCATCGCGGACAGGAAGTGGTTCACGTCCACGTTCGCCACCTGCTGCGGGCGGACGTTGAGGCTCTGGTTCACCGACCCGTAGGACTGCCCGGTCGTGAAGCTGCGCCCGGCCTGCATGTCGAGCCCGCCCACGGGATCGAGCACGAAGCCGGTGTTGAAGTAGGCGTACTTCGCCGACACGAACATGTTCGAGTTCATGACGCGGTCGTCGGCGATCTTCCACAGGCCGTGGAGACGGAAGTCGGTGTACGCGTTGTCCTGGTGGAACGTCGCCGTCGGCGCGTCGAAGTTGATGCCCGAGACGCCAGGGCTGCGGCCGTCCTTGACCTTGAAGCCGTCGAAGTAGAGAAAGCTGACCATGTCCTTCTTCGTGGCCTGCCAGTTCAGCTTGACGTCCGGGTTCTTGAGCTTCGTCTCGTCCACGAGCGCGCCGGCGCGGCGCACGAGCTGCACGTCCTGCAACGAGTACGAGTTGTAGAACCAGGCTTTGTCCTTGAGGATCGGGCCGCCGATGTCGTAGCCGACGTCGTAGATGCTCTTGTTGTGATCCGAGGTCGCGTGCGTCACGCCCGTCCCCGCGAGCTCGGACGGCACGTTGCTCGACTCCATCGACTCGCCGTCGTAGTAGCCGCGGAATCCCCCGTGAAGTTGATTCGTCCCGCGCTTGACGACCAGGTTGAGGCCGATGCCGCCGGTCGGCTGCTTGATGTCCTGGCCGGCCGTCGAGACCGCAATCTCCTCGAAGTTGTCGTAGTTGTAGTAGGACGGCGACGCGCCCGTCGCGGACATGTCAGTAATGTTGATGCCGTCCATCGTCCAGACCGCGTCCTGCGGGCGCGTGCCCTTGGACGCGAAGTTGGACTGCTGGCCGGTCTCGTTGCCGCCGATGTTCACGCGGTCGACGAGCACGCCGGGCACCGACCGCATCAGCGCGAACGGATCGCGCGACGTGGGGATCTTCGCCAGCTCGTCCGCCGTGAAGTTGGTGGCCGTGCCGGTTTGCTTCGTGTCCACGATCGGCGAGGCGCCGCTGACGGTCACCGTTTCGGCCACGGTGGCGATCTTCAAGGAGAGCGGCAGCTCGACGCCGCGTCCGACGGTGATGATGACGTTCTCGCGGACGATGGTCGTGAAGCCCTGGAGGGCGACGGTCACGGTGTAGGACCCGGGCGCCAGGTTGAGGAACCGGAAGTCGCCGGTCGCGTCGGTGACGAACGTCTGCGTCGCGTCGGCGCCTTGCGCCGTGACGATGACGCCGGGCAGCACGCCGCCCTGTTCGTCCTTGATGGTGCCGTTGAGGCTGCCGCTCTGAATCTGCGCGAACGCGGGAATCGCGAACGCGATCGTCAGAACAAGCGTGGTGATCAATCGTTTCATGTCGACGTTCCTCCTGGGACGTGGCAGCCCTACAGGGCTGCGCGACCGATGTGCGAAAGTCGCGGCGCGACGCAGCGCAGGCCTTCAGGCCTGCCGACGTTCGCCACTCGGTGTTAGACGGAAGAAACAGAGCACGCGATGTGCCAGCGTCCGGTCGCGATCCGGACAGTGTTCGCGTTGTTCGCGCGCGGGAATGATCAGATGCTTACAACCACGGCGCGCCGACGCGTGAGCGCGGGTTGCCGGAATCTTGAATCATGCGATCCAAGAAACGCCAACGTGTCTCGTCGCACACAGCGTTCGAAAATGGAACCGCGTGGCCGTTCGCGGACGAGAGGAGAGCCCGATCGACTGCGGCAGTGATAAAGTGTGCGCCGTGTCGACGCTCGAAGACCTGCTGAACAAGCTGTCGGTGTTTTACGGGGCGTTGCCGACGCCGCCGCGGGATCCGTTCACGCTGTTCGTCTGGGAAGTCCTGTCGGTGCACTCGACGCCGTTCAAGCGCGACGCCGCGCTCGCGGCGCTGAAGCGCATTCCCGCGCTGACGCCGGATGCCATGTCGCGGGCGCCGCAGAAGAAACTCGAACTGAGCACCGGGCTGGCCGGTCCGTACAACGAGCAGCGGTTGCGGGCGCTGCGGACGGGCGTGGACATGTTCCGCCGTGCGCCGAAACTCCCCGACGTGATTCGAGGGCCGATTGTCCCTGCCCGGCGGGCCCTCAAGGGCCTCCCGCAGATGGGGGAGGGCGGCGCGTATCGGATGCTGCTGTTCGCGGCCGACCATCCCGTCCTGCCCGTCGACGCCAGGGTCAGCCGCGTCGCCCGGCGCCTCGGCTACGGCGATCAGCAGGGCAGCTTCACGAAGACGGCGCGGTCGGTGCGCGAGGCCGTGGCGACGCAGCTGCCCGCCTCGCCGGACGCCTACCGCCGCGCGTTCCTCTACCTGTCCCACCACGGCGGCGCGACGTGCACGGAGGGCGACCCGCATTGCACGGTGTGCCCGCTGCTGCCGGATTGTCCGTACGGGAATGAACCACAAAGTTCACAAAGATCACAAAGGTAGGAATCAAAAAAAACGGGCGGGACCCGAAGGCCCCGCCCGTGAACTTGCCGCTGACGACTGGCAGCTGTCAGCCGATCGCTAGCCGCTAATCTACCAGGTCACGCGAACGCCGAACCGCATCACGCGCGGCGCGAGAATCGCCTGGATCTGGTTCGCGTTCGCCGCGTTTTCCGTGCCGCGAATCGCCTGAATCGTGTTCATGTTGAACACGTTGAAGATATCCAGGTTCGGTACCAGCCGAATCGACCCAGTCCTGATCGGACGCTCGATGTGGAAGTCGAGGTTCTGGTAGTTCGGGAGCCGGCTTTCGCCGACGTTGTCGAGCAGCACGCTGACGATGCCCGCGCCGTTGGCGCGCGACGGGCTCTGAACGAACCGCTCGAAGGGATAGCCCTGACGCGCGTTGTAGAACGCCGACACGTTCACGTCGCCAGGCAGCTGATACAGACCGCCCGCCTTGAGGAGCCACTTCGCGTTGACGTACACGTTGCCGAGGCCGCTGCCGCCGGTCAGGTAGTCGTACTGATAGCCATCGCGCTGCTTGACGTTGGTCGGGTCCTGGAAGCTGCCCGCGCCGTAGTTCACGATCGTGCTGTTGTAGGAGAAGCTGGTGTTCATCAGCCAGTGGTTCGACATGCGCTTGCGGGCCGTCAATTCGGCGCCGTTGAACACGCGCGTGAAGCCCGGCTGGTTCTCCTCGACGAGAATCGTCGGCAACTGGAACCCCGGCTGGAAGTACGTCACCGTGGGGCAGTCCGCGGCGCTGATGCGGTTGCCGTCGTTGCCCGGACACGTGGCCGACGGCGCCGTGAAGTTCACGGCCGTGTAGTCGGCGGCGGTGAGCCCGACGCGCCGGTTCCACGTGAAGTCGCCGTAGCGCCGCCAGATGTAGTTGGCGCCGACGGCAAATCCTGCGCCGATTTCGCGATCGATGCCGACGATGATCTCGTCGGTGTAGTCGTTCCGCATGTTGGCATCGACGCTGTTGAGCGATGCGGCGGCCGCCGGATTGGAGGCCGACCAGTTACCGGCCGTCGACAGCGGGTTCGCGCTGGCGATGATCTCGTCCGCCGTGGCGGATTTGTCGCCGTTCGCATCGACCCAGGGATAGCGCAGCGTGACCGCGCCCACCGGGTTGATCGTGCCGGACACGCCGCCGTTACCCACCTGCCCGTAGTAGCGGGCGTAGTTGGCTTTCGCGAGCGTCTTGCCGTTGCCCTGAACGTCGTACGTGAAGCCGACGCGCGGCGAGAAGTCGTTGAAGATCACGTTCGGGTCCGCGCCCGGGAAGTTGAGCGCCGGGAGCCACTGCGTGGTGCCCCGACCCATGCCCAGCGGGTTGGCGTCGATGCTCGCCTCCAGCGCCGAATCGTGGTTCCGGTCGTACCGAACGCCCAGTTGCAGCGTCAGGCGGTTGTGCGTGAAGGTGTCCTGGACGTACGCCGAGACGTTGGCCAGGTCGTACAGCGTCAGACCGTCGCGCACGAGATCCACCTGGCAACCGGTCGCCTGAAGCGCGCAGTTGTTCGAGACGTCGGTCGGGAACCGGACGGTGGCGAACCCGCCGCGGTGCGACAGGGAGTAGCTCTGCGCGTCCTTCCAGTAGCCGCCGATCTTGAACGCGTGATCGCCGCCCATCCTGCCCGGCAGGAAGTAGTTCATGTTCAGGTTCAGTTCGTTGACCGGACGAATGAACACGCTCTCGCCGCCCGACCGTCCGTTGAGGCCGGTCGAGATGATCAGCGTCGGCTGCACATCACGCAGTTCCGGCTTGTTGAAGCCGAGCGTGAAGTTGTTGCCCACGTGCGCGTACTGCACGTCCAAGAGGATGCGGTCGCTGAGAACCCACTGATCGCCGAACTTGTAGGTCGGCACCGGCCCCGTGTTCCACAGATACTTGCCATACGTCGAGGCCACCGCGCCCTGCGGCGTGGTCGTCTCGATCGGGTTCAGGTCGGACGCGCCGCGCGCGTTGCGTTCCTTCTTCGAGAAGCTGTTGAAGGCGCTGAATTTGTTGCCCTTGAACAACTGCACTTCCGCCTTGATGTTCGTGTTCTGCAGCAGCGTGCGGTCGGTGTTCAGGCAATCATTCACGGCGTCGACGCTCGCGGCGAGCGCGACCGATGTGGTCTTGAACGTCTGGCACGCCGCGTCCGTCAGATAGAAGCCGACCACGCCCACGTCGACCGTCTGCCGTCCGACGCTGCCCCAGATCCAGGCCTTGCCCCTCTTGATCGGGCCGCCGATCTCGACGCCGTAGTCCTTGATGTTCTGAATCGGATTGCCCGACGTCGCGCCTTGCTTGCGCAGGGCGTCGTCGATGTTGTTCGATTCGGCCTTGTAGTCCGTCGCATAGAAGCGCGAGGAGCCGCGGAGCTTGTCGCCGCCGCTCTTGGTAATGAGGTTGATGCCGACGCCGCCGGTCTGCTGCGTCACGTCGACGCCGCCGGTGCTGATCGTCATCTCCTCGAACGCGTCGAAGTCGTAGTACTGGGGCGACGCGCCGGTGGCCGCCATGTCCGTGATGTCGATGCCGTCGAGCGACCACTTGTTGTTAAAGGGGTTGCCGCCGCGCGAGATGTAGTTGGACTGCTGGCCCGACTGGTTGCCGCCCACGTTCTCGCGGTCCATCGCGATGCCCGCCGTCTGCTGGAGGATGACCCACGGGTCGCGGGCCGACGGGATGCTCTGCAGCAGCTCGTTGGTGAACGTCTGCTTCGTCCCGGTCTGTTTCGTATCGACCACCGGACTCGCGCCTGTGACGGTGATCGTCTCCTGGACTGTGGAGACGCCCATCTGCGCGTTGATCTGTGCGCTGAACCCGACGTTCACGATCACGTCCTGGTTGACGACGGTCTTGAAACCGGTCAACTCGAACTTGACCGCATAGGTGGCGATGGCCAGACGCGGGAACTGGTATGTCCCCGTTTCGCTGGTGACGGCCGTCAGCGGCTGCAACAGAATCGGCGCGCTGAGCGTTACGGTGACGCCAGGGAGCACGCCGCCCGACTGGTCGGTCACTTTGCCGAAGATCTCACCCGTCTGCTGCTGCGCGCTCGCCAGGGCACTGGTGGCAAAGAGCGCCACAAGCGCAAGGACGATAGCTTTCGATCTCATCCTGCCTCCTAAGAAGAAAATTTCAAACGGTCCCGGATACGGTCGCTGTATCGGCTCGATCACCGTCCGGGATAAGCCAGTATCACTGGCGCTGGGGTGGAGGCGGACCCGAAATAGGGGTGGAGAGATCGAAAAACAGGCCTGAATCCAAGCGTTTGGATAGATTCGGCCGAAGTGTTCTATTTGGAGCAGAGTTTGACCAGATGTTCAATATCCAGTGCGTCGAGAGTCGGAATCACGAGGTCCGCTGCCGACAATTCGGCAGCGGGATAGGTCTGGGCGACCCCTACGGTTTTCAGTCCCGCCGCGCGCGCAGACTCCAATCCCCAGCGCGAATCCTCGATCGCGACACATTCTCCGGCGGCGACCCCGTCCCGACCGTCGATATGCGCAAGGCGCGCAACCGCGTGCAGATACGGATCGGGCGCCGGCTTGCTCGACGGCGTGTCCTCGGCGGCCACGATCACGGTGAAATATTCCATGAGCCGCTCGCGATGCAGGACGCGGCGGATCTCGGCGCCGATCGCGCCCGAGGCGATGGCGAGCGGCACGGCCGCGGCCGCCCGCTTGATGGCGTCGGCGGCGCCCGGAAACAGGACCGACGCGCCCTGTTCGATTGCTTCGAGTTGCGCCGCCTTGCGCGTCGCGAGTTCGCGCACACGGGCCGCGGTCCATCCCGCGCGGTGCTCGTCGCCGACGGCCGTGAACACGCCGACGTCATCGAACCCGAGCAGGCGCGCGTAGTAGTCGGCTTCGGTCAGCGTGATGCCCTCGCCGGCCAGCACGTCGCGAAACGCCTGAAAGTGCAGCGGCTCGCTGTTCGCGATCACGCCGTCGAAGTCGAAGACGATCGCTTTGAGCACTTTTCTCTTTTCACTTTTCAGTTTTGACTTTCTCGCCCGCAGCGACAGGTACCTTCAATCTGCTTTCCGCCGGCGGGTAGGGACATTCGTACGTGGCGTTGAAATAGCAGTACGGGTTGTACGCGCGGTTGAAGTCGAGGTCGTAGAGGCCCGTCACCGTGCGATCGAGGTCGAGATACCGGCCGCCGGGGTACGTCTCCGTGCCCGTCGTCGCGTCGGTGAACGGGACGAACAGCCGGTTCAGATCCTTCGCGCCCACCTCGACGAACGCCGTCAGCTTCAGCGGCTGGCCTTTGAGCGAAAACTCGAGCGTGCCGACGCGGCGCATGTCGCGCTGCGTGCCCGTGGACGTGGGCATCTTCATCGGCGCGCTGCTCTGGGCGGGCGTGAGCGAGGCGGGCACGTCGTAATCCGCGTCGACGGGGAAGTACGCGAGCGGCAACAACGCCGCGTGCCGCGCGGTGGGCACCGGATCGTCGGTCGCGGCAAATGCGGCGTCCTTGGCCGCGCGCTCCGCGGTCAACTTCGCCGCGTAGTCCTTCGCGTCAGGCGGCGTCGCGGTCGAACATGCACTGATGACTAACGCTACGACCGCGATCACGGCCGGTAGGCCGGGTAGGGCTGGTGGGGCAGGTAGGCCGGGTTGGGAAAAGAGACGAATGCGATTCATGATCAAACCCACCTGCCTCACCCGACCCACCAGCCCTACCAGCCTTTAGGCGAAGGGATATGCGCCGCGGGTGACGGCTTCATCCGCGAGCCGGCGGCGTAGCGCCACAGTATTGATCGGCGTCACCTTGATCACGCGCCGCAGCGCCGCCAGCATCGTGCGCAGGGTGTCGCCCTCGGTCATGGCCGCCAGCGCCTGCCGCGCCGCTGCCTCGATCCGCAAGGCCGCGTCGCTCACGAACACACGCGCGGCGTCGATGTGCAGTGGGACGGGAGTCGGCCGCTGCCCACCCCGACTCCCGTCCCCGCGGCTGTTCGACGCCGCGAGCGCGCGCAGCGTCGCGCTTTCCGCGCTGTACACGTCGATCGCAATGTCGGCGAGGTGCATGAGGACTTCCTGCTCGTCGGTGAGCTTCACGCCATACGTCTGCATCGCCACGCCGAACACCATGAGCGCCGTCTTCTTGAATGCGTCGACGGCCCGCCGCTCGTCGGCCAGCACGCCATCGTCCGTCGATGGCATGGATGCGGGCGAGAGCAGTTCGTCCTGCAGCGCCTTCGCGGCCGGGATGAGCGCGAGGTCGCCCTTGACGGCCCGGCGGATCAGCATTCCCGGGATGAGCAGGCGGTTGATCTCGTTGGTGCCTTCGAAGATGCGATTCACGCGCGCGTCCCGGAAGTGCCGCTCGGCCGGATAGTCGCGCACGTAGCCGTTGCCGCCGTGGATCTGGATGTTCTCGTCGAGGACGAAGTTCAGCGTTTCGCTGCCCGCGACCTTCGCGATCGACGCCTCGACGGCGTACTCCTCGAACGCGGCCAGCGCGGCCGATCCATCCGTCGCCTGGTGCGGCGTGGCGGCGATGCGCTCGTCGACGAGGCCGGCGACGCGATACAGCAGGCTCTCGATGGCGTAGGTGCGGACGACCATCTCGCCGATCTTGTGCTTGATGGCGCCGAAGGACGCGATCGGCTGGCCGAACTGCTTTCGTGCGGCCGCGTACTTCGCGCTCTCCGCGATCGCGCCCTGCGCGCCGCCTTCGCACATCGCGCCCAGCTTGAAGCGCGCGAAGTTCAGGACGTTGAACGCGACCTTGTGTCCCTTACCGACTTCGCCCAGCACGTTCCCGGCCGGGACCTTCACGTCCTGGAAGATGAGCGGGCACGTCGACGAGCCGTGCAGGCCCATCTTGTGCTCTTCCTTGCCGCTCTTGACGCCCCAGCCGCGCTCGACGAGAAAGGCCGTAAACGCGTCGCCGTCGACTTTCGCGAAGACGACGAAGAGATCGGCGAAGCCGCCGTTGGTGATCCACATCTTCTCGCCGTTGAGGAGGAAGCTTCCGTCGGCCTGCCGCGTGGCCTTGGTCCTCGCGCCCATGGCGTCCGAGCCCGAGCCCGACTCGCTCAGGCCGTAGGCGCCGATGATCTCGCCGCTCAGCAGCTTGGGCAGGTATTGCTGTTTCTGCGCCTCGCTGCCGAACAGCACCAGCGGCACGATCGTCAGGTTCGCGTGCGCGCCGAACGCCGCGCCGAACGACGCCGAGAGCGCGAGCGTTTCGCTGACGACGAGCGAGGTGACTTTGTCGAGGCCGAGGCCGCCGTACGCTTCGGGCACGTCGACGCCCAGCAGGCCGAGGTCGGCGCCGCGGCGGACGAGCGTGCGCGCCAGGTTCCAGTCCTTCGTCTCGAGCTGGTCGAGGACCGGCAGCACCTCGTTGGCGACGAACTCGCGCGCCGTCTGGGCGATGAGCCGGTGCTCGTCGGTGCGCCGCTCGGGCGTGAAGACGCGGTCGGCCTCCGTCGGTTGGAGCAGCCATTCGCCGCCGCGGAGAATCGTGGTCGCGCTCGGAGCCTTCGTGAAGATCGCCATAACTACACCCTTTCGAAGATACCGGCAGCGCCCATGCCGCCACCGACACACATGCTGACCATCCCGTAACGCGCGCGCCGCCGCTTCATCTCGTGCAGCAGCGTGGTCGTCAGTTTTGCGCCCGTGCACCCCAGGGGATGTCCCAGGGCAATGGCGCCGCCGTTCACGTTCAACCGATCCGGATCGATCGGCAGGGCGGCCAGGCAGACGAGGACCTGTACCGCGAACGCTTCGTTGAGCTCGATGAGGTCGATCTGATCCAGCGTCAGGCCGGCGAGCTTCAGGGCTTTCTGGATCGCCGGAACCGGACCGACGCCGAACCGCTCCGGCTCGACGCCGGCCGTGGCGAACGTGACGAAGCGCGCCATCGGGGTCAGACCGCACGCGCGCGCCCGCTCGGCCGACATGACGATCACCGCCGCCGCGCCGTCGCTCGTCTGCGACGAATTGCCCGCGGTGACCGTGCCCGCCGCATGAAACGCGGGCCGCAGCTTCGCGAGCGCCTCGGCGGACGTGTCGCGCCGCGGTCCTTCGTCGATCGCGAACGTGAAGGGGACGGGACTCCCGTCCCCCTTAACCAGCAGGTTCCCGGTGACCGGGACGATCTCTTCAGTGAAACGCCCGCCGTCAATCGCGGCCAGCGCGCGCTGGTGGCTCCGCAGCGCGAACTGATCCTGCGCCTCGCGCGAGATCTTCGATTCGCGCGCGTGGTTCTCGGCGACGAGCCCGGTGCTCAGATAGACGTCGGGATACTGGTCGACGAGCGTCGGATTCGGCGCGATCTTGTGGCCGCCCATCGGCACGAGGCTCATCGACTCGGTGCCGCCGGCGACAATCGCCGACGCGAAGCCGCACATCACGCGCTCGGCGGCGTAGGCGATTGCCTGCAGGCCCGACGAGCAGAAGCGATTGACGGTGACGGCCGACGCGCTCACTGGAATGCCGGCGCGCAGGCTCGCGATGCGCGCGACGTTCATGCCTTGTTCGGCCTCCGGCATCGCGCACCCGAGAATGACGTCGTCTATCTCGGCGGGATCGAGGCCCGGTGCGCGCCGCAAGGCCTCGCCGATGGCCGTCGCCGCGAGCTCGTCCGGGCGTGTGCCACGGAGCGTCCCGTTCGGCGCCTTCCCGGCAGCGGTTCGAACCGCGGAGACGATGACTGCTTCGTTCATGTTCGTTCCTTCAGGTCCGGCTAAAGCCGGACGCTACGTACGTAGTGTCCGCCTTCAGGCGGACCAGTCTCCCAACAATTCTTCAATCGCGTCGGCCACTTCGCTCACCTGCGCATCGAACAGGTGATTCGCGCCGTCGATGACGGCGAGCTCTTTCGGTTCGGCGGCCCGCGCGTAGAACGCGCGCATGTCCCTCAACGGACAGAGCTCGTCGTGAGAGCCCTGGATGAAGAACTTCGGCGTGGCGCTCCGGGCGATCGGCTCGAAGTCGTACCGCGAGATCGGCGGCGCGACGCCGATCAGTGTGGTCACGCCCGGATCGGCGGCGCCCACCGTCAGCGCCACCCACGAGCCGAACGACATGCCGCCCGCCCAGACGCGTGCGCCGGGATACTGCCGCCGCATGAAGTCGAGCGCGGCGCGGAAGTCGTCCATCTCCCCCGGTCCATCCGTGAAGGTGCCGGCGCTCGCGCCCGCGCCCCTGAAGTTGAAGCGCAACACCGCGCACCCGAGGCGGCTCAGCGCCTTCGCAGCCTGATACACGACCTTCGTGTGCATCGTGCCGCCGTGCTCCGTATGCGGATGCGCGAACACGACGGCCGCCCGAATGCCGTCCGGCGGACCCGTCGCCACGCGGCCGTGCGCGTCGATCGTGCCGGCGGCGAGCGGTTCGTCCAGCAGCGCTTCGAGTCTGCCGGCCGGCCCGGCAATCTCACGCAGCGGCATGACGCGTCCCTTCCACGAAACGGCTGACCAGCGCGAGGAACACATCCGGGCGTGTCACCGAACCGAGATGACCGGTGCGGGCGATGACTTCCGTCCGGGCGCCGCGGATCAACCGCGCGAATGCGCGTGAGCCCTCGACAGAGACCACGTGATCCAGCGCAGGTTCTCCCGTGACGACGAGCGTGGGCGCGGTGATGCGCGCGCAGTCGGACTGCAGATCGCCTGAGGAAATCGTATCGATCACCCGCGCCCGGGACGCCATTCCCCCGAGCGAGATCGGCGCGGTCAGCAGCGTCCGCAGCACTGACGCCTTGAACGCGCGTCGCGCTCGTCCGTCGGGAAATGCCGCCTTGAGTTCCGCGTGCATGCGCCACGGCGATTCGGCGAGAAAGAGCGGTCCCAGCAGCCACGGCAGCCGCGCGTAGAGGCGAGTCCGCGGAGGCAGGCGCCAGCCCGGCCCGGGCGTTGACGCCAGCACGAGCGCGTCGGTTCGCTCAGGATGCACCGCCGCGAATCGGGCCGCGACGACGCCGCCGAATGACACGCCGCAGATCGTCGCCCGGGCGACGTCCGCCGCGTTCAGCGCGTCGTTCACCTGCCGCACGAGCGCGTCCAGATCGCCGGCGTCCAGCGAGAACGTCAGCACGCGGAACGCGCGCGACAGCGCGTCGACCGCCGGACGCATGTACTCCCACCGGCCCTGAATGCCGGGAATCAGTACGAGCGCCGGTCCGTTGCCTCGATCAACAAGCTGCGCGGCCTTCACTTTTCTGTTTTCACTTTTCTGTTTCAGTTTCGCAACGGCTTCCCGGTCTTGAGCGTGTACTGAATCCGCTCGAGCGTCTTCGGCTCGCCGCACAATTTCAGGAACGCCTCGCGTTCGAGATCCAACAAGTACTGTTCGCTCACCGTCGTCTGGTGGGGGAGACTTCCGCCCGACAGCACCTTCGCGAGCGTCCGGCCGACGACCGCGTCGTGATCGCCGATGCGGCCCGCGCGCCAGGCGAGGTGCACGCCGAGCTTGAGCGCCGCCAGCACGCCCTCGCCGCCAACGGGAATCGCCGTGCGAGGCGCCGGACGCTGATAGCCCTCGGCGACGCGCTCGAGCGCGTGCGCTTTGGCGTCCGCCATCAGCCGCTCGCGGTTCATCGTCACGCGATCCGCGTCGCCCAGAAATCCGAGGCGCCTCGCGTCGGCCGCGCTCGTCGACACCTTCGCGAAGCCAATCGTCTCGAAGACGCGCTGCATGAACGGCAGCAGGTCCGATTGCGCGGACGGCACGTGCGCGACGGCGCGCGCGATCATCTCCTTCGTGCCGCCGCCGCCAGGAATGAGGCCGACGCCAACTTCGACGAGGCCGATATAGCTCTCGGCCGCCGCCTGCACGCGATCGGCGTGCAGGGCGATCTCACATCCGCCGCCGAGTGTCAGGCCGCCGGTGGCGACGACGACGGGCACGTCGGCGAAGCGGAGGGCCTGCGTGGCGTCCTGGAACGCGCGGATCATCAGATCGATGTCGTCCCAGTTGCCTTCCTGCGCCTCGAGCAGCACGAGCATCAGGTTCGCGCCGGCCGAGAAATTCGGCGCATCGTTCCCGACGACGAGCGCCGAAAAGTTCGCGGCGGCTTCCTTGACGCCCGCGTGAATCATCTGGACCGTGTCGCCGCCGATGGAGTTCATCTTCGAGTGGAACTCGAGGGCGAGGACGCCGTCGCCGAGGTCGACGAGGCTGGCGCCAGGGTTGCGCCGGACGACGCGCTCGCGCTCCTTCGCCGACCGCAGGATCTGCAGGCCGGCGGCCGCGGGCGGCACGCGGCCGTCGCGGAAGCGATTGCGTCCCGCCTTTCGCAGGTCGCCGATCGGGCCCGGAAGGTCGCTCGGCGCGACGCCGGGCGCGACGCTGTCCAGCACGTCGCGGATGCCAATCGCGTCCCAGATCTCGAAAGGACCGAGCTCCCACCCGAATCCCCACTGCATCACGCGGTCGACGTCGTCGATGGAGTGGGCGATCTCCGGCGCGACGCGCGCCGCGTAGAGCAGCGTCGGGCCGAGGGTCTGTCGCAGGAACTCGCCGACCTTGTCTTGTCCGAGAAAGAGCGTCTTGATGCGCGCGGCCGGGTCGTCGATCGCGCGCGCGGCCTCGAGCGCCGGCAGCCGCGCCGGCTGTTTCGCCCGATAGGTCAGCGTCTTCGGATCGAGCGTGAGGATGTCTTTCTTCTCGCGCTTGTAGAAGCCCTGTCCCGCTTTCTCGCCGATCCAGCCGCGTTCGATGAGCGCGGCGACGAGCGGCGGCAGCACGAACCCGCGCCGCGCGTCTTCGTCGGAAAGGCGATCGCTGAGATTGCGCGCGACGTGGGCGAGGATATCGATGCCGGCGATGTCCATCGTCCGGAACGTCGCGCTCTTCGGCCGGCCGATCGCGGGCCCGGTGATCGCGTCGATTTCCTCGATCGTGAACGTTCCGGACTCCAGCGCGCGCAGCACCTGGATGACGCCGAACAGTCCCAGATGATTCGCGATGAAGTTGGGCGTGTCCTTCGCGACGACCACGCCCTTGCCGAGGCGGCGATCGGCGAAATACGCCACGCGCGCGAGCACGGCGGGATCCGTCTCCGGCGTCGGAATCACTTCGAGCAGGCGCAGATAGCGCGGCGGGTTGAAGAAATGCGTGCCGAGCCAGTGCCGCCGGAAGTCCTCGCTGCGACCTTCGGCCAGTGAGGCGATGGGAATGCCGGATGTGTTGGACGAGACGATCGCACCGGGCCGCCGCGCGGCGTCGACGCGCGCCAGCAGCGCGCGTTTGATGTCCAGTTGCTCGACGATGGCCTCGATGATCCAGTCGGCGGCCGCGAGCGGCGCGAGGTCGCCGTCGAATCCGCCGGTCGTGATTAAGGCCGCGGCGTCTGGCGTATAGAACGGGTCCGGCTTCAGTCCACGCGCGCGCTTCAGGCCGTCTCGCGCGGCGTCGGCCGTGACGTCGAGCAGGGTGACGTGAATGCCCGCGTTGGCCACGTGCGCGGCGATCTGCGCGCCCATCGTGCCTGCGCCGAGCACAGCGACGGATCGGAAGGTCGCGAGGGACATGTGATTTACCGGGCTCGCGCGCCGTTGATGAAGAGGTCCACCACAGCGTCGGCGTCGGCTTCGAGCGAGTAGCGCCGGGTGCTGAGAATCCAGTTGGTCGCCATTTCGTCGAGCGCGCCGAAGAGCATCTTCGCCGCGACGGTCGCCTTGATATCCGAGCGGAAGATGCCCGACTGCTGGCCGTCGGCGATCGCGGCGCGAATGAGGCCGAGGTAGTCGCGCAGCAGCGTCGAGGAGAAGCGCTCCATGAATTTCGTCGACTGGCGCAGCTCGACCTGGAACACGATCGCGAGGTTGCGGTCGTTGCCGAGCCGCGCGAGGTGGCCCTTCGCGAGGCGGCGCAGCCGCTCGCGCGGATCGCGCAACTGGGCGACCGCCGCCCGGCTTTCCGCGAGGCCGTCGCGCATGCTGCGCTCGAAGATCGAGACGAGCAGGTGATCTTTGTTGTGGAAGTAGAGGTAGACGGTGCCGGCGGCGACGCCCGCGGCGCGGGCCACGTCGGCGACCTGGGCGTTGAAGTAGCCGCGCTCGGCGAAGACGTCAATCGCGGCCCGCAGGATCGCATCGCGCTTGGCGCCGACCGGCGGATCGAGGTTCGGTGCCGAACGGGCGCGGCGGGCAGTGGAGGAAGAAGCCACGAGTGAATGAATGTTCATTCATTACCGGTGGGGAGTCAAGGAGGACGGTCGCGTTGTCGCGCCAGTCGCGCGGTCGGCCGATTCGATTGTTAGTACCGAGCTGTTTCGCGAATCGCTTTTAGTACGTCCGAGGATTGGGGAAGAATCGCTTCTTCGAGGTCAGGACAGTAGGCAACCGGTGTGTTGAGCGCGCCCACGCGCCGCACGGGCGCGTCGAGATGGTCGAATAACTCGCCGCCGATGCGGGCCGCGATCTCTGCGCCGAACCCGCACATTAGTTGATCCTCGTGCGCGACGACCACGCGGTTCGTGCGCCTGACGTGCGCGGCGATCGTGTCCCAGTCGTACGGCACGATCGTCCGCAAATCCAGGACGGCGGCGCTGATGTGATCTTTCTCCGCCTGCTGCGCGGCCAGGAGCGATCGCTGCACCAGCGCGCCCCAGGTGATGACCAGCACGTGATCGCCGTCGCGGCGCAGGCTCGCCTTGCCGAACGGAATCATGTAGTCCTTCCCCGGGTACTCACCTTTGTTGTACGTCTGCCGGTACAGGTGCTTGTGCTCGAGGAACAGCACCGGGTCGTCGCAGCGTATCGCCGTCCGCAGCAGGCCGGCCGCGTCCTGCGCCGTCGACGGGTACGCGATGCGGACGCCGGGGCAGTGCGCGAAGATGCTCTCGCCCGACTGGCTGTGGTACGGCCCGCCGCCGCGCAGGTAGCCGCCGATCGGCACGCGGATCACCATCGGGCACGAAAACGTGTTGCCCGACCGGTAGCGCAGCATCGTCATCTCGTCGCGAATCTGCATCATCGCCGGCCAGATGTAGTCGAAGAACTGAATCTCGACCACCGGCTTCAGCCCGCGCGTCGCCATGCCGATGGCGCGCCCGATGATGCTGGCTTCGGCGAGCGGCGAGTTGAACACGCGATCGTCGCCGTAGAGTTTCTGCAGGCCGTGGGTCAGCTTGAACACGCCGCCCTTGCCGGTCACGTGGCCCTGCGAGGTCTTCCGGCTCACGTCGGCGACGTCCTCACCGAAGACGACGATGCGCGGGTCCCGCGCCATTTCATCTCTGAGCGTGTGGTTGATCGCCGCGACCATCGTGTCGGGCTTGCCCTCGGGCTGCGCCGGCGTGTCGAACGCAGCGGAGGAGGGATCGACGGTGGGCGAGTAGACCCACAGCTCGGCCGTGTTCTTCGCCGGCCGTTTCGCGGCGAGCGCCTTCGTCGCCGCCTCGTTGATTTCGCGATCGACGTCGGCAAGCATCGCGGCGAGGTCGTCATCCGTCGCGAGGCCGTTCGCCTTCAGGAACTCCGCGAAGCGCGCGATCGGATCGCGTTTCGCTTCGGCCTCGCGCTCCGACGCCGGCTTGTACAGCTTCTCGTCGTCGGACAGTGAGTGCGAGTACGGACGGATCACGCGCGCGTGGACGAATGCGGGTCCGTTCCCCGCGCGCACGTACGCCGTCGCCTCGCGCATCGCGCGCAGGCTGGCGAAGAAGTCCGTGCCGTCAATCGAATCGACGTGCAGGCCGGGAAACGATCGCGCGAGCCGCGAGATGTCGCCGCCGGGCGTCTGCACCTCTACCGGCACCGAAATCGCGTAGCCGTTGTCCTCGACGAGGAAGAGGATCGGCAGCCGGCTCGTGCAGCTGGCGCTGAGCGCCTCCCAGAATTCGCCCTCGCTCGTCGCGCCGTCGCCGAGCGACACGTACGTCAGCTCGTCGTCGTGCGCGCGCGCATCCCGATCGGGAATCTGCGTGACGCGGCGGTAAATCAGCGCCGCCTGGGCCGCGCCCACCGCTTGCAGGACCTGCGTGCCGGTGGGACTCGAGCCCGAGACGATGTTGAGCGACGGGTCGCCCCAGTGCGACGGCATCTGCCGTCCGGCGGATGCCGGGTCGTCCTTCGAGCCGACGCCCGCGAGCAGCATGTCGAGCGGCGTCGTGCCGAGCTGCAGGCACAGAGCGCGATCGCGGTAGTAGGGATAGAACCAGTCGTAGCCGGGCTTGAGCGTCAGCGACGCGGCGACGAGCACGGCTTCGTGGCCGGCCCCGCTGATCTGAAAGAAGATGTGGTTCTGGCTCTTGAGCTGGATTTCTTTGTCGTCGATCCGGCGCGAGAGGAGCATCGCGCGGTGGACGGCGAGCAGGCCGGCACGGTCAAGTCCGTCCGTGTTGTCACCGCTCGATCGACTCGCGGGTCCGTCCCGCCCGTTGAGAACGGCCTTCATGCGACCGGGGATTATAGCATTCGGCCACCTTGGTATATGCTCGAACACCATGAGCGCGCCGACGGTTCGCCTGCACCGCTGGGACGAAATCGCCCTCGAAAAGGTCACTGAAATGCTCTCGCGCAAGGTCGTCACGGGCGAGCGCGAGATGATCGCCCAGATCTACCTGAAGTGCGGCTGCCTCGTGCCGATGCACAAGCACGAGAGCGAGCAGATGACCTACATCCTGCAGGGCGCGCTGAAATTTCTTGTCGGCGGCGAGGAAATCACGGTGCGTGAGGGCGAAGTGCTGCACATCCCGTCGTGGGTCGAGCACCAGGCCGAAGCCCTCGTGGACACGTTCGAGCTCGACCTCTTCAGTCCGATCCGTCAGGACTGGCTCGATCACACCGACGACTACTTCCATCGCTGACGCGTTCCCTGGAATGACGTTGACGTGACGCTCGGACTCATCTTCGCGGTCGCGTTCACCGCGATGTTCTGGATCGTCGGCAGCTACACGCGTCTCGCGCGGCTGCGTAACGAGCTGCTCGACGTCTGGCGGCTGATCGACGTGCAGCTCAAACGGCGCCACGACGTGGTGCCCAGTCTCGTGAACGTCGTTCGCGAATCGGCGGCGGTCGACCGCGATGCGCTGGCCGCCGTCATGAATGCGCGCGCCGGCGCGCGCACCGCGACCGGACCCGCCGACGCCGCGCGGAAGGAAGACCGGCTGGCCCAGGCGATCGCGCGGCTTCTCGCCGCGGCAGCCACGGATCAGGCGCTCGCGTCGGGCGACGCGGTCCGGGCGTTGCGGGACGAGTTGTCGGCCCTCGGGCAGAAGATCAGCGCCGCGCAGCAGTCGTACAACGATCTCTCGGCCAGGTTCAACACGGCGCAACGGGTCTTTCCGTCGAATCTCTTTGCGGCGTTCGGGTTTACGCCGGCGGAACGCTTTTCTGTGTAGGAGGCGGGCATGAAGCAGTGGCGTCTCGAACTGATTGTGCTCGGCATCGCGACGGCCTGCGTGGGCTGGCTGCACGCGCAGAGCACGCCGTCCTCCGCCGCGGGCCGCATTCGCGGCTTCTCGGCGACGGCGAGCGCGGCCGAAGCCGCGCGCGAACGGGACATGAAAGCGGCCCCGTCACCCAGAGTGGCCGAAGCGGATTTCGACGTGATGACCGCGGAGCCGCATCATGCCGGATCGCCGTACGAAATCAAGCTCGCGGATTACGTCGGCGACCGGTTCAGGGAATTCGGTCTCGACGTGACCCGCTACGAATACAGCGTGCTGCTGCCCTGGCCCGGCGAACGGCGCATCGACATCCTGGGGCCGGATCCGGTCACGCTGCAAGTCGAGGAGGAAAAGCTCCGCGGCGATCAGTGGGCCGACAAGCCGGGCATTCTGCCCGCGTACAACGCCTACTCGCCCTCGGGTGACGTGACCGGCGAGATCGTCTACGTCAATTTCGGGATCCCGGCGGACTACGAGACGCTGGCGAAGCTCGGCATCGACGTGAAGGGCAAGATCGTCCTCGCGCGCTACGGCGGCAGCTGGCGCGGCATCAAGCCGAAGGTCGCGGCCGAGCACGGCGCGATTGCCTGCATCATCTATTCAGATCCGCACGAGGACGGCTACTTCCAGGGCGACGTGTATCCCAACGGCCCGTTCCGCGCGCCGGGCATGATTCAGCGCGGCAGCGTCATGGACATGCCGCGCTATCCCGGCGATCCATCGACGCCGGGGCGGCCGTCGAAGCCGGGCGTCGAACGGCTGCCGATGGACAAGATCGAAACGTTCGCGCCGATTCCGGTCGAGCCGATCTCGTACCGCGACGGCGAGGAAATCCTGAGACGGCTCAAGGGGCCCGTCGCGCCAGACGCGTGGCGCGGCGCGCTGCCGATCACGTATCACATCGGCCCCGGGCCCGCGAGCGTCCACATGAAGCTGGTCATGGACTACGGCCAGCGCCGGCTGATCAACGTCGTCGGGAAGATCACGGGCGCGCAGGCGCCCGACGAATGGATCGTCGTCGGCTCGCATCGCGACGCGTGGACGTTCGGCGCGTCGGACTCCGTCAGCGGCCACGTGTCGATGGACAGCGTCGCCCGCGCGATGGGCGAGATGCTGAAGAAGGGCTGGAGGCCGCGGCGCACGATCCTCTTCGTCAGCTGGGACGGCGAAGAGCAGGGCCTGCTCGGATCGACGGAGTGGGTGGAGGATCTCGCGGCGGAGCTCAGCGCGAAGGTCGCGGTGTATGTCAACCGCGACGCTGGTGCTGGCGGGACGACGTTTTCAAGCAGCGCCGTCCATTCGCTCACGCCGTTCGCGCACGAGCTCGCGCAGTCGATTCAGGTCGAGGGGGGAACGTCGAAGATGCTGACGCTGTTCGATACGTGGCTCGAGCGGTCACGCGAGCAGGCGCCGACGGGGAAGGCGCCGCCCAAGCTGCCGACCGTCGGCGCGCTCGGATCCGGCTCCGACTACACCGCGTTTCTCGATCACGTCGGCATTGCGTCGATGGACATGGGGCTGAGCGGCCGCGGCGGCGATGGCACGTATCACTCGACGTACGACAACCCGGACTGGTTCAAGAAATACATCGATCCCGGGTTCACGTACAGCGTGCTGGCCGCGCAGGTGACCGGCGTGGCGCTGCTGCGGCTGGCCGACGCCGAACTGCTGCCGATGGACTACGAGTCGTACGGCAATCAGATCCTCGAGTACATCAAAGACATCGAGCAGCAGGCGACGACGGCGTCAGCCGCGGAGGCGAAGCGCGTCGATTTCGCCGGGCTCAAGGCCGGGGCGGAGGCGTTGACGAAGGCCGGCGCGGCGCTGCGTCTGCGCGGTGAGTCGTTGTTGAACGGGTCTCCGGCTCCCGCGGCTCTTGCCGACA
>Ga0315281_10002451_pt1 | contig 27579 bp, 25 predicted proteins | sample YL17G07_0_MG_FD_204540 | JGI IMG/M metagenome (GOLD analysis project Ga0315281, IMG submission 204540) | Sediment microbial communities from Yellowstone Lake, YNP, Wyoming, USA - YL17G07_0 | ecosystem: Environmental > Aquatic > Freshwater > Lake > Sediment | place: USA: Wyoming | collected...
TCATCATCGAGGCTAATGTGTTCGAGTCGCCACTGTTTGAACATAAGTGAGTTGCCATATGACATAGCTTGATCTGACATCACATCGCAGTATTCCAGTCGGATGTTGCTCCATGATTTGTCTTCGCGTTGAAATGCACTCTCGAAGGCTTTCTCAATTTGATCGGCAGCGCCTCGCGCTGCCGCCTCGGCATCTGCCTCATTCTGGCTTGTGTCATACAAGAGATAAATGCCGAGGCGATAAAAGTCATCCGGGCCGTTGCGCTGGAGATCTTTGCCGTCATCAACATCGAAAAACACGGCAATCACATGCTTTCCATCTGCGTTGAGCGCTTTTTCAATTCGGCGTGGCAACTTGGCTTCTTTTAAGCGTCGCTCGAATTCGTCCGGAAACGCCGCGCGCCGGTATCGCGCGGCGAGCCATCGCTGCAAAATTGACAGGCCCTGTGCATCCAGGTGAATGTCCGCCCTTGGATCGAACGGTGCGAGGTCGACTTTCTGGACGTAGGATTTTTGGGCCGCTGACAACTCGACAGCTATCAACCCTTGTGGCCCTTGGAACTCGATTTGCAATCGACGAGCCGACTTGGCGTGGCTGTCTGCTTTGATTGCGTCAACGATGCGTCCAGTCACAAGTTCTATGAGCGGCTCCCTGTCCGGGTCTGCCGCCAAGTCGCAGTCGTGCGAAATTACGACAACGAAGGTGCGTTCCGGAGACTCGGGATGAGATAGCTCAAGAGCCTTGCTGGCATCATCAGGGAGTACAGACCCCTGGTGCCAGTGAGATTCACGTGACCATTCACCCATGCTGCCTGATCACGAGCGCTCATCGAGCATCGGTACACCATAATCATCGTGCGTCACATTCAATTTTGCCCTGCCCGCCAGACGCAATGCCAATCGTTCCCGTTGCTTCGCTTCACGGACGAGTGTCTGTGCCAGCACCTGTGCAGCACTGGTAGCTGAACCGCCCTCGCGCACCACGTCAAGCAACGACTTGCTTCCGGCGATCTTGCGGCGAAGTAACTGAGACGATCCGTCTATCCCGGTTGCCGCGAGCGCATCGGCGGCTTTGGCAAGGTCGTCGAGCTTTGCCGCATTTTCTTGCGCAAGCGGCTTGCCAGCCTGCCAGTCGTACACGGCCTGACGTGACACGCCAAACAAATTTGCCAATTCAGTAATCGTGGGTTTAAGGATTTCCCGAATACGGGCCAAATTCTCTGCCGAGGTGCGAACGACGTCTGTTTGCGCGGCGATGTCCATCTCACCGGGTACATTCTTGAACTGTATGAACCTGTACCCATGGTCGCTACGCTTTGCCAAATAGTCGGCTGTCGTGTATCCGCCGGTACCTGCAAGGAGTGCGCACACCAAATACGGCGCGTAAGCCGTCATGCCTCTGCTTTCGCTGGTGATCGTACCAGCGAGCGTCGTTTTGCTAACCAGAGAGCTACTTGATTGCACAGTTGCGTACATACGGGCTCCTAATCACTTCCAAGAATTAAGTGCGTGCGCAGTGACGGTCGCTTCAAACACCTTGACGATTTCGTCGTGCAGCGCGTGCAATTTTCCCTTCAGTGCATCTAGATCAAAACTCTCTCTTGCCTCGAACGACCCGTCGGTGTCAATGATGGCGTAAACGCCACTAACTTTTTTGAAGCGTTCCGCGAGTTTCAGGCCAATCGGCTGCAAATCTGGCGGGAACCCTAACTGAGGTACCTGACTATTTTGGATAATCGTTCGCGACAATACATTGCCGACTGGCGTGCGAATTTGTGTTTCAGAAAAAGTGTGCAATACGCTGGCGTCATCGCCCAGTCGGCTCCCGAGACCCATCACTTCAGGGACAAGATATTTTGGCAGGTCTTTTTCCCCGCCCGCTGGTACCACGGCGTCTAGATATCGAATTCCAACACGTTCTGAAAAGCCAAACGACACGGCTTTGTGGGCGATTTCCAACCCCATTAAAAATGCGCCGGAAAAGGTAGCGAAAGTGTCGTAATCCGTCGACTGAAATGACAATGAATTTTGATCGAGGATGAACCCGCGCGTGCGCTCCATGTTTGAAAACGTGAATCGCTCAAAACGCAATTGCTGCGGTTGATCCTGCTTGGTGTCGACGGCGGCCGACACGACGCCGCCAAGGTTTAGCACGACGGCCATGGCCCTCTGAAAATCCGGATAGCCAGCCTTGCGCATGCTTTCTTGGATACCAGGAATGTAGCTTTCGAGGCTCAGAACGGGGTTATGCCTTACCTGGGCGAGGGTGAAATACACAGGTGCGTTGGTCATTTTTGTGCCCACACGTGCTCCTTGCTTGACATCGGACTTGACACTTTACACTTTACTTGACAAAATTGCAAGTGTGAGCATCCCGCCAGAGGGCGGTCGCGGCGTAAGAATTTGGATCTCGCGGTTTTGACGCGGGTTTTGCAACCCTACGCCGGAGGTTTGGCCGATTACATGATTATTAGAGGTCACATGGCACATGTAGGTGACCTCTGGGATTCCAAGAGGAATCTACGGAACTGTGGTTATCCACAGACGAGAGGAACGCCCCAAGCGGATGGGCCGCCCGGGCGTGCAAAAAGGCTGGTTGCCCAACCTCAATGGAACGTTAACTGTATCAGACGCCAAAGATCTGAGCAACGACAAGGCGATTTGGTCACTGGCTGTTCTCTCGAAACCTTGATGTGAAAGGAATCGAAATGACGTCCAGGCAAACGACGACCTACAAGGTCGGCCGCGACGCGCGTGATGGCCGGTTCGAAACTGTTGAGAAGGCCCGCAGGGACCCATCTCACCACGTTGTCGAAACGATCAAGCGACCTGCTCCGCCGCCGCCAAAGAAAGGCAAGTAGTACGCAGCAGAGGCCGGGGCCTCAGTTCGAGTGGTCCCGGCTTTTAAGTTTTGGCAACGGTCTGCGGTTTGGTTTCCAAATGCCGAATCGAATCGATACAAGGTCGGTATTCCTGTTCCCCTGATCTCCGCGCGTTCACGAACGGGTTTCAAGGGATAGTTTGGATACAATACGGACTCCACCACCACATTCCAGGCGGGATTCGGCATGAATGCCATCCCGCCTATCCGATTCCCGCATCCGCAAGCTATTTCCAGGTGTTGCGCAGGGAACTACCTCTTGGCCAGAGCAACGAAAACCACAGTCGGCATTACCGGCAGCCACTATTCCATCATCCATTCGCCGGCGCGTGGTTCCATCGTTCTTCTGCCTGCTGGGAAACAGCCGCGACTCGGATCGCAGCCAATAAAGTGAAGAAATGGATGTGTTGTGGCGCTTGAGAAAACGCTGTAAACGGAATAGCCTTAGAGCGTCAACAGCGAAAAATTCGTCCGCCTACCGGATACCGGCCGGCTAATGGCTGTAACTGTTATTCCACATGACGATATTCACAGGCTATGTCTTCCGGAATTTCCTTGATCGGCTATGGGACATTTACCACGGTGCAGCAACTGATACAGAAAACACTATCGCACTTTCGGCTGGATAGCATCCGCGTCCAGATTCTTGTTTTCGCGATTCTCGCCGCGCTCATTCCATCTCTCATTATTTCGCTCATTGCTTACGCGCAGAGCCGCCGCGCGCTCACGGAAAAGATTACTCAGGAGTTGGTGACCACGGGATCTCAGGCCGGACGGGAAACCGACGTGTGGTTCAAGGAGCGTCTGTACGACTTGCGTGTGTTCGCCAGTTCGTCGGTCGTTACGGAAACCGCAGCGCGGCGCGGTCATCCGGGACGCCTGACGGAGTACTTCAACTCGGTCAGGAAGCGCTTCACCGATTACGAGGAACTCCAGCTTGTCGATGCAAAAGGCGCTTTGATCGCCAGCAGTTCGAGTCGCGCGCATCCGGCGCATTTGCCCGAGAGGTGGGCAAAATCATTTGAGTCGTCGCGCAACCTGGTTGGGGAGCCATACTGGGACGAAGCGGACAAAAAAACGGTCGTCATTCTCGGCGTGCCTGTCCAGGAAGCCAACGGCCGGATTTCCGGCGCGCTCGTTGCGCGCACGAATCTACAGGAGCTCACGCAAATCCTTCGTATTTTCAGCGCTCGTTCGGCAGGGCGGGTGTATCTGACGACTGCTCAAGGCAAGCTGATTGCCGACTCGCGTGACGGTCCCGTTGACTTGAAGTCAACGGAGTTGGTGCAGGCGGTCGCGGATCGGTTGCTTGCGGCTGACGGTGAACTCGTCGAATACCGCGGCGTGGACGGGGTCGACGTTTTGGGAAGCGCGCAACGTCTCTCGCAGGCGGCATGGTTGGCGGTGGCGGACATGCCCGTAACCGATGTTTATCGTCAGGCAACGCAACTGCGAAACATGGTTTTTCTTGTCATCGCGATACTCCTTGTCGTCATAACCGTCGTCGCTTACTGGCTTGCGGCGTTTATTGCGCGGCCACTCGTGCGCCTGACGAGCGCCGCAGCGCAGGTGTCCGCGGGCGACCTGTCGGTAGGGCTGCCTGCGAGCGGAGGAGGAGAAGTGGGATACCTGACCCAAGTCTTCAATACCATGGTCGACAGCCTGCGCACGCACCGCGACGAACTGGAACGGCTCTCGACCACCGACAGTCTGACCGGGCTGAGCAACCGGCGGCACCTGATGAACCTGTTGACGCACGAGATGGAGCGCGCAAAACGCGCCGGGCAACCTTTCTCGATTCTCATGCTGGATGTCGATCATTTTAAAAAATACAACGACGAGTACGGCCACCAGGCAGGGGACGAGGTACTTGAGCGCGTCAGCGCGGTGCTGCGCGATTCCATCCGTCCCTACGATTGCGCCGCCCGCTACGGCGGAGAAGAATTCTTGGTCATGCTTTCGGAGACCGCGCTTGGCCGCGCCCACGAAGTCGCGGAACGGATTCGAAATCAAGTCCGGGGGGAGCTGTTTGAAGGCGGCTCGGTGACGATCTCGATAGGCGTAGCCGAATATCCATCGCATGGCGATACCGCGAAGACAGTCATCGGCCAGGCGGATGCCGCGCTCTACGAGGCCAAGCGCGCCGGCCGGGATCGGGTGATCTGTGCCGCTACTGGGCGCGACAAAGTAAAGGTAGCGGCTTCCTAGGAACCTGTTGGACTCCTAGCGGCCCGCTTCCGCGCGCCGGACAACCATCGAGCGCGAAATCCACCCTTCTTTTCCAGCCTCGTTGGTCACTCTTATCCAATCCCCAAGGTACGAAAGTCCGGACAGCATGCTGCCCGGATCGGCAGTGTACGAGACCGCGAAGTTTGTGCCAGGCCCGCTACGCACGTTGGCACGACTGGCGGTACGCAACTTGATTGGCGCCGCGAAGGGCATTTCACCCGGACGAATATTGTTCAATTTCCCGCTCACTAGCCGGTGGGCACGCACCGCCGCCTTCGCCTGATCGGCCAGGTAGAGCGCGCCGCCGAAATTTTGCCGCTTGAATTCGACTCCGCTCTGTTGCATCAGCCGGGACGCCTGTCTGAGCTCCGGCGAATCGCGACCCGAACTTGAGATCGCCTGCAGCGCGACATCCGCTTCAGCCATGGCAGATGCGGCCTCCGCCCGAGTGGCAACCGATTGCAGCTTTCCCATGGTACGAACGACTTCCTGCAGGGCTTCATCCAGCCGCGCGGTCAGACTGTCGATCACGGCGTCGCGCTCCAGAAGTTGAAGCTCGATCCGCGCCGCGTAGCGCTCAAGTTCCGGATCTCGCACAAATTGAACCTGAGGCTCGGTAACGGGCGCAGTGCTCGGCGGGGGCGCCTGGGGCGCCGGTACTGGCGCTGGCGGCGGCGCTGGTGGCGGCGGGGGCGTTACACACGCACAAAGGGCGAGGACCGCGACAATCGGGAGAGCACGGCGTATCGCCGGCTTCCCGGGCATACGGACAGAAAAAAGCAGGAGGCTCATAAGGTGTTTTGGCAGTGGTGCGCAAGGAGCAAGGCTGCTCGTAAAGAGATTCCCCATCGTTGCGCAGGGCATGCCGCCTACTGCAAACCCGGCCGCGAGAATGGGAGCATCGACGTGACGCGGCAGGTATCCGGCGGGCATTTGTAGGAATAGTACTTGGCATTGAGATAGGCCGTCACGTCGGCGATCTCGTCGTCCCCCCATGCGCCGCCGAGGCTCGCATTCCAGCGCCGCACGTAACCGCGGACCGCCTCGAAATCCTGCGCGGCTTTCTTCACGCGGTTGTGCACGCTTTCGTCATGGCAGCCATCGCAGCGCGACTCGTACAACATTTTGCCGCGCTGCATATCCTCAGCCTGCGCCCTGGCCGGCATGACGGTTATTCCAAACACCACACCCAACAGCAGGATGCACTTCTGCACGGCAACACTCATGGCCATTCCCTTCGCATTTTGTTATTCACCTTCACTACCGATGCAGCGTTAGAATAGCATTTCCGGAGGCGCGCTATGGACGAAAACCCCATCGATATCTTTCCCTATCCGGCTGCCGATTTTACCCAGCCGATAGAGCTCATCGAGGCATGCCATCAGCGCATCCGGCGATCCTGTTCCCTGCTCGGCAGGCTTGCCGTTCACCTCGCCAATTACGGCGCCGACAATGAGGCCCGCCATGCCGCGCGCAGCATTCTGCGTTATTTCGACGAGGCGGCGCCCAACCATCACCTCGACGAAGAGGCCGACCTTTTTCCAGCCCTGCTGAAGGCCGCGACCGAAGCGGAACGAAAGAATATCGAGACCATCATCGCACGCCTGGTCTCGGAGCACGCCTCGCTCGACGGTCTGTGGAAACGCACCCGCATCAAGCTCGAGGAAATCGAAGCAGGCGAGGCGGCGCCGTTAAGCGAGGCCAATGCGCACAATCTGGGCGAGGCCTACGACCATCACATCCGCTTTGAGGAGAGCGAGCTGCTTCCCCTGGCGCGCCGGCTGCTGGGGCCGCAGGAACTGGCGCGGCTCGGCGCCTCCATGGCGGCGCGGCGCGGCGCCGGGCAGCCAGCCAAATAATCAGACGTCGTTCGCAACGGAATCGCGGTCAACCCGGGCCGGCTTCATGCGCCAGAATCGCCGGCAACGGCCAAGAGCGGCAAAACATTTTTCCAGTTCGGCGAGCCTTGCCTGCGCGCGCGCCACATGCCAGCCCTGAACGTAAAGGCGCACCGCCTGCGGCACGCCAAGCGCGGCCATGAGGCGCTCGGCGGTGACGGCATCGTTCATCTCGCCCAATGCATCCTGAATCGTGGTAAGAATTTCCAGATAGGGCGCGGTGCGTTCTTTACGGTAAAGCGACTGAAAGAAATCGACGGCATAGCGCAAGCGCTTGGCATCGATGCGCACGCGATGCCGCGCCGCAGCATCGAGCGTGGCGATTCCCGCGGCATCGCGCAACAGCCGCTTGTGACGCCGCCTGATGGTGCGTGCGGCAAAGTCGTGCAAGCCTGGCAACGTGGGTTGCGTGGCTGTCCGCGATGTGGGCGGCAATGCTTCCGTACCGCACAGCCAGCGGCCCAATTCAAGCAACGCCCTCGCGCAACGCGCCGATGCGAGTGATTCGCGCGCGGCGTCACGCGCGGCTTTGCGATGACGCTTCGCCGCCACCAGCAGGCGTCGGCGAAGCGCGGCATTTTCATCCGCCAGCTCGGGCAATCCTGCGGTGACAAACACATCCCATTCGCGCGTAGCGCCCATGGCGCCCGCGAGCCATTTCAGTTCCTCGTCCAGTCTTTCCAGATCGGCGGGGCGAAAAATGCGCAGCGCCGAACGCAGACGGCGCAACGCCACGCGCAATTGATGTACGAACTCCGGGTCGTTGCTGGCGAGCGCACCTTCGACATTGGCTTCGAAATGTTCCAGGCAGTGCGCCGCGATGGCTTTGAACGCCTCTTGCGGCGACCAGCCGGGGAAAAGAATCAGGGGCTGGGCCTTGCGCGCTTCGTGCGGGTTGCTCAGCAGCAAGTCATAGCCACGCTCGGCCTTGCTCGCGGCCAGCGGCCGCAATGACAAGTCCTGCAGTAAGGCGAGCGCCACATCGTAGGCGCCGTCCGCACTACCTGTCAGCACTTCGATCTCCACCTCGCAGATGGCCGACTTGCGCCCGCCGCCCTCGATCACGCCTCGATCGAGCGCCACCTCGACGCGCATTCCCGGCGCGGATTCGATCTGCCAGGCAATGCGCTCGAAATCGGCCACGAATGCCGGCTTGAGCAGCAAGTGCAATCGCGAGCTGCAGGGCAATTCGGCAAGCGGCGACTCACGAAAGCGCGCCAGATCGACCTCGGGCGCGTGCTGGACATATTCCCATTCGCCGCGCTGATGCAATCCGCCCAGCGCGCTGCCCGCGGTTTTAAGGGTTTGCAGCCACGTCTCGCCCTTCTTGCGCAGACGCAGCGCCATGCGCGCACGCCATAAGTCGAAATCGGGTGTATCGAGATAGAGATTGAAAACCCTGTCGCGCTGCACTTTCTTTCCGGCAAGCAACGGGTGGCGGCACAGCGCGGCGGCGCTGTCCGGTGGCAGGGCCAGCTTGAGCTCGACTTCCATGGTGGCCATTGTAGTCGCGTCACGGGGAAGTGCGGCGGGGGCAGGCGCTTGTCATTCGGCAGGATTCGGCGTTTAATTCAATCGAAGATCAAGGGGGTGAATACGATGGTCCAGAATCTGCAGCAAGTCGCTCTAGAATATGTGGTATTTTTACCATCGACTTATCGTTAGAGCGTAATCGCACCGTGATGAGGATTACGAGTTCCGCTGCAGATATGATCCGCGAATGGTTGCGACGCTCTGTAATAGTTCATCCCACTGTTTGCTTGATTCAAGCGTCGGACACTCCTCGTGAGATTGAGCAAGCAATAAACCGCGGAGCCAGCCGAACGGAGATTGAAGAAATTTTTCTAAAGGAATCGGTGAAGGAAACAAAATACCTTTACCCGGCAGTGTATCCGCGCTCACACTTTCTGTGGGTCTTCACCACGACCATCGATGGTTTTCGGTTTGCGTCCCCCTTCTTCCATCCGCCATATGCGCGTCGTGCGATGCGAAAAGGTGTACTCGATGTGGCCGAACAAGGATTGATTCTAAAAGATGCCGATGGGAAAGTCGTGCTGCCCAAGCAAGCAGAAAATGCGCTCTAACAGCACGCTCCACACGGGCGCGCGCGCAGGTGAGCTTGGACGTTGGATTTCAAATGGCTCCTGATGATATCCTCGCCGCGCTCAACGGCTACCATACAGAGGTTGCTGCAATCCTGGGGCGGTTCACTCGAACTAGCGATGGCATTCATATCGACCAGCAAGACGATTATCGACTTCGATCAATCGTCACCGAAGTCGTCGATCTTCTTCGAGATCACGTGCCTGGATCAACCCAACACATCCGCATGCTTGCCAACTCCTATAACGAGGGTGTTAGCAATTGGCTAAATTCGTCTTCGTATGCAAGTGTCGAGCTAATTCGCGGCTCTATTGGAGCCATCATAACGCGAATCGAACGCAATAAAAGCCTCCTTGCTGTTCCCATGGCACCCATCGAAACAGGGCCAAATGAGGGCAAACTTCTTGACCACCTTGACCGAATCGTTCTTCGGTTTCACGCAGTAGCGGTGCAACTTCGAAGTCGATACGATAGTCGCGCCACGTTAGATGTAAATGACGAATACGATGTTCAAGATCTAGTTCATGCACTCCTGTGGCTTCATTTCGATGACGTGCGAAAGGAAGAGTGGGTGCCCAGCTACGCAGGCAGCGCATCAAGAACTGACTTTCTATTGCCCCAAATCGATACCATAGTTGAAATCAAAAAGACGCGGACTGGACTGAATGCAAAAACGATTGGGGAGCAACCAATCATCGACATCGCCAAATACAAGAAACACCCGCAATGTCGTCGGCTCGTTTGCTTCGTGTACGATCCCGAAGGGCGAGTCGCCAATCCGGTAGGCATCGAGAATGACCTGAACACCGGCGAGCATGGTATAGAGGTTAAGGTCACCATTCTGCCTCGACCAATCGGATGAAATCTAACCCGGCTTATGTGTAAGAGGCGACAGACCGCGATTTCTCTCTGCGCCGGGATGCGCAGAAGTATCCTGGCAACCTGAGGTGCCTGGTAATGCTATACATTTAATTGCACGGCAGCGCCGTCCGGCTGCAAAACCAGTTTGAACGCACCTCCATAGCGACCGCTGTAGTTGTGTAGTATTGCGGAATCGAGGTAGTGATCCCTTTGTTATAATTTCACTCTCAGGCGTACCGGTCAGCAAGTCATTCTTCGTGAATGCACCCTCCGGGCAACACCTCCCGACGCAGCCCCAGCACAGGAGCACGGCATGGCCAAGATCAAGGTTAAAAATCCGGTTGTCGAGATGGATGGCGACGAGATGACGCGCATCATCTGGCGCATGATCCGCGAAAAGCTGATCCTTCCCTACCTCGACATCGATCTCAAGTATTTCGATCTGGGCATGGAGCACCGCGACGCGACCGACGACAAGGTGACGGTCGATTCGGCGATGGCGACCAAGCAATACGGTGTCGCGGTGAAATGCGCCACCATCACGCCGGACGAAGCGCGCGTCAAGGAATTCAATCTCAAGCAGATGTGGAAAAGCCCCAATGGCACCATTCGCAACATCCTCGACGGCACCATCTTCCGCGAGCCGATCATCTGCCGCAATGTGCCGCGCCTGGTGCCCCACTGGAACAAGCCGGTGGTGGTGGCGCGCCATGGCTTCGGCGACCAGTACCGCGCCACTGAAATCAAGTTCGACGGCCCCGGCACGCTCAAACTGATCTTTCAGCCGGAAGGGGGCGGCGCACCTGTCGAGAAAGAAGTATTCAAGGCGCCCGGTGCGGGCGTGACCATGGCGATGTACAACCTCGACGATTCGATCAAGGGTTTCGCGCGCGCGTGTTTCAATTTTGGCCTGGAACGCAAATATCCCGTCTATTTATCCACGAAGAACACCATCCTGAAAATCTACGACGGGCGCTTCAAGAATATTTTCCAGGAAATTTTCGACGCGGACTTCAATGTCAAATACGCCGCCGCCGGTCTCACCTACGAACACCGCCTCATCGACGACATGGTCGCCTCCAATCTCAAGTGGAGCGGCGGCTACCTGTGGGCGTGCAAGAACTACGACGGCGACGTGCAGTCCGACACCGTGGCGCAGGGCTACGGCTCGCTCGGCCTCATGACTTCGGTGCTGATGTCGCCCGACGGCAAGACCGTCGAAGCCGAGGCCGCGCACGGCACGGTGACGCGCCACTACCGCATGCACCAGCAGGGCAAGCCGACGTCGACCAACCCGATCGCGTCGATCTACGCGTGGACGCGCGGACTCATCTTCCGCGGCAAGATGGACAACACGCCCGAGGTGGTCGACTTCGCGAGCCTGGTCGAGAAAGTCTGCGTCGATATCGTCGAGTCCGGGAAAATGACCAAGGATCTCGCCATCCTCATCCGCCCCGACCACCCGTATCTCAACACCGGGGACTTCATTGGCGAGATCGACAAGGAATTGCAGCGGCGCATGCGCTGACGGGCGCAGCCGCCCTGGCGCGCATGAAGTTACCCCGCACGACCATGAAGGTTAGGAGCCGAGAAATAATAAGTTGGACAATTGCGGGTGCGCTGGCGGGATGCGATGCAAGACGCCGGGCGCGCCGCATGGCTGCTCCCTGCAAGCGACCGGCAACGCCGCAGCGCGCCCGTCAGTGCGGCCAGAATGTTCAAGTTATTATTTCTCGGCTCCTTATTGCCCGCATTTTTCCCGCGTTCCTTGCCGGCGCGATGCTTGGCGCGCACGCGCAGAGCGCCGACCCGGAATACGGGGTCCAGATTTTCACGGAAAACGATTTATATAGCCGCCGGCATACCGACCAGTGGTACACCAACGGGCTGCGCATCGTTTTCCTGCCGCGCGATCAGGATAAACAGCTCAAGGACTTTTCCGCTTTTGCGCGGCGCTTCTATGGCCCGGAAGCGGTGGCGCGCATCGGTTTCACTTTCGGCCAGGATATCTATACGCCGAAAAACATCCGCGATCCCAATCCGCAACCGTGGGATCGCCCCTGGGCGGGTTGGACCTATTTCGGCGCCATTGCCCAGGCCGCCGTTGCCGACAAGCAGGATACCGTTGAGCTTGACATCGGCGCCGTCGGTCCGCGCTCGGGCGCGGCGTGGGTTCAGCATCGCTGGCACCAGCTCATCGGCGCACCCGAGCCGATGGGGTGGAACAACCAGATCGGCAACGAGCTTGGCGTCAATCTTACCTGGCGGCGTCACCAACGCCTGCAATTCGTGTGCAATACCCTGGATGTGATTCCGCACTATGGCGGCGCGGCGGGCAATGTTTTCACGTATGTCGCGCTAGGCGCCAGCGTGCGCGCCGGACAGAACATCAGCGGCTTCGGCGACGATCGCAGCACCACCAGCCTGCGGCGCGGATCGTCCGAGAGCACGCGTTTTTGCGTCCCGCCCGCAAGACAGGAACTGGAGTGGTATGTGTTTGCACGCGCCGAGGGGCGGCTGGTCGGGCGCAACATTTTTCTCGACGGGAATTTGCTGCATGACGGCCCGCGCGTGACCAAACGCCCCTTTGTCTACGATTTCGCGCTGGGCGCCTCGATGCGTTTTGCCGGGAATTTCCGTATTACCTTCACCGAAGTATGGCGTGCCATGGAATTCAAGCCGGTCGATACGCGCACCCCGCTCGGCATACAGAAATTCGGTTCGATCGTTCTGGCTTACGAATTCTGAGCGGGGCGGATAGTCGGATGGATGCGCACCACTTTCACCATTTTGTCCTGGGTTTGCATGATTTCGATCGGATAACCCGCGATCTTTACCGAGACGCCGGTTTCGGGAATATCCTCCAGCCGTTCCACTACCAGGCCATTGATGGTCTTGGGCCCATCGAGAGGAAATTTGAAGCCGAGTTTGCGATTCAGCAGGCGCAGCGTGCAGCTTCCCTCGACAATCACCGTGCCATCGTCCTGCTTGCGAAACATGGTCCCCGAGGAGGGTGACTGGCTGGTGAACTCGCCGACGATTTCCTCGAGAATATCCTGCAGCGTCACCACGCCCTGCACTTCGCCATATTCGTCGACCACCAGCGCAAGGTAACGCTGGTTTTCCTGAAAGTTCTGCAACTGCTGCAACAGGCCCGTCCCCTCGGGAATGAAATAGGGTTCGCGCATCACCTCGCGCAGCGCCTCCTTGGTCAACGGCTCGCGGCGCGACGCATTCAGCACCTTGCGCACATGCACGATGCCGATCACGTTTTCCGTTCCGCCTTCGTAGACCACGAGGCGCGTGTGGTGCGCGGTCGCGATGGTGTTGCGAATGTCCTCGATCTTGTCGGAGATATCGACACCTTCGATCTGCGGTCGCGGCGTCATGGTGTCGTCGACGGTCAGATTCTCCAGTTCAAAGAGGTTGACCATGATGGTCTGGTGCTTGGCGGGTATGTAATGCCCGCCTTCGAGAACCAGGGTGCGCAACTCCTCCATGCTGAACTGGTGCTCTCCCTGCGCGACCGGCTTGATGCGCATCAGCGCGAGCAGCGCGCGCACGAACAGGTTCACGAACCAGATCACCGGCATGAAAATTTTCAACAGCGCCGTGAGTATGTAGCTCGAAGGCAGGGCGATCTGGTCGGGGAAACGCGCGCCGATGATCTTCGGCGTGATTTCGCTGAACACCACGATAAAGAACGATGCCGCGGCCGTCGCGGCAAGGAGCACATACTCCCCCGCGCCGAGCAAGCGCGCGGCGATCAATCCGACCAGCAGCGAAATGGCCACGTTGATGAGCGTATTGCCGATCAGCACCATGGCGAGCAGCCGGTCCGTTCTCCCCAGCAATGCCGCGGTAAGACGCGCCGCCCGCTGCCCTTTTTTCACCAGGTGGCGCAGGCGGTAGCGGTTGAGCGCCATCATGGCGGTTTCCGAGATGGCGAAAAAAGCCGATACCAGCAGCAGCACGCCGAGCGCAACGTACATCCAGCTTAAGGGTATGTCTTCCACGTTGCGCCGCCCCGATTCGTTCCGTCAGGCGCGCTCACGCGCGGCCGAGGAGAATTTCGATGACGAACTTGGTGCCTACGTAGGCGAGCAGCAGCAGCACAAAGCCGCCCACCGTGAGTTTGACGGCCTTGCTGCCGCGCCAGCCGAATTTCCAGTGGCCGAAAAGCAGCCAGGCGAAAATTACCCACGACAGAAAGGCAAATACCGTCTTGTGATTGAACTGGAAGGGTTTGCCGAATAACGCTTCGGAAAAAAACACACCGGAGAGCAGCGTGAACGTAAGCAGCACGAAGGCCGCGAACAGCAGGCGGAATAACAGTTTTTCCATCTGCATGAGCGGCGGAAGGCCGCGTGCCGCGGGCGGCAGATCGCCGCGGCGCAGCCACCTCTCGACCGCGGCCATGAGCAGCGCATGCAGCGTCGCCACCGAGAACAAGGCGTAGGCAAGCATGGCGACGACAAGGTGCAATTTGAAGAGAGGCTGGCTGCCGTAGGGAAGGAAGTGCTGCTCGGGCAGGAACGCCGGGAGCAGCACGGCAAGCGCGGCAAACGGCGCCAGGTAGCGCGCCACCAGATCGGCGCGCGCCGCCAGGGCGCCCACTGCGGCATAGATCAGCATGGTGATCGAAGTAATCAGCGATACCGCGATCGCAAAGCTCAGATTGAATCCGGCTGGCGCGAACAGATCGCCGAAGGCCTCGAAGGCGTGCCAGCCGGTGGCGACCAGAAGCAACGCGAGTATCGCGAGATACCTGCCGGCAGGCGATTCGCCCGGTAGCGCGGCGGCCACAGCTTTGACCGGCCGGGGAAACCACGCCAGCGATGCCGCGAGTAGATAGAGAGCCGCAGTGATAAAATGAAAATCGATGGTTGGCATGGTGGCACGGGCACGCAATACGTACACTTTTCCGCCAACTGAGTTTACACCAAGTCCGATTCTCATTCCTCAATGCTAGATAACCTCACCAACCGGCTCGCCGGAATCGTCAAGACATTGCGCGGACAGTCGCGCCTCACGGAAAGCAATATCCAGGACGCGCTGCGCGAAGTGCGCGTGGCGCTGCTCGAGGCCGACGTCGGCCTCGCCGTGGTCAAGGATTTTATTGCGCGCATCAGGGAAAAGGCGGTTGGCGCCGAGGTGCTGCAAAGCCTCACCCCAGGGCAGGCGCTGGTCGGCGTGGTGCACCGCGAACTCATTGCTCTCATGGGCGGGGAAAATGCCGCGCTCGATCTCGCCACCCAGCCGCCGGCGATCCTTCTCATGGCCGGCCTGCAGGGCGCGGGCAAGACCACCAGCTCCGGCAAGCTCGCCCTGCTCCTCAAGGGGCGCATGAAGAAAAAAGTGCTGCTGGTAAGTACCGACGTTTACCGGCCTGCCGCGATCGAGCAATTGAAAACCGTGGCGGGCCAGGTGGGGGCCGATTTCTTCCCCAGCCACACCGGTCAGAAACCCGTGGATATCGCGCTGGCCGCCGTGCAGTGGGCAAAAACGCATTTCCACGACGTGCTGATCGTCGATAGCGCGGGACGCCTCGCCATCGACACGGAAATGATGGACGAAATCCGCGCGCTGCATGCCGCGCTCAAACCCATCGAAACGCTGTTCGTCGTCGACGCCATGCAGGGACAGGACGCCGTCAATGTCGCCAAGGTCTTTGGCGAGACGCTGCCCCTCACCGGCATCGTGCTCACCAAACTCGACGGCGACGCGCGCGGCGGTGCGGCGCTGTCGGTTCGCCATATCACGCAAAAACCCATCAAGTTCGTCGGCGTATCGGAAAAGATGGATGGCCTCGAACCCTTCCATCCCGACCGCATGGCGTCGCGCATTCTCGGCATGGGCGACGTGCTGTCGCTCATCGAAGATGCGCACAAAAGCGTCGATCACGAGGAAGCGCAGAAGCTCGCCGAAAAAATCCGCAAGGGCAAGGACTTCGACCTCGAGGATTTCAAGTCGCAATTGCAGCAGATGCGCAAAATGGGCGGCGTGTCCTCGCTCATGGACAAGCTCCCCGCGCAACTGGGCCAGATGGCGCAGGGCAACCCGCAGATGGCGGAGAAAAAACTGCGCCGCACCGAAGGCATCATCAACGCCATGACACCGGTCGAACGCCGCAAGCCGGAACTGCTCAAGGCATCGCGCAAGCGCCGTATCGCCGCGGGCGCGGGCGTTCAGGTGCAGGAAGTCAACCAACTGCTCAAGGAATTCGAGCAGATGCAGAAAATGATGAAAATGATGAAAGGCGGCGGCCTGGCGAAAATGATGCGCGGCATGAAAGGCATGCTGCCAGGCATGCGTTAGCAAATGCTCTCCGCCACCGAAGCCGCGGCGAAGCTCGCGCGCGGCGAACTGACCTCCGAAAAACTGATGCAGCAATGTCTGGAGCGCAGCGCCGCGCTTGAGCCGGAAGTCGGCGCCTGGGAAACGCTCGATGGCGAGCGCGCGCTCAATGACGCGCGCACCGCGGACCGCGACTTCAAACGCGGAGCGCGGCGCGGCCTCCTGCATGGCATCCCCATCGGCGTGAAGGACATCATCGACGTGGCCGGCCTGCCGACGCGTTTCGGCACGCCGATCTACCGTAACCATGTCGCCGACGGCGATGCCGCATGCGTGGCGCTGGCGAAAGCCGCTGGCGCGATCATCCTTGGCAAAACCGTGACCACGGAACTGGCGCTGTTTCACCCCGGTAAAACGCGCAATCCGCACAATCTTGCACATACACCCGGCGGCTCATCGAGCGGTTCGGCTGCGGCCGTTGCCGCGGGCATGGCGCCGCTCGCTTTTGGCACGCAGACAGCCGGATCGATCATCCGTCCCGCGGCCTTCTGCGGTGTCACCGGATACAAACCAACCTTCGGCATGATCACGCGCGCCGGCGTCAAAATGCAGGCCGACAGCCTCGACACTATCGGCGTGATGGCCGCGAATGTCGAAGATGCCGCATTGTTCGCCGCCGCGCTCACCAACGATCACTCCCTGCTGGTACGCGAGGTTGCCGCGTCTGCGCCACGTATCGGCGTGTGCCGCACCCATGAATGGCCGCATGCCGACGCCGATACCCGCAGCGCCATCGAATCCGCGGCGGAACGGCTGGGGCGCGCAGGAGCGCACGTCGCAACCATTGCTCTGCCGGAAGCGTTTTCCGGACTCGCGGAAGCGCAGCGCATCATCCAGACGTTCGAAGCGGCGCGCGCTTTCGCCTACGAGTATCGCGCGCATAGGGAGTTACTCAGCAACAAATTGGTCGCGATCATCGAAGAGGGTAACGGCATTGCGCCGCATCGCTACCGCGATGCGCTCGATGTCGCCGCGCATTGCCGCACGCTCATGCGCGAGGTGTTCCTCGCTGTGGATGTGCTGCTCATGCCGGCCGCCACGGGAGAAGCGCCCGCCGGCCTCGAATCGACCGGCGATCCGGTGTTCAACCGTCTCGCCACCGTGCTGCATCTTCCCTGCATCACCCTGCCCGGATATCGCGGCTCGCACGGCCTGCCGCTCGGCATGCAATTCGTCGCGTCCCATTGGGGGGATGCACTGCTGCTGCGTTGCGCTGCATGGGTGCAGCGCGTTTTTTCCAACTAGGCGTTACGCGTCAATACGTCAAATTACCGGGTGAAAACCCCTGCTTGCAAGTTTTTTTCTAAGGTTTTCCCTCGTTTCGTCTCAGCCATTTCCCGTGGGTGGTGTTCCCATCTGCTTTTTTGGCATCTTCATGCTACCGGCAGCCTCATTACTGTCGATATAGTCATTCGAATACCTGCGAGCCAGGTGATTCTTCCCATCCACAAACAGATCGAGTGATAGCCATGTTTACCAACTACGTCATACGTCCGCTTTTAGCCGCGATACTTGCCTTGTGCGGTTTCTCCGCTTGTGCCGCCGGAACCATCCTGATCGGACAGTCGGCGCCCCTTTCCGGCGGCAACGCCGAAATCGGCAACGATATCCGCAACGGCGCGCTCGCCTATTTCCAGAAAGTCAATTTGACCGGTGGCGTTCACGGCAGGAAAATCGAGCTGCTTACTCTCGACGACAAGAACGACCGCAAGCTCGCGGGAATCAACGCCGCCAAACTCATCCAGGAAGATCAGGTAACGGCATTGTTCGGTTTCGCCTCCGCGACGCTGAGCCTGGATGCGATTCCGCATGCCGCTGCCAGTAAGGTGGTATTTTTTGCGCCGTTCACCGGAGCGGAGGTGATACAAAAGCAGCCGGCCAATGTATTCACGGTGCGCGCGTCATACGAGAACGAATTGGAAAATATTCTCGGATTCTGGTCCGCACTGGGCATCGGGCGCGTCGTCGTTATCCACTACGACGACGAAGTCGGCAATCAGAACTATCAGACGGTCGTCAATTACATGAAGAAAGGCAACAAGCAATCCATCAGCGTGAAAATTCAGCGTAATGCCGCCGTCGGCGAAGCCACGCTGGACGAAATCGTGAATGCGGACCCGCAGGTCGTCGTGCTCACCACCCTCTACGGCCCCGCCACGGCTATCATCCGCGGCCTGCATGCGCGCAACCGGCCCTACCTTTTCACCAGTCTGTCGTTCATCGGCGCGGCACAGTTCGCCAAGAACGCCGGGAATGTCGCCCGCGGGGTGGCGGTCTCGTCGGTCGTGCCTTTACCCACCAATCTCAACATCCCGGTGGTCAGGGAATGCAACGACGCCATCAAGCTGATACCCGGCGCGCAGCTTAACTTCACCAGCCTGGAAGCCTGCATCGCCGCCAAAGTGCTGGTCGAGGGCATGCAACGAGCAGCAGGCCAGGATGTGACGCGCGAATCGCTCTACAAGGGCTTGAAGTCGCTTGGCGCCTACGACGCGGGGGGCTACGTGGTGAACTTCGGCCCGGTCTCGCGGCACGGCAGCAAGTTTGTGGATCTTTCGGTGATCACCAAGAATGGCGCGTTCCGCAACTGACGCCACACGCCAAAGGCGCGACGCACGTTTTGCTTGCGCCTTGCATGGCTTATTGCATATAATACAAGGCTTTCCTTTCCATCCCTGCCTGCAGGGACGGTAACATTTTCAACTGTTTCCGGTTTTCAACCGGCATGGAGTCATAAATGGTCGTGATAAGAATGGCGCGCGGCGGCGCCAAGAATCGCCCGTATTACTATATCGTCGTTGCCGATTCGCGCAATCCGCGCGACGGCCGTTTCATCGAGCGCATCGGTTTCTACAATCCTGTCGCGACCGAGAAAGAAGAACCGTTCCGCCTCGCACTGGATCGTGTCGCGCACTGGGCGAGCAAAGGCGCCAAGCCATCGGACGCGGTGCAAAAGCTCATCAAGCGTGGCAAGCAAAAACTCGCCGCCTGATATTGCGATCATGGGCCGCGTGATCGCGGCCCTTGGCATCAAGGGCTGGGTGAAGGTCAAGGCTTTCACCGCCACAGCGGATTCGCTGGCCAGCTACCCCATCTGGTGGCTCGAAGACAAAGCGGGATGGGCGGCATACGAAGTCGAGGATACTGCGCTCGGCAGCAAGGGTTTCAGCGCCTTGCTCAAAGGCGTGGCGGACCGCACCGTGGCAGAGCAGTTACGCGGACGCAATATCGGGTTGCCGCGCAGCGAACTCCCGCAACTCGATGCCAATGAAATTTACTGGGCCGATCTGCTTGGGCTTGAAGTGCGCAATGCCAAGGGCGAACCCCTGGGGAAAGTTGACGGACTGCTCGAAACCGGCGCCAACGACGTGCTGGTGGTCAAAACCGATGACGGGAAGGAACGCTTGATTCCCTATATCCCACGGGTAGTGGTGAAAGTGGATCGTGACGCAAGGTGCATCACGGTCGATTGGGAAACGGATTATTGACGGCGCAATGCAAATCGACGTCATCACACTGTTCCCCGAAATGTTCGATGCGGTCGCGAAATACGGCATCACGCGGCGCGCTTTGGAAGAGAAGCGCTGGGAATTGAAGTTGTGGAATCCGCGCGATTTCACCAGCGACAATTACCGCACCATCGACGACCGCCCCTACGGCGGCGGACCGGGAATGGTGATGTTGCCCGATCCGCTCGATGCGGCGATCGATGCGGCGCTGGCCAGACAGGCGCAGCGGCACGCAGGCAAGCCCAGGGTGGTGTGCCTCACGCCGCAGGCAAACCCGCTCGACGATGCGGGCGTGCGCACCCTGGCGAAGGAGCCGGGGCTGGTGTTGCTGGCAGGACGGTATGAAGGCATCGACGAGCGCGTGATTGAAGCGCGCGTCGATCTGGAAGTGTCGATCGGCGATTATGTTTTATCGGGCGGAGAATTGCCCGCCATGGTGCTGATCGATGCGGTGGTCAGGTTGTTGCCCGGCGCGATGAACGATGCCGAGTCTGCCGACCAGGATTCGTTCAGCGCGGGGCTGCTCGACTGGCCGCACTACACGCGGCCCGAGGACTGGAAAGGCTTGAAGGTGCCCGAGGTGCTGCTTTCGGGGAATCATGCGGTGATAGCCACCTGGCGCCGCAAGCAGGCGCTGGGCAGAACGTGGCTGAGGCGGCCTGACTTGATCGCCAGGTTAACGTTGAACAAAACAGATTTGCAGTTGCTCGAGGAATTCAAGCGCGAGCAAGTGCAGCAGTAACAGTAACCAACTATTGATGTTTAATATTTGGTAAGCTGCTACCCCTCTCCCGGCCTGTCGGCCACCCTCTCCCGCTCGCGGGAGAGGGGCAGGGGGAGAGGGCGCGCAACAACCGGCCGAGTAGTTACAATTTTAGTATTTCTTAAGAAAACCCGTGCACCGGTTGCAAACCCGCTCTGCACGCAAGGCCACAGGCCATAGACAGAAAGGAAGCACCATGAACCTGATAGCACTACTCGAGCAGGAAGAAATCGCCCGCCTCGGCAAGACCATCCCCGTATTCGCGCCCGGCGACACCGTGATCGTCAACGTCAACGTCATCGAAGGCGAGCGCAAGCGCGTGCAGGCTTACGAAGGTGTGGTCATCGCCAAGCGCAACCGCGGTCTCAACTCCAGCTTCATCGTGCGCAAGATTTCCAGCGGCGAAGGCGTGGAGCGGACTTTCCAGACCTATTCCCCCTCGATCGCCTCGATCGAAGTGAAGCGCAAGGGCGATGTGCGCCGCGCCAAGCTTTACTACCTGCGCGATCGTTCCGGCAAGTCGGCGCGCATCAAGGAAAAGCTCAGCTACGCAGCGGCAGTCGGTGCGGAAAAGACGATCGAATAGTTTGACGTAACGCCGTCATGTCCTGCGGCCCGCGCGAGGTCGTCACCCCCTTCCGGCCGATACCGCTCGACGTGCCGGAGGGGATGAAGCCCAACGAGTTCTTCAACAGCGCCGAGAACCTCAACGATCTGGTTCACAACAACGGCCTGTTGCAGAACGCGGAAGGGCTGCTGCTGTACCGCAAGGCGCTCGGGCACAGCAATGTGTTCGACGCTTCGATCATCTACAACACTTCGCAGACCATCCTCGATCCGCTCGGCCGCCCGGTACGCCGCACCCAGGTGCCGGAGCAGGTGAAGAACGTGTGGAACCGCATGAACCAGGTCATCATCGAGTTCATGCTCGAGCACTACCCCTACCCGGACGAAGCCCTGGTGCTGTCGGGCGAGGCGAGCCTCGACGCGACCTGGCCGCTCACCTCGCCGGGCGTGCCGAGCATCCGCATGCTGCACAACCACTTCATCGTATTCAGCAAGTCGCAACTGCGCGCCGCGCCGCTCGCCGACGCCAGCAACCCCAACCTCACCGATGGCGGCCAGCATTCGCTGTTCCAGGCTTACATGCGCGATGTCTATCGCGACTTCTTCGACGAACTCGACTTGCAGATACTCAGGCCCTGCCAGGACGGCACATGCAAAATCGCGCTCACCGGCTATCCGCACGGGCTTCCCGCGTGGGAGATCCACGGCGGCGCAGAAGCCTTGAAGGAAGTGCGCTTCTGGAAGGAATACGACACCATCCTCAAGGGCTTCATCGACTTCTACCGCACCTTCTTCAGCCAGGTCTCGACACGCAACGCCGCGCTGCCGCGCGACATCTCCTTCCCCGAGCTGGTCGAAGCCAAGCTGCAATTCAATAACGACTTTCTCAAGACGGCGAAAATGGTGCGCGACCGCTGCATCAAGGACGCCAAATACGCCAACGCCATACGCTGGCAGCCCGCCTTCAAGCAGCTCATCTACCGCAACGACAAAGGCAAACTCATCGTCACCATCAGTCAAAACTCGATCGGCAACGCCATCACCGAACTGCTCGGCGTGGTCGTCAAGCGCGCACCCGACGCCGACGCGTATGCGCGCGACGAACCGGCGCTCATCGAGAAACTGCTGGAGGTGCGGCGGCGTTTGGTGGAAGCGGATCTTGGCGAGGGCATCGCCACGCCGTACTGGGGTGCGGCGTAGCGACAGCAGCAAATTTGCGCGCGCGCAGTACAGAGAATCTGCTACATTTCAAATACGCTTTTTAAGCATCCCAAGCAAGTTCAGGAAACGAGATGAAAAAGCTTTTTACCATCGGATACGAGGGAGCCGCCCTGGATGATTTCATGCGTGCTCTCAAGGCTGCCAGGATAGACGTACTGTTGGATGTCCGCGAGCTACCGATTTCGCGACGCAAAGGATTTTCCAAGACTGCCTTGGGCGGCGCCTTGACCGAGGCTGGAATACGCTACCGCCACGAGAAGCAATTGGGTTCGCCCAAGACAATCCGGCACCGGCTGCGTGAAGACGGTAATTTTCCACGCTTCTTTCGCGACTTCGATTTGCACTTGATGGAACAAACAGCGTTGCTGGAAACGCTCGCCGAAGAACTCAAGGGAAACGTCGCATTAATGTGCTATGAGAAGGATCACGAAGAGTGCCATCGCCGCTCGGTCGCCAATGCCTTGGCCGGGCTACTGGGTAAGACACCGATCCATTTGGGGGTGGATAACCATGCAAGAGAAACATCAAAAGCGGCGCGTTCGTATCCTCGTCAAGGCGTTTCCGCAGCCTAGTACGAAGCACGAAGAGACCGTCTGTTGCGCCGGCGTCACCGAGGATGGCCTGGAGCTGCTGCTCCAGATCAATCTTGATTTTACATATCCTCGTTTCGCACAATGATTGAATATCAAGGGTTCTAGCGACATAATGCCAACCTACCATGCCTGATTCAAACAAACCTTCCTTCTCGTTTCATATCGATGGTGGCACGCCCGATGAGCATGCCGTACCGGCGGCAGTGCTCGTCCAGATTCTGGAGAATGCTCAGCGCGCCTTCGAACTGATCGGTGTACATGTCGAGGGCCGCGGCATCAAGGAGCGGGCGCGAGTTTCCGCGGCCACCAGCCAGCGGTTCCAGCTCGTTTGCCAACTGCCCGCGTCAGGTAGTTATGTCATGCCTGTAACAGTCGGAGGAGCAGGCGAACTCTTTGTTGCAGGACTTGCAGATAAAGCATTCGGTATCTTTCGTGGAGTGATGGAGCACGTGTCCGCACGGAGCACGGTGGGCTTGGCATCAGTCCTGCCTGATGAGCGCATCCGCCGGCGCGTGTTGGAAGCCGTCAAAGGCATGGCGCCCCGGGCAGATGCCCAATGGAAACTGAGCCTGCACGACGACCGCGACATTTCCTTCGCCACCTTCGATGTCGAGACCATCCCATTCGTGGAAGAAACGCTGGTTCCCGTTGAACAGCGCGAGGCGGCGCGCGTTGTTACCGGTGAACTGAAAAGCATCGACTTCACCGAACGCAAGGTCACCATCATCTACCCGCCCACCAGCAAAGAGTTAGCGTGCATCTACGAAGAAGCCGTCGAAGACCTGCTCTATGAAAAACGGCGCGACCTGATCCAGGTTACAGGCCGTGTGCTGCTGGACGACCAGGGCGCACCCAAGCAGATCATCGACGTGACCGATATTCGCGATCTCGACCTCTCCACACTGGCACTCGACACCGTCCGGCATAGCGGTCTCACCCTCAAGGCCGTGCCCGCCCTTAGCTTCGAACCCACGCTGGATGAAAGCAAGCAACTCTTGTGTATTGAATACGGCGAACTGGGCGTCGACGTTTACGCCCCCACCCGCGAAACCTTGCTTGCTGAATTACACGAGCAACTGGCGATGCTCTGGCGGGAATACGCCCAAGCTTCCGATGGTGAATTGGATGCACCTGCCCGACTGTTGAAGCAGGCCTTGAGGGCGCGATTCACCGAGGCCGCCCATGCCGCGTAAGCAAAACGATGTGGAAAAAAGCCTTGAAGCAAAAGGCTTTCAACGCGCCAAGGGCGACCACAACTTTTTTCACTATCACTCCAAAGCAGGAAAGAAATCGCGCGTCTTTACCAAGACCAGTCACGGTGCGCGCGAGATTGACGACAACCTGCTCTCGCAAATGGCCAAGCAATGCAAACTGAGCAATAAAGATTTCGGTCTGCTGATCGACTGTCCGCTGGATCGGGACAGCTACGAGGCAAAGCTCATTGCGCAAGGAGCGGTCGAAGGGCTGACCGCCTGATCAACCGGCACTTGTTCTTGCCGCAAGGCATGACGCGGGCAACCAGCAGTGCAAGTGCTTGTGGTTCATATCGATAGACTGTTTTTATTAATTCGCTCGTTTCAAAAAACAATTTGAACCTGGCACCTTAATTTTGGAATCATTCTGCCTCAAGTATCGCCAATGCATCTTGGCAGACGACAGCGTATTCCATTACCTTGGTGTCGCAGACAAGCTCCTCCAGCATGCGTTTCACGGACCAATACAACGCAGCCGTATTCAGCTTCACGCAGGGCCTGCCATCCCCGCTCGTTTTTTTCACATACATCGTTGGCCACTTGCCGTTCCAATTCTTCATAGCGTCAATAGATTCGATATTGCGCTGTGTTTTACCAATCTTGTCCCACTTGCCGATGGTAAGTTCATTGTGGCCTGGCTTTCGCGCGCGAGTCATTTTGTCTCTTGCAAGTTCATGCACGAGGGGATTGCGAACTTCCAGGTACAACTGATTGGCTGCATCTGCCTTGTCTATCCACGGTTTGCTATTAGCCCAATACAGTTTGTCGCGGATAAGTTTCTTGAAGCGTTTCTCCTGATCCTTGACCAGTCGTGTCGGATAAATCTCGCACGAAATACCGTCTATCACGCACAACAGCACCAACGTAATCGAAAAAACGAAGCGCTCCTTGTGCACGGTATCAGAGGCAGACAATTCAAACATGCTGTACACGTCATGCAAGCAGTCGTTTGCACGCTCAATTGCACGCTTTATGTTTGGCTGCGACACTTGCACCGCGTTGATTGGTCTATAAGGCATCGCATACCTCAGCGTTAGACTTCACCCAACATTCACCGGCACCAATACCATGGTGTCGTTGCCGAAGATGTCGATGACCTTCACGGCCACGGTGTAACGGCCGGCTTGGGTGTAGGTGTGCGGCGCGGAGGTCAGCTCCAACTTGCGATCTTTGCGGGTACGGAAGCTCTGCCATTCGTTTTCGAAGATGTAGCTGCCGGTCCAGCGCTCTTCGAACTCCTCCGGTTCGGAATGCGTAGGGTGCGCCGTGCGCACCACGTCGCTTGCAGTGGTATCAGCAACGGTGCGCACGGCGCACCCTACATCTTTCGCCACTTTGATGATCTCCTTGCGACTCATGTAGTCGAAGTCGACGGCCCAGTAGTCCACCCAATCGGTCCAATGCTTGGTCAGCACCTCGGTCTTGACCACGCCCTTCTTGTCCTTGCTCACCTTGATAAGCTGGCCGCGGTCGCCGCGCAGGTCGCAGACCACGTCGCTCTTGCCTTCTTTCAATTCGGCGGCCACGGCGTCGAGCAGACCCTGGGTGTAGTAAACGGAAAAATCCGTCAGTTCGATTTGCAGCGTGAATTTGTCTTTCTTGTCATGGCGCGGCGTGGCTTCGACGAAGCTGATGTCGTGGAAGCGCACCTGGCCTTTCTCCACCGCGCGTTTGTCGAACACTTCCGGCGGTATCTGCTTGGGCGCGAGATCAATGCCCTTTTGCTTCGCCTCGTCGAGCACGGCGGGGAACAGGCCCATCTCGAACTCGAAGGCCAGCACATCCACGCGCGAGGCGCCGCGCTTGCGGCATTCGGTGATGACCTCTTCCACGAACAGCCGGCCCACGGGCAGGTTGATCGGGCCGACCACGACCAGCCGCCCGGCGTTCTTGCCGTGGAAGAAACTTTCGCCTTCCAGCGGCTGGGCCTTGTAGGCACGCAGGATGAGATCGCGGAACTCGCGCTCCTTCTGCGCCAGCGCCTGTTCCTTCTGCTTGCCGGTCAATCGGCCACCGACGTTGAGATAGGCCTGACGCTCGTAGCGGCCGAGGTTCAGCACCTCGAAGGCGCGGAATGGCTTGCCGGAATCCTTCAACGCGCGCTGCACCTGGATCAGGCGCTTGCGTGTGGTGTGGATACCGAACTTGCCGAGGTCGGTGGCGATCCACTTGCGCCCCAGCTTTTCCGCCACCGCCGCCGTGGTACCGGAGCCGCAGAAGAAATCGGCGACGAGATCGCCTTCGTTGCTGCTGGCTTTGAGGATGCGGTCGAGCAGGGCTTCTGGTTTTTGGGTTGCGTATCGCGTGTCCTCAATCGCTTGCGAATTCACTTCCGCAACGTCCACCCAGATGTCGGTGATTGCTTCACCTTTCGCCTCGTCGAGATAGCGAATGAGGCCGACTTTTCCCGACGGATAATCGTAGATGCGTCCACGTTTTCTGAACTCAGCGATAGACGTTTCCGAGTAGTCTCCAATGTTGTCGATGCGATACACGCGCCCGTCTTTATCTTTGTAGGTGAACTTCGACTTCACGTATTCCGCGCTGTATTCCTTAAACTGTGGATTCCATGCGTAAGTGCTATTGCGTGAGTAATAGAGAATCGTGTCCGAGCTTTTGGCATATTGGCGCGCAATTGCTTTCGCTCCGCGAGGTGGCTGCCTTTTCCACCGAATTTCGTTGCGGTAGTAGCCAGAACCAAAGACTTCGTCGAGCACGATACGGATGAATGAATTCACCCGCCAATCACAATGCACATAGATGCTGCCCTCGCTGTGCATCAAATCCCGCATCAATATCAGCCGCTCGTAAATCATCGAGATGAACGAATCCGCCCCACGCCCCCAGGTGTCGCGGTAGGCGATCTGTTCCAGCAGGTTCGGCTCCTTGTGGAAGGTCTCGCCGCCGATCTCGATGTCCATGGAGAAGTCGGCGCCGACGTCGAAGGGCGGGTCGATGTAGATGAGCTTGAGGCCGCCCGCGTCCTCGATCTGGCGGCGCAGCGCGCCGCTCTTGAGCGAGGAGAGAATCAGCTTGTTGTCGCCCCAGATGAGCTTGTTGGTCCAGCCCTTGAGCTGGCGGCCGCGGGTATCGAACATGTCGAGCGTGCCAAGTTCCGGTTTCTCCTGGCGCGGCTCGTCCACGTGCTCCAGCGACTGGAACGGCAGCACCGTGGTGCAGACCTCGCGGTTCTTGCCGTTCCACACCAGCTCCACCTCGCGCTTGTCCTCGAACAGGATGAAGCGGTATTTCTCCGGCAGCGCCTTGCCCTGCTGGATGAGCTGGGTCAGATCGCGCTTTTCGGCGTCGGTGAGGTCGTAGGCGGGTTTTGAGGTTTTGGACATC
>Ga0315281_10002452_pt1 | contig 27558 bp, 22 predicted proteins | sample YL17G07_0_MG_FD_204540 | JGI IMG/M metagenome (GOLD analysis project Ga0315281, IMG submission 204540) | Sediment microbial communities from Yellowstone Lake, YNP, Wyoming, USA - YL17G07_0 | ecosystem: Environmental > Aquatic > Freshwater > Lake > Sediment | place: USA: Wyoming | collected...
CTCGGCGGCATGGCCATCGACTTCGCCGGGATCGACCCGATCAAGGCCCTCATCTTCAGCGCCATAATCAACGGCGTCGTCGCCGTCCCATTGATCCTGCTCGTAATCTTGATCGCCAACAACCGCCAGATCATGGGCAAGGAGTACGCAAACGGCATCTGGAGCAACCTGATCGGCTGGCTCACCCTCGCAGCAATGGCCCTCGCCAGCATCGCAATGCTCGTATCTCTGATCAGATAGCCCCGCCTCCTCCCATCCCCCTGATCCACCGGGATTCGCCGATCGGCCGGGATTTGCAATCCCGGCCGCATCTTCGGGGATTTCCAATCCGCTGGAATCACGATCAAGGGGCACCCCTCGGACATCAAGAGCGGCGACCAGCCGTAGGGCCACCCCGCCACGCTGAGCACAACCCCGCCATCCTGAGCCTGTCGAAGGACGGCCCGGACTGCGCACACAAGGCCGTACCACCAGACCCGACCGGTCACGCTTTCCAACCCTCCCTTTACCCGGCGCACAAGCGGCGCCAACATGCGGCGAGAGCGCACAACCGGGAGACCACACGAGCCGAAACCCTGACCGACCTGTCAGACCTGATCAACGCTTCGGCGCGGACTGCGCCGAAGCATCGAAAAGTCGACGGGATCTTTCTCCAGTCCAGGAGATAGTAATCTCATGCTGTCGTGAGCAGACGATAAGCACTTCCACATTCGGAGATGCAATTCCTGATAGAGGGTTCCCCACGGATTCCAGCCTCGGACGGCGAAGGTATGCCATGGCAAGAGTTAAAGAATAGGAACGGCTCTAGGTGTTGGAAGCCCAACTGCCGCGACCGCCCTGGTGGGATATACCTTCGCCCCAATAGTCCGGTGCCTCAGAGCTTTTCCTCACGCCATCCCAATCGATCCTACGGCGGCGGAAGACCGGAGTTGAGTACTGCAGAAGCTCCCGGCCGTGATCATAGACTACCGCCAGCCTTTCTGCAACATGCTCCGGGAACAGCCCAACGAGGGCGGACCGCAGATCCTCAGACGAGAGCCTTTCGCGCACCAAGTGGCAGACGAGAATGAAGTCATAGTACCGGTCCCAATCATAGTCATGCAGCAACCCTCGATTTGCATGATGAACAAACGTGTTGAAAGCTCTTCTTGCGTCGTACGATATGCCTGCCAGTTCCATCACCGCCTTCATCCACTAAGGCCGCCATTGCTATCCTTCGGGACGTTCGCCGCTGGGTAGGGATTCAGAAATCCCTACCCAGGAGCCACCGGGATTTCCTCATCGCCCGGGATTTGCAATCCCCGTCGCACCCCTGCGGATTTCCCGACCGGCACCTCCCATCCCGGCCGGGCCCCTTGCGGATTTCGACACCGCGCCGAGCCACTCGCGCGCGGACGGTGCCCCGGACCCGGACGAGGCAGTGGACCGCGGCATGGGCCAGAGAGGGGTCCTTCATCCCCCGCCCCGAGCGCGCCCGGCCTCTTCCGACCGCCCACCTAGGCTCGCGGGTACGCGGACCAGAAGGGACCTCTCCGGCTCCGCCGCCGCGACCCTGCTGTTGTACACGCCGAGTAACCGGCTGAGCGCGTCCCTCTGGGCCGCATGCCCGAACCCCGACTGCTCATCCACGTTCTGAGCCACAAAGGCCTCAATGGATTGGACAAACACGCGGCCACTGACGCGCTCTTCGGTCAGCACCTTGTTCGCCAGCGCCTTGTCCTCCTTGAGGCTTCGCTCCGGGACGAGCAAGTACACGCGGTGACCCTCCCCCAAGTTCGCGACGCACTTGTCGAGGTGGCCCCGGCTCAGGGCGACAGTCACATGAAACACCGTGTCCTTCACCTGGAAGTCACCCGCCCGGCCGGACTGCGCGTCCGCGGTGCTATAGGACCGGTTTTCCACCTCGGTCTCGGGGAACCTGCATTCAAGCTTCGCCCCAACCAAGTGTTGGGCCACCTGCCCCTCCACCCCCCTCTCCCGGGCGAGCGACAGCAGGTCCTCAACGCTCTGCAGCGTGCTCTGTGCGGCGTCATACCTGAAGGGCAGGCCCGACTGGTTCAGACGGGCGGTTACCCTGGCTGCCAGGAACCCCTGCAGTTCATCCAGCACCGCATTCCGCGCGTCAACAGGGAGCTCCTCCAACTCCAGGCTCTCGATGACCGCCAGCATCCCCCTTACGGCGTCTATGAGACCGCGGTTAGTTCGGCCCTCCGTCAGCAGGCGGCGGCTCTCGCCGTACCGACGCAGGATCCTCCCCGCGGCGCTGCCGCTGACACCCGACACCTGGCCGCCCTTGGGTGTCAGGTGATGTCCCAGATCGAGGTCAAAGCTCGCCTTCAGCTTCTCGATGACCACGAGTGCGCCAGCAACCGTGCCCCTAGCTGGCAGACCGCTCGTGTCCCCCGGAGATCCGTGACGCGGCAAGCCATCGAACCAGGCTTGGAATCTTTCGACCGCTTCTCGCGGGTCCACCCGACCCTACCTCCCGCACCGCGTGTCGCCCGGTTCCCCGGACGCGGGCGCCACCACTGACGGTCCCGGGTACAACAACCGACCCCGTAGGAGCTCCGTTACCACGGGGTTCAGGTAGTGCTCGGCGATCCACTCAATGACCGGCACGCACACGGCGTCCCCAAGCCCGAAGAGCGCCTGGTTCAGCGGAAAATCCACCCGGAACGACTCCGGAGCGCCCTGCAGCCGCGCGCATTCCCGCGGCGAGAGAAGCCTGCACCGGTAGCGGCCCCGGCCCGCCTCGAACAAGATCTGCCGCCCGCTACCGCCCCTCGGCGTCCGTAGGCAGCCAGCCACCCCGTCCGTTCGAAGCTCTGCCATGCTGCGCCCGCCCCGGACGCGCCTGAACACGGTCCCGTGGGTCACGTCATCACCCTCGATCATCTCGCGGGCGCGCTCCCCGTGCCGCGCGCTCATCTGCCCGAGTAGGTAACCGCACCGCTCACGGCTCCACCACATCGGGTCGTCGTCCGCCAGATCCTCGAGAACGCCGGAGAGCCGGGTCTCCCGCGTCGGCGGTTGGGGCAGTGCCCGCAGGTACCAGTCCACCTCCGGGTGCGCGTCGATGAAGTCGCACAACGCGCGCGGCCGCACGGCAGAATCGTAAATGCGCGGCACGCCGGACGCTGGTATCGGCGCCGGTCTGTCGGCCAGGCCGACCACAAACAGTCGCTGCCGGCTCTGCGGGACGAAACTCGCGGCATCGAGAACGAAGGCGTCGCAGGTGTACCCCAGCTCGTTAAGCGCGACCAACGCCGACCGCAGGTCCGCCCCGCCGTGCGACGTGAGGAACCCAACCACGTTCTCCAACAGAACAATTCCAGGGCGCCGCTCGCCCATCGCGCGGAGGACGCGGATAAGGCCCCAGAACGCGCTCGATTGCCGCCCTACCAACCCGTGCCTGGCGCCGGCGACCGACAGGTCGTTGCATGGGAACGACGCCGTCACCATCGTCGCCGCGGGGACCTCCTTGCCGGAGAGATCGTGAACGTCCTGTGCGGAAAGGTGGCCCGGCCGATCATGCGGGAAGTTCCGCGCGTACATCTCCCGCTTCTGCGGGTCGATGTCGTCGGCGAAAACGCCTGTCCACCCCCTCCGCGTGAGCGCGAGGCGAACCAGACCTATCCCCGCAAAGAACTCGACGAATGTCCTCGAGGGAAGCTGGGCCGCCCAGGCCTCCCACGAAGGGCTCGTCAGGGCGCTCACCGTCAGCTCGACACAACCCTCAGGGTCCCTTCGCACTCCACTCTCCCAGAATCTGAGCACCTTCCACCCCCCTCTCAGCAATTCCTCCGTACTGTGCAGGTCCCGCTCGACGTTCCGCCTGATCTTCCCCAGCCAGTACCCCGGGTTCCGGACCCCCGCAAGCTGCTCCTCAAGACTCGTGTGTCCGCGCCGGTACCACTGGCCCCCATGCCAGTAGTCCCCGTCGACAAACACGGCGAGCTTCCGTGTGCGGAAAACGAGGTCCGGCCTGCCCGGCAGGTCTCGCGCGCCCAGCCGGTAGCGCGCACCCCCGCGCCACAGTCGGCGGCGCAACTCAACTTCCGGCCCAGTACCCCCCGACCGTACGCGGCGCATCACGGCCGAGGTCTCCTCGCGAGTCCTCCTAGCTGCCACAGCGGCCCCCCGGTGCCGTACGGTGGCCAGCCCCGCAGCGCTACGACCTCCCACGCTGGCCCGCCCCCAAAAAGCATAGCATATCGGCGTCAACCCTTCAACCCTGGCCCCCTGCTTCTCCCCCTCTTTTCGCCCAAAGCCCCGCAACCACCCTCCGCCCCTTTCGCGCCATCCGCGCTTCTTCGCGCCCTTCGCGTTTCACCCTCCCCGCCCCCGCCACAAACGGCCCCGGCCCCCTCTCTGCCATCCTGAGCTTGTCAAAGGATGGCACGCGCGCCCACCAGCCAAACCCCCGTTCCCAAACATTTCCCCGAAATATCCCGGAATCTACATCACATTCCGCCCTACTTGTTGTCTTATAATTATGGACAACAAACTAAGGAGAAAAGGATGCTAAACCAATCCCAGCAAGCCCGCATCGCCCGCCGGTTCACCTCGGTGCTCCTCCAGGCCATAGACGCCTTTCCCGAGCTTCTTGCCCGGTCCGAGCCTGAGGCCGCCGCATCGATCGTCGCCGACCTGATGAAGACCCAGCTCACCAGGCCCGCCACGGAACCGGAAGAGGATCCCGCGCTCACCCTGGCCGCCCTCGTCCGCTCCATCGCCGACGAACCACCGCCCCCGAGCCCCCAGCCCCTCCCAGCCGCCCCAGCCTGAATCGCGAACGCAGGCAGTGCCCGGACACGACGCTAACCCGATAAGAAGTCCCAGAACCACTGAAGGGATGAAGGCTCCAAAGACACTTCCGTGCTCTCCCCTCAGCGTCTCACCGGTTCCGGACGCAGAATCCGTGATCGGACACGATTGCTTCGCCCTCCCATTCCTTAGAAAGGATGTAGACCAGCATGAACGCAAAACGCGGCCCGAACACGCCGGAAGGCAAAAAGCGCAGCTCGTTGAACGCCCTCAAGCACGGCCTGCACGCCCGCGCGCCCCACGCGCTCCAGCTCGTCGCCGAGCAGTATCACGTTGACTTCGAGCCGATACTGGAGAAGCTCCGCCGCCACTACTGCCCGTGCGACCCCATCGAAGAGGAGTTGGTCAACCGCATTGCCCGCTCGATGTGGAGGCTCGCACGCACAGAGCTTATGGAATCCAGGCTGCTCGACCGCAATCCCGCCGCCACCAGACCCGGAACCTCGCTCGAGCGGGTCCTGAAATACGAGCGCATGGTGGACCTGCAGCTTCACCGTGCCATCAGGGCGCTTGACAGGAAAAGAGGGGCCTCGAGGTTTTGAAATGACAAAACGAAAACCCGGCCCGACCGATCCGAGCGCGGCCCACGTTCAGCCCAAGCGTGATTCCGTTCCACATAAGGCCGGAAATTCCGCGCCGGCATATTCGGAACGGATTGCCCGGCCCTGCCGGCTCACCACTTCACATTCGGCAGGAGCTTCTTGATGCGGCTTATCTCATCGCGGCATTCGGCGGCGTGCTCGAAGTCGAGCGCCCGCGCGGCCTGTTTCATCTCCCGCTCCAGGTCGGCGAGCATGATCATGATCTCATCGAGCGGCAGGTGCTTGACATCCTTCCGTGAGACGCCGTAGTACTCGCGCGTATCCGAGATGCGCTTGGCCTCGATCACCTCGCGCACGGCCTTCTGGATCGTCTGCGGCGTGATGCCGTGCTGCTCGTTGAACTCGACCTGGACCTTTCGGCGGCGGTTGGTCTCGTCTATCGCGCGGCGCATGGACTCGGTCACGTTGTCGGCATACATGAGCACCTTGCCGTTCACGTTCCGTGCCGCGCGGCCGATGGTCTGGATAAGCGACGTGTCCGAGCGGAGGAACCCCTCCTTGTCCGCATCGAGAATCGCGACAAGCGACACCTCGGGCAGGTCCAGCCCCTCCCGAAGCAGGTTGATCCCGACCACCACGTCGTGAACGCCGAGCCGCAGGTCGCGCAGTATCTCCAGCCGCTCGAGCGTCTGAATCTCCGAGTGCAGGTAATGCACCTTGAGCTCCAGGTCAAGCAGGTACTCGGCCAGGTCCTCGGCCATGCGTTTGGTCAGCGTTGTCACGAGCACGCGCTCGCCCTGAGCGACCCGCCCGCGGATCTCCTCGATCAGATCGTCTATCTGGCCTTTGGTCGGCCTGACCTCGACCTCCGGGTCCACAAGGCCGGTCGGCCTGATCAACTGCTCGACCCTCTGCGCGCTCACCTCGAGCTCGAACGGCCCCGGCGTCGCAGAGACCAAGATCGCCTGGTTGACCCGCTCCTCGAACTCCTCGAACCGGAGCGGGCGGTTGTCGAGCGCGGACGGCAGCCGGAAGCCGTACTCGACCAGAACCCCCTTGCGCGACCGGTCGCCGTTATACATCCCGTGAAGCTGTGGGATCGTCTGATGCGACTCGTCGATGAATAGCAGGAAGTCGTCCGGGAAGTAGTCGAGCAGCGTATGGGGCGGCGTGCCGGGCGCCCGGCCGTCGAGCGGGCGCGAATAGTTCTCGATCCCCGAGCAGAAGCCGACCTCCCGCATCATCTCCATGTCGTAGCGCGTCCGCTGCTCGATCCGCTGCGCCTCGAGATACTTGCCCCGAGACGAGAAGTACTGGATCCGCTCCTCCAGCTCCGCCTCGATCACGCGCAGCGCCCGCTCCATCTTGTCCCAGGGGGTGATGAAGTGCGTGGCCGGGAAGATGGTCACGCGGTCCTGGCCCATCACCACCTCGCCGGTCGTGGGGTTTACCACGGTGATCTTCTCGACCTCGTCGCCGAAGAACTCGATGCGGGTGATGATCTCCTCATCTGCCGGCTGGATCTCCAGGATGTCGCCCCTCACGCGGAACGTGCCGCGGCCGAGCGCGATGTCGTTTCTGGTGAACTGCATGTCTACGAGGCGCCGGAGCGTGGTTTCGCGGTCGTAGGACTTGCCTCGTTCGAGAGTCAGGATTGTCTGCGCGTAGTCCTCGGGCGAGCCGAGGCCGTAGATGGAGGAGACGCTGGCGACGACGATGACGTCGCGTCGCTCGAGGACGGCCTGAGTGGCGGCGTGCCGGAGGCGGTCGATCTCGTCGTTGATGGAGGAGTCCTTCTCGATGTAAGTGTCGGTCTGAGGGATATAGGCCTCGGGCTGGTAGTAGTCGTAGTATGACACGAAGTATTCGACGGCGTTATCTGGGAAGAACCCGCGGAACTCCGATGCAAGCTGAGCGGCGAGCGTCTTGTTGTGGGCGATGACGAGCGTCGGGCGCTGGACGCGCTCGATCACGTTGGCCATAGTGAAAGTCTTGCCGGAGCCGGTGACGCCGACGAGGGTCTGGTAGCGGTGGCCTACGTTGAGACCGGCTACCAGCTTCTCGATCGCCTGGGGTTGATCGCCGGTAGGCTCGAAGTCAGCGTTGATTCTAAACTCCGTCATCGTATGTTCATGGTACCCGATCAGCGGCGGGATGGCAAGCGACGGGGCAGGGCAGGGGAGGGGCGAGGAGGGGCGGCGCTTTTGGGCCCTGTCTTTACGCGTGGTCGGAGGAATATCGGGGGCGATGGTGGAAGGGAAGGGAGTAGGGGGAACGAGGAAGTGGAGTTCGTAGGCCCGGCCTGGCACTGCAGCATGACGGAGATTTTCGATGCCGTGCCCGTTCTTTCAGCGCAGCGGATCAGGTCGGTCGAGATAGGGATCGGGAGCGCCAGTTTCTTGGACGAGACGGATGCGGAGGAGATGGAGGAACTGGTGCGGTGGCTCAGGCGCGCGGGGATAGGTGTGAACTCGGTTCATGCGCCGTTCGGGCCGGATATGGACTTCTCCTCGTTCGACGACCGGGTGCACGAGGGCGGTGTGGCGGCGATGATCGAGGCGATCGAGTTCACGCGTGCGCTTGGCGCGCGGTTTACGGTCATCCACCCGGGCGACGGCGTGGTGACGGCGGACCGAGGCAGGCGGCTGGACAGGGCGTGCGGTGTGATCCGGGAGCTTGCGGTGCTGGCGGAGGCGTCGGAAGTCGTGCTGGCCGTCGAGAACATGCCGCCCGGGTACCTCTGCGATGAGGCGGGCGAGCTGCTTTATGTCGTGGAGGCGGCCCGCTCGAACTGGGTGGGCATCTGCTTCGATACGGGGCATGCGCACTTCGTCGGCAAGCTCGAGGATATGGCGCGGAAGCTGCTGCCGCGGACGGTGATGATGCATCTGCACGATAATGACGGCTCCGGCGACCAGCACCTGTTCCCGGGACACGGATCGATCGATTGGGAGGTGTTCGGGCGGCTCGTACGCGAGCACAACCCGGAGGCGTCGCTCATGATAGAGTGCGCGCCGCCAGAGGGTTGGGACTGGCCGAAGGCGTCGGTCGAAGTGGGGCGGTTGCTGACGCTGGGTTGACAAAGCTGCCGAACTGGGGCACAATAATCGTGGGAGCACGGGCACCGGCCTCGAGACCGGCCCGGGGAAGGCCAAGAAGGTAGCTGTAATGGACACTCCGCTTGATAACCGCCGCGGATTCACACTCATCGAGCTTTTGGTCGTCATCGCGATCATAGCAATCCTCGCGAGTATTCTGTTTCCCGCCTTCGTGAGCGCCAAGGAACATGCGCGGCAGACGACGTGCCTGGCCAATCTAAGGCAGCTCGGGATGGCGTTCCTTCGGTATGCCGACGACAACAGCGGTGGAATGCCACAAACGGGGTGGCCAGGGCTTCCGAACTGGTGCGGGTGCACGGCGCCGGTGGAGTACGGAGGCTGGGTCTACCCTGAGCTGGGTCAGATCTGGCCTTACACGAAGACAGCGGGGATCTACCTCTGCCCGTCGGACAGGGGGCGCAAGGGCCGGTACTGCCCGGCGAACTACCCGCTCTCCTATCCGATGACAGACCGACTAAGCTACAGGAGAGTAGACGCGCTCAGCTGCCGCAGGCTGACAAGGATGATGCTGCTCATCCACGAAAGCCGGGGCACGCCCGGCAGCAGCGATCCCCGTGGGATCAACGATGGCGAGTTCGTGGTTACGCCGGGCTACCCGCGCGACCTGCCCGATAACGTGCATTATGGCGGGACGACGGTCCTCTACCTCGATGGGCATGCGAAGTGGATGAGCTATGAGGCGATGGTAGCAGAGCGCGACGAGGGGTACTGGGTGCCGCTGTAGACCCGTCCCGCTCCCAGCCTGGGGACCTCACCTGCTATCATCATCCCCTTCAGCGGACCCCTCTACCAGTCCCAGCGGCAGGTCACCCGACCACAAAGACGACAGGCGATATATACAGCTACCCGGATCCCGGATATTGAGATGGGGAGAATAGCGGGTCGGAGGTTCGACGAACTGCTGAGGGTACAGGGGTCGCCGTATCGCTGACCGTTTTCTCTTGCCACTTAGTCGAGAGCGTTGGAGTGGCAGGGAGTGGCAATTGCGGCGGCAGAAACGTTTTGGGCACTTTGCCTCTATGGAAAAAGTGCCCAACAAAGCCTTTCTGAGGCCAGATTCTGGCGGAGGCGGAGGGATTCGAACCCCCGGGCCATTGCTGACCGACGGTTTTCAAGACCGCTCCCTTAAACCGCTCGGGCACGCCTCCGTGGTCACCTTTATTATAGGTTGGAAGGCGTGCTCGGTCAACCGACCGGCGCGTCGGCGGCTCTGGTCAACCCGTGGCGCGGGTCTACGGCTTTTCGATAGCCGCGCGCTGGGAGTTGATCTTCCTGATGGTGTCGGGATCGAACTTCGGGCGGCGGTCGTAGGTGTAGAGGCCGTTGACCTCTTGCTCGATGTCGTAGAGCTGGGTATAGCAGAAGCCGAACATCCTCGGGTGGAAGAGCAGGGCCTCAGTGAGCTTTCGGTAGCGATCGAGGAACTCCTGCTCGTTCTTTGGCCGCTTGCCGTAGCCCCAGGCCTTGTCGTCGGCCTGGCCTGGGTTCCACCAAATGCCCCCGTACTCGCTCACGAAGTACGGCTGGCCGCGATAGGACGCATCCTTCTCGGAGTTGTGCCACGGCTGTTCACCCGTCTTGAAGCCCTTGAAGGTGCGCAGGAACTTCGCGGGATCAGCCGTGTAATTGTGGGAGTCGTAGACGTCGGTTTCGACGTGGACGTAGCCGCTCGTGTCGATCACCGGCCTTGTGGGGTCCAAGGCTTTGGTGACTCGATAGACGGTGCGCAGAAGCTCGGGGTTCTGGGACTCCGGGGTTTCGTTGAACGGGCACCAGCCGACGATGGAGGGGTGGTTGAAGTCGCGCTCGACGGTCGCAATCCACTCCGGAAGTATGCGCTCGAGCGCTGATGGATGCGCGTGGTCTACGCCCCAGTCCGGGAACTCTCCCCAGACGAGGTAGCCCCGGCGGTCGGCCCAGTAGAGGAACCGCGGCTCGAACACCTTCTGGTGGAGCCTGGCTCCGTTGAAGCCGACGGCCTTGGACAGCTCGATGTCCCTGCGTAGGGCATCGTCGTTCGGGGCGGTGTAGATGCCGTCGGGGTAGAAGCCCTGGTCGAGCACCAGCCTTTGGAACACAGGCTTGTTGTTGATGAGGATCTTCTTACCTTCGATATGGACTCTGCGTAGGCCGAAGTAGCTGCCGACCTTGTCGATTGTCCTGCCGTCGTTCTGGAGAGTGATCTCGAGGTCGTACAGGAACGGGTCTTCCAGGGTCCACGGATGGACCTGGGGGAGGCGGATGGTGAAAGCAGCCGAGCTGGCGGCGGAAGCGACGGCCCGGCCGATCTCTTTGGCGCAAGCAAGCGCCCTGGCCTCCAGGACGGTCCCGCTCGCTGCTCCCTCGACTACGGCTTGGACAGTCAGACTTCCCTGATCGAGGTCTGGATAGAGCCGGAAGGATCGGATGTAAGCTGCGGGCACAGGTTCGAGCCAGACGGTCTGCCAGATGCCTGTGGTGCGGGTGTAGCAGCAGCCCTCGGACTCAGGGGTCTGCGACTGCTTTCCGGTGGGCTGGAGAGGGCTGCGAGTGTCGTCCACGGCCCTAACGACAAGGACGTTCTCCCGCGGGACAAGCAGGTCGGTTATGTCGAAGGTGAACGGGGAGTAGCCTCCGCGATGGAAGCCGGCCTGGCGGCCGTTGACCCAGACGGTCGTGTCGTAGTCCACGGCGCCGAAGTGGAGGAGCACGCGCTTGCCCTGCCACTCGTCCAGGGCCGTAAAGGCGCGCTTGTACCAGACACATGGCATGAAGTCTCTGTTGCCAATCCCCGAGAGCTTACTTTCTGGGCAGAACGGGACAATTATGGACTCGTTGAGGGGCCTGCCGGCGGGAAGATCCCTTGCTTCTCCGGTCAGATCGCTGTCGATCTCGAACTCCCATCGGCCGTTCAGGTTGAGCCACTCGGCCCTCTCCATACCCGGCCTGGGGTACTCCGGTCTTGGAACGGACGCTTTTCTTCTCATAGTCGTGATCGTCTCACCTCCCCTCACTATATTCAGCCGGCGGGGTCGGAATACCTTCCTTCAGTCGGAGGTTGAGTTGAGAGTAAGAGTTGAGAGAGGATCGGGGTCGGCCCTGAGCTGCCCGCATGCCGCCGAGACAGCGTGTCCGCGTTCGACGCGCTGAGTGACTTCGATGCCAGCGCGCTCGATCACAGCTCGGAAAGCCTTCACAGCGGCCGGCGACGGGCGCTTGTAGTCTTTCCCGAGCACAGTGTTGTAAGGGATCAGATTGACGCTGGCAAGCGAGCCTCTGAGGAGGGCGGCGAGCTTTCGGGCATGCTGGACGGTGTCGTTCAGGCCGGCGAGGAGCAGGTACTCGTAAGTGACGCGGCGGCCGGTGGCTTCGGCGTAGTCGCGGCAGGCGGAGATGAGCTCGGCAAGCGGGTAACGGCGGGCGAGGGGGATCAACCGGCGGCGAAGGGCTTCGTGCGGCGCGTGCAGCGAGACGGCAAGCGTAAGCTGGAGGTTCTCGGACTGGAGCGCGCGGATGCGGGGCGTGACGCCGACGGTAGAGATGGTCATCCTGCGCATGGCGATGCCGACCTCGGCATTGAGCAGGCGGATGCTTCGGAGAACGGCGTCGTAGTTGAGCAAGGGCTCGCCCATGCCCATATAGACGACGTTCGTTACGCGGCGGCCGGCCTCGCGCTGAAGAGAGAGGACCTGGTCAACGATCTCGCCGGCGGAGAGGCTGCGGACGAGTCCGGCGGCCGCCGTGGCGCAAAATGTGCAGCCCGCAGGGCAGCCGACCTGTGTGGACACGCAGACCGTCGTGCGGTCCGGGTAGGGCAGGAGGACGCTCTCGATCCGCTGGCCGTCGGAGAGCCGAAGGAGGTACTTGTTAGCGCCATCGTCAGATGGCTGGCAGGCAAGCACAGTACCGCGCGAAAGAGAAGCGGTGTCTTGGATCTTCGCGCGCAGGGCTGCCGGAAGGTTCGACATTACGGAGAAGCTGTGTGCGTCTTTCCTGTAGATCCACTCGGCAAGCTGCCTGCCACGGTAGGCCGGCTCGCCAAGTTCCGCGGCCAGCCGCTCAAGCTCCTCGGCGGTCGCTCCCATCAGCTCCATGGGAAGTGCTATACGACGTCCTCGCGGACGAAGACCCGCCTGCTCACCTCGGTCGTGGTGGTAACGCCCTTGAGCAACTTGTCGATGGCGTTCTGCTTCATGGTCCTCATGCCCGAAGCGAGCGCGAGCTGCTTTACCTGGTCCCCCGAGGGCCTGCTGAGTATCATCCTGCGGATTTCGTCGTTTACCGTCATGATCTCAAAGACGCCGACTCGCCCGTGGTAGCCCGTGCCGTCGCAATTGTTGCAGCCCTCGCCGTGGTAGAGTTCGATCGACCCGGCCTGATCGGCGAGGCCGAACGGCGCAAGCTCTTCGACGCCCGGCTTGTAGGTCCCCTTGCACCTCGGGCAGATCGCCCTTACCAGCCTTTGGGCGATCACCCCGACGACGGAGGAGCCGATGAGGAAGGGCTCGACTCCCATATCGACGAGCCTCGTGACCGCGCTCGGCGCGTCATTGCAGTGCAGCGTCGAGAGAACGAGATGGCCGGTCATTGCGGCGCGGAAGGCGATGTCTGCTGTTTCCCTGTCACGAATCTCGCCGACCAGCACGATGTCCGGGTCCTGGCGCAGGATCGCCCGAAGTTGGGCGGCAAAGGTGAGTCCCGCCTTGACGTTGACGGCCGACTGGTTTACTCCTTCCAGCTCGTATTCGATCGGATCCTCACAGGTCATGATGTTCACTTCAGGAGACTTGAGCTTTATCAGAGTCGTGTAAAGCGTCGTGGTCTTCCCGCTGCCTGTGGGTCCGGTCACGAGTATTATACCATACGGCTTGCTGATGAGGTTCTCGAAAGCATCCTTGTCGCTGCCGGCAAACCCGAGCTGGTCCATCGAGTACTGCTGAGAGGACTTATCAAGGACTCGGAGAACCACGCGCTCTCCGTACTGGACTGGAAGCGTGGACACGCGGAGGTCGATGAGATGGTTCAGGACTCGGATGCTGATGCGCCCGTCCTGCGGGATTCGGCGCTCGGCAATGTCGAGGTCAGCCATGACCTTGATCCTGGAGGCGACGGGCGCCTGGAGCCCCTTAGGCAGGTTCCTTACGTGGTGAAGGACGCCGTCAATGCGATAGCGCACCTCGACATGGTTCTGGCGCGGCTCCAGGTGAATATCGCTGGTGCGCCGTTTGACGGCCTCCTGGAGCATAAGGTTGACGGTGCGGATAATGGGCGCCTGTCCGCTCTGACGCTTGGCCTCATCAGCGTTCTCGCCGAGTTCGTCGTCCTGTGGAGTCACCTCGACGTCGCTCTCGGCCTCCTGAAGCGAGGCGGCGATATCGGCGCCGCCGACGGTGCCGTAGACCTTGTCTATTGTGGTGATAATCCTGGACTCGGCGGAAAGGACCGGTTCGATACGCTTGCGCGTAGTGCGCTGGACGGCATCTATGGCTTCGACATCAAGTGGGTTGGTCATGGCGACGGCGATCCTGCCGTCGCTGGCGCTTACGGGCACCAGTCGGTAAGTGCGCGCGATCGGCTCGGGCACCAACTTGACGACACGCGGATCGATAGGATAATCGCCGAGCTGTACGTGGGGTATGTCGAGCTGGAGGGCGCGGCCCTCGGCTATGTCATCCTCGGTCAGCCAGCCGGCGTCGATAAGGATCTCGCCGAGGCGTTTGTAGCTCTGTTTCTGCTCCTCAAGGGCCCACTCGAGCTGCTCCTCGGTTACCAGGCCGGCCGCCACCAGTATGTCACCTAACCTCTTGCTGTAGAACCCCTGCACTAAATCTCTCCCACGATCTCGATGATCCGATCAGAAATGCTCCACAGAGGAAGCACTTCGTCAACGACGCCGGCGTCAATGGCTGCGCGAGGCATGTCGAAGATGATGCTCGAAGACTCGTCCTGAGCCAGGGTCCTACCGGCATGCTCTCTTATGGCTTTCATCCCTTCACGGCCGTCGTCTCCGACACCGGTGAGTAGCACCCCTACGGCCCGGCTGCCGAACTGCTCGGCTGCGGAGATCATTGCTCTGTCGATCCGCTTCCTCATCTGCTCGATCGAGGCGATCACGTTCTCGGTCTTGAGCATAAAGGGCTCCTCGGGCGCGGTAGGAGGAAGCAGGAAGGTGAGGCTGCAGTCGCCGGGAGCGACGACCGCGGTGCCGGGGCGGACCGGCTCGAGGTCAATGGCTTCTTCGACCGGCAGCTCGGAGAGGCTGCTGAGCTGGCGCGCGAGGAGTTTGGTGAAACCCGGCCTCATCTGCTGGATGACGACAATCGAAGCCTGGAAGTTCCTGGGGAACTTGGGGAGTATCTGGGCAAGGGCGGACGGGCCTCCTGTGGAGGCCCCGATGACCACGACGGCGCGCGGCGCGTGTATCTTCGATCCGGTCTCGGCCGGCGCACTCTCTGTCAACTGCTGCATAACTCACTCCGCTAATGGCTGCAGCGGAGGAGGCAGCGCTAGTTCTCTCCTCCGCTCATCCGGTCGATGAACTCCAAGGCAGGCCGCTTCGCGTCGTCCGCGGCGGCATCAGTCTCTATCTGTATGCTCAGGACCGCGCCCGGTTGCGCATCCGTCGGCGGGAGGCCGCACGGCGCCGCGACCGGATGCTGCCCACCCCCGACAAGAAACGCCGCAATCCTGCCCTCGATGCTGTCTATGGCCGCCCGCAGGTCGCTCATCGTTCCTTCTCCACGATGATCCTACGGCCGTCGGTCAGGAAACTGACCGTGCCATCCCTGTCGGTCCTGAATAGCTCAGCGCCAGTCCGTTCTTTGTCAAGGCGCCGCAGGACTCGCCTGCCGGGGCTGCCGTCCTCGCCCCGAGCCCCGACCGAGATCACAACGTAGTCCGGCTTGACCAGCCGGAGCAGCTCGAGCGATGTCGCATCGTCCGCGCCGTGGTGAGCGATCTTCAGGATCTGGCTTTCCAGGTTCCTGTGGCTTGCTATGAGCGCGCCCTCGGCCTCCTCCTGTGCGTCGCCCATCAAGAGCACCCGCACTTGACCGAACACCAGTCGGATGACTATAGAACTGTTGTCGGCATCGGAACGAGTCCCGTAGGCGAGCTGCTGCTGCGGCGACAGCACTTCGAGCCGTGCCCGCGTGCCGAGCGTGATCGCCATCCCCACCTTCGCCCGGGTATATGGAATCCTGCCGGCCCCGATGACCTTCAGGACGTTCTCCTGAGTTGTCGAACCGCAAGCGTAACCGCTGTCCAGGACCCTCGCCGCGGGCACCGCCTGGAGAACAGCAGGGATTCCGCCGATGTGGTCCCTGTGCGGGTGGGTCATGACCACGAGGTCGAGCCTGCGCACGCCCGCGCTGCGGAGATGGTCCGCAACTGCCGGCCCGTATCCCTCCTCACCTGCGTCGATCAGGGCATTCGCTCCGTCGGGGGTCTGGATGAGGATGCTGTCGCCCTGGCCGACGTCAATGAAGTCTATGCGCAGGGCCGGGCCAAGCGGCTCCGTGCGCGGTCGTTTCCAGCCCACCCATATCCCCAGCATCAGGGCCGCGATCACTACTATTATCGGCACGAGTTTCCGCATGTTCTAGCGTATGTTACAACCGGTGAGCGCGGGGGTCAAGCCGGGGCGGAGGTCACCGGTGCATCCCGGGATTAAGGCAGCATAGCACAACCACGAAGAGAATCAGCCACGGATTAACACAGATTATAACGGATGGGCACGGATGGAAAGGGAGAAGGATACCTGGTGGGGAGGGGTTCTCCCGTTATCCGTGCTAATCTGTGTGAAATCCGTGCTAATCCGTGGCTAACTCCCTTCCTGTCATTAACCTGGGATGCACCCGGAGGTCACAGTTCACCGTCGGGCAGCGCAATCCCGACCGCGCAACCCGTCCCACCCTTCGGCAAGCTCAGGGTGGCCGGGTCGGGGGTGGAGAGGCTCAGGATGGCCGGGTTGCGGTTGACTCCCCTCACGGTTCCTAAACACTTACGGGCAGAGCATGCTGAGTGAGTGGGGGACGCGCACTATGGGCCGGGTCCGGAGAACCCGGCCCATCCGCGGAGTGTGGCGCGCACTATGGGCCGGGTCCAGAGAACCCAGCCCATCGGTGTGGGACGCAGGCTGTGCGGATTCGGCAGTACAGGCGCGACACCGCGGCGCTCTACGGCGGTACGGGACAGAAGATCATCTTGCCGTCGGGATATTTGGCGGACCAGAAGACGAGGCCGCCCTGGAGGCGTCCGCTGTGGCCGTCCAGGAAGGTGATAGTGGCGCAGCCGTTGTGGACCTGAGCGGTGGCGTCGTAGTAGCAGAAGTTGGTGTCGTTGACTATATAACGGTTCCACGCGTAGTCGGTGTTCTCATCGACTACCGCGGGCAGACGCCTAGGCTCGGAGATCAGGGCATACTTGATGCCGCCCCAGTCATTGGGCGGCCCGCCCCAGTTGTACTGGCCGAAGATGCTTCTGGTCAGGTAAGCGTTGTACGTGAGCGACCATTTGGGAAGCTTGCCATTGTAACGGCTCGCCAGGGGGCAGCGGAGTATCGTTGCGTTTCCCAGGCCGTTCTTCACATACCGCCATAGGGCGCCCGGTCTGATGTCGTTGTCGTCGTAAGCATTGCCGCCCCATCCCCACCATTCCTCAGCAGGTCCCATTCCCTGGTTGTCGTCGGCGTACATGAGCAGGGCAAGTCCGAGTTGATGGCTGTTGCTCGAACACTGGGCCGTCTTGGCGTGGAGCCTGGCTGATGAGAAGACTGGGAACAGTATGGCCGCGAGGATTGCGATGATCGCTATGACCACCAGCAGTTCTATGAGGGTAAAGCCGTCTGGACGCCTTCGCGCACGGAACACCCCAGCTCATCTCCCCTCTTGTCCGCGCCCGCGTCACCGTTGGTCCATCACGCATTGTACACCAATACGCGCGGCAGTCAATCGCCGTTGCAGTAGGAGTTCGTTCACCATGGGGTGGTACAATGTAGACCGCGGAACCGGTCTCACCCCGGAGGGAACTGCAGCCGACCAGGGTACGACTCGACGCCCAGCCCTCATGGACCCGGCGGGAGAGCGCGGAACCTGCTGTACGCTTCATCCCAGTCTGAGGTATCCTTCGGCTCAAACTGCTCGAGCTGGAAGGAACCGCGGACTATTGACCGGATCTCGGCAAGCGACGCGACCAAGCCCGTCGCCATGGCCTGCACGAGGACATTGCCGGCTGCCGTGGCTTCGACGGGGCCGGCGATGACGGGGCGCCCGGTGGCGTCGGCAGCAAACTGGCAGAGCAGGCGGTTCTGGCAGCCGCCTCCGACGATGTGGATTGTCTCGACTCGCCTGCCCGCCAGCCTTTCGAGCGTGTCAAGTGTGGAGCGGTACTTAAGGGCTAGCCCTTCCAGGACGGTCCTGACGATCTCGCCCTTGCCCTCGGGGACGTTCTGACGTGTTTCTTTGCAGAACCGGACAATGCGGGCCGGCATATCGCCGGGAGCAAGGAACGCCGGCCAGTCCGGGTCGATTACGGCTTTGAAGGGGCGTGCGGCTGCCGCCAGGCCGGAGATATCGTCGTAGGACAGGTCGTCTCCTTCCTTCGCCCAGGTTCTCCGGCATTCCTGAATGAGCCAGAGGCCCATTATGTTCTTCAGGAAGCGGAAAGTGCCGGCCACGCCGCCTTCGTTCGTGAAGTTGTGGGTGCGGACGGTTTCGTTGATGATAGGCTGGGTAGTCTCGATACCCATCAGCGACCAGGTGCCGGAGCTTATGTAGGCGTAGTTGGGGGTGGTGGCGGGGACGGCGGCGACTGCGGACGCGGTGTCGTGCGTGGCGGTGGCGATGACGGGGACGCCCTTCGCGCCGGTATGCTCGGCGACCGTGGGCAAGACCGGGCCGAGCACGGTAGCTGGAGGGACTATCTCTGGGAAGATCCGCGTAGGCAGGCCGAGCTTCTGCAGCATGTCGGTGGCCCAGTCTGCGGCTCGGGGGTCATAGCACTGGGTGGTCGTTGAGTGCGTGAACTCGGCCGCTCTGACGCCCGACAGCCAAAAGCTGAACAGATTCGGGATCGGGAGGAGCGTCTGGGCGATCTCGAGGATGGGTGAGCCGGCCAGGGACATCGCAAGAAGCTGGAAGAGCGTGTTGATCTGCATGAACTGGATGCCGGTGCGCTCGAATATCTCCTCTGCGGGGAGGATTTCGAAAGCCTTGTCCATGATGCCGTCCGTGCGGGAGTCGCGGTAGTGGTAGGGGTTGCCGAGAAGGACGTCGCCTCTGCCGAGGAGGGCGTAGTCAACGCCCCAGGTGTCTATCCCGACACCGGCGATCTCTCCTCGCTTTGAGGCCAAAGCCAGGGCGTGCTGTGCCTCGTCGAACAGCCGGAGAACATCCCAGTAGATGCTGCCCATGACCCTGACGGGCCCGTTCGGGAACCGATGAGCGACCTCGAGCGCGAGCCGCTTGCCGTCGAGCGAGCCGATGACTCCTCGCCCGCTCTCTGCCCCCAGGTCGATCGCAAGAAAGTCCGCCGTTCTGCCCACGCCTCTCCCTCCTTGACGCTGCACGCAGTGAAAGCAGCCATCTATGCATTAGAAGTCCGGAGCCGAGTGTCCTGCACGGGCGAGGTGGCGGGATGGAACCAAACGGCCGGATACTGCGTTATTAGAGGTGGATCAGACTTAGGTTTGGTTCTGTGGTCTTTGGTCCAATAATGGAACAAGTACAACGCCGAATCCCGACGACCCGGGAGCGGGGGAACCCAGGGAGCAGGGGGCTAGTCCTCGGGAGGACGAGGAGGGACATCTTCCTGTCCCAGCCCGTCAGCTAACTCCGCAGGCACGGAAGGAAGAAGGTTATACACTATGAAGCGGCTGAACCCGGAGCACCCCACGCTTCACGTTCAGACGGTCGGCGAAGCGATCGTCATCTCAGCGGAAGGTCCATGCGACCGAGAGTGCGCTGAGGCTCTGGATGCCCTCATAAACCGCACCCAGGAGACCCCACGGAAGAACATCATCCTCGACGCAAGCCGGATAAAGTACATCGAGACCCCGGGTTTCCGATGGATCGTGGAGCAGTGCCGGAGGTTGCAGGAGATAGGCGGTTCGCTGGTGGTCGCCGGGCTAAAGGGTCCGGCGGAGCGAGCGTTCCGGCTCTTGCAGCTCGACAGGTTCATCCCGGCGGCGTCAACGGTCGAGGCTGCTCTGGCTCGGATCCGCCGCAAGCCAGAGGAGCGGAGAGTGGGTTAGCCGAGAGTTGAGAGAAGCGGGGCGGATGGCAGGGCGCTTGCTATCCTTCGGCGCAGTTGCGCCGAAGGATATAGCGTCGACGATGTGCCAGACCCGAGGGGCGAGCGCTTAACCTGTGCACCATTGGCGGAGTCCACTCAGTTGGGCGGGTACTCCGGCTTGGTGTCGGAGAGCCAGCCCATTATATAGAATGGCCATCGCTCCTGAGGGCTATATCCGACGGCTGGGAACACCTGAAGCAGCGCCCAGCCAAGCTCAAGGAATCTGTTGCACTCGTAGCTCGTCCTGACCTCTTCGACTCGCTTGACTTCAGTGTGGTTCATACGTGACCTCCGCGTCCGCGACGGGTCTGCGCGGGTTCTGGTACAGTCATTCCATGCGCGGAGGGCGCGTCCCAACATGCAATCGCAGCCGGAAAAGCAGATCGAAGCCGGGACGGAGAGTCCCGGCTTCGATCTGCTTGCTAGCTACCTACCTACCGCACTGTCGGCGCTGCTGCCTCTGTTCCTGGCGCCAAGGCAGTAACACCGTCGGACCGAGTGTCTATCGGACAACACCTGTCGTCTCGGCGGCTTGACCGCTCGGAAGCGGCGGGTGTATATTGGCTTTGGTGGGCCTTGCCATCCGGTACCATTCTAGGCACGGCCTGCCGGCTGTGCAATTGGACGAAAGGCCTATTTTGGGTTGCTCGAAAGTAGTACGCCGAGTAGTGCCTAGGTAGTACCGGGTACCCGGGGCCGTTGGAGGATCGAAGTGCAAGAGGAACAAGCGAGACAAGGCGCCATCACGGTGCTGATCGCCGACGACCATGCGATCCTTCGGGAGGGACTCAGGGGGTTGCTCGAGGAGCACAGCGACATCCGGGTGATCGGTGAAGCGGTCACCGGAACGGATGCCGTCTCGAAGACCCGCGAACTGAAGCCCGATATTCTTCTTCTCGACCTGATCATGCCGGAGATGGGTGGGGTCGAGGCGCTTGAGGTGGTGAACTCGGAAGCGCCAGGCACCAGAACCATCGTTCTGACCGGCGTGGATGACGACATCCTGCTTACCCGGTCCATACAAGCTGGCGCGAAGGGGTATCTGCTGAAGGATACGGCATCGAGCCAGCTTGTGGAGGCGATCCGGGCGGTGGCGGGAGGGGATTGCTGGCTGCCGTCCGGCCTGACAGGCCGGCTGTTCGAGGGGATATCGAAGCGGCCTGGGGTGGCGGAGTCGGCCAGGCTCTCGCTGCTCACGGCCCGCGAGACCGAGGTTCTCAGGCTTATCGGGGAGGCCCGGTCCAACTCGGCGATCGCCGATGCGCTCTTCATCAGCGAGCACACTGTGAAGGTGCACGTGAGCCGGATTCTCGAGAAGCTCGAGCTTCACACACGAGCGGAGGCTGTGCGCTTCGCCATCCGCCACGGCCTGGCAAAGGCATAGCCGATGCCCGCCGAGGCCCCTTCCACCATCAGAAGAGAGACTGTGGCGATGGAGCGCACGCTCGCGGACGTGCGCCTTATCCTCTGGCTCGCAACTGTCGCCACAACCCTCGTCACTACGGTCGCGACAGCCGGGACTCCTGTCTCCGAGGGCCTCGGGGACGACCGGTGGGTCGTTACCATCCTTGCTATCTTCCTCATCTACAGCCTGGTGATGTGGATGATAGTCCGCAGTCACTACGGCCTGCTGCGCCAGGCTATGCTGGTTTCCAGCTTCATCGAGGTAGTGCTGATCAGCGGGCTGATTGCTGCGAGCTACAGGCCGCTCACCCCTTTCTACCTGTGGTACGTTTTCTACGTAGTCAGCATATCGCTGAGGTACGGCCTGCAAATCTCGATCCTTGGGCTTGCCGCGAGCATCGTGATGTACACCGCTGTCTCCACCTCGCCAGCCAACCCGGTTATCTACGTGCCGGCCTTCCTTGGTTACACGGGATTCCTCTTCGTTCTGGCTTTCCTGTTCGGCCATATGTCCGAACGGCAGCACAGCTATCAGACGCGCCTGGCGGTAGCGAATGAGCTGGGGGTTGCGCTCGCATCGCTTTCGACGTCCAGAGAGATCATAAGCATGCTGGTCAGTGAGACGGCAAGCGTGCTGGGCGCCGGCAAGAGCTGGTTCACGCCGCACCGTGAGGATGGAGGCGCGGACGCGTCTTCGATCGCTCTTGGAATCTCGGATGAAGAGCTGGCGAGGGTCGCGGGCTCGATGGGAGAATGGTCGGCCCCGCGGGTGCTGGAGCGCAGGCGGATTCTGGTCTCGAACAACCGCCGCCGTGATCCCCGACTGCCTGCGGACCTGGCCAAGCTGCTCTCTGTGAAGTCGCTTGCAGCCGTTCCTCTCTATGTGCGTGAAGTCCCGGTTGGGGTTCTCTACGCGGCAGATAAGTATCCCCATGGTTTCTCCGGCTACGATGCGGAGCTTCTCGAACTGGTCGCCGCCCAGGCCGCGCCGCTTATCGAGAACATCCAGCTCTGGGAGAGGCTGAAGGAAGCGGCGGCTTCCGAAGAGCGTCTGCGCATTGCGCGGGACTTGCACGACAGCTTCCTTCAGACCCTGTCAGCGATCAAGCTGCATCTCGAGCGGTGCAGGCTGCTCATCGACAGGGACGCTGAGAAGGCCAAGAGCTCGGTCGAGCGGCTGCATGAGATCTCTGCTCAGGGACTGGCAGACGTCCGCTCATATCTTTCTCAGCTCAGGCTGATGGGTCCGGAGCCGTCACGCTTTGGGCAAGCTGCCGAGCGGTGTGCCTTGGAGGCCGCTGCGCACGGCGGTCTCGCTGCCCATACGGAGATCGATGTCGGCGAGGATGTGCTCACGCCCCAGTTGTCGCTCGCGGCGTTCCAGATCTTGCGCGAACTGTCCTACAATGTGGTGAAGCACGCGAGGGCGAGCAGCATTTGGGTGACAGCCGTCGAGTCGGCCGGCTTGCTCAGGCTGGAGGTCAAGGACGACGGTGTCGGGTTCGACTTGCAGGATGGCAGACGCGCGAGCGAGGACGGCCATCTCGGACTCCTGGGCATCGAGGAGCGTGTCAAGGAACTGGGTGGGACGATGGACGTGCAGATGCGGCCAGGCGGCGGCGCAGCGGTGCGTGTGCTGTTGCCTGTTCGGTCGGCGGGGGAACGGCCTTAGCCTCCGCGGTCGGCTCCGACAAAACAAGGCGGCCGGCATCGGTTACGAAGTGGACACGGCGGCGGGGACCAGCCAGTATTCCGAGTTCGTTCCCGATCGGGGGCCGGTCTGCACAGCACCCCGAGGCTGCTTACCAATCACGGATCAGACATTCTGTATATGCCTGGCTGCAGACTGCCTGCCGGCCTCTGCTGCTATTGTACCCGTGCGCTGGCTGCTTCCTCAATCGCCGAAGAGTCGTAATTTTGGTCAGACGAAAGTAGTATGCTGAGGTAACACCTAGGGGTTATAGAGCGGGGTGTCGGGGGCGGCGGTCTGCAGGTGAGCAGTGCTGCGAACTTGCTCTGGCGCCTCGAGGTAGGGTATCCGAGGGATGGAATGGGGCAGGATACCCGGTGGAATGGAATAACCTCGAGGGATGGGAGAGTGCCCGGCGGCCGGGACACCGGACCACTGAGGGGCGGACAGACTGGGAAGCGGGTGGGGTTCAGGAGCGAGGAGGGCCCTCTGATCCGAACCTTCCGTCGCCAGCGGACAACGAGCAATCGTCCCCTCTCCCTCACCAGGAGCAGCAAGCGACTGCCTCCCACTTGGTCGGCGAGGGTCGGGCGTGGGTAACGTGCGGCGAACGGAGAACCGATTGACGGCTCTGTGCGCAGTCGGTAGAATGGAATCCATACGGGTCGTTTTCTCGAACGGACCGTGCCGCCCGCGGGCGGGCGGCAGCCGGAGGGCTCCGGCTTCTTCTCCCGGGCAGATTGAACACGCACTGGGGCGAAGCTTTGGCCCGGGGGAGTCTTAGGCGGAGGTTTGGTTCAGATTGTACGAGAGTGTGCTTGAGCAAGTGTCGACCGCTGTAAGGCAGCTTGCCCCGCAGCCGAATGTTTCGCACCCGACGGCGGAAGAGGTCCGCAGCGCGGCCGAGGCCTTCGGCCTGCGGACGAGATTCGACAACTACAACTTCGTCTCCACGATCAAGAACCGCAGCGCGGGCGTCACGACCTACATCGGCGGCCCGGGGGTGGCGCACGCGACGCTTACGCAGAAGCGGCGGGAGATACTCGACGGACTGCCCGAGACCGTGCGGCTCGTCCACGATTACCTGAAGAAGGCGCCGTTTGTCTGCGTGGAGGCGACCATGGGTGACAACGACCATTTCGCCCCTCGCTGTACCCTCTACGTCTCCGTCTACCGCCATGAGATGATCCGGCTCGCGCACATGGTCCGCCAGACCCTGTTTCCGCGCTCGAACCAGCCCGGCCCCGACTTCAACATCATCTACATCCCAGAGTGGCAGGAGAAAGACCGGCAGATTCTCGTGTTTCCCGAGATCGGCGTCACATATGTCCTCGGTTCGGACTACTACGGGGAAGCCAAGAAGGGCTTTCTCCGGATGGGAATGTGGTATGCCAAGCAGCGCGGGATGCTGGGGCTGCACGCGGGCACCAAGGTCATCCGCGCGCGGAACCCGAGCGGCAAGCTCCGCAGGATCGGTATGGTGATCTTCGGCCTGACCGCGACCGGGAAGACGACACATGCCTGCCATAACCACGACCTGGACGGCGACGGCGAGGGGGTCGAGATCGTGCAGGACGATGTTGTCTTCTGGCATAAGGACGGCTCGGCGCTCGGCACCGAGCGCGGCTTCTACATCAAGACCGAGGGACTCGACCCGGAGATCCAGCCGCTGCTCTACCACGCTGCCACCCGGCCCGACGCTATCCTCGAGAACGTGATGGTGGACTTTCAGGGTGACGTGCACTTCGATGACCAGACGCTGACGGGCAACGGGCGCGGCATCATCCAGCGCACCGACCTCGGCGAGTATATGAGCCAGAGCATCAACCTTCCGCCGATCGAGGAACTGGACGCGCTGATCATGGCCTTCATTGTGCGGCGGAACACCGTGGTGCCGATAGCTTCGCGGCTCACCCCCGAGCAGGCGGCGGCGGCGTTCATGCTCGGGGAGTCGATCGAGAGCTCCGGCTCCGATCCGAAGCGGGCTGGACAGTCGGTGCGCGAGGTCGGCACGAACCCGTTCATCATCGGCGACGAGGCGCAGGAAGGCAACATCTTCTACGAGTTTGTGAAAGGGCATCCGGAGAAGATCCAGTGCTTTATGCTGAACACCGGCGGGATCGGCGAGGTCGTCACTCGGGACCTGGACGGTTCGAAGCACGTCCGCCACCGCGTGAACAGGGTGCAGATCCCCGAGATGGCCTCCGTCATCCGGGGAATCGCCCGCGGCACGATCGAGTGGCAGGAAGACTCTTACTGGATGGTCGAGACGCCGAAGTCCGTCGAAGGCTGCGATTACGGCAGGTTCAGTCTGGACAGGTACTACGATACCGACCAGATCGACTACCTGATGAGCGAGCTTCGACTGGAGCGCTCCGAGTACATTTCGAGCTTCCCGGGCCTCGATCCGATCATCGCGAAGGCCGTCGAGTTCTAGCCGGCGAAGATACGCCGGCTGCTCCGGGACACCGTTGTCGGGCAGCTTGGTTCCCGCCCTCGAGCATTATGGCCTACAGCCCGCGTTCTTTTGACCAGGATTGCCCTCGCGCTCGTGCAAAGCAGGATGTTCTACCCGGGCGTCTCCCTCGTCCGATAGGTTCAGCGCAGATTGTCGCACCACAACATCGGGTTCCAGTTCGCGCCCGTATCAAACTGCGGAGTCTCGGCCCCGAGGGAATAGTTGTACCATGCGGGCTCACCAATCCCGCTCACAGGCAGCGGCCAGGGAGGGTTCTCCCGGTGCGTGTATCCGCTGTTCCTGATCTCCTTTGCTGCGACGTGGCCATCCAGGAACGCACAGTTAACCCTCACACCGTCCGCCAGGCCCTGGTTGTGCCTACCCCAATGCCAGTCGTTGTGCTCGTATAGGATGATCTGCTGATCGGGCCAGCTGAAATCGCCCATCTTCCGAAAGCCGCCGTACCACGCTCGATCCGCTGCGGCCTTCCAATAGTACGACACAGGGGAGGCGGGGTCGCTGCTTTGGTCGGGGTCAGACGGGCACCAGATGGCGTCGTTCTGGGGCAGGTACCAATATAGCAGTTCCGGCCAGCTTGCGCGCACAGGCTCCCGGGGCGGCAGTATCCCGCGCTCGCCTGCGAAGCGAACGAAGTCGTCGGCGTTCCATGTCTCGCTGCCGCCATAGAGGCATGAACTGGGAAGCCAGCCATCCCAGTCGCATTGGTAACGCTGTACCGCCATCGCGAGCTTCCTCAGGTTGCTCTGGCACTGGTCCAGAGCACGCTTGCGCGGCTCGCCGACCGGCTGCTCCACCACAGCCAGATTGTCTCCCCAGATGCTCGGATCCCAATTCCCGCCCCTGCTGAACTGCGGCTCGGAGGCGCCGAAGGAGTAGTTAAACCAAGCCGGCTCGCCCACGCCGCTTGTCGGAACAGGCGCTGCCGGGCTTTCAGCAGCAGCGTACCCGCTGTCTCTGATCTCAACCGAAGCAGCGCGGCCGTCGAGGAAAACGCAGTTGATCCTCACACCATCGACCAGGCCTTTCTCCGCGCCGCCCCAGTGCCAGCCCGCGCGCTCGTAGAGAATTATCTGGTGGCTCTGGAACTCGAAGCAGCCTTCGCGGTCAAGGCCAGCGAACCAGGCATAATCCACGGCGGCTTTCCAGTAGTATGAGACCAGCGCGTACGGGTTGTCCCCCGTGGCTGGGTCAGAGGGGCACCAGATGGTGCTCTGGTCGCTTAGGTAGGGGGCAAGCACCATGGGCCAGCTCTCCAGAACAGACCCGCCCGGCGATGGCGGCAGACTCCTTTGGCTGGCAAAGGAGGTGAACCGGTCGGCGTCCCAGACCCTGTCGTACCACGCGCGGTCCGGCCCTGCCAGGATCGAGCTGGGAAGCGTATCCTCCCAGTCCTGCATATATAACCGCAGGGCCGTCGCAAGCCGCTCCAGATGCGTCAGGCACGACGTCCTCGGATCGTGCGGTCCGGCAGCCAGTGGCCGCACGACCATTACCGACAGCACCAGCCCGGCCAAGCAGGCAGCCGCGGCTCCACCGACCAACCTTAACGCAAACCTTGCACGCGTGACGCGCCACATCGCGTACCACTCCTCTCGGATTTGTCGAGATGCTACCCGCAGTATACCACTAGTCTGGCAACCCGTCCCGCCCTTCGACAAGCTCAGGATGGCCGGGCTGCGCTAGATTCCACTCATGGTTCCTGGACAGTTACCGTATCCGTCCGGGTGAGTGCAAAGGCTCCGGCCCAAGCCAAGAGCGGGAGCCATAAGGCCCACGAGAACTTACCAAGATGCTTCATAGGCGTTCCTGCACCAGGGTGGCTGGTCCGCTGGTTAGCTCAGGATGCCCCGACCCGCTGGCTGCAGCTCAGTCTCGCTGCTCACCTGCCGGACGCAGCGGCACGGCGGCCTTATTCACCCACGCACGGTCGCCGTAGACCCCGGCCTTGCTGTAGTCGAACGGCTTGAAACCGACCTTCAGCGCCGGGGAGTCGGGCTTGAGATGGAAGTCGAACTTGCCCGGCGAGACGAACTGTGGGTCCGCAACGACGGAGCCGGCGTCCTTGCCCGTCTTCTGCCACTCCTCGAGGGTCATCCCATCGAAGCTCACCGGCTTGCCCGCAGCGTCCCAGTAGAGGTTGCCCTCCAGCCTGACGTTGTCGTCCGTCCACTGGCCGGAGAAGAGCGTCCCTTCCTTCCAGTAGACGATGTTGTTCCGGAAGGTGAA
>Ga0315281_10002453_pt1 | contig 27551 bp, 26 predicted proteins | sample YL17G07_0_MG_FD_204540 | JGI IMG/M metagenome (GOLD analysis project Ga0315281, IMG submission 204540) | Sediment microbial communities from Yellowstone Lake, YNP, Wyoming, USA - YL17G07_0 | ecosystem: Environmental > Aquatic > Freshwater > Lake > Sediment | place: USA: Wyoming | collected...
GTACCCGATCGCTGACGCAGCACAAGAAGGAAATAGAGTACTCGACCAGCCTGTCGGAAGACGCCATTACCGATCTGGCGCAGAAGGCGAAAGACTCGAAATCATCGCGTATCGTGATTGTTTCGGCGTCAGAAAACGAAGAGTCGATGGAAGCTCCCAGTGTCGGAGGGGGTGCATTTACGCAGATGTATATAGCAACCTTGCGCAAAACCCCGGATTATGCCGATGCTTTCGACAAGACCAAACCGGCGGTAATAAAATTTGCGCGCACTGTGGGGCATTCGCAAACGCCACGTATGCTGGTGGTGCCTGAAGAGGCGAATACCAAGATGTAGCTGGACGAGCACGCAGTATCATTTGTGTTGGGATTGTGCTCCACATTCGATTAATGCTCTGTTCCTCGCCGCTTTCGCTTGAAGCTGAGATTTCCGATATGGTCCGGCAGTTGCAGCATTGCCGCTGGCGAGGAAATTGTAGTGGCGCAATCACCGATAGCGAACCTTATCTGATCCTGAAGCTCTGAAACTGAGCTGAAGGGGCGTGAATATTGGAGGATATTCTGGAAATGCCAGACAGAGCGGCGCTGGGGCTGGATACTTTCCCGCGGTTACTGGTACATCACGCCAATACACGCGCCAGTCACCCTGCAATGCGTGAAAAGGACCTCGGCATCTGGCAGACATGGAGCTGGGGTGAGGCATATCTGGAAGTTCGCGCTTTAGCTTGCGGTCTGGCAGCGCAGGGTTTCACGCGCGGCATGAATCTAGCCATTATCGGAGACAATCGCCCTCGTCTTTATTGGGCCTTCGCTGCGGCCCAAGCGCTCGGTGGTGTACCCGTGCCGCTCTATCAGGATGCAGTCGCACAAGAAATGCTTTACGTGCTGGACGATGCCGAAATCGAGTTTGCCATCGTCGAGGACCAGGAGCAGGTCGACAAACTCCTTGAAATTCTTCCCCACCTGCCGCGACTCAGACATATCTACTATGACAATTCTCGCGGCTTACGCAACTATTCGCAGCATTTTCTGCTGTCCTGCGACAGGCTGCAAGAGATCGGGAGAGCGTTCGATTCGGGTAATGCCCGTTTCCTCGATGTCGAGGTAGCTACCGGTAATTCGAACGATGTTGCGGTGATGCTCTATACCTCAGGGACAACCGGGAAACCCAAAGGGGTATGTCAGACTCATGCAGCTTTCATCGCGGCAGCGCGTTGTGGGTGTGAGTTTGACAAGCTAACAGCCGATGAGGACATCCTTTCCTACTTGCCCATGGCGTGGGTCGGCGACCATCTTTTTTCCTATGCCCAGGCTTTATATGCAGGATTCACCACCAATTGCCCGGAATCGGGAGATACGGTATTGACCGATATGCGTGAAATCGGCCCCACTTTTTACTTTGCCCCGCCGCGGATTTTTGAAAACCTGCTTACTGACCTTCTGATGCGGATGGAGGATGCAAGCTTTCTAAAGCGCAAAATGTTCAATTATTTCATGGATATTGCGCGCCGTTGTGGTGCGGAAATTCTCGATCATAAAGGGGATGTGAATCTGGCGAACCGATTACTCTACACATTGGGAGAAATTCTTGTTTATAGTCCACTGCGCAACGTGCTGGGTATGAGCCGCATTCGCGTAGCCTATACTGCCGGCGCGGCCATAGGCCCTGATCTGTTCCGTTTTTATCGTTCCATCGGCATCAATCTCAAGCAACTCTATGGTTCGACCGAAACGTGCGCTGCCGTTTGTTTGCAACCTGACGGTGGAGTCCAGTTTGACAGCGTCGGGCCGCCGGCACCAGGTGTCGAAGTGAAAATTGCCGACAGTGGTGAGGTGTTGGTGCGTAGCGCAATTCTTTTCAAGGGATATTACAAGCAGCCTGCTGCGACTGCCGAATCGATCGATAGTGAAGGGTATTTTCATACCGGGGATGCTGGTTATTTTGATGCTGCCGGCCATCTTAGAATCATTGATCGCGCCAAAGATGTTGGCAAGCTGGCAGGTGGCTCTGTTTTTGCGCCAAACTATATTGAGAACAAACTCAAATTTTTCCCATACATCAGAGAAGCCGTTGTTTTTGGTCATTCGCGCGACCGGGTGTGTGCCTTCATCAACATCGATCTTGGCGCCGTCGGCAACTGGGCAGAGCGACGCGGCATACCGTATTCCGGCTATACCGACCTGGCTGGGAAGCAAGAGGTCTACGGGCTGATACAGGAATGCATTGAAAAAGTGAATTCAGAACTTGTCACGGAACCCAAACTTTGCGATTCGCAGATTCACCGTTTTCTCGTACTCCACAAGGAACTCGACCCTGACGACGATGAACTTACGCGTACACGCAAGGTACGTAGAGGCTATATAGCAGAAAAATATGTCAGCCTTGTTGACGCGCTATATTCTGGCAATGCCGTGCAGCATGTCGAGACTGTTGTCAAATTCGAGGATGGGCGAATCGGCAATCTCATTGCCGATGTGCGTCTTCAGGATGCCAGAATATTTCCGCAAGAGGCCGTCAGAAAGGCGGCGTAATGAATGAGAATTCAAATCCGGAATATCGGTGAGCCCATCCTTGTCGTCAAAGGAATTTCATTGACCTTTGGCGGTGTTCAGGCATTATCCGATATCAGTTTTGATGTACTTGAGCACGAAATTCGCGCCATTATCGGCCCCAATGGCGCCGGGAAAAGTTCCATGCTCAATGTCATCAACGGCGTCTATCATCCGCAGGAGGGCGAAATCACCTTTCTCGGCGAGAAACGCAAGCAGATGAACCCGCATCATGTTGCCAAACAGGGTGTGGCGCGCACCTTTCAGAACATCGCGCTTTTCAATGGCATGAGTGTCCTCGACAACATCATGACTGGCCGCAACCTGAAGATGAAGACCAACATCCTGCAGCAGGCGATCTACTGGGGAGCGACGCAGCGCGAAGAGTTCGCGCACAGGCGCAAGGTGGAAGAGATCATCGACTTTCTTGAAATTCAGTCGATTCGCAGGACGCCAGTGGGAAGGCTTCCCTATGGACTGCAAAAACGCGTGGAGCTTGGCCGTGCACTTGCGGCGGAACCGCGCATGTTGCTCCTCGACGAGCCCATGGCAGGAATGAATGTCGAGGAAAAACAGGATATGTGCCGCTTTATCCTTGACGTCAACGAAGAGTTCGGAACAACGATTGTTCTGATCGAGCATGACATGGGCGTGGTCATGGATATCTCGGATCGTGTCGTGGTACTGGATTATGGCAGGAAGATTGGCGATGGCTCGCCCGATGAGGTGCGCAACAACCAGGCGGTCATCGATGCCTATCTGGGAGTGCACCACTGACATGAACTGGGGTGCGTTGATTGAAGTGATACTTGGCGGCTTGATGTCCGGGGTTCTATATTCGTTGGTGGCGTTGGGCTTTGTGCTCATATTCAAGGCCTCGGGCGTATTCAACTTTGCACAGGGCGCGATGGTGCTGTTTGCCGCGCTGGCGCTGGTGCGCATAGCCGAAAAAATACCGCTACCTCTGGCTATCGCCCTCACCATGGCGATCATGGTGCTACTCGCGCTTGCCATCGAGAAACTGGTATTGCGGCCTCTGGTCAACCAGGATGACATCATCCTGTTCCTCGCGACCGTGGGGGTAACCTACTTCCTGGAAGGATTCGGGCAACTGCTTTTTGGCAGCGATATTTACCGTCTAGACATAGGCATGCCCAAGGAACCGAAATTCATTTTCGAAAGTACTTTCCAGGGCGGCATCCTGATCGACCCTGAAGATATCATTGCTGCGGTGATAGCAGCGTTGCTGGTGATTGTACTGGCTATTTTCTTTCAAAAAACCGTCATCGGGCGCGCGTTGCGCGCTGTTGCCGATGACCATCAGGCAGCGCAGTCGGTGGGCATCCCTTTGAATCGTATCTGGGTCATCGTCTGGAGCATTGCGGGGTTTGTTGCGCTCGTCGCAGGCATGGTGTGGGGTTCAAAGCTGGGGGTGCAATTTTCACTTGCGCAGGTTGCTCTAAAAGCCGTTCCTGTGGTGATTCTAGGCGGGCTGACCTCCATACCGGGGGCCATTACAGGCGGACTCATCATCGGCTTGGGCGAAAAAATCGCCGAAGTGTATCTGGGGCCAATAATTGGCGGTGGCATCGAGAACTGGTTTGCCTATGTCCTTGCACTGTTTTTTCTTCTAATAAGGCCGGAGGGGTTGTTCGGTGAGAAGCACATTGAAAGAGTCTAGCAACAGGAATGCCGTGATGGGCAAAGTCAGCTTTCGAGGCGAATCATGATCTACCGCGAGAACGGTCAATTCAAAACAAGTTACCAGGCTGACCAGTCGCTATTCCCTATTCTGCAGGATCGTATCTTTGTAATATTGGTGGTTCTCGCGGCATTGGCTGTAGTGCCGCTATTCGCCTCGGATTATTTGTTTAGCGCCATCCTCATCCCATTCCTTATTCTTGCGCTGGCAGCAATCGGATTGAATCTGTTGGTCGGCTATTGTGGTCAGATTTCCCTTGGCACAGGCGCATTCATGATGGTTGGCGCCTATTCGGCTTATAACCTGGCAGTGCGCATTCCAGAGCTCAATCTGCTGCTGGTTTTTGTTTTTGCAGGACTGATCACCACCATGGTTGGTATGATTTTCGGTACACCCAGTCTGCGTATCAAGGGGATGTATCTTGCGGTGACAACGCTGGCCGCACAGTTTTTCATGGACTGGTTGTTCTCGCGGGTCAAGTGGTTTACCAATGACTCGCCTTCAGGCTCGGTAAATGCCCCGGAGCTTCGTATCTTTGATTATGTGTTTGATTCGCCGATGAGGAAGTATTACTTTGTACTGCTTGCAGTAATCCTGTTCGCGTTTGTGGCGCGCAATCTGGTCCGCTCTTCGGTCGGGCGTTCCTGGATGGCAATACGCGACATGGACGTAGCGGCGGAAATCATCGGTATTCGACCGGTCTACGCAAAGTTATCGGCGTTTGCGGTCAGTTCCTTCATAGTGGGAATTTCCGGAGCGTTGTGGGGCTTTGTGCATCTCGGGTCATGGGAACCCCTGGCTTTCGACATCAACCGTTCATTCTCGTTAATTTTCATGGTCATTATCGGTGGCCTGGGGTCGATCCTGGGGTCTTTTTTCGGGGCGGCATTCATTGTCATACTGCCTATTTTTCTGAATCGGTTGCCGGTGATGCTGGGAGTGCCGATTTCGACCGCCACGGTGTCGCATCTTGAATTCATGACTTTCGGTGCATTGATTGTTTTTTTTCTGATTGTCGAACCGCATGGACTGGCGCGTCTGTGGGGTATAGCCAAGGAGAAACTGAGATTGTGGCCATTTCCCCACTAGCCTGAGATTTTCAGGTGTGAGAGCATAATTACCGGGTTGGACAACTAACAAGGAGGACGAAAATGAAGGCAGGCTGGAGCATTTTGCTGGCAGGAGTTATTTCTGTATTGACGCTGCAATACTCATCGCAAGTTTTCGCTCAGACCAATGAACAATTCGTGCCAGTGCTGGTATACCGCACCGGCGCTTATGCTCCCAATGGTGTGCCCTGGGCAAATGGATTCGTTGACTATCTCAAACTCGTCAACGAGCGTGACGGCGGCATCAATGGCATCAAGCTTACTCACGAGGAGTGCGAATTCGGTTACGCAACCGACCGTGGAGTCGAGTGCTATGAACGGCTCAAAGGAAAAGGCCCGACAGGTGCATCGGTCTTCAATCCGCTTTCCACAGGCGTGACTTTCGCGCTTACGGAAAAGGTTACCGCCGACAAGATACCTCTTATTACCATGGGTTATGGCCGTTCCGAATCGGCCGACGGGAGTGTGTTCAAATGGAACTTTCCGCTCATGGGAACATACTGGGATGCGGCTGACATTCTCATCCAGCATGTCAGCAAAAAAGAGGGCGGCGCGGCCAAGCTGAAAGGCAAGAAAATCGCGCTCGTCTACCACGATTCACCCTACGGGAAGGAGCCCATCTCCGTGCTGCAGGAACTTGCCAAGGGACTTGGTTTTGAACTTCTTACACTGCCCGTGACCCACCCTGGTGTCGAACAGAAGGCCACATGGCTGCAAATACGCCAGCAAAAACCCGATTATGTATTTCTTTGGGGCTGGGGCGTGATGAACTCGACCGCTATCAAGGAGGCAATCGCGGTCGGATACCCGCGCCTGCAGATGTACGGCGTATGGTGGGCAGGCGCTGAGCCTGACACATTGCCTGCGGAAATGGCGGCCAAAGGCTATAACGCACTCGCGCTGCAGCATGGGGCGGATCACACCGCAGTGCACAAGGACATGGTGAAATTTCTCTACGACAAGGGCAGTGGAACAGGCAAAAAGGAAGAGGTCGGTACCGTCCTTTATAACCGCGGCATGATCAACGCCATGCTGGTGGTCGAGGCAATCCGGACGGCACAGAACAAGTACGGCAAAAAATCACTCACCGGTGAACAGGTTCGCTGGGGAGTGGAGCATATTCAAGTCGATGCAGCGCGCATCAAGGCGCTTGGTATGGAGGGAATGATGCAGCCGATCAAGACATCGTGCCAGGATCACGTTGGGGCGCACAAGGCACGCATCCAGACCTGGGATGGCAAGGAATGGAGCTTTACCAGCGACTGGTATGAGTCGAACCAAAAATTCCTGCGTACAATGGTCGAGTCGTACGCTTCGAAGTACGCCGACGAGAAGAAAATCGAGCGGCGCGACTGTTCGAAAGAATCCTGAGCGACGGGACTTCGCATCAACGCCATGTTTCAGCCTGCAGGCGTACCAGCAGCGGCGGGAGCGCCGCTGCTGGTCGTCAATGGCATCGAGGTGATTTATAACCATGTCATCCTGGTGCTCAAGGGCGTCTCGCTGCGTGTTCCCGAGGGGGGCATCGTAGCCCTGCTGGGCGGGAACGGCGCCGGGAAAACCACCACGTTGCGCGCCATATCCAACTTGCTCAAGAGCGAACGTGGCGAGGTCACCAAAGGCTCGATCAATTTCAGGAAACATCGCATCGATCAGCTCGGCCCCTCAGAACTGGTCAGGCGTGGTGTAGTCCAGGTCATGGAAGGGCGACACTGCTTCGCACACCTCACCGTCGAGGAAAACCTGCTTACCGGTTCCTTTACCAGTAGTGCGAGCCGCGCCGAAATCAGGACAGACATGGAAAAGGTTTACAACTACTTTCCTCGTCTCAAGTTGCGCCGCAATACGCAGTCCGGTTATACGTCAGGTGGGGAGCAGCAAATGACAGCGGTGGGACGCGCATTGATGGCGCGCCCGAGCATGATCCTGCTTGACGAGCCGTCCATGGGACTTGCGCCGCAAATCGTCGAGGAAATTTTTGGCATTGTGCGCGACCTCAATCAGAAGGAGCATGTGAGCTTTCTGCTTGCCGAGCAAAATACCATGGTGGCTCTGCGCTTTGCCGATTTTGGTTACATTCTCGAGAACGGGCGTGTGGTGATGGAAGGCGACGCCCGGCATTTATCAAGCAATGAAGATGTCAAGGAATTCTATCTTGGCATATCGAGCGGGAAAACCAGAAATTTTCGGGATGTAAAGCACTATCGCAGGCGCAAACGCTGGTTGGCATGACGTGCAAGATCTGTGCTCATTTAAGAGGAGGATAGGCTGACCGTCTTCTCCCAGCCATGCAGTCAATTCTGCCTCCCGCCATGTCTGCCTTTGGTCGTGATGTATCCCATCCCGGCATTGTTTGATCTTTGAGGGGACATGAGCAACTTTTACGACAAGCTGGAAACCCGCGATCCGGAACTGCGCGAGCGCGAACTCTTTGCGGCCTTGCCGAATCAGATTGCGCACGCCAAATCCCGCACTTCATTTTTTGCCAACGTTCTGAGGGAGATTGACGCTAAGGCTGTTACCAGCCTTTCTGCGCTGGCGCGTTTGCCGGTAATCCGCAAGAGCGAGCTGCACCAGTTGCAGCGCGAAAACCCGCCATTCGGTGGACTGGTGGCCGTTCCTCCGGCGAAACTCGCAAAGATTTTTGTTTCTCCAGGGCCGATCTATGACCCAGAGGGCAGAGGGTCGGATTTCTGGAGAACTGCGCGAGCGCTTTTCGCGGCAGGATTTCGAGAGGGGGACATAGTGCAGAATTGTTTTTCCTATCATCTGACGCCGGCCGGATCGATGTTTGAAACCGGTTTGATGAAGCTCGGCTGCGCAGTGGTTCCAGCCGGCGTAGGCCAGACTGATATACAGGCTGCCACCATGTCATGTTTAGGTGTTACTGGCTACGTGGGCACCCCGTCGTTTCTCAAACTTATCCTGGGAAGGGCTGAAGCATTGGGGAACGATGTGCGTTTCCTGCGCAAGGCTTTGGTTTCCGGTGAGGCGTTTCTTGCTGCGCAGAAACAAGTGTTTGAAGCTCATGGTGTGCATGCCTATCAGGCTTATGGTACTGCCGACCTTGGAATCATCGCCTACGAGACCAGCGCGCGCGAGGGGCTCGTTGTCGACGAGGGCGTGATAGTCGAAATTGTCCGCCCTGTTACGGGTGATCCTGTTCCCGAGGGTGAGGTGGGGGAAGTGGTTGTGACGACATTCAACCCTGACTACCCGCTGATTCGTTTTGCCACGGGCGATCTTTCCGCTTTCCTTCCGGGCCGCAGTCCCTGCGGGCGTACCAATGTGCGCATACGGGGCTGGATGGGTCGTGCTGATCAGACCGCCAAGGTGCGTGGCATGTTCGTTCACCCGCACCAGGTGGCCGAAGTAGCGAAGCTTTTCCCGGCTATCAGGCGGGCATGCCTGAGAATCGACAATCCCGGTGGCGAGGACCGGCTGCGTCTTTTCTGCGTCCTGGATGGCGATGATTCCGGCGCACTGCGCGATCGGATTGCCTTGGCAATTCGCGAGGTGATGAAATTGCGCAGTGAGGTAGAATTTGTCGCTCCTGAAGCGCTGCCCAACGATGGCATGGTTATTGAGGATGCCAGAACAAGGGAGTAATTCCGGAATGTCAGTGAGGATGTCCGGAGGCATGCAGCATATACGATTTCAAGAAAAGCATTGACAGACGGATTTCTTTAGCCGGGGGGTTTTAACACCCCCAAAACATTTATTGAAGAAAGGGGTACGATTCAGATAGACTTACGCATTTTCATGAGGGCGTTGGGGGCAGAAGCCCGCCGCCCGGTAGCAACCCAGGAGGCGTATTTTGGCAACTAAGGGATCCAGCACGGCAAAGTCTGCCGGCACGGCAAAATCCAGAGAATCGAAGCAAGTTCGCTTGCTTACCGAGGCTGAAATCGTCAAGCAGCCCAAGAGCGAGTACATGAGTAAAGAGCAGATGGCTTTTTTCAGGCATCTTCTCCTCGAACTGCAAAAACAATTGCGCGAAAATGCCGGCGCCACGACCGAGCATTTACGTGAAATTTCCGTAGCTCCCGATCCCGCCGATCGCGCTACGCTGGAAGAAGAGCATGCCCTGGAGCTGCGCACGCGTGATCGCGAGCGAAAACTCCTCAAGAAGATCGAATCTGCTCTGGCGCGCATAGAAGATGGCAGTTATGGTTTCTGCGAGGAAACCGGTGAGCCAATCGGCATTGCCCGGCTCATGGCGCGACCTACGGCTACACTAACCATTGAGGCGCAGGAGCGCCGCGAACTCAAGCAGAAGATGTACGGGGAGTAATGGGCCGACGATCACGGCTGAATCAATTGAACAAAAACGGCCTTTGCGGGCCGTTTTTTTTGAGTTGATAATTGGTCACAATTTTTGCCAGACCTGCCATTGCTCCTTGCCCTGGAACACCGTTATAGAGTCATCGGGCAACGAAAGCTCGACACGCTGAAAGTCGTTCTGCAGCAGCGCTTCAAGCTCGCCGGCTTTCAAACCGAACGGCGGGCCGCGTTCGCCCTCGCCGAAATAAAAGAATCCTGCCAACCGCCCCCCAGGTGCGAGCAGTTCCGTATTGCGTTTAGCCCATGCATTCCACATGCGTCTGGGGAGGGCGCACAGAAAAGCACGCTCATAGATGAAATCAAAACTTCCGGGACCCAGCTCAGGCGAAAAAAAGTCCAGCTTGCGAACATGGTTCGCGAATGGTCCGAGCACGTTAATTGCTTTGGCGACCGCGGCGGCACTGAAGTCAATGGCAAGTGCTGGCCATCCCGCTTCAATTAGAAAACGGGTTTCATGGGCCGAACCGCACCCTGGCACGAGTATTTTCCGAGGTGGAGTCGAGTGCGCAACGTATTCAACGAGCATTTTTGGTACCTTGCCAGCGTCCCACGGGGCGAAATTATCGCGATAGCGCACTTCCCAGAAGTTAGGATCTGCAGGGTCAAGTCTGGGATAACGCGATTCACTCAAACATCTTCTCCCTACGCTTGCCGGTTTTGCCGCGGGAGCATTTTTCAGCATGCTCTCACAGAGCTAAAGGTATCAGAATTCCGAGCGACCGGAATTGACGCTTGCACAGGGTTGGCGGGACCTGTTCACAGGTTTCATAGGGCATAATCTCGCCTGACACGACTTTACAACGAGAGCACCGCGGCAAGTGACAGACATTGCAAAAATATTTTCCACCGGTGGTGCGCTGCAAAGAGTCATTCCGGGTTACCGGATGCGCTTGCAGCAGATCGAAATGGCGTGCGCCATCGAGAAGGCCATCGATACTGCTGCCGTGCTGGTTGCCGAGGCGGGGACAGGCACAGGCAAGACTGTTGCATACCTGGTGCCGGCGCTGCGCAGCGGTGGCAAAGTGATTATTTCGACCGGCACCAAAACGCTTCAGGATCAGCTTTTCAATCGCGACTTGCCGACAGTGCGCGATGCGTTGCAACTTTCAGCGCAAATCGCCTTGCTCAAGGGGCGCGCCAATTACGTTTGCCTGCATCATATCGAGGCGGCTGCGGAGGATGGAAGATTTCCCAGCCCGGAAGATGCCAAGCATATCCATGTCATCAAACGTTTTGCACGACACAGCGTTACCGGTGACAAAGCCGAGTTATCGGCTGTGCCGGAAAATGCCGCGGTCTGGACCATGGCGACCTCGACGCGCGAAAACTGCCTTGGCAGCCAGTGTTCCCGTTATGAAGAGTGCTTCCTGATGAAGGCGCGCAAAGCGGCTCATGAGGCCGATATTCTGGTTGTGAATCACCATCTATTTTTTGCGGATCTGGTTTTGCGCGATGAGGGTGTCTCCGATCTTCTCCCTGCCTGCAACACGGTGATATTCGACGAGGCTCACCAGATTCCTGAAACAGCGAGCCTGTTTTTTGGCGAAGCCCTATCCTCTCAGCAGGTGATAGAACTCGCCCGCGATGCGCGCAATGCAGGCATAGTTCACGCCAGGGATTTCACTGCGCTGCCTGAAGCATGCGTCAGGCTGGACCGTGCGGCGCGCGATCTGCGCATCGCCGTGCGGCATGAAGCGACGCGGTTGGCTGCCAGCGAACTATCGGCTGACAAGGGTTTCGAAACGGCACTCGGCGCATTGCAGGAGCGCCTTCTCGAACTGCGCGAGCTGCTTGAAAGTCAGGCCGCGCGCGCGCAGGAATTGCAGAATTGCCTTGAGCGCGCAGACAACTTCGCATCATGCCTGGCGCTCTGGCGCCTGCAACAAAGAAATGGTGAGTACGACAAATTCGTACGCTGGATCGAGGTCTATCAGCACAGCCTCACGCTCAATCTCACCCCGCTTTCCGTTGCCGAACCCTTCCGCCGCCAGATTGAAGGCGCGAAGCGCGCCTGGATTTTTACTTCGGCAACACTGGCAGTGAAAAGCGATTTCAGTCATTTTCTGGGCGAGCTCGGTTTGGTTGATATGCAGCGGGTTGCCAGCGCTGCATGGGCGTCACCCTTCAACTATGCGAATCAGGCGCTGCTTTACGTTCCTGAAAATATGCCTGAACCCAATACCGCAGGCTACACAGAAGCAGTGATTGAAGCGGCAGTTCCTCTCATCGAGGCGAGCAAGGGGAGGGCATTCCTGCTGTTTACCAGCCTGCGTGCCATGGATCGCGCAGAAGAACTACTTGAGGAGGTATGGGAAAAACGGGAGTGGAAATGGCCGCTTCTCAAGCAGGGACGCGGCTCAAGAAGCGAGCTGCTGGAACGTTTTCGCGCCGAGGGCAATGCCGTGCTGCTGGGAAGCCAATCTTTCTGGGAGGGCGTCGACGTAAAGGGTGAGGCGCTGTCGCTGGTGGTCATCGACAAACTTCCATTCGCACCGCCGGATGATCCGGTCATGGCGGCGCGTATTGCCGCGATCAACAAGCGCGGTGGAAATGCCTTCATGGAGTATCAGTTGCCGAGCGCAATCATCGCGCTCAAGCAGGGGGCAGGACGGTTGATCCGCGACGAGGAGGATCGAGGAGTACTCATGATCTGCGATCCGCGGCTCATCACAAAACCCTACGGAAAGCGCATCTGGCAGTCGCTGCCGCCCATGCGCCGCACTCGCATAGGGCAGGAGGCGATGGCTTTTCTTTCGCGAGCGGAGGTGACGCTCACGTAAGCGGCAGAATTACTCGCGCCTCCAGACCGCCCCCCATTACCGGCAGCAGGTCGAACCTGCCCTGATGCAGGCGTGTGATGCGTTCTACAATCGCGAGTCCCAGCCCCGCACCGCTTCTGCCGCTGCGCGCGCTATCAAGACGGGTAAAGGGCTGTTTCAAGCGCTCGGTATCGGCTTCCGGAATGCCCAATCCCTGATCGAGGACGCTGAGCACGATATTTCTTCCATCGAGCGCAGTTCTTACAATGATATTGTTGCTCCCGTGCTTCAATGCATTGCCGATCAGATTGGACAGCAGCCGCTGCATCGATATGGGCCGCAGGTGCAACTGGGGCAGGTTTGCGAGTTCCAGCGAGATCTTGCCGCCGTGGCGACCGAAACGGGCGCAGGTATCGCGTACGATCCGATTCAGGTCGGCCGGCATGGGTTGTTCCACGCTTTCCTCGCGCGCGAAATCCAGGAACTGTCCGACGATGTCGTCCATATCCTGGATATCCTCTACCATGTTGTCGTGACTGGCGGGGTCGTTGCGGTCGCCGAGCATTTCGATACCAAGCCGCAAGCGAGCGAGCGGCGTACGCAGGTCGTGTGAGACTCCGGCAAGGAATGTGGCGCGTTCCCGCTCCTGGCGCATGAGATCATCGTTCATCTTGTTGAACGCACGTGCCACGGCGCTGATTTCTTCCGCTCCAGACTCATCCAGAGGGGGCGGTGTCTTGCCCTGGCCAATCTCTCCTGCTGCCAGGCTGAGGGCGCGCAATGGCTGATTGAGTCTTCGCACCAGAATATACGCCCCGGCAAGCGCTACCAAAGTACCAAAAACGGCCCAGCCTGCCCATGCCAGAGAGGTGTCGCGTTCGACGCGATTTCGCGGGAAAACGACCCAGTAGGCAAGATCGCCGACGGGTAATTTCACCCAGAGAGCGTGCGGCGTATCGGCACGAAGGTACACATCGGCCTGCTCACCGAACTGCAGTTTCAACTGCTGACGCACCGGCCGCAGTGCGGGAACATCCGGAGCGGCATTGGCCGGATCGGTTTCGTTTGCAGGCAGTAAGCGAATTCCATCCTTTTCTTGCAGACGCCCGATGAATTCGCGATGCCGCTCATGTGGGATGGTTTCGAGGGCGGCGCTGATCGATTTCAAGTGGCTGATGAAACCGATTGCCGCAATGTTCGCGCGCGGTAGATTGAAGTAATGCCGGAATAAAAGCGCGGAAGCGATTTGCGTGACAATCAATGCCAGGATAATCACCAGCGCCGTTCGCGCCAGCATGGAACGCGGCAGGAGACTCATTTTGATTCATTCCTGGGCGCCGCTTTACCGTCCGGGACGAAAACATAACCGAATCCCCATATTGTCTGAATATAGCGCGGGTTGGAACTGTCTTCCCCAAAAAGCTTTCTCAGACGCGAAATCTGCACATCTATCGACCGATCGAAGCTTTCAAGTTCGCGCCCGCGCCCGAGTTCCATCAGCTTGTCGCGCGACAAGGGTGTGCGCTGGTGGCTGACCAGCACTTTGAGCAGGCTGAACTCCCCCGTTGTCAGTGGCAGGGGTTTGTCATCTCTGGTTAATTCGCGAGTACCGAGATTGAGCCGGAAAGGACCGAATTCAAACACAAGATCATCGTCCGCAGGCGCGCCCGGAAGAGGGAGCGGCGCCTGACGCCGCAGAACGGCGTGGATGCGCGCCACCAGTTCACGCGGGTTGAAGGGTTTTGGAAGGTAATCGTCGGCGCCCATTTCGAGCCCGACTATGCGGTCGACGTCCTCTCCCTTGGCTGTGAGCATGATGATGGGGATGCGCTCATTGTTGCCGCGCAGCCGTCTGCAGATGGCGAATCCATCCTCTCCGGGAAGCATGACATCGAGGACCAGAAGGTCATAACGGTTGCGCGCCATGTTGCGATCCAGAGCTGCTGCGTCGGGCGCGGTATCGACGGAAAAACCTTGTTCGCTCAGATAACGTTTCAGTAGATCGCGCAACCTGAGGTCGTCGTCGACGACCAGAATCCGATGTTTGATTGCTGTAGTCATGTGCCTAAGATAACGAAACCGGGAGGAAATGTAACAGCCATCTGTAACGAATTGTAAACCTGCCCGCGCATTCACTGCCTGTCTGTTACACGCCGTTACCAAATGCTTGCAACCGGAAAAGACTTTCACCGCTCTATCGCTTAGGCTCACGTCATATGCACATTGTGCAGCCGGATTCCAAAAAACTACTGAAGGAGCAAATCATGAGACGCATCAGAAAACTTACCCCATACATCGCCGCATTCTTGCTGGGGGGTATTTCCGTTGTTTCCAGCGCGCAACAGGGCCCAATGCATGCATCCGGCAAGGCGCACATGCTGGAAAGACTCAAGACCGCGGATACCAATGGCGACGGCATGATCAGTCGCGAGGAAGCCAACGCATTGCCCAAGTTGTCGAAACATTTCGATGAAATCGACACCGACAAGAATGGCCTGATTTCCCTGCAGGAGTTTGAAACTGCAATGAAAAAGTTGCATGCATTGCGCCATGGCGACTTGCTCAAGCAATTCGACAAGGACGGTGACGGGCGCATCAGCCGCGAGGAGGCGCAAGCTGCGCCGCGTCTGGCAAAGCACTTTGACGAGATTGACACGAATAAGGATGGGTATCTGAGCAACGAAGAGCTGGCTTCTGCTAGACAAATGGCAACTGACAGGATGTTCGCTCGCATCGACACGGATGGCGACGGCAAAATCAGTCGCACGGAAGCGCAGCGTTTTCCGAGACTCGCCGCACATTTCGATCAGATCGATACCGACAAGGACGGCTATCTGACTCGCGCCGAACTCAAGGCCGCACACCAGCGCCGTTTAGCAGGTGTCGGACCGAGCTGAGTTTGTTGCACGTCTGTAGAAGCACAGGTGAAATTCAAGACATATCTTTTGGCCGTTGCAAATCTGCTGGCCATTGTTACGGCTTTTTTTCTTGCCTTGTTCATAGCGCAAGCCAGCGCTTTTCAATGACAGCAAAATATCTGCTTCCGCGTGCCGCGAATGTGCGCTTTGTGATCGGCGAAATATACTTGCGATCGCCGGCATGGGGCGCACCGGCACGATCGGACATTCTTACGGTATGCGGATAGCGCTCGCGATATCTGCATATGATGGGAATATGGCTCTTCGATCTGCGCATCGAGGCAGCCATCCCGCACTATCCCAATGCATGCATCAAATGGAATGAACAGCCTGACAGATATGGCATGTCACCCGTGAAAAAAATTCTTTTTCTTCTGTTTGCCCTGATCGGATTTGCCGTGCCGATGGTTCAGGGGCAGGAAATCGGTCTTGATGGCGCACGCCACTTGCTTAACCGGACCGGTTTTTCCGCTTCAGATAGCGATATACGCGAATACGCCTTGCTCACGCGCGACCTGGCAGTCAATCGTCTCTTGAAGCGTGTTGTCACCACGGCACTCGCGGCGCCACCCAGCTGGGTTGATGAGCCGCCGCTTCCTCCTTACAAGATGAGCGAGATGAGCGATGAAGAACGCATGCTGTTGCGGGTGCGCAACCTTGAACGTGGCCTGGAGTTGCGCGAGTGGTGGTATAGGGAAATGCTGACTACTCCCTCGCCTCTTAGCGAGAAAATGACCCTGTTCTGGCATAACCATTTCGCCACCAGCTTGCAAAAGGTGCGTTTTGCCCAGTTGATGTACCGCCAGAATGTACTGTTAAGGCGGAATGCACTGGGCAATTTTGCCACCCTCCTGCGCGAGGTTGCGCGCGATCCGGCCATGGTGATATATCTTGACAGTGCGCAAAACCGCAGGGAATTACCCAACGAGAATTTCGCGCGCGAAGTCATGGAATTATTCACGCTGGGTGAGGGCAATTATTCCGAAAAGGATATCAGGGAGGTGGCACGCGCTTTTACCGGCTGGAGCATTGATCGCACAACCGGCGATTTCCTGTTTCGCCCTGGAATACATGACAACGGACGCAAGACAGTTTTGGGTAAAAGCGGCGACTTCGATGGTAATGCGGTGCTGGATATTCTTCTTGATCATCCCCGTACTGCAGAATTCATTTCACGCAAGCTGTGGAAGGAGTTTCTTTCTCCTGCCCCTGATGATGAAGAAATTCATCGTTTCGCGCGCATATTCCGCAATAGCCGCTATGACATCAAGACACTGCTGAGAGCGATGCTGACTTCAGATACCTTTTATGCCAGCGAGAATCGGGCGGCGCTGGTCAAGTCCCCGGTTGAATTGATAGTGGGTACGCTGAAGCAGTTTGACCTCGCCCCCCCCACGCTACGGCCCTTTGTGATCGCCGGCGCATTCCTCGGGCAAAATCTTCTGGCTCCGCCCAACGTTAAGGGCTGGACAGGGGGAGAAGCCTGGCTCAACAGCACAACCCTGCTGGGTCGCAGGCAATTTACGGAACGCATCTTGGGCAAAGAAGATGATGCAGAAGAATTCATGACCAAACGCGCTCGACATGCGGAAGGCAGCTTTCGCGAGTCGCGCATGCTGCGGAGAATGGAAAAAGGCATGGGTTGGATGCGCGCTGATCTTGAAAACTGGAGTAAACAGTTCAAGCCGGAAGATCGTGAACAGGCCATAACCCGAACCCTCCTCGCCATCTCGCCACGCAACCCGCCAAATTTCAAACCAGATGATGTTGCCGGACTGGTCAGACGCCTCGTGACTGACCCTGCATACCAGCTCAAGTAGGGGCCACACCATGGAGCGCAGAAAATTTATCGAAATCATGGGCGCAGGTGCAATAGCATGTACGGCATTCCCCTGCGTTGCGCTTGCCGCTGCCGGAAGCTACAACAATCTTCTTGTCCTCATCGAACTCAAAGGCGCCAACGATGGGCTGAATACTGTCATTCCTTTTGCGAACCCGGCGTATTACAAGCTGCGTCCCAGACTTGCCATAGCGCCAGATCAGATCGTGGAACTTGCTTCAGGAACGGGGTTGCATCCGCAGCTCGCCATGCTCAAGCCATTGTGGGACAGGAACGAGCTGGCCATTGTGCAGGGTGTGGGTTATCCGGATCAGAATCTTTCGCATTTTCGCTCCATTGAAATCTGGGATACGGCTTCGAAAAGCGACGAGTATCTCCACGATGGCTGGCTCACCCGCGCCTTTGCCGCAAGCTCGCCCCCGCGCAAATTCTTTGCAGATGGCGCGGTGGTTGGAAGCTCGGACATGGGCCCGTTATCGGGAATAGGAGTGCGATCGATAGCTCTTGCCGATACCGGAATATTTCTGCGTCAAGCACATTTGTCTCGTCCTTCGGGCGATGCACGCAATGCAGCCTTGCAGCGCATCCTAAAGCTAGAAAGCGAAATTCAGCAGGCAGCGGGCAAGCTCAATGCGGAGTACATTTTTAAGACCAACTTTCCACCTGGCCCATTCGGCAACGCGGTCAGGACCGCTGCCGAACTGATCGCAAGCAATGCCGGAATTGCTGTGATCCGCCTGAGCCTCAACGGTTTCGACACGCATTCCAATCAGACTGCCACACACGCCAATCTGCTTCACGAGCTGGGCGGTGGGATCGTGGCGCTTCGGGCGGCCTTGATCGAACTCAAGCGCTGGCACTCGACGCTGGTGATGACCTATGCCGAGTTTGGCCGGCGTCCCCAGGAAAACCAAAGCGGGGGCACCGACCATGGGACGGCGAATGCGCATTTTGTTGTGGGAGGGAAAGTAAAGGGCGGCCTGTACGGCCAGACGCCTCAGCTTGACTGCCTTGACGGTAACGGAAACCTGCCCTATGCCGTCGATTTCCGCAGCCTTTATGCCACGGTGCTGGAGCGCTGGTGGGGCGTTGACAGCATTGCCGTGCTGGGAAGGAAACTTCCCACGCTCGATCTGGTCAAAACTTGACATATATCTCCTGCAACAAGCCCTATTAACCCGCTGCGATATCATCCCGGCGGGTTTTTTTTCGTCGCGGCGGCTGAAGGAAATCCTCTATACTTCGGAAATAGTATTGACATGAAATTCCATGAACCTACTCGCCGTGGAAACATCCACCGAGCTTTGCTCGATAGCGCTCTTCCTGAATGGCGAGATCGTTGTCAATGAGAAAGCCGCAGGCCAACGACATTCCGACATGCTCCTTGGCATGACAAGTGATCTGTTGGCAGAGCATCAAGTCAGTGTCGCCGATCTGGATGGTTTTGCATTTGGCGCCGGGCCTGGCTCGTTTACCGGGTTGCGCATTGCCTGTGGCGTTGTGCAGGGTATGGCGCTGGGCGCACAGCGCAAAGTGCTGGGGATTTCGAGTCTGCTTGCATTGGCCGAAGCAAGCGCCGGCGAGCGCGTGATCGCGGCCCTCGATGCGCGCATGGGAGAAACCTATCTTGCCGCCTATGAATACCATGACGCGCGATGGCAGGTAGTGATCGAACCTTGTCTGGTCGATGCGAGCTCTCTGCCGGCATTGTCGGGTAATCAGTGGCTGGGTATCGGCAGCGGTTTCGATAACCATGCGTATCTTGCTGAACATTATCAACCGCAACTCGCCGGTATTTTGACCGCGCGCTTGCCAAGCGCGCGTGCCATAGTAAAACTTGCCGCAAGGGAATTTGCCGCCGGCGGGGGCATTGCGCCTGAACTGGCTGCGCCGTTATATATCCGTGACAAGGTGGCATTAACGATTGTGGAACGCAGAAACATGCTTGACAGGGAGGTGGTGCGTTCATGAGTGCTTTGTTCGCGCCGCGAACCTTTCCGGACGTACATTTTCATATCTTGCGCGAGCAGGATATAGCCGCTGTAAGCTGCGTCGAGAGTGACGTTTATGCCTTTCCGTGGAGCGAAGGCAACTTCCGCGACTCTCTGCTGGCCGGGTACCGCTGCTGGGGATGCTGGAGCGGTAATGAGCTCATAGGCTATGCGATTCTGATGATCTCGATCGATGAGGCGCACTTGCTGAATCTCGCTGTGACGAAACACTGGCAGCGACGCGGCGTAGGCCGTCACATGTTGCAGTTCATCATGGACGAAGCGCGCAAGAGCCACTGCGTCATGCTGTATCTGGAGGTCCGGCCATCCAATCACGCCGCGTTGCGTCTGTACGCCGCAACGGGATTTCGCCAGTTCGGCATGAGACGCGACTACTATCCTGCGCAGGATGGCCGCGAAAATGCCCTGTTTTTGGGACTGGAGCTTGTCTGATCCGCTCTATCCCGCTATGCGGCTGAACCAGGACGCGTTGCGTGAACTGGAACTCTGGCCGCTATGGCAGAGCCGCAACACTACTGTTGCAGCGACGCAAGCGAGCTCGCCACATCGAGAAAATACCGAGCTTCAGGCGCCCGATTGGCAGAGCCTGAAGGAGCGGGTTGCGCAGTGCACTGTCTGCGTTCTGCACAAACAACGCAAGCAGACGGTATTTGGTGTCGGAAACGAGTCGGCGCCATGGCTGTTCATAGGGGAAGGGCCAGGCGCTGAAGAGGACGCGGCGGGCGAACCCTTTGTCGGCCAGGCAGGGAAGCTGCTCGACAATATGCTCGCCGCAATCCGGCTGAGGCGCGGTCATGAGGTGTATATCGCCAACGTGGTCAAATGCCGTCCGCCCGGGAATCGCACTCCCACTCCGGAAGAAGCGGCGGCGTGCGCACCGTATCTTGACCGCCAGATTGACCTCATCAGCCCCAGGTTAATCGTTGCATTGGGTAAAACCGCGGCGGCACGCCTGCTGGCGAGCGAAGCGAGCCTTGCCAGCCTGCGCGGGCACGTGCACGAGTACCGGGGTTATCCGGTGATTGTCACCTACCATCCTGCCTATTTGCTGCGTAATCTTCCTGACAAGGCTAAAGCATGGGAAGATCTGACTTTAGCCAGACAAACGATGGGGCGACTCTTGCAAAATGCATAGCAAGCCCTCATCTTTGCCGCGTCATCCACCTCAAAAAGGGAGTTGCCATGCGTAAGTTATTTGCGGCATTCGCGCTGATCGGCGTCATGTTGCTTTCAGGTTGCGGCTACAACGATTTCCAGACCTATGACGAAAATGTCAAGAAATCCTGGGCTGAAGTCCTCAACCAGTACAAGCGGCGCGCCGACCTGATTCCGAACCTGGTCGATACCGTCAAGGGTTTTGCCGGGCAGGAAAAAGACGTGTTGCTGGGAGTGACCAATGCCCGCGCAAAGGTGGGTTCCATCCAGGCGACGCCGGAGCTGGTGAACGATCCTCAGGCTTTCGCAAAATTCCGCGCTGCACAAGGAGAACTTTCCAGCGCACTGTCGAGGTTGCTGGTAGTTGCGGAAAATTATCCGCAACTCAAGTCGGATGCCAACTTCCGCGATCTGCAGGCGCAACTCGAAGGGACGGAAAACCGCATTACCGTGGCGCGCAAACGTTATATCGACGAGGTGGCGAAATACAACATCCTCACGCGCCAATTCCCGACCAACCTGACGGCAATGCTTTTCAGTTATAAGGAAAAACCGCAGTTCACGGTGGAAAACGAAAAGGCCATTTCCGAGCCTCCCAAGGTCAATTTCGGGACTCCGGCGCAAAAATAGACCGGCGCGCGTAATTTCAGGGCCATAGCGATATGACTGAAGCAGTCACTCCCATTGTGCGGTGGCGCGGGCCGGTCATGCGTATGGTGGCGGGTGTGTTGCTCGCCTTTGCGGCATGGTATGGCTATGCCGCAACCGGCGACTTCGCCGACATCCCTTCCTTGAAGAAAAGAGTTACCGATACCACCGCGACACTATCGGCAAGCGAAGAAGAACGGATCGAATCGGTGTTGCGGATTTTCGAACAGAAAAAAGGCAGCCAGATCGTGGTTGTGATGGTGCCGACCACGCAGCCTGAAAGTATCGAGCAATACAGCCTGCGTGTTGCAGAGGCATGGAAAATCGGACGAAAGGGCGTCAACGACGGCGCTATATTGCTGGTCGCGAAGAACGACCGCAAGCTGCGCATCGAGGTCGGTTATGGACTCGAGGGGGTACTGACCGACGCCACGACAAAACGCATCATTGCCGAAATCATATCGCCAAAATTCCGCTCGGGCGATTTCGCGGGGGGCATCCTGGCGGGTGTGGAAAAAATGGCCGCGGTAGCCGAGGGCGAGGTATTGCCACCCCCGCAGAACAAGCGTGTATCCACTGCCAGAACGGCAGATTTTAATAGCGATTTCATTCCTTTTGCACTATTCGCCGCATTTATTGTGGGCAGCATACTGAGTGCCCTGCTCGGCAGGTTTCTTGGTTCAGCATTGACCGGCGGGGTGCTCGGTCTCGCGTCTTACTTCCTCTTCGGGCTTCTTTCCGCTTCCGTTATTGCCGGCATTGTGGCTTTTATCGTGGTTCTGATCTTTGGCGGAAGAGGCGGGGGAGGCAGTCACGGCTGGTCATCCGGAGGTGGGGGCGGCGGAGGTGGAGGCAGCGATAGCTTCAGTGGCGGGGGCGGTGACTTTGGCGGCGGTGGCTCGTCGGGAGACTGGTGAGATCATGAACCTGAAACGTATCTGGCATCACATGTGGATGAGCGAATTGCATGTGCGACGCTGGTTTCCGCAGCCCGTGCTCGATGCTATCCAGGCCGCCATCGCGCGCTGCGAAAGCACACATCGGGGACAGATACGCTTTGTGATCGAAAGGGAGCTAGCCTGGATGCCGCTGCTCTCGGGAATGACGGCGCGCGCTAGGGCACTCGAAGTTTTCTCGTTGTTGCGCATCTGGGATACGGAAGAAAACAACGGCGTGCTGATCTACGTGATGCTCGCCGACCGGCGTGTCGAAATCGTTGCCGATCGCGGTATTCACCGCCATGTCGCCGATGCGGGATGGAACGCCATGTGCAAGAAAATCGAGAGTGAATTCCGCAATCGCCGTTTCGAGGCGGGCGTAGTGGGAGGTATTGAATCCATTTCGGCGCGCCTGCGCGAACACTTTCCGCCGGATGGCGCGCAACACAACGATATACCCGATGCCCCGGTCTTGATGTAGCGGCCTCACCGCTCATCCCCCATCACCGGTCGCTCATCAACTGTGCTTTTCCTCGCCGATGAGTTGCTCGACATCTTCCTTGCGTTTGTTGTAGAGGTAGCGGTAGCCGACCAGGAACATGGCTAGTACCATGAACTGGCCGAATAGAATTATGATGGTATTGATATGCGCGTCCATGGCCAGGAGTTGCGCGTAAACGGCAAGCATGACCAGAATGCACAGGTTTTCGTTGAAGTTCTGCACGGCAATGGAATGACCGGCCGAGAGAAGAACGTGACCGCGGTGCTGCAGCAGAGCGTTCATGGGAACAATAAAGAATCCTGCCATGGCGCCAATGACGGCGATCAGAAGATAGACGATGGGCATGAAACTGACCAGCGTCATGGTCAGTACCACCATGCCCATTACGATGCCTGCAGGCAGAACATGCAAAGAGCGTCTTAACGGTATCAGCTTGGCGGCCAGCGCGGCGCCAAGAGCGGTTCCCGCGCCGAATACACCCAGTAACACACCCGCCTGCTCAAGGGGCAGCTTCAGGTTTTCGCTGGCCCAACGCAATACGATGAATTGCAGTGTCGCACCTGCACCCCAAAACAGGGTGGTCACCGCCAAAGTAATCTGCCCGAGTTTGTCGCGCCACAGAGTCGTGAAGCAATGCGAAAAATCCGTAATCAGCCGGACTGGATGGGTCTGCTGTTTTGGGTAGCGCGCGCCGGTATCGGGAATGTAGAGGTTGAACAGGGCAGCGATAATATAAAAAAATACGATGACCGCGATCGCCGCCTCGGCTGGTGTGTCGATGCCGGTGTCGATGTAAGGAATGTCGACCGAGAGCAGCTTGCCGGATATTGTCGGCCTGATCAGCAGACTGCCGATTACATTGCCGATAATGATGGAAATGACCGTAAGCCCTTCTATCCAGCCGTTGGCGATGACCAGTTTTTCAGGTGGCAGCAGCTCGGTAAGTATGCCGTACTTGGCGGGAGAGTACGCGGCCGCACCCAGTCCGACCAGAGCATAGGCGCATAGAACAACCACATATGGCGTAAAGCCGAGACCGCTGACAAATTGGTAAAAAAGCATCAGCAGACAGCCTGCGATTTTAATGGTGTTGGTGACAAACATCACCTTACCTTTGGGCAGCGCGTCCGCGAAGGGTCCCACGAACGGCGCAAGTACGACATAGGAAATGGTGAAGAAGAACTTGAGCAGCGGCGTCATCCACACCGGGCCGCTCAATTGCATGAGCAGCGCAATGGAGGCGATAAGAAGCGCGTTGTCGGCCAGCGAAGAAAAGAACTGCGCCGCCAGGATGGTATAGAAACCGCGCTTCATGGTTGAAGCTTTCTCATGACATTGGAATCGGCGGAGCAGCGAGGCAGGGTGGCATTCATCGGCGGAAGCAAAAATTGTTTTCTTGTCATGACGTATGTTGACCGGTCACCTTCTATTGCAGTGTGCCGCGCATAGGCGCGGCCAGGCTTCCGCCTCTCACGCGCATTTCGGTGCGCTGTTCGGGTGCAATCTCGGGTGGCACTCCGGGGCAAAGCCCGATGAAACACAAGCTGAGCTTGGCCATTTCTGCCGGAGTAAGGTGATGTTGACGCTCCAGATGCGCGCTAAATTTCTGTAGCTGTGTTTTTTCCGGCCTACGGTAATCTTCCGGATCCACGGCACCAAAAACGCGAATCTCGTCTAGCAAAATGGGCTCGGCATTTGTGGCTGCATTGTCATTCTCGCGTTTCTCGTTGTTGGCCGTAGCAGCAGCCATTTGCCGCGCCCTGGCCGCCAGCTCCAGACCGGATTGCGCGCAGGCAAGTTGCATCATCACACTGCAGTGCGCAGCAGCGTAAATGCAAAAAATGCATCTACAATACTTCCGCTGCATGATCCGCGAGCCGTGAACGTTCGCCGCGAGTGAGCGTAATGTGACCGCTGTGCTGCCAACCCTTGAAACGGTCCACGACATAAGTGAGTCCCGAACTGCCTTCGGTCAAATAGGGGGTGTCGATCTGAGCGATGTTTCCCAGGCATACCACCTTGGTGCCGGGGCCCGCGCGCGTAATGAGCGTCTTCATCTGTTTGGGGGTGAGATTTTGCGCCTCGTCGATAATAAGAAACTTGTTGATGAACGTGCGGCCACGCATGAAATTGAGCGATTTTACCTTGATCCGCGAACGGATCAGGTCGCGCGTGGCGGCGCGCCCCCAGTCGCCGGCTTCGTCGTCGCTGCTGTTGAGCACGTCGAGATTATCTTCGAGCGCGCCCATCCAGGGATTCATTTTTTCTTCTTCGGTGCCGGGAAGGAAGCCGATATCCTCGCCGACCGGAACCGTGACGCGGGTAATGATGATTTCGGAAAAAACCTTGTGTTCCAATGTCTGCATCAAACCCGCGGCAAGCGTCAACAGGGTCTTGCCTGTCCCTGCCTGACCGAGCAGGGTGACGAAGTCGATATCCTGGTCCATGAGCGCGTTGAGGGCGAAGTTCTGCTCGCGGTTGCGTGCCACGATGCCCCACACATTGTTCCTCTGGTGCGTGTAATCCTTGAGCGTCCTGAGGACTGCGGTCCGTGCGGATTGTTCCATGACCATGGCATGGAAGGCCTTTTCATTTCCCTTGCCCGGCTCCTGAAAGACGTATTCGTTTTGCAGCAAGCTTGTGCACAGCGGGCCTTTGATGCGATACAGCGTGCGCCCATGCTCCTGCCAGGATTCCATTTCCTTGCCGTGCCTGTCCCAGAAATTCTCGGGCAGTTCGCGCATGCCGGTGTAAAGAAGGTCGGTATCTTCGAGTACCTTGTCGTTGAAATAGTCCTCGGCATCGACGCCGATGGCGCGTGCCTTGATGCGCATGTTGATGTCCTTGGACACCAGCGCGACCTGGCGCTTGGGGTGCTCGCGCTGCAAGTCGAGAGCAACGGCAAGAATCTGATTGTCCGCCTTGCCGCTTGCCAGCGAATGCGGAATATCGAGGTTGATCGAACGCGTTTGCAGAAACAATCTTCCCGTCGCCTCTTTGCTGCCAAACGATCCCAGGCGGATGCCGTCGTCGATATCGCCTTCCGCATGACTGACGATTTCATCGAGAAAGCGGCTCGCCTGGCGCGCGTTGCGCGCGACCTCGGTCATGCCCTTTTTATGATCGTCGAGTTCTTCGAGCGTGATCATCGGCAGATAGATGTCGTGCTCCTCGAAACGGAACAGACTGGTCGGATCGTGCATAAGCACGTTGGTGTCGAGAACAAACAACTTGACACCTGAGCCCTTGCGAGCAGCAGTGCGTTCACCGGTTTTTTTCGATCTTGTCGCGTTCATTGGTTTCTTGTGGTTGATGAAAAAGACACAGTGCAGGAATGCAGAGTGCAAACGGTATGGATGCCGTTACGGGAAGGCAAGGGAAATCCGCTCAAGCGATAACCTTGATGGCGTTCAACACGTCTTGCGCATGTCCAGGTACCTTGACGCCGCGCCACTCTTTTGTGATCGAGCCATTTGCATCGATGAGAAAAGTGCTGCGCTCAATGCCACGTACCTGCTTGCCATACATGTTTTTCAGCTTCATGACACCGAACAGATTGCATACGCTTTCATCGGTATCGGAAAGCAATTCGAAGGGGAAACCCATATTTGCCTTGAATTTCTCGTGTGCCGGGATACTGTCCCGGGAAATACCAAAGATATGATAGCCAAGCGCGCGGAATTGTGGGTGCAAGTCGCGAAACTGCATGCCTTCGCCGGTGCATCCGGGCGTGTTGTCGCGCGGATAGAAATAAATAACAAGAGGATGGCCGCGAAAGACGGAGAGCCTGAAGCGTTGGTTACCGGTGGCGGGCAGTTCGAAATCGGAAAGCGTCTTGCCTGTCATGAATGCGCCGGATACGAGGAGTGATACACGAGGAGCAATACTGACGAAATTCTTCTGTACTGGCAAGCCATTTCAGGCAACTTGTTTGTCCTGCAAGGCTTCCAGGTAGCGCGATCCCTGCAGCATCAGCGTTCCGCTGCGGCCGGGCACGCTTCCCTGAACGACTTCATGATAGGGAAGGGCGGTGCGGTCAAGCGATGCATATTGCTCCCGTGTCGCTACCAGACGATAACCCTGTTCCTTCCACCCTGGGATCAGTTTTTCAATGACATTGCCAAGCCGCATGCCTTCAAGTTCGGCGTGCAGAGTGAAGACGTGCTGGTGTGTCACGGCTTCGCGCGTGAGCTGCAGAATGCGCTCGTGTACGTTGTCCTCGTTGCAGGCGTCGATGCCAATCAATTCGTCAAGCGTCGGAAGCGTTGTTGGAAGCTGCGGGCAATCGATGATCTCGGCATGCAGCATCGGAATAAAGGGATGCGAACCGCGTCCGTCCGAGCAATAGTCGAAACCGAGACGCTGCGTTTCCCGCAGCGCAGCGAGATTCATTTGCCATCCCGCGGCGCCATGGGTGCGCGGCGCTTCCTTGAAAATATCGGTAAAACGGTTGCAAGCCGCCAGCATTTCGCCGTGAACCCATTTTGCATCGGCATGCATCACGCCATCCTGCCATTTGACATGGTCCCAGCAATGGATGCCGACCTCATATCCCTGATCGCGCACCTGCCTGAGAAGATCGGCACAGCGCCTGCCGATGTCGGGCCCAGGCAGCAGCGTGCCGTACAGGAGTGTGGGAAAGCCGTAGTGCGATACGACCGACGTGCGCGAAACCTTGCTCAGGAATCCCGGGCGAAAAACACGCTTGATGGCGCGGCCTGTATGGTCCGGGCCCAAGCTGAACAGGAAAGTCGCCCCGGCGTCGTGCTTTTTGAACAGCGCGGCAAGACGCGGGACCCCTTCGCGCGTGCCGCGCAAAGTATCGACATCGACCTTGAGCGCGATGGTCTTTTGGCTCTCATTTGACACGCGGCAGACTATAGCAGAAAGATGCTTTTTACGTTTCTCGTGCGAGGTGACGTTATGTTAGAGTCTTGTTTACAACACTTAGGGATATTGTAATTACTAAAGTACCGTTTATAATGTCTTCATCTCGTACAAACGGAGTTGCTGCGTATGAAGACAAGCGCACTGGAGCGCAACGGCGTGTCTACGGAGGTGGTGGAATTGATTGGG
>Ga0315281_10002455_pt1 | contig 27520 bp, 26 predicted proteins | sample YL17G07_0_MG_FD_204540 | JGI IMG/M metagenome (GOLD analysis project Ga0315281, IMG submission 204540) | Sediment microbial communities from Yellowstone Lake, YNP, Wyoming, USA - YL17G07_0 | ecosystem: Environmental > Aquatic > Freshwater > Lake > Sediment | place: USA: Wyoming | collected...
GGCGGCCAAGACCCCGGTAAAGGTCTCGACGGGGAAAACCGGGGAGCCAGAAGAGCGTCCTGCTCCCGAAAGGGCGATAGCGGGAGATGCAACCGGCAAGGCTGAGGCGAAGAAGGCCTGGATGGCCGTGCTGGCGGAACTGAAGAAACAGGGCAAGATGAAGCTTTACGCCGTGCTCATGAAGGCGAGGGTCCAGGGTGCCGCCGAAGGTGAGGTCGTGCTCGCATTCCCAGAGGACGCCTCGTTCCAGCAGGAGGTGCTCAAAGGCTCCGAGGATCTCTCGCGGGTCGAGGAGATGATGTCCGGATTCATGGGGAAACCGGTGAGGCTCAAGCTCGAGCAATCCAACCGAAGGAAGGCAAGCCGCGGCGAACCCCCGTCGGCTAGGGCGGGCGGTTCCGACAAGGTGGACGAGCCCGCGGAGAAGAGCGAGGTAGGAACGGACGCGGGCGGGGAAAAGACCGCAAGCAGTGACGAGATTGCGAAGATCGTCTTGGATAAGTTCGGCGGGGAGATAATCGAGAATAAGGACAAAGGGAAGGAGTAGCAGTGTCCAAGGGTAAGTATTATCCGCGGGCGGCAAAGGGGCCAAAGGGCGGCGGGCAGGACATGATTAAGCAGCTTCAGGAGGTACAGAAACAACTTGCCGAAGCCCAGGATGCCCTGGCCGAGGAGAGTGTCGAGTACACCGCGGGTGGTGGTATGGTGAAGGTCGTAGCAGACGGCCGCCAAAAGATCCGCGAGATCAGAATAGAACGGCAGGTGGTCGACCCGGAGGATGTCGGGATGCTCGAGGACCTTGTTCTGGTGGCAGTCAACGGGGCCCTGGAGGAAGCGGAAAGACTGGCGGCCGAGCGCATGGACGGAATAACCGGCGGCCTTAATATACCCGGGCTTTGAGGACCGGTCATGTCTTTTTATGCCGCACCTTTAGAGAGGTTAATCGAGCAACTGTGCAAACTTCCGGGCATCGGGCCGAAGTCCGCTTCCAGGCTTGCTTTCCATCTGCTGTCAGTTCCCAGGTCGGACGCGGTCGAGCTTGCCCGGGCGATAGTAGAGCTCAAGGACAAGGTGAGGTTCTGCAGTATCTGCTTCAACATCAGTGAGGGTGAGGTCTGCAGCATATGTTCTGATTCCAGGAGGGACGACTCGCTTCTATGCGTCGTGGAGGAGCCGAGGGACGTGACCGCGGTGGAGCGAACGGGCAGGTTCCGTGGCCGGTACCACGTGCTCGGCGGGGCGATATCGCCAATCGATGGCGTGGGTCCCGAGGAACTGCGATTCGAGGAACTGGTTCGGCGTTTACGGGCCGGGGAGGTTTCCGAGGTCATCGTCGCCACGAACCCGAACGCGGAGGGAGAGGCGACAGCACTTTACCTCGCGCAACTTATCAGACCACTGGGGATAAAAGTGACGAGGATAGCGAGCGGGCTGCCGGTTGGAGGCGACCTCGAGTACGCCGACGAGATCACCCTCGGACGTGCCATGGAGGGCCGCACCGAGCTCTAGATTACGGACCTCGAGTGAAACAATCCTAGATCTTCACTCCCTGCCCGTCATGCAACTTCTCCGTGCCCTTTACGATGACTCTGTCGCCGGCCTTGAGTCCTCCGAGGATCTCAACGTCTTCCTCGTTGGAAATCCCAACCGAGACCTCAGCGAGGCGCGCCTTGCCGTCGACCACCTTGAAGACGTACTTTTTCCCCTTCTTTTCGACGATAGCCTCGATCGGCACGACCAGGGCTCCCTGTTTCTCCACGACCACCAGGTTGGCCGAGCCGGACATGCCAATCTTAAGGTTTATGTCGGTCGGGTCCATCTGTACGGTTACCTCGAAGGCGGTGGCCCCTGCTTCGTTCGTGGTCGCTGTATCGGCGACTTTGACCACCCTTCCGGGGAAACTCTTTTCCGGATATGCCTCCAGGCTTACGGTTGCCGGCTGGCCGGGTTCTATTTTGGCTATATCTGATTCATCGACCTTAGCCAACATCGACATGCTCTTGAGGTCCACGATCGCGAACAAAGGGCTTCCAGGCATGACGAAGGAGCCCGGGACAAGCGGACCACCGGACGGAAGACCGACGTTGCCGAAAGAGCTGGTCATTCCGGTCAGTGCAGACGTGCTGAGTCCGGAGGGTATCATACTTCCAAAGCTGCTCATCAGACTCGACATCATGCTTTGGAGGTCCATGCCGCCGGTTACCACGCTCACGAGCGTGCCGGCAACAGGCGCGGTGATCGTCGCGGCTTTCAGGTTCTTCTGCGCGTTCTCGATGGATTTGCCGGCTGCCGCTTCCTGAGCCCCTGTGCTGTAGCCGCCGCTTTCAACGGGGGAGGAGGGCGGGAGAGGCTCCGACCTCGTGGCCTGGTAATCCTTATACGAGTTCTCGACCGCCTGGAGCGCCGCCATCCGCTGCTCCTCGGGCAGCAGGGGGATCAGGGTCTGCTCCAGCGTGTACAGTACGGCGACGCTGGCGTCAACAGCACCTAGGATCGATTCGAAGGACGTGCTGATGGAGCCGGACAGATTCTCCGCGGTGGTGGAGAGGCTGTTGAACGCACCGGCGAGACCCTGTATCGACTCTAGGGATGCTTTAGCGGAGAGCACTGACTGCTCAAGGCTTGAAGTGTCCAGCCGAACCAGGGGCTGGCCTGCGGCGACGTCCTGCCCGTCCTGAGCGTAGACCTGAGCCACAGAGCCGGAGACCTGCGGCATCACCTGCGTAGGGTTGCCCGCCTGCAGGGACCCGGCTGTCATAACCGTTTCCTCAATCGAGCGTGGCCCTATCCTCACGGCGGCTACTTTTGTAGATGGTCCTCCGCACCCGGCAGAGATTCCGGCGACCAGGGCGACAATGAGTGCTACCTTCACGCCGACTGCAAGAACTCTGCTTGACTTCACTCCCACCTCCCAGAATGACAGCCTTAATATAAGGGCGCCCCCGGTGTTAGTCAAACCCGCCCTATGGAAACAACATCGACGGGGGTCTCAAGATACGCAAAGCCTCCTGCATGTCTTGTCTCCTTAACCTTTGGTCCTCCAAAGGTCGAATGAGGACCACCCCCGACTGCAGCGCGGCCGGCGAGCTGTCAGGTGCCCAGGAGTGCCAACAAGACGATGAGCCCGTTGTAGAGGGAGTGGGCTAAGACCGGGGCTGCGATCGTCCTGTTTCTCTCGTAGAGGTAACAGAGGCCGTAGGCGAGCACGAGCCTTGACAGGAAGCCGACCAGCTCAAAATGGACGGCCGCGAATATCAGGCTGTTCAGGATCATCGCGGGCTGCATGTTCATGCGGTTGCGGAGCGCCGGATAGAGGTAACCGCGGAAGAATATCTCTTCGCAAACCGGTGCAAGTACCACTAGCGTGAGAACGAGTAGAACGACGAGAGGTATACTCACCCCGCCGGAGGAGGTCTTGCTCAGTGCCTGGCTGACGTAGTCCACCCGCGTCGGCTGTATCACTTTCTGGGACAGGTAGGCAAGCCCCATCGCGGCCACGAACAGGGGGAGTCCCAGGCCGACTCCCCAGGCAAGACCCTTGCCCATGCCGTGGAACCGGAGCCCCAGCGCCGAGGGAGTGCTGCCGTGGCGGTATTTGACCGAGAAAAACGTACCGGCAAGAAGAAACGCGTAGAGTACGCAGCTTGAAAGGAACAGGAGGAGAATAGCCGCCGTGGTGGGTGAAGAAGCTACATGCTGGAGAAACAAGTAGAAGACGGCGACGCTGAACGCCCCCGCGACGGCCATCGACAGAAAGAATATCAATAGTGCTTCGCCGACCCCCCAGGGGGCGTCGGGGAACACGACGGGCCTCGCCGGTTTTACGGGGACGTGGTATGCAACATCCTGCGGATACGACGTCAGGTGTTGGGCCGCACAATCTACGCAGTAGTTCCTGCCGCCAAGGAGAACTCGGCAGACGGGGCACGCGAAGCGCCCGCAGCTCACGCATCTGGCGACGGCGGCTGATTCCGGATGTCTCGAACAACAGGGCCGGCCCTGGCTCTTCTCGCCCGGGGTACCCGGTGTCTCCATCTATCAATTACTCCTTTTCACACCGGGTGCCTCAAAGACCCTGCCCGTTTCCTCGTTGAGACGAAACCGCGGTCATCCAAGCAGCAGTTCGGCTATCTGGACGGCGTTGAGCGCGGCACCCTTCCGCAGGTTGTCGCTCACGATCCAAAGGTTCAATGCGTTTTCCGCCGAGTAGTCCTTCCTTATCCTGCCCACGTATGAAGGGTCTTTTCCTTCGCAGTAGGTCGCGAGAGGGTACAGGTTCTTCGCCGGGTCGTCTATTATCTCTACTCCCGGCGCGGTGGACAGTATCTCCCTCGCCCCTCCCGGTTGGACGGGCCTGGCGAACTGGATGTTAACCGACTCGCTGTGGCCGACGAACACAGGGACCCTGACCGCAGTGGCGGTCAGCGGGAGGTCAGGCTCCCCCATTATCTTGCGTGTCTCGTCCACCATCTTCATCTCTTCCTTTGTGTAGTCGTTCTCCAGGAACACGTCTATGTGGGGCAGCACGTTATAGGCGATCTGGTGCGGGTAAACATCAACCACGACCCGCCTGCCCTCCTCGATGTCCCTAATCTGCTGCCGCAGCTCCTCGACCGCCTCTTTGCCGGTGCCGGAAACCGACTGGTAGGTCGATACCACGACTCTCCGGATGGTGAACTCCCTGTGGAGCGGATCCAGCACGACGACGAGCTGGATGGTCGAGCAGTTCGGGTTCGCGATTATGCCGCTGTGCTTGTGCGCTTCGCCCGCGTTGACCTCGGGGACGACCAGTGGCACTGCGGGGTCCATGCGGAACGCACTCGAGTTATCGATAACGACCGCTCCGGCTTCTGCAGCGACGGGTGCGAATTTCTTCGATATGGAGGCACCCGCGGAGAAGAGGGCGATGTCGACATCCTTGAAAGAGCCCTCGTCCAGTACCTCGACGTCGATGGTTTCCCCGCGGAAATCGAACGACCGTCCGCGGGAGCGCTCCGACGCGAGGAGCTTGAGGCTCTCGAGCGGGAAGTCCACTTGCTCCAGTACCTTTTTCATCTCCTGTCCAACCATGCCGGTCGCGCCGACTATGGCGACGCGTGGCCCTTTCACATCTCTCCTCCTTGCGGCTGTCTAGCCGGGCTGAAAACGGCCCTCATATCTGGAAACGTGCCGGGCGCTCGAAAGGTTGCCATGCGCCCCTAAAGGCCGAAGTGCTTGTGAAGCGCCTTGACCGCCTTCTCGCCGGCCTCCCGCCTGACAACGCACGATATCTTGATGGGCGACGTGCTTATCATCTCGATGTTGATGTCGTTATCGGCCAGGGTCTTGAACATCCCGGCGGCGACTCCCGGATGGGTGCGCATGCCGGCGCCGACGAGACTGATCTTGGCTATCCCCTCGTCGAAGTTGCAGCCCTCCGCCCCTATGGACTCGCCGACTTCTTCGATCAGCTTTTTCGCTTTTTCGAGGCCATCAAGGCTTACAGTAAAGGAGATGTCAGTGCGAGATCCTTCGCTTACGTTCTGTATTATCATGTCAACATTTACATTGGCGTCCGCAAGCTCGCCGAAGAGCCTGGCGGCGACGCCCGGCCTGTCGGGGACACCCATAACAGTCACCTTGGCCTCTCCGAAGTCATGGGTCACCGCGCTCACAATGGCCTTTTCCATGATATCATCCTCGCTTCTTACCCAGGTGCCCTCCCCGCTGTGGAAGCTGGACCTGACGTGCAAAGGTACGTTGTAGTTCCTGGCGTACTCGACGGATCGCGACTGCAGCACTCTGGCCCCGGTCGCTGCCATCTCCAGCATCTCCAGGAACGAGACCTCTTCGAGCTTCTGCGCCTCCGGTACCAAGCGCGGATCCGCGGTGAAAACGCCGTCAACGTCAGTATATATCTCACAGTAGTCCGCGTGCAGCGACGCGGCCAGCGCAACCGCGGTGGTGTCCGAACCACCGCGCCCGAGTGTGGTTATCTCGCCCTCGCCGGTAACGCCCTGGAACCCCGCGACAACGACCACGCGGTCCTTGCGCAGTTCCTCGACAAGGCGTTCCGTGTTGACGTGCCTTATCTTCGCCTTTGTATGCCACCTGTCCGTGACGATCTCCACCTGGTGGCCGGTCATGCTTATAGCTTCCTGGCCCAGCTCGTTGATGGCCATGGCGAGGAGGGCCATTGAGACCTGCTCGCCCGTGGCGAGAAGCATGTCCATCTCTCGCTCGGGAGGGCTCGGAGACACCGCGCGCGCGAGCTCGAGGAGCTCGTCCGTAGTATTTCCGAGCGCGCTCACGACCACGACGACATGGTCGATCCTCTTCTTGCTGTCGACCACGCGCCTTGCGACTGCTTTGATCTTTTCAACGTCGGCGACGGAGGTCCCGCCGAACTTCTGCACAACAATCGACATTCTTGCAACACCTACAGTATATTTAACCCGCGCCGGCTCTATAACCTCGCGTGTTGAAGTCAATAGTATAGTGATGGCGGGATTTTCACACAACCGGGCGCACGTGGTAGTGTCGGTTCAAGGGGCGTCAGGCGGGCTTTCTCAGACCTTGGCCCTTTGCCTCTCGGCCTCCCAGTAGCGGAGCTTTGTCCTGTCGATTGGACCGAGCTTTTTAACCACTTCCACTATTTCCTTTATGACGGAAGCGAACTTCTCCCCTTCGGCGGCGGAGATCCATGCGAGCTGCAGCCGCTCCGGCTCCACGCCGAGCGAGGCCAGGTACGGCCTGAGCGCGTTGAACCTTGCCTCCGTCATCAGGTTGGCGCTTATGTAGTGGCAGTCGCCGATGTGGCAGCCGGACATCAGCACGCCGTCGGCGTTGTGGCGGAAGGCTTCGAGCACGTAGAGAGGGTCGATACGTGCAGAGCACATCAGGCGGATGATCCTCACGTTCGGAGGGTACTGGAAACGGCTGACGCCCGCGAGGTCTGCGCCGGCGTACGAACACCAGTTGCAGGCGAATGCGAGTATCTGGGGCTCGAAGTCCGGCCCCGGCTTGCTGGGCTCGGGGAATGCCGCCTTTATCTGTGCCATGGTCTGGTCTTCCGTGAAGTGCTGCGTCGTTATGGCGAGAGTGGGACACCCCGCAGCGCAGGCGCCGCAACCCTTGCATAGAGCAGCGTTGATCGAGGATACCCAGTGGCCCGCATCGTCGACGGTCATGGCGACCGCCCCGAAAGGGCAGACCCACGCGCAGAAACCGCAGCCTATACAGGACTGCTGGTCGACGCGCGAGGTGATGGCCTCGGCGTTGACGGTGCCCTGGCCCATCGGGTTGACGGCGTGAGAGGCGGCGGCATGCGCCTGCGCGACGCTCTCGGGGATATCCTTGGGACCCTGCGCCGTACCGCAGACGTATATCCCGTCCGTCGCGAAGTCAACGGGGCGTAGCTTGACGTGCGCCTCGAAAAAGAACTTGTCCTGGCCTACGGGGACCCGCAGCATCTTTGCGAGGTCCAGTCCTTCCTGCGTCTGTACGAGGGGCGAGGAAAGAACGACTATGTCCGCGGGAACCTCTACCTCGCGACCCATGAGGTCGAGGTACGTCTTCACGCTGAGACGGCCGTCCTGGCCCGAGACCTCGGGGCGGCGGTCCGGGTTGTACTTCCGGAAGCGGATGCCGGAAGCGCGCGCTCTCTTGTACCACTCTTCCTGGATGACTCCGTAGACCTCGATGTCGTTGTGGAGAATGCTGATGTTCGCCTCCGGATATTTCTCCTTGAGGGCGATGGCGTTCTTTATCGCGACCATGCAGCATATCCGGTTGCAGTAGGAAACTCGCTGGCCCCTGCTGCCGACGCACTGTATCATGACGACGTCTTTGACATCGCCAAGCCGGCCCTCGTTGAGCATCACCTCGAGCTGCCCCTGTGTCACGACGTTCTCGAGCTCGCCATGGCCGTAGAGCCCCTCGGGCTTCATCTCCTCCGCCCCGGTCGCGACGACGACCGTGCCCACCTTGAAGGCCTCCTCCCTGTCACCTGCTCCGACGGTGACAAGGAAGTTTCCGAAGAAACCATCGATGGATTTCAAAGCGGCGCCGGTGTAGAGGTGGATCCCGGGGTTCTTCCCTATACGCTCGACGTAATTCTTGATGACCCTCTGGGGGTCGGCGCCGGTCGGCGAGAGGGTGTGAAGGCTCCTGAGCATTCCCCCCACCTCGTTCTCTTTCTCGACGAGGTAGACTTCGTAGCCCTGGTTCGCGATCGACTCGGCCGCGGTCATGCCGCTTATGCCGGCCCCGATGACCAATGAGGCGGGGTGGATGTCGATGGATATCTCTTCGAGCGGCTGGAGGAGGGCCGCCCTCATAACGCTCATCCGTACGAGGTCCTTGGCCTTTTCCGTGGCGCGGTCCCAGTCGTGCATGTGCACCCACGAGCACTGGTCTCGTATGTTCGCGAACTCGAAGAGGTACTTGTTGAGCCCCGCCTCCTCGCAGGCCGCGCGGAACAGGGGCTCGTGTGTGCGTGGTGTGCATGATGCCACGACTACACGGTTAAGGTCGTGTTTTACGATCGCGTCCTTTATGGCGGAGATTCCGTCCTCGGCGCACGTATAAAGGTTGCGCTCCGCGTAGACGACGTTAGGAAGCGTCCGTGCATACTCGGTAACATCGGGAACGTCAAGAAAACCAGCGATGTTGACGCCGCAGTGACAAATGAAAACCCCGATGCGGGGCTCACCCGACACTTCCACGTCCTGTCTTTTCGCTGGTTTCTTGTCTTGTTGCTCTGCCTTACCGACCGCGGACTTCTTTCCGCTTGACTTCTTTCCGGCAGACTTGGATACTGCCTTCTTTACGGCCGTCTTAGGGGACGCTGATCTTGCGGCCCCTTTGGATGCGGCCGCTCTCTTATCAGTCAAGACCCTCCCTACTGGTTACTATCGCTTCCTCGGTGCGGCCTTCTTCTTGGCCGGCTTGCGCGCCGCCTTCTTCTTGGCCGGAGCCTTCCTCTTGGCTGGAGCCTTCCTCTTCGCGGGCTTCCTCGCCGGCTTGCGCGCCGCCTTCTTCTTGGCCGGAGCCTTCCTCTTCGGTGCGGCCTTCTTCTTGGCCGGCTTCCTCGCTGCCTTCTTGGCTGCCATCTCCTACCTCCTATCTCCCTGCCCCGGCATTTGCCGGAGACTTCCTGTCTTGTTCCTTGATAGACTGTGCCGCTCTGTCGGCGGCGGCACCCCCCTGTGTCACCGCGTCGGTGACATCCATCGGGCGCGTACAAGCTCCTGCGATGTATATGCCGGGCACATTGGTGTCCATTGGCGCGAGCATGTCATCGATCGCTTTGAAGAATTCATACTCATCAATATTAATTCCAAGTACTGACGCTAACTCCTTTAATCCCGGCGGCGGAACAAAGGCTACCGAAAGCACAACCATGTCCACCTCGAGGTTCTTGACCCCACAGGACTCCGTGTCATCATACCAAACGAAGAGGTTGTTAGTCTCGGGGTCTTCCATTATCTCTCCGGGACGCGCCCTAATGTACTCGATGCCGTACTCCTCTTTTCCTCTCTTTATATATTCGTCAAAGCCACGTCCAAATGCTCTAATGTCAGTGTAAAGTATATAATTTTTTGTGTCATTGTGGTGCATGTATGCAAGCATAGCGTCTTTAGTCGCGTACATGCAACAGACACTGCAACAGTAAGGATGACCGCTTCTCACGTCGCGCGCGCCGACACACTGTATGTAAGCAATTCTTTTCGGGCGCTCTCCGTCTGAACGCCTTTTGAGATGGCCGCCAGTTGGGCCGCTTGCGTTGATGAGTCTCTCGTATTCCATGCTATGGATAACGTTGTCGAACCTTCCGTAACCGTACTCCGTAACGTCCGTTGGATCGTAAATCGTCAAGCCCGTGGCGACGATTATCGCGCCGACATCGATCGTTTCGACGACGTCCTTTTGTTCAAAGTCTATTGCGCCGCGCTGGCACGCTTCAACGCATTTTTTATTGCACTTGTCCTTTGCAAGGAGAAGACATCTTTCAGGATCGATTATCGCCACCCTGGGGACGGCCTGCATGAAGGGAATGTAAGCAGCACTTCTTGTGCCGAAACCTTGGTTCCACTCGTCAGGTATCTTCCCAGCGAGGACGCATTCCTCGGCGCAAGAGCCACAGCCGGTGCACTTGTCCTCGTTGACGTATCTCGCTTTACGCCTCACCTTTACCTTGAAATCAGCGACCTTTCCCTTGACATCTTCGACCTCGGAACATGTCAACACGTCGACGTTTGGATGGTTGAAACAGGTGATCATCTTCGGGGCGAGGATACAGATAGAGCAGTCGTTCGTCGGGAAGACCTTGTCCAGTAACGCCATACGGCCGCCTATCGACGGCTCCTTCTCGACGAGGTAAACATGGTGACCCTTGTCACCGAGGTCGAGTGCGGCCTGGATCCCGCAAACGCCTCCACCTATTATCAATATCGAATCAGACATCAGTTGTCTCCTCCAACACCAAGAGCATTCGCTACCAGAGACGTCAGGTCCTCGACTGCGATTTCAAAGTCGTCTTTCTCGCCCGGAACCTTTCCGGAGAGAGCGCACCTGAAGTGTATCAGGCATTTCGGGCAGGAGGTCACCAGCAAGTCCGCGTTTGTGGCGCGTGCCTCTGAAAGGCGCGACAGTTGGATGCTCTTCGCGGTGGCGCCGCAGCTAATCCAGGAGCTTACTCCGCAGCAGACCGCGTCCGGTCCGTGATGCTCCATCTCGACGAGCTCGACACCAGGGAGAGCTTCGATGACTTTTCTTGGCTCGGAGTAGACGCCCATGTAGCGGCCGAGCCTGCAGGGGTCCTGGTAAGTGACTTTCAGGTTTATGTCTTTCTTGAACTTCAGCTTGCCGGCTTCCAAGCGCTCCGCAAGGAGTTCGGAGATGTGAATGACCTTGACGTCCCATCCTTTGATGACCGCCGGGTAGGCCTGGCTTAGAGTCTGGTAACCTTCCGGACACGAGACCGCTATCTTCTTCACCTCCGCGGCCCTTATCGCCCGGGCGTTCTTTCTAGCGAGCTCCTCGAAGCTCCGCGTGTCACCGCTGAAAAGGAGGTCATGGCCGCAGCACCTCTCGTCGGTAAGCACCACCGGAGTTATTCCGATGGCGTTCAGGATCGCGATGGAGTCCCTGGCGATGTCCAGCGAGTTCGAGCCGATGTGCCTGTGAGATATGTCGAAGTGGGGCAGGCAGCCGACGAAGAACATGATGTCGTTCTTCGCGGTGGCCTTGTGCTTTACCTTGAGGCCATCAAGCCAGGAGAGTCTGTCCTGCTTAAGCCCGTCTTTTGCCATCATCCGCATCCACGAGTACATCTGTCCGGACTGGGTCGGGTTTCCGTCGAGACCCAGCGTCCTTGCCTCGATTCGCGAATCGCGGATGAAGTCGGAGAAGCGCACGTTGTAGGGACACCGCTGCTCGCAGGTCCGGCACGTGAGGCACTCCCATAGCTGTTGGCCCGTCTCGATCTCGGTGTGCCTCTTCTCGAGCGATTCCTCGACCGTCGCGCGCGGGCTGAAGCCCTCGTCGCGCCTTGCCACGGGACAGCTCGCGGTGCACTTTCCGCATTCGACGCAGAGGTAGGCGTCTGTGCTTTTCATTATCTGCTCGAACCCCGGGACGGCGGGTTCGGCAGACTTGCGCGACTTCTTCAGCGGGTTTTGCCCGAGCTTTGAAAGGACCTTGACGAAGTCGTCAATCTCGGACGCGAAGGCCTCACCTTCGTTCGCGTTCACCCACTTTATTCGAAGTCTTTCAGGCCCGAGGCCGAGGAGGGCCAGCAGTTCCTTCGTGCTCTCGACCCGGTCCCTTGCTTTCAGGTTCCCGCTCATATAATGACAGTCCGCCTCGTGGCAACCCCCGACCAGCACCCCGTCGGCGCCTTCCTCGAACGCCTTCAGTATGAAAGAAGGCTCTACCCGGCCGGAGCACATCACGCGGATTATCCTTACGTTGGCAGGGTACTGTATGCGCGAGACGCCGGCATAGTCCGCGCCGGCGTAGGCGCACCAGTTGCACGTGAACGCTACTATCTCTGGCTCGAAGGATGCCAACTCGTTAGCTCCTCACAGCTTCGATCATCGCTTCTATCTGTTCGTCCGTGAAGTTCTCCATCGCTATCGCGTTGCTCCAGCAGGCCACGGCGCACATCCCGCAGCCCACGCAGAGCGCCTGGTTGACCTCGGCGACCAGCCTGCCTGCCTCGACCTCGCGGACCGTTACGGCGTTGAACTCGCACGTGCTCTCGCACTCACCGCAACCTCGGCAGAACCGCGGGTCCACCACTGCGACTGCGCCCTCGCCCAACACGTACTCCTTGGAGAGGATCGTGGCGGCGCGTCCCGCTGCGGCGCATCCCTGGCTGATCGCCTCCTCGAGGAGCTTCGGGAAGTGTGCCATGCCGGCGACGAATATGCCGGCGGTCGCGAAGTCGACAGGACGTAACTTGACGTGAGCCTCCAGGAAGAAGCCGTGCTCGTCCGTGGGGACCTTCATCATCTCGGCGAGTACCTTGTTGTACTCGGTGGTGACGACGGGGCACGAGAGTACGAGAAGATCGGTGTCTATCTCTATCTCCTGCGGGAGCTGCGGGGACTTGACCTTTACCGTAAGCCCGCCGCCCTCCTCGCCTGCCTCGGGCTTTTTATCGACGTCGTAGCGGATAAATAGGACGCCCGCTTCGCGCGCCGCGCGGTACAGGTCCTCGTAAAGACCGTACGCCATTATGTCGCGATAAAGAATGTACACTTCGGTTTCGGGGTGAACGGCTTTTATGGCGAGCGCGTTGTTGAGCGCGGATATGCAGCACACGCGGCTGCAGTAGGGACGACCGGGCTCCCTCGCTTCGACGCACTGGATCATGACGACCGACTCGGCGTCAACTCCCCCGGCGAGCTTCTTCTCGAGGCCCTCCTGCGTTACGACCCTGTCGCTCTTTCCGAAGAGGTAGGACGTCGGCACGTGCTCGACGCCGCCGGTGGCGAGTATGGCTGCGCCGACGTCGACCTGCCTGGGCTTGCCGCCCTCCTCGATGGTCGCGCTGAAGTTCCCGATGTAACCGGAGAAATCGATGAGGCGCGCGTCCCTTATTAATTCGACGGAATCCATTTTTTCGAGCTCTTCGGACATCGAGGACAAGTCGGAAAGAACTTTGTCGAACTCTTCGTTCCCGGTGTTCGCCGGTATGTCCTTGTACGGTCCTCCCAGCCGCGATTCCGTCTCCACGAGATAAGTCCTGTAGCCCGCGCGACCCAGCTCCAGCGCGGCCGCCATCCCGGCGGGGCCACCACCGACCACGAGCGCGGCGGGGGTCACCTTGACGGGGAGCGAGGGCAGAGGCTCGAGCAGGCACGCTTTGGCAACCGACATGCGTACCAGGTCCTTCGCCTTCGCTGTGGCCTTCTCTGGTTCGGAGGAGTGGACCCAGGAGCATTGGTCGCGGATGTTGGCGAGGTCGAACAGGTAACGGTTCAGTCCTGCCTCCCTTATCGTCTCGCGGAAGAGCGGCTCGTGCGTCCTGGGAGTGCACGCCGCCACAACGACCCGGTTCAATCCGTGCTTTCCTATCGCTTCTTTTATCTTCTCGCACGACTCGCCTGAGCATGTATAGATGTTCCCTTCCGAGTGAGCGACCCCGGGAAGTGTCGCCGCGTATTCGACGACGGCCGGGACATCCACGACCCCGCCTATGTTCTTGCCGCACGAGCAGACGAAGACACCAACCCGCATTTCCCTGCCCTCGAGCTCCATCTCCGGCGGGTATTCCTTCTCGGTGATTTCGGTGCCCCTGGCGCCCGCGAGCAGCGCCCCGCAGCGCGCCGCGGCCCCGGATGCCTGTGCTACGGTCTCGGGGATGTCCTTCGGGCCTGTTGCGGCGCCCACCGCGAATATGCCCGGCTTCGAAGTGTCAACGGGTGTGGCGATCTGCGTCGCCACGAAGCCGTAACGGTCCAGCTCGACCCCGGCCGCCGCGGCTCCCGGCGTTTCCGGAGGGGTGAGCCCGACCGAAAGGACGACGAGGTCATACTCTTCACGTTTCCAGGACCCTTCCTCCTCGTAGCGAATAAGGAGAGAGTCCGGCCCGCCCACCTCGACAGCCGGCACCTTGAAGCGGGTGAATCGGATCCCGTATTCATCGGCCGCTCTCGACCTGAACTGCTCGAACCCCTTGCCGAAAGTCCGCATGTCTATGTGGAAGATATGGCAGTCGATGTCCGGGTCGTGCTCCTTTATGACCGTCGCCTCTTTGACAGCGTACGTGCAGCAGACGCTTGAGCAGTAGGGGTTGTGCTTCTCGTCGCGCGAGCCCGCGCACTGTATGAACGCGATCCTGGCCGCGTGCTTTCCGTCCGAGGGCCGCATGATGCGGCCGGTGCTGGGGCCGCTCGCGCACATGATGCGCTCCATCTCGAGCGACGAGATCACGTTGGGATGCTCGGGATGGAACGAGGTAAGCTTCGATATGTCATAAGGCCTTGACCCGGAAGCCAGGACCACCGCGCCCACTTCAAGACTATCACTCGTGTCCTTCTGCTCGAAGTCGATCGCGCCGCTCCCGCAGGCCTTTACACAGGGCGACTTGCACTTGCCCTTGGTGAAAAGCAGGCACGCCTCGGGGTCGACCAGGGCCAGACGCGGGACCGCCTGCGCGAACGGGACGTATATCGCGCCCCGCATCGAAAGGCCCATGTTAAAGTCGTCCGGTATCCTTCCCGCCAGAACGCAGGCCTCGGAGCACGCGCCGCAACCGGTGCAGAGTTCTGGATCGATGCGGCGGGCTTTCCTCGTGAACGTGGCATTGAAATGCCCGGGGCTTCCCTCGATTTTCTCGAGGTCGCAGTAGGAGAGTAACTCGATGTTCGGATGCTGGTCCGCCTCGACAAGCTTCGGGGAGAGTATGCACATCGAGCAGTCGTTTGTGGGGAAGGTCTTGTCGAGCATCGCCATGATTCCGCCGATGGCAGGGCGGCTCTCCATCAGGTATGCGCGGAAGCCAGACTCGGCGAGGTCGAGCGCTGTCTGTATTCCTCCTATTCCTCCTCCGACCACCAGGACGGAGCCCTTTTCAGCCATCTAACGGTCGCTCCTTATCCACCCGCGTCGAGTTCCGCCCGCCTCAACAGCCTCTCGTAGTTCTCGTCCACGCGGCTCTGTATCTCTTCTACGTCCTCTTCCTTCAAATGGCGGAAGCGCCCCTGCGGTTTCAGGTAATCGATTATGGGCTTACGCCTGTCCATCTTCATGCTGAGTTCGAGCTTCCCGTCCACCACCGCGTAGAGCGGGAACGCCCCGGTCTCGACCGCGAGCCGACCCATCTCGATCGTGAGGTCGCTCGCGTGGCGCCATCCCGTAGGGCAGGGCGCCAGGATATGCAGGTAAGTCGGGCCTACCGTTTCAAACGCGCGCCGTGCCTTGTCCATCAGGTCGAGCGGGAAGCTCGGGCAGGCCGTAGCGAGGTAAGGTATCTCGTGGGCCGCCACTATCATGGGGAGGTTCTTCTTCTGCGTCTTCTGGCCGATGGATTCCCTGCCGGACGGGCTCGTCGTCGTCGACGCTCCGTATGGGGTGGAGGAAGACCTCTGTATGCCGGTGTTCATGTAGGCTTCGTTGTCGTAGCAGACGTAGGTGAAGTCGTGGTAGCGCTCCAGGGCGCCGGAAAGAGCCTGGAGCCCTATGTCCGCGGTCCCGCCGTCGCCGGCCACGGCGACGACGTTTATGCGCCTGTCGTGGTAACGCCCCTTTCTCCTCAAGACCTTGATGCCCGAATCAACGCCTGCGGCGACGGCCGCCGCGTTCTCGAAGGCGACGTGTATCCATGGGATTCTCCAGGCCGTCTCGGGGTAGGGGCTGCTGATTATCTCCATGCAGCCGGTGGCGTTGCAGACGATGGTGTCGGGGCCGGCGGCCTTCAGCACCTGGCGCATGACCAGAGCGGCTCCGCACCCCTGGCAGCCACGGTTGCCCTCCGCAAAGAACTCCTGCAGCGGAAGGAGCCGGGGCAGGAAAAGGTCGCCCGGTGTCTCGGCCATCTTACTCTCTCACTCCGATCATCTTGTATTCTTCCCGGGGCCCGTCCGTCAGGACGCCCTCGGTGTCCTCGACTATGGTCTGGAAATTCTCGACTGTGATGTCGCGCCCGCCGAGGCCCGCGATGTAGCCGGTGACGACGGGCTTTTCGGTAAGCGGGTAAAGGGCCGAGCGCAGCTCGGAGCACATCGGGCCGCCCTGGCCGCCGAAGGAGAGGGCTCGGTCTACGACGGCCACTGCCTTCGCGCCTTTCACGGCGTTTCTGATTTCATCGAACGGGTACGGCCTCCAGAGTCGGGTGCGTATCAGACCGACCTTCTTTCCTTCCTCGCGCATCATGTCGACGGCGATGCGGGCGGTGCCGGACATCGCTCCGGCCATGTTTATCAGTATCTCGGCGTCCTCAGTCCTGTAGTGCTCGATGGGCCTGTAGGCACGCCCGAAGCTCTCGGCGAACCGGTCCCACACCTCGAGGATAACCTCGTACGAGCCGAGGAGCGCCTCGTTCTGCTGCTTCTTTATCTCGGTGTAGACCTCGGGGAAGCCAACGGGTCCCATAGTGACGGGTTTCTCGGGGTCCAGTATCACCTGCGGCTCGTATGGCGGCAGGAACGAATCGACCTCTTCCTGGCCAGGGATCTCTATCGGCTCGACCACGTGGCTCAGGGTGAAACCGTCGATGTTGACCTCGGTGGGGAGGAGCACCCGCTTATCCTCGGCGATCTTGAAGGCCTGTATCGTTAGGTCGAGCGCCTCCTGGCCCGTCTCGGCGAAGAGCTGAATCCACCCGGAGTCGCGCTCCGACATGACGTCGCTCTGGTCCCCCCAGATGCTGAGGGGGGCCGACAGGGCGCGGTTCGCGACGGCCATCACGACGGGAAGGCGGAGCCCGCTGGCGATGAAGAGGACCTCGTGCATCAGCGCGAGACCCTGGCTCGCGGTGGCGGTGAATGTGCGTGCACCGACCGCGGCAGCGCCGCAGCAGGCACTCATCGCGGAGTGCTCAGACTCCACTATGATGTATTCCGCGTCCAGGTCGCCGTCGGCGACCATCTGGGAGAGTTCCTCGACGATGTGCGTCTGCGGCGTTATCGGGTACGCTGCTATGACCTCGGCACGCGCGAGCTTCACAGCCTCGCTGACCGCCAGTGACACTTCAAGGCCGACGCGCTCGCCCATCACTCGCCCTCCTCGACCATGCGGATCGCTTCCTTGCGGCACTCGTGTGCGCAGATGCCGCACCCCTTGCAGTGGTAAAGGTCTACCTCGTAGTAACCTTCCTCCGTCATGTAAAGCGCCGCGTCGGGGCAGAATATCCAGCATATGCCGCATTTGTCGCACTTCGCGCTGTCCCGTTCAGGGCGCATCGACTTCCAGTCGCCGGTGTTCTGGTCAGTGGCGCTGCCCGGGCTGTGGATGGTCGCGGCCATCGGATACTCTCTCCAGTTCGGCTTGTCCTCGGCCAACTGCTTCTCCTTAGACCTCTGTCTCTTCGTATGCCCTGTGCATGGCCTTTATGTTCTTCTCGGCGACGCCGGGGAACCTCTTCTCGATCTGCTTCGCGAGCGAGTCGAGCTCGACGAGCCCGGTCGCCCTGACGAGGGCGCCCATCATGGTCGTGTTTGTTATGGGCCTGCCGATCTCCTCGTTTGCTATCTTGTCTGCGTTGACGGTCGCGAGCCTCGCGGTTATGTTGAACTCCGCGGCGAGTTCCTTTTTGCCTTTCGAGGTGTTGACGACAACCAGGCCGTCGTCCTTCAGGCCGGCCGTCACATCAACCGCGCTCATGACACTCGGGTCGAGAACAACGACCACGTCCGGCTCGGTGATGCCGGTCCTGAGGTATATGAACTCGTCATTCACCCTGGTAAAGGCCATGACCGGCGCGCCGCGCCTCTCCGGGCCGAAGCTCGGGAAAGCCTGCGCCGACTTTCCCTCCTCGATCGCGGCGATCGCCAGCATCTCGGCCGACGCGACCGCTCCCTGGCCGCCGCGGCCGTGCCATCTTATCTCCGTCATAGACGCCATATGACATCCACTCTTTACTTACCGATTTTTGCGAGCGCCGGTTTCACGTCGGTCCTGTGCCTGTCGAGCCCGAGGGATGCTGGGTCCTCTCCCTGGGCGATCGCCAGGAGCTGGCAGTAGTGGAAGGCTGGAAGCCGGTGGTCGGCCTTCAGCCGTCTCTTCATCTCGACCTGTCCCAGGTCGAACTGCTCGAAGCACGCGGGGCAGACAACTGCTATACAGTTGGCCCCCGCCTTCTTCATCGCGGCGATTTTTTCACTGGCGATCCTCAGCGACGCCTCTGTGTCCCTCGTTGCGTTGCCGCAGCAGTCGGTGTAGCCTTCGTAGTGAACGACCTGGGCGCCGAGCGCTTCCACCAGGCCTTCGAGCACCGACGGCTCGAACGGGTCGTCGAAGCCCATGACCTCCGACGGCCTCAGAAGGTGACAGCCGTGGTGGACCGCGACCTTCAGACCTTTGAGAGGGTGCTTGACCGAGCCGGAGATCTTGTCGGTGCCGATATCCTCTAGGACCGATGCGACGTGCCTCGCGTTTCTCTTGCCCGAGTAGGATAGCTTAAGGGGCTTCAACTTGTCCCTGGCGCTCTTCACGGCCTCGCCGTCGGTCGCGGCGATATGGGCGGCTTCGGTCAGCGTAGAATAGCAGCCGTTGCACAGCACAAGCATGTCGCGGCCGTTCTTCTCGCCGACCGCCAGGTTGCGAAGCGCTACAGCTAGCCACGAATCGAGGCCCGCCCCCTTGAAGTTCCAGGGCTCGGGACAACATGTGAACCCCTCGACGTCCTTGAGCTTTACGCCCAGCGCGGCGAGCGATTTCCTCGCGGCGAGCTCTATCTGGGGGTGTCTGAGCGGTATCATGCACCCGAGAAACAGCGTGTAGTCAGTGCCTGCTGCCACTTGCTACTCCAGGATCTTCTTCAGTTCGCCAGCGGGGGCGACCGGCGCTTTATCGAGTCCGAGTTCCTGCCTTCTCTTTTCAATCGCTTCAGAGGGAGAGATGAGAGTCCCTTGAGAGATTACGCTGTCACGCGAGGATGTCACTTCCTCGGGACCGTTACCGGCGGCGCACGCGATGTTCTTCAAGGCGTTTATCACTTCGACCGGGTGGGTCCCCTGGGGGCAGCGCTCGTAGCACTTGTAACAGGTGGTGCACTGCCAGATCACGGAATCCTTTGCGGTCAGGTAGTCGGCGACCCCGATCAAGGACGCGAGTACTATCTCGCGGGGGTTGAAGTCATCGAAATTATGCGCTGCCGGACACTCGGAGACGCAGGCGCTGCACTGGTAGCAGTAGCTGAGCTTCCCCGCGCCCTCGACAGGGCTCAGAGTCTTCTTAAACCCGGGGTCTGTTTTTGGCAAATAGCCCACCCGCGATAGTTGGAGTCTAAAAGTAAAGGGCGAAATAATTGACGCAATTATATTTACAAGACGGCTCTTTAGCAAACCTCATGCAGAATGATTATAGATTAACAGGCAGGATGACGGCATTGATAAAGCTCATAAAGACAAAGGCCGTGGTGAAGAACGGAGAATTATCTACCGCTCGCACGACTCCAGGTCGCTGATTATCTTCTCGAGCATCTTCTTGCGCTGCTGGACCTCTGCGATCCTGTCCTCAAGGTCTGTCATGGACGGGTCGAAGACGCAGGCTCCAAAGCTGCAGTCAACACCGACGAGCCGCTCCAATTTCTCGGCGAGCACGCGTGTCTGCTCATCGAGGTCGGTTATCTCTTTCCTCAGAAGTTCTTCTCTCTCGTCAGGCATAGGAGGACCTCCTCGTTTGCGTAATGTCCGGGATAGAATAACAAAGAGTCGATGCACGTGTAAACGTGGAAAGACAAAGGGTCGGTAAAAGAAGACTTTAGTTCTCGGCGAGCAAACCGTATTTCTCTATATTGGCGTCGGCTGCTGCCTGCATGGCCTTTATGTGCTCCTCGCCGCCGGGATACTTGTAAAGGTGGGCGAACCGCTTCTGTGGCTTCAGGAATTCCTCGACTCCCACGAGTTGATCTTTCTTTATCTTGCGGACCCTGGTTACCTTCCCGTTCTCCATCTCGAAAACCGGATAAAGGCCGCTGTTGATGGCGTTGCGGGCCATGCGGACGCTCTTGGAGCTCTCTATGCCCCATCCGGGGACGCAAGGGCAGTGGATCTGGAGGTACTTCGGTCCGGTGAAGGTGAGAGCCTTCTTGACCTTCCGCGTGATATCTACCGGGTAACCGACGGACGAGGTGGCTATATAAACGGCGCCGTGGGCGGCGACGATCGCCGGCAGGTCCTTCTTGCGGGTCAGGTTGCCCCATGACGTCTTGCTCGCCGGGCTGGTCGTGGTGAGCGCATCCTTCGGGGTAAGGCCGGAACGCTGGAAACCCGTGTTCGAGTAGACCTCGGTGTCGTAGCAGACGTAGAGGATGTCGTGTCCGCGCTCGAGCATCCCCGAGAACGCCCCCATCCCGATGTCGGCGGTCCCGCCGTCGCCCGCCTGGGCTATCACCTTCGCCTCGCCTTCACGCCCGAGCGCCTTGAGGGCCACTACTATTCCGGAGGCGACGCTTGCGGGGTTTTCAAACAGAGAATGTATCCACGGCACCTGCCAAGCGGAGCGGGGGAACCTGGTAGTGAAGACCTCGAGGCACCCGGTCGCGTTCGTTATTATGACGTTTGGGCCCGCGGCCTCGACGACTGTCCTGGCAGCCAACGACTGCCCGCAACCCGCTCACGCGGTGTGGCCGTAGGCGAGCAGCCTCGATTCTACCTGCTCGACCGCCATCTCATTCCTCCTCGCTGTGCGCCGACCAGAGCACCTCATGGTCTATGCCTGCCATCTCCACCCGGCAGGTGTCGTCCGAGAGGAGCCCCAGCGCGATGTCCTTGATATTGTCAACGGTGACGTCACGTCCGCCCAGGCCGACCACGAAGCTCGAGATGTTCGGCGTCCTGGCGGCGCCGCAGAAAGCGGAGCGGATCTCCGAGCAGAGTATCCCCTCGAGCCCGAGCGAGACGTCCTTTTCTATAACGCCGACTGCCCTGGCTTCGGCGAGGGCATCGTGGAGCTGGGTTCGCGGGAACGGTCTAACCGTCCTCACTTTTACAATCCCTACCGGATGGCCCTCGTCGCGCAGTTCGTCGACCGCGTCTTTCATGGTGCCGAGGAGAGAGCCCATGGACACAAGCAGGAGCTCCGCGTCCTCGGCCCGGTACGAGTCCAGGAGGTCGCCGTAAGAGCGCCCGAAGGCTTCACCGAACCTGATGGCCTCCTCGCGGATTGCGAAAGATGCGCGCTGCATAGCCTGGTGCAACAGCAGGCGTATTTCCATGTAAGCGTCAGGACCGGCCATTGAGCCGAGAGTTATGGGGTCCTTCGGCGTGAGATAGAACTTGGGCGCGAACGGCGGGAGGTAAGCGTCCACTTGCTCTTGCTCGGGGACCTCGACCGGTTCCATCGCGTGGGTGAGGATGTAACCGTCCATGCAGACCATCACGGGGATGTTGAGCTCCTCCGCGATGGAGAACGCCTGGATGTGCATGTCGCAAGCTTCCTGTACGTCCTCGGCGTACATCTGTATCCATCCGCAGTCGCGCAGGGACATCGAGTCCTGCTGGTCGTTCCAGATGTTTATTGGCGCCGAGACCGCGCGGTTTGCCACGGTCATGACCACTGGGAGTCGCATCCCCGCTATGTTGAACATCACCTCGGTCATGAGGAGCAGGCCCTGGCTGCTGGTCGCCGTGTAGGCCCTCGCCCCGGTCGCGGAGGCCCCGAGCACCACGGAGGCGGCGCTGAACTCCGACTCGACCAAAACGTACTGCGCGTCGAGCTTGCCGTCGGTGATGAGCCTCGCGAGCCCCTCCACTATGTGCGTCTGGGGCGTGATAGGGTACGCGCAAACGACTTTTGGCCGGCACATAGCGACAGACTCGGCTACAGCCTGCGAGCCCTCGAGTATCCGTCTCATTTCTGCTCCTCGAGCTCCATGTCGATGTCGTCAACGGGGCAGAGTTCCGCGCAGACGCCGCACCCCTTGCAGGCGTCCATGTCCGAGTCGAACTTCTTCTTGTCTATCTGGTATACGGCTCCGTCGGGACAGCTCTGCAGGCAGGCGAGGCACCCGATGCAGTCCTTCTGCTTGAACCCGGGACGGTATATCCTCCAGCCCGTCTTCTTCTGGTCCCTGGTGGTCCCGGGCTGGACCACGACGCCGAACATCGGCTTCACCGCTTCGCCCCCTCGACCTTCTCGAAAGCCTGCCGCATCGCGACGATTTCCTTTTCGCCGAGCTCGCCGGGATAACGCTCGCGCACACTCTTCTCGAGAGCGTCCAGCCGGATTTCGCCGGATGCGCCCGCGAAGGCGCCTACCATTATCGTGTTGATTATAGGCTTGCCGACTATCTCGAGCGCTAGCTCTGTAGCGGGCACGGCAAAGACCTTGAACTTCTCGGGTATCTTGAAGTCAGGTACGGGGCGGGAGGTGTTAATGACGACGAGCCCGCCGTCCTTGAGGCCCTCGAGAACGTCGTCACCGCTGAAAAGGCTCGCGTCCTGGATTATCACGTAGTCCGGCTCGTATATCTGGCTGCGCAGACGTATCGGCCTGTCGCTTATCCGCACGTACGCCGTGACGGGCGCGCCGTGTCGCTCGGAGCCGAACATTGGGAACGATTGAGCGTACAGCCCGTCCGCGAAGGCAGCCTCGGCCAAGAACTCGCTGGCGGTGACGTTACCCTGTCCACCCCTGCCGTGTATGCGGATCTCCTTGAGCAGTCTGATCACCCCGTAATGCCCACTACCAGGGGTTGGTCCTCATGGTCCATTCGCTTTCCGGAAACGCTCTCTTGAGCTCCTCCGCGGCCTCGTCCAGATATGAGTCGTCCTTTGTTAGCTTCCGTCTCGACACACCGCGGAAGTAGATCGCCTGCGGTACCTGCTCCGACTCGGGGTGCTCGTTCGCTATCCTGTCGAATAGGTCCTCGGCTTCAGCGTACTTACTGGTTTCAAAGGCGATTTTCGCCTGCGCGAGCATAAGGTGCACTATGAACGCTTCCGGCGGGAGGAATCCAAGAAGGCGGTAGTGCTCCCTCCCGTTCTTGTCGAGGAAAACGAGGGTCGGTGTCCAGTTGACGATGAACCTTCTCAAGAGCGCTGTCTCGGTGTTGAAGTCGGCCCGCCACGCGACGAAGTTCTCGACGATATAGTCTGTCACGTATTCCGTTGGATACGTCACGGCATCCATCTTCTTGCAGCCGCTTCACGTCGCCTTGAAAAAGTCGAGCAGGATCGCTTTCCCGATCTTTTTGGCCTGCTCTATGACCTGCTCTTCCCCGGTCAGCCACTCTATGCGCTTCAACGTTTCCACTCTCCTCGTTGTTGTGGCCCCCTGGGCGTGCATATGGTGAATTCGTGCTGATAAGATATTAATGCGTAGAGAGGCGGACAGCCAAGTATTTCTGCGTATGTTAGGCGCGCCGGATTCATGATGGGTCTCATGCCGGCCGTGAGCTCGAGGCGCAAGAAAAACGCATATTCGCAGCCTGATGTGGATCCCGCCACCGGGAGGAGAATGACTTGTACATCTCGGTAATAGGGGCCTCCGATTGCGACCAGGAGATGGCCGAGGTCGCTTACAAGGTGGGCCGGGAGATCGCGCGGAGGCGACACGTGCTCGTGTGCGGCGGCCTGGGGGGCGTGATGGACGCGGTGGCGCATGGCGCCCACGACGCAAACGGATTTTCGGTCGGCATTCTTCCGGATCCCGACCGCAGGAACGCCAGCAAATGGCTTTCTGCCGCGATTCCCACAGATATGGGCCACGCCCGCAACGCCATCGTCGCACTCTCCGGGGACGCGATAATAGCGGTAGGTGGCGGCTTCGGCACGCTCTCGGAGATCGCGTTCGGGCTCAAGATGGGAAAGCCGGTGATAGGACTCGGCACCTGGGAACGCGCAGAAGGTGGGAGTGAAGAGCTCCGGTGCGTGACGGCTTCCACGCCGGAGGAAGCGGTTGCGATGGCGGAAAGACTTGCCGGCCCTACCCGGCCATAGCGTTGTACGCGATGGCGACGAACACTGCGCCCGCGAGACTTATGCAGCCGATTACCAGATAAGCGCCTCCGTAGCCGAGCCATGAGATGATGGGCCCCATTGCGATTGCCCCGAAAGTGATTCCAGCCTCGAACGCCGCGGTATAAATACCGAAGGCGCCACCCAGTTCTTCCTTGGGTACGTGGTCCATGATCAGGGCTGAAAGCGCCGGCGAGTGAAAGGCGAATCCCAGGCCGAAGAGGATCGCGGCCACGCAGAGGATCGCGAAGCTGCCGGTCACCGAGAGCACGAGCATCGAGAACCCCAGCGCGAGAAGCCCCAGTGCAACAGTCCATCTCCTGCCGAGCCTGTCGGGGATGGAGCCGCCCAAGAAGCGCATGCATATCATCAGGCCCGCGTAGATCGTGAAGAAGAGGGCGAACTGCTCGATTCCCTTTGCATTCGCAAGGAGCGGCAGGAAAGCCTCGACTGCGCCGAGGGTCGCGGTTCCAGCGAAGACCGCGACAGAGACATACACGATGAGGCGACGGTCATGCTTCACGCGCGTCGGCTTCGCAACTCCTTCGATCTGCTCGACCTTGCTCTCCTGGACCCTGAGGATGAAAAGGAAAGAGACAAGCGCCGCAAGCGATGACGCGATGAAGACTACGTTGTAGCCGCACCGGTCCTTGAGGAATATCCCGAGCGGGGGCGCCCCCATTACCGCCAGGTTGAAAGAAGTCTGGAACCAGGACTGGGACTTACCCCTGTGCATGCTGGGCGCGATGTCACCGATGAAAACGAGGGACGCGGTGTGGAAGCAGGCGACCCCAAGTCCGTGGAACGCGAGTACGAACGGCAGAATCACAATGTTGCGGGCGACCATGTAGAGGAGCGAGGCGACAACGAAGTCTATCGTACCGAGTACCAGCAACGGTTTTCTGCCCGCAATGTCGGCCTTCCGTCCGATATAAGGGCGCACCAGAAACGATGCGATGGTTATTGTCCCCATTAAAAGGCCGACCTGGGTAGTGGTAGCGCCGGCCACGTCTCTTATATATAGAGGGAGCACGGGTATGAGCAGGTACAGGCTGCCCAGGAAGAAGAAAGAGGAGATGAAGAGGAGGACGAAATCGGGGGTGACTACCCGGGAGGCCTCGGCGTCGTTCCGGGCCCTGGCTTCTTTGTCCATGGGCGGATTATATAATAAGCGGGTAGCTGTGCTTTTTCTTTGACTGCGGTGATGGTCTTGAAAGTCGTGGTTGCGCCGGACAAGTTCAAGGGCAGCCTGTCGGCCGTGGAGGCCGCGCGCGCCATGGCGGACGGCGTGATGGAAGCCGAGCCGGGAGCCGAGGTCGAGGCCTGCCCGATGGCCGACGGCGGCGAAGGAACTGTTGACGCCGTTGCTGCCGCTACCGGGGCACAGGTTAGGGAGGAGGAGGTCAGCGGGCCGCTGCCGGGCCAGATCGTGACTGCGCGATGGGCGTTACTGCGCCCCGGAGCGTTCAAGGGCCCGCTCGGGCAGGGAGAAAAGACCGCGGTCGTAGAGATGGCCCAGGCCTCGGGCTCATGGCTCGTTCCTCCCGAAAAGCGCGACCCCTTTGAGACTACGACACTCGGCACGGGGCAGTTGGTCAAGGCGGCGATTGACGCGGGATGCCGCCGGGTGATCGTCGGGATAGGGGGGAGCGCTACCGTGGACGGGGGCACGGGGATGGCTTCGGCTCTCGGGTATCGCTTCCTCGGCGACGACGGCCGCGAGGTCCCACCGGGCGGCGGTTCGCTGGAGCGGATTGGGTCGATAGACTCTTCAGGGAAGGACTCAAGGCTCTCCGAGACCGAGCTGTTGGTGGCCTGCGACGTCGACAACCCGCTGGTCGGTGATGATGGTGCCGCGCGCGTCTACGGGCCGCAAAAGGGCGCGATGCCGGAACAGGTAGCCGCGCTCGAGCGGGGGCTGCGGCGGCTGGGCGAACTGATTGAGGCTCAACTGGGCGTGGACGTACTGAAGGCCCCCGGCGCGGGTGCAGCAGGCGGTCTTGGAGCGGGGCTTGTCGCGTTCTGCGGCGCCAGAATCACAAGCGGCGTGGAACTGGTTGCGGAAATCGTTGGACTAGAGGAGAAAATCCGCGGCGCCGACCTGGTGCTTACGGGGGAGGGGAGCTTCGACAGCCAGTCGGCTCACGGAAAGGCTCCGGCGGGGGTGGCGCTGATCGCGAGGGGGATGGGAGTGCCAGCCGTCATACTGGCCGGCCGGATTGTGGGAGACGCGGGCGCAGACCTGGGACCGGGCGTTGCCGCCTTTTCGGTCGCCCCCGGCCCGATGGACCTGGATGAGGCGATGAGGGACGCAGCCCGGCTGGTGCGCTCGGGCGCATCGCGTCTCATGCGTCTTCTCGCGCTGCGTTCATAGCCGTTGGTATACCGTGCTCGAATTCTCAAAAGACCACCGCACCTTGGGGTATAATTCTGGTTAAGCATAGTAGGCGAGCCTATGGTCGGGCGGGGACCCCGGTCAGGAACCCCGGACGGTTTGGAGCGAGATTGAACGGCGGCGACCTCGAGCAGGGCGATGCAGGCAAGCCCTCCCAGGAGTATATTGAGAACGCGGTGCAGTTTGTGGTCAACGCGCACGCCGCGATCGCGAACATGCGGCTCTACCCTCCTGCGAGTGACATAGTCACCCAGACGCTCGAGAAGACCCGGGAGTGGCTCAGCAAGCTCTTCAGGGAAAGGGACCAGTTCAGCGTTAGCGCGCTCGAGAATTCGCTCATAATAAACGGCGTAAGGCTCGAGGAGACCGGCCAGCAGAAGGCCCCTGTCAAGTCCTTCATCGCCTGGATGAGCGGAAGGGGCTTGAGCAGTCTCGAGTTCAGGGCCGGGGCTACCAGCGAAGAACTGAAGACGGTGTTCTCTCTTCTCGGAGAGATCCGCGAAGACCGGAAAATCCGCTCGAACTTCGCTGGCGAACTCGCGGAGCGCGGCGTGACGAACATCTCCGTCAACCAGCGCGTGTACGTTGCCGTGGATGCCGGCGGAGGCACGATGGACCTTACCGGGGTGGCAGGACAAAAAGCCACTCCTCTTGATGCGCTCAAGGACGAACTTCTGGTCAGGTACTTGATGGCGAAGATAGACCTCGGCCAGGTACTGGATGCGGACTTACTAGAGGTTCTCTCCGACCCGAAGAAAGTCGGAGGTTTGATGTCGAGGTTCCTTGCCGAAGAAGGGTCGGAGGTCGGGGTTCTCATGAGGAGCCAGAAGGCCGAGGACGCCCTTGAAAGGCTCTCTGAGATGATCTCGTCGGTCGAGGACAAGGGCTTGCGGCGGTCGCTTCAAGATACGGTGACCTCGGTCATCTCGGAGATGACCCCGCGCGAGATGACGAGCATGCTCTCGGGCCGCGGACCCGCGGACCTGGACATCAGGCACGTGCGACAGAGCGT
>Ga0315281_10002456_pt1 | contig 27519 bp, 28 predicted proteins | sample YL17G07_0_MG_FD_204540 | JGI IMG/M metagenome (GOLD analysis project Ga0315281, IMG submission 204540) | Sediment microbial communities from Yellowstone Lake, YNP, Wyoming, USA - YL17G07_0 | ecosystem: Environmental > Aquatic > Freshwater > Lake > Sediment | place: USA: Wyoming | collected...
CGTCAACGTTCAAAATTCTTCAGCTCCTTGGCGGGCTTATCGTCTGCTTTCGGAATTCGCTCATCACCGTCTGATTCTGGCATTTGCTGACGACGCGGCTCGGCATAGCATCTGATGTGAGCCAAATTTCTCAATATCCATATCCACGCCCTTGTTACGAGTCTCCTCGGATAGGCATCATATAGATTTTAGGAATATCTAGACTAAGGGCAAAAGAAGAAAACTAGGCGTTGTTTGTGACTATTTGAGCCAGCCAAGGATCATTTTACTGATGACGTGCTCCATGGTGTCAAGTGATTTCTCATTAACATGCACTGTCCTGCCATGTTCCAGATCATTTCGTTGCTTTCTCAGCCGTGTCTGCCCCAAACATCATCGATTTCTGCTTCTGTGACGTTTACACGATGATTCTTGCAGAAAGCATCAAAACGTTCCCGCAGGTCCACCTGGTTTACCTTAAACTGAATTACAGGGCGACTGTAACCCCCAAATCCCGGTTCCGCCGCGAAAAAGGACCCGAATATGATTTGTGGCGGGCCCGCAAGGACTCGAATTCCTACCTATACCTGAAGTAAATCTATCTGGCCTGAGAAATGATAGCCCATTCTGTGCGGATAACTTTCAGAACCGGGATTCAGCACATTGTCTTCAACATGCCTAGCGTTCTTGAGGTCAGACCTGTCGAGACCATTGGAAGCGACATCGCTCTGCAAGTAGCGCACTCAGAGTGATGCTGTGCTTTTCGGTTTGGAAGCTTCTACTGATAGAACACCAGGCTTTGAAGGCGGGTCGTTCTCAGGGTGAAGGACGGCTTTCGGATCTGCGGTGGAGCTTTGATAGGATTATTGGGGCCAGGAAGCTTGTGGCGATGACCATTCCGACAATCTCCACGTATTGGCTTTGATAGATGACTCCTGAGGCAATTCCTAGAGCCGCCACAATGAAGCCGAGTTCGCCTCGAGGAACCATACCGATGCCAAGCAGAAGCGCTCTTGAAGTGCTTCGTAGCTTTGGTAATGCTGCTACTGCGGAGCCTAAGGCCTTGGTCAAGAAGGCTACAACTGTCAGAACGACGATTCCCAATAGGACCGATTCGTTGAATATGGCCAAGTTGACCTTGCTTCCCATTGATGCGAAGAAGAGCGGGCTGAAGATCTGAGTTATGTGGTGTACGAACTGTTTGACGTGTGTGACTGCTTTGGCCTCGCCGACAGCCACGCCAGCTGCATACGCCCCGACAATTGGTGAAAGACCTATGACGCCGGCGACTGCCGACATTATGAAGGCCGCAGCGATTGCGGCTGCTTCTCCAGCTCCTTCGGCCTTGACGTAACTTGCTTGATCCACCATTTTCGGGAGTATGTAGACTCCAGCGCCAAGCAAGAGCAGCCAGATAACGATGAAAATGGCTGTGAGCTTGACGGCGCCGAGAACGTCGAATGATACTCCTTGAATTGCGATTGAAGATACAACGGAAAGTATCATTACCCCGATGACATCATCGAAGACGGCTGCATTGATCAGTAGATTGGCTTCGTCTGTTCCGGTTGCGCCCAGATCCTCCAGAACCTTCGTTGTTATGGCGATGCTTGTGGCGGTCATGGCTGCTCCGACAACCATCGCTGCCGCCTCTCCAGCTCCGAGATACCTATAGAGGAAATACCCCGCGAAGAACGGCGGGACGGCTCCACCCATTGCTATCAGGATGGACCAAGCGCCTGCTTTTCGCAGCCCCGTTACGCCCGTTTCCAGTCCGGCTGTGAAGAGGATCATTATGGCGCCTATCTCGGCCAGAGCGTCCACATACTCGTTGATGGCGACCAGAGGCATGCCATAGATCTGTATGGCTTGGCCCAGAGCGTACGGGCCGAAGACTATGCCCGCAAAAACCTCGCCGAGAATTGGTGGAAGCTTGGCTGTGCTGAAGATTCCTGCCATGATCTTGGCTATGAAGACCAGTATCCCTACAGATATGATCGCTCTATAGATTGGATCCATGATGATTTGTGGTTGCATTGCGCCGCGTAATATGGACCGACTGACCTAAAAGTGTGGCTTGACGATTCGCTTCATCTTCCTTTGAGTCGTTGTTTCTGTCGGCCGATCTGAGAGACCGATGTCTTCTAATGTCAATCTGTGTCTGCTCGGGTTGCTGGAGACTGCAATGGGATTGGAAATGATATGAAGTGCCCGAGATGCGAGATTGAGTTGCTGGATCAAGTCATCCCTGCAGAGTTCCCTTGACTCTCTTGGATAGGTCGAAGCAGAAGCTATCGGCCGACGTCCATCTGTGGAGGCATCAGCGCAAGTTGAACAGCCAATTCCGGGGTTCTCCCCCAACCTGAGCGCATGACTAGAAGGGTCTAACCCGCGCTAGACCCCTCATCTATGATCCTAGAAAGCGCTGAGCACTAACCACAGACATATCAGTTGACAGGAAGCTGGTCACGAGCTATTTTCTGCACTTCATATTTCTTCTGCGATGTTCGCAATTGAGTCGCCTGGGAACGCAATTCCGGGCATTTGGATGCTGGTTATGATGCCGCTGTTCTGGCTTGGCACATTCTTGGCTTTTGCGCCCATGACTCCGAGAGTGTCGCCCTTCTTCACGATAGTTCCCGGCTTGACTTTCGGAATGAAGAACTCCTCTTCCTCTGCCTTTGTGTTCGAGATCTTTCCGAAGAATCTCTGCTTTGTGATGCTGGCGTTCTCCTTGATCATGCCAAGGCCTGCGAGTAGGCCGAGCATTGTGCTCTGGAGCTGGTCTGCGTGTTCGGGCTTGAATACGCCGAGGTGGCTTCCTGCTTCGATTATGGCTGCGGGAATCTTCTTGTGTGAGGCTTCGATGAAGAGCTGGCCTCTTAGCCCTGAGGACTCTACCACTGTCGGTATCCCGAGTTTCTTGACGTAGTCTCTTACGAAGTCGAATTCCTTGTGGAGACATAGGATGTAGGGAATGCAGTTCAGTCCGGCGCCGTGCAGGTCAAGGACATAGTCGGCCTTGGTGGCTTCTTGCCATATGCGGTGGGCGAGCCGTTCCGAGACTGAGCCTTTCTCGTTTCCTGGAAAGACCCTGTTCAGATCCATCTTGTCTACTGGAGAAGCCCTTTCCCGACACCTGTAGGCAAGAGGGTTGGCTACGGGGAGAAACAAGACGGAGCCTTTCAGCGTTCTTCGATCGAGTGCCGACATCACGTTTTGAATCGCGTATGTTCCAACAACCTCGTCGCCATGCATCGCTCCGCTTATGAGGACTCTCGGTCGTCCTTGACCGAATTCATAGAAGGTTAGCGTGGCTCCATGTGCCTTGTCGACTTCCACCGTGGACTCTCTCATCACACTTCTCTCCTTTGACAAGGACCGAGTTTCGGTTTCGGCTATTTCTCACTTTCGCGCCAAAGAGAAGCATCGCATGGTGTGGACTCTTCGCGTAGTGGAAACCTTTTAGTGATTATGTTCGATTTGTTTCAACGATCGGTATGACTAGGTCGAAGTCCTTTAGAGAACTCCTTGAGAAGCCGGGTCTCTTGTTAAGGCCTTGCGCCTATGATGCTTTGTCCGCGATTCTCGTGGAGAGGGCCGGGTTCAGTGTTGTCGGGACTACTGGATATGGCATTTTCTGCTACAGTTCAAGCTTCAGGGAGCTGATGGCGAAGCTACAGCCAATGTGCATGTTTGAGCTACTGGCTTACTTTCTGTAGTCTTTCAGATGAACGGTGGGGACGGCCTTGCGGGCTTTGCTGTGGAGGAGATCGTCCGCGGTTAGAAGGCTTGCTTTCGTTTTCTTGGAGGCCCTGACATATGCGCTGTCATAGTACGTGGCGTCGTTCTTCAGACTCCACTCCAAAACCTCCTTGTGATCTACCGCGCTGAACTCTACGGAATCGATCTTGAGTGACAAGAAGTATGAGAATTTCTGTGAGGCCTCATCCGAAGTCGCGTAGCCCCGCTTCACTGCTTTCCAAAGGGTGTTTCCCACTTCGTAGACAACAAGCCTGGGAGCCTCAAGTCTGACGGATCCTTCAAGAAGGTCCTCCAGAACCGATCTTGCTTCGTCTGACAGATCCTCAACGAGAAGGAAGCGAGATGCGACGGAAGCATCTATGACATAGACGGTCAATGAGCTTCCCTCGTCTCTCTTATGGTCCTATTTATGAAGCCTCTCGGGGCAACGTGCTTCCTTGCTTTCAGGTCTTCTAGCAGTTTCTCAGCTGCGGTCCTTCTCTCCTCCAGCTCCATTTTCTGTCGAATAGCGTTCCGTACGAAGGCGGACCAATTGATCTTGGCCTTCCGCATCTTCTGCTTCAGTTCCTCGTCAACCTTAATCGTGACAGTACGCAACGGCAGTACCCTGAGTATGTACGACCGATCATCCCATTAAGCATTACCGTGCTCAGAATCAGACAGTTGCGGGTCAGTCGACGGAGATCTCTATGTTCGCCTATCCTCTGCCGTATATTCTTCCTAAGTATGAGGCTAGGTACATGCCTTCGCCGTTGAAGCGGGCTTCACGAAGCTCGTCACCGAGATGAGGAGTGCAGGCAGAGTCAGGATTTCGCGTTTGGAGAAGGCCGTTGTTCTTCTAGGCATGTTTGTCAGCTCGGTCAGTGGAGCAATAGGAAGAGGCCTAGGCTCAACATCAGCAGTCCTGACGCGATCCTCGAGATACGTCTGTGTCTTCTGGTGATCTTATTTATCGCTGGGAAGCTAGCGATGTTGCATGAGAGGATCAGTAGGATTATCAGAGGCATTACAAATGTGAAGTTGTACCCGAGCAAGTACAAAGTCAGCGTCAAGTCTGTTCTCTGAACGGAAAGGATTCCGATAATGGCCGCGTAGATTCCTCCGGTACAGGGGAACTCAATGGCTGAAACGATTCCGCCGAACATCAATGCAGCAACAATCGCTGACTTTTCAATCCAAGAGCGGCTGAATCTTTTCGCCACCGGGCCCATCAGTCGTTTCGGGATCTTGAGTTGAAAGCTTGGCTCCTCTTGGAAGATGTTTCTTAGATTCAGAAGGCCGACGATGATTATGAGGACTCCGAGAGCTTTCGCGATCGTTTGGATGAGGCCGCTTGAGAGGACAACATGCGTGAGGCCGATTCCTATCCCAAGATAGACAAGGTAGACGGATAGGACGTAGAGTGCGCCGATCTTGAGGATCTCCTTTCGCGAATGGTGGATTGACAGGACGGCGATGAAGTAGGCGAGGACGGCGAAGGCGCAGGGGTTCAAGCCGTCTACGAATCCGGAGAATAGGACTAGCGCCCAGATTCCCTGTGGGCTGAAAAGAGTGTCGGAGGAGAGGCAGTCTGCGATCTTCTGTGAGGATTTGCATTCAATTGTGAGGCTGTCTCGGTACAGTCGATATGTTTCTGGCTTCAGGCCTTGAGCCACAATCAGCTTGTCCAGTTGCGGGCTTGAAGCTACGAAGTTGACGATGATGTCAGCCGGGAGATATCCTTCGAAGATGTATTTCCCGTCAATGACGGTGGTTGCGGAGCTTATGAATTCTCGGGGAACGCCTAGCCGCTCTCTCGTGCGTGATAGGACATCGAAAGCAGTGGCGTTGCTGTAGTCGTACTTCGAGATGTCAGTGATGCCGATGTAGCGTAGAGCTTGCTCAAGCTCGTCAACATAGCGAACACAGGTGTAGCATCCTCCGTTGAAGTAGATAGTGACGCTGTGACTGCTCGAGGCTAGTGCTGTAGCACTTGTCGCCAGCAGGATCAGTAACAAGATGGGCGCGCTGCCGCGGAGAGCCAAGTGAGTTCGGCTATCTTTCAAGGTCTGACTTCAACTGCGATAGTCTTGTGAATTGGACTTGGTCTTTCTCAAGTCTTTTTGAGGGCTTTGAGTGCCCCTTCCATTCGGTTCAGTGCTTCGGTCATGACTTCTTTGCTTGTGCCTATGTTGATTCGGATGTGGCCTTCGCCTTCAGAGCCGAATGGCGCGCCGGACTCGACCGCGATCCTAGCCTTCTTGAGCAGGTACTCAGTCATCTGGTCACTTGACAGTCCATACGCCTTCAGGTCAGGGAAGATTAGGTAGGTTCCCTCAAGTGGAGTGAGCTTGATCGGGCCGATCTCTTTGAGGCGCTTGTAGGTGAAATCCCGTGCCTCCTGCAGATATGAGACGAGACGTTCCACGTAGTAATCCACGTAGGGGCTGATCAGGGCTTTGGCTGCTGCGAGGGCCAGGGAGCCAGTTCCTCTAAGCGCCGGCTCTTCCGAGTCCCCTTTGTCTCTGAAACCTATGCTCTTGATCTTGCGCATCATCTCCCTGTTCGTCACGACCGCGTAGCCGATCTGTAGGCCGGCGACTCCGAAGGTCTTCGAGAACCCGAAGACGGTGATCGTTCTTTCAGCGATCTCCGGGTTGAGAGAGGCCAACGTGATGTGCTTTCTGCCGTCGAAGACTATCTGCTCCCAAAGCTCATCGGACATGACCGTGAGCTTACGGTCAACTGCGACATCGGCGATTGCTTTCAGCTCCTCCTTTGTCATGACTCGTCCGGTTGGATTGTGTGGGTTGCAGACGAATATCAGCTTCGTTCTAGGCGTGACCGCCTCCTTGAGTCGCTCTTCATCGAATCGATACTTCTCCTCCGCCCTCAACCTGACATAGTTCATCTTCACCTCGGCTCCCCGAGCGGTCTCGAAGAAGGGATAGTACATAGGGTCGGTTACGATGGCCTCGTCCCCAAGCCTGCAGGCGTACTTGCAGGCCAACCAGAAGACAGGCAGGACGCCCTGAGTCACGTAGATGTCAGCTGGAGACACGGAGACTCCGTTGGCCTCCGTCACCTTCTCAACCATAAGCTGAAGAACCTCTGAACCGTCCGAGTAGCCCGTGTCGCCCACATCAAGGGCCTCAACTATGGCATTTTTCACTTCAACAGGCGGCGGAAAGTCGTGGTCAGCTATCCAGAGAGGAATCACATCCGAATCGTACCTACGCCACTTCCTAGCCGGCATCCTCCGCTCCATCAGGTCAGCAAGCGAAACGTCGAAGACACTCTTCAAGCCCGATCCGCACTCAGAAGCCAAATAATGATACAGCCCCAATACAAAAGATGTCCGGCAAGAGCAATTCTGAGGCAGCAAAGACTTCAAGCCGATCTACTAGCTCTGAACTCTTGCAGAAAAGCCGCGGCCCTTCATCAGGCGCCTGTTGACTACTCGTAGGTTATCTCGTAGATGGCTTTGTACGAAAAGTCGCTAGTCTTCGGGAAGGGCGCGGTGAACTTGCCTGTGGCGAAGAGGTTGCCGCCTGACGCGGCGCTGAACAGGTAGCCTCGCCTAATTGTGTAGTTAGCCTCAGATGTGCCCCAGGTGGTCTCGAAGGTGATTTTGCCGCCTTGGATCATCGCGGTCACTGCTTTTCTTGGTCCCGTGTTGCTGCCCTGCTCGGCTTCGTCCGTCTCTGCGGGATCGGCTGTGTCGTCGCTCAGGCTGAAGTGGGTGACGTAGCCCTTCGTTGAGAAGTCGCCCTTATTCCAGTACGTCAGCATCTCCTCACCCACATTCGTGATGCAATTGTGCTCTGTCTCCTCCTGCACCACTCTGCCTGTCTTGGCATCGATCAGTTGTCCGGTGAATCTTCCTCTCACTTTCTTCCTTTCTCCAATTGTTCGTGTCTTCAATCTTTTTCACCTTGATTCGGACTCAACCAGTTGAGTACGAGTACACGTCTCCGCCCCAGACGTCCTCGTCAGCCAGAAACTCACTATATGGAGAGCGCATCCTTTGAATATTCTTTACTGTGGAACTCCTGAGCAAGTTGTCCTCATGCGTGACCAAGGAGTATTGGTCGTCTGCGGAGATCATAGGCCAATCGTTCTTGACACAGTTCAGCTAGGAGAGAGGCCGAAGGAACGAGCGGCCGAGGTATTGAGGTCTAACAGGATCCGACTAGGTTAGGGGAAATGTCTTACGGAATTCGAAAACTAGCGCCTTTCAGAAGGGCTTTGGCTGTCGGCGATGTTCTCAGCATCCCTTGTTTGCTGAGATGTTTCCCGCAGGAGAATGTTGTTGGACTAGTCGCTGCGGGTACTCGGCCGGAATTCCTGAACTAATTGTGAGAGATGCACAATCTACTGGTAATCCTTTGCTGGTGCAACCGAGCCCACAGGACCGAACTGCTACAGAATCGTTTTGTAGCAACTTGAGTGGATTAGACTGTGACCGCTCAGCGTGCTATTCCCACGTCTTGATATCCCTCTTTGGGTTCTCATAGATGTTGGTTACAACGGCGTGAGTATCCTTCTGTCACGCTTGCCAAGAAATCGCAGATCAAACTCAATCCGTTGGCAATAATCAAAGGCGAGGTGCTGACTGTGGTCAGTGCTCACCAAATCAGAGATAGGCTGAACACAGAGCCAAAGCTGGGGGAGAAGCGGGTAGTGATATCCTTTGAAGACACTTGGATCTCTCCGTGAGAAACTGCGCATGGCCACCCAAGCATTTGTTCAGCGTTTGATTCGTTTGTTAATTGATGGCCACTCATTCTGAGTGCTTCAGGACGAAGGTGAGGCAACCACAAGCCCAAGATCTCCAGCTCCTCCTACGATGACCACGAGCGCCGTGAGAGCATAGCTCAGAGAGTATCCAATTCCAAGATGTTTGATGTAAACGAGAAAGATGCACTGACTCGTCAGGGCGGGGGATATTCGCATCCGGAGAATCTCAAGGTGATTGGAAATGAACCGATTGGAAGACGGCAAATTTGCTGAAAGGTTGGATGAAGTCGTCGAAACATTTTCGAAGCGATATTCAATCTGTGAGAAGGTCAAGGGCAAAGGGATGAGTATGTTGAGAGGCTTCGCTGAAGGCAGTTCAGAGCAGAGAATTCAAGGACTCGGGGTCGTCGGGACTCCGACTATCGGCGGGTTGTTGGCAGGACTGCTATCGTCTTCTTGATCCTCTGGAGCCTGTCATCCAGTTTTGGCCGGGTTTTCTTCCGAGCACAACTCTCTTTTCGAATGTTCGTCTGGATTTCTGTCTGGGATTTAGTGATGTTCTGGGTCTTGCCTGTATCTTCGGGGTTTGGCTTCTGACCTTTCCGGCCTTTGTGAGTGATCCGTGTGTTGGCAACTATGTCACCGCACCTTAAGGTCGCGGCCATCTCTTTTAAGCATGTCGCGGAGAGGTTCTGTTGATCTGAGGGACATACAACCGACTGTTGACTGGCAGCACATGTAGGTGTGCGAAGAGTTGCTAGCGCCGCTTCTTTCGCAAAGTATGTGCGTGTCTCACGAGGACATGTTTGAAGGGGCACTCGGAGGTTCCCTGCGGGTAGTATGATGCTTCTATGACGATGGTGAGGCTTTCCCTAGCCGTGATCTCAGTTACTTCCATACAAAAGTCGTTCTTGTTGCGCCATCTCCACGGACTTCTCCCCCAATGGATGTGGCTCCTGAACCAGTCTTCGCTTGCGAAACTCTTGTGACGGTTGATCCAGTTGCGAGGTTGGTCGCCTAGTAGTATGGTGCCTCGATACGGCATAGCTTGGCCTCTGCACATATTCAATATAAGCCATTCTTGTTGGAATATTCCAACATCTTTATAACCAAGCGTCCACCAGTAGCCAACGGTCATGAGATCAGGACACGAATCCAATCAAATCCTGTTGAAGGCAGTTAGGGAACAGCCCGGCCTATCGATGTACGAACTCAGTCGAGAGATCGGTTGGAAAATCGGGCGCGTGGATGGCTGCGTGAGAAGGCTTCTCAATAAGGGCAAAATCCGCGTTGAGGCGATTGAAAGAAACGGGAGAAGAACGAATCTAGTCTTTCCCAGAAGTCGAAAAGACCCTTCGTTGATAGAAGTGCCAGCCAACTTGCTTGGAAACCCACACTGGACGAATGAAGCTTTTCTGTACGCTTTGGATAACGTTACAATAGGCATCTCAAATACGCCTAATGTTGAGTGGAAGAAAGAAGCTTGTTTCACGGAAAGCGTTGATCTTAGGCGATGCGGGGAGAAAATCTCTCTCAGCCTTCCAGAACGATTCTCCAAATTCTACCATTTGAATGAAAAGCACAAATCAGTGACCCTGAATGGAAACGACATTCTCGTCACTGTAAGCGGCGACATCATCGCGGCCAAAAAGTATCCTTCCTAGTTGCATTGGCTTGCGTCTTGCACCAGTGTCATCCACTTGTTCCCCATTTTCGATGCGCCGATCATTGACACCCGCGTCGGTGAGCCGACAAGCCAACAGAACCCGTGGAGGTCAGATCTTTCGCATCTCGATCAGATTCGCCTTCTCCAGTAGGCTGAAGAGTTGTCGAAGTTCTTTTAGCGCTTCCTTGCCCGTCTCAAGATGCACTAGATCAGATATCTCCTTCAATGTTCTCACGCCGTCTGTCCAGTACAGGGCGAGGACAGGTTGGGCTCCGAGCTGACGCTCTCTCATCTTTCTCTCGAGTGCCCTCAGTTCTTCTCGGTCCTTTTCCTTTAGTCTCGCCGCCAGAGATCGGGTGCTTATCGGCCCTAGGAATCTTCTTCTCGGAATGATTCGCGTAGCGCTCCTTTCCAGTTCAGGGAACCGTGGCTTCTTCCTCAGCATCAGTTCAACGGCCTTGGCTTCAGGAACTAAGTGACGGAGTGCTTCGAGGGCAGTTCTGTGTTCTTGCTCCGCTGTGGCGTTGATCTCTGAGGCTTTGGCCGAAACGATCTTCGAGAATTCCTTTCGGCGCGGTTCCTCCACGAGCCTCGATATCGCCTCGATCGATTCCACTCTTCGAGAGGCTGAGTAACCAATGTACTTGTCCAAGTCTCTCATGAATCGCTCAACGGCTTTCATCCGTTCCCTTCTGCTCTTGGCCGCCTTGAGGCTGTCCAGGAGCTCGCTGAGCTTTCTTTGGATGGAGAGAGCTATGGTCCTCTTGAAACGCGCCAAAGCCTCATTCACCAGCCAGACTGCCTCCATATATCCGGCATCAGCCAGGAAGTAGGCGTACGTTCCTGTCAGAACAGCAACCCGCCTGAGCATGTCTGGATCAACCTTGTCCACTGTGTCCTCAGACGTGTGGTAGAACTTGTCGGGCCACTGGATGAGCATGGGGCACGCAATGCCCACAGTAGGGTCGGAGAGTATGTAGTGGTCGCTTCCTCCGGAGAACGGGATGAGGGCTTGCTTGAAGAGCGGGTAGCTAGAGGTGCCACCGAGGCTCCTTGCGTCCTCAGATATCCTTTCCAAGATTGCTTCAAGCAGGTCAGTAACGTATGAGCTGGTTGCGTGTGGAGGAGACTCTATGAGGAGCGAACTCCTGCAAAGCTCCTGGTTCTCTCCCACCATGTCGAGATTCACTGCGGCCACAGTCCTCGGGATGAGGCGTCTGTTCGTGGCGAGGTAGGCGTAGGTGCCCGTCATCTCCGGGACCAGAAGAACCCTTATGGTTCGCTTCGGTTTTGGAAGACGTTTCTCTGCAACAAGCTTCCGGAGGATACGTGCAACCTCAATCACTGCTCCGCAGCCCGAGGCGTTGTCGTTAGCCGAATGCTGGGGATGACAGAGATGCGCCACAACCAAAACCTCCTCATCCGTTCTTCCCTTGATGACCGCCGATACGTTCTCGATCTTTCCGCTGTAGAGTCGAGAATTCACTTTGGCATGTAACCTGACCTTCCTCTTTCCTTTCTGGCTCTGCACCAGCCTCCTGAGAGCGTTCCCTTGCCTTGGTGAAAGGACGAAGCCGAAGCATGGCTTCTGGCCTTTCTGCCACCAGAAGCTGGTGTACTGAAGCGCGTCGGGCAGATCGGTTCTCTGCCTGATGGGAGGAAACTCGACTATTCGATCGGTCACTACGCCAATCGCCCCGTGCTCGTCCACTGCCAACGAGCGGACTCTTTCGACATCACCCGAGGTCAGCACCATCTTTCCTCGAACGTTCACTCGCCTGTACTCCTCAGGCTTCTCCCCATTCTCTAACACCACGAGATCTGCTTCGACACCGTTCGGCGGTGTGGAAGTGCTTCGTTGTATGATTGACATCTTGCTTTCGCTGTAGCGGGCGAGGATCTTCGCCGAATCCTTCGGCTCAACGATACTGAGCTCAGCCTCGTCCACAGCCCACTCTTTGAACATCAGCTGCGTCCAGTAGGTTGTCTTTCCGTCAGCAGGATACTCCAAGACCTTGGCGTCTAGGCCGTAGCCCTCAAGCGTCTCGCTGCACCATTTCGCCGCCTCACGATACCCAGGGCTGGCCTGTATCCTGTGGAAACGGCAGATCTGCTCCACATGCCCCTTCGCTATCCCGCCCGACACTTCCTTCGAGACTTCATCCACTATCTCCTTGAGCATATTCCCTCACTTCTCTCTGACGCGTACCGGGTCATATCTTGATCTTTGTTCCGGCGGCATCCCTACGAAAGGCGCCAAACTCCGGCAAGGTCCATAGGGTTTCGCCGTCGAAGATCGGCCCGTCCTTACAGACACGATATTCACCTATGACGCAGCTGCCGCAGATTCCTATGCCGCACTTCATCCACCGCTCAAGGCTGGCTTGAAGGGGGATGCCTTTCTTGTGACACTCTTCAGCCACCTTAGCCATCATGGCTTCTGGGCCGCACGTGTAGGCAGCGTCAAACTTCATGTTCTCCATTACGGTGAAGGCTAGGTCCGACGCCAGAGACTTGGTGCCATATGATCCGTCGTCGGTCGCCGCCAGAAGCCTCGTCTTCGCTTTCGCAGTGGCCCTCTTGATTCGGTCTAGGAAGAGAAGCTCTTTGCTGGTCTGGGCGCCGATCACAATCGTCAGCTCTTCAACCCTCTTCGCGAGTTCCTCTATTAGGGGCATCACGCAGGCTATGCCACTCCCACCTGCAACAGCAAGCGCCTTTCCACCCTCTGCGATCCTGAACCCGTTACCATACGGACCTCTTACTCCCAGAGGATCTCCCACATTCAACAAGCCCAAAGCCTTCGTTGCTTCTCCCACCTGCCTCACCGTTATGCCGCAGTATCCTTTCTCGGAGAGACAGGAGAGGCTCATCGGGATCTCGTCGACGCCAGGAACCCAGACCATGACGAACTGCCCGGGCCGCGCCTTCCCGCACGCCTCGTCAGTAAACGTGAGAGTTGTAATCGTTGGGGTTTCGGTCCTCTTCTCCTCAATCTTGACGATTCTTGGCTTGTGCCTCGGCCGTGACTCGTCGATCATTCGCTATGCCTCTTGAACAGACTACGACGAGTTTGAGATTTAAGAGATTTCTTGGCGCCGCCTAGTCCCGGAAGAAGTATCTTGTCTCGCCCATCGTTTCCACATCCAAGGGATGTATGTTGACGACGAGGGGAAAGTTCTTCACAGCCTCGCCTATTATGAGGCAGTGGTGCGGCGGCAGGTCTCTGGCTATCAGCTTCACGCTTTCGCCGTCGATCTTCGCCGCCTTCGAAACGGTCTCCAGATCGTTCTCATTCATGAAGTTGAATAGGAATATGTTGTCCGCCTGCCTGTAGATGCTGTCCTTTATCGTGTCAGGCTGGTTTGTGATGAAGGTGGTGAATATGCCTAGGTGACGCATCCGTGTCACGATGTCCTCCCAGTAGGTCTCTCTCAGGTATAGGTGGGCTTCCTCAGCGAAGAAGAAGACTGCCTTCATCTTCCACGACATCAACAGATCCGTCAATTTGCTGAGCAGGATCTCGACGGTCATCCGCCGCATCGTGGAGAACTGGTTCTTCATGTTTATGATGAGGGCTCCGCCTTCTCCGAGCTCCTTAACCATCTTCTCCAGATCCAAGGCTTCAGCCTGATTGTCCGTGAAGATTCCGGACTCCACTATCGTGTTGTATCTTGAGACGATGGCGTCCCGGACGCTTTCGTGGCAGTTCCAGGCGTGTATCGCGGCTCCGAGAGCACTGAGCGTGAGTTCGTTCCGATCCTGCAGCTGCCGCCATATTCCTGAGAAGACTCGGGCGGAGTTGCCTGGCAGATCAAGCGCAAAGAGCAGGACCCCAAGGAGAGTACGAAGCCCGATCTGCGCCAAGGTCAGCTTCATGTTCGCGCCAGGTGTGAGGACTGTTATCCGCCTCTTCGTCTCCTGCGAATTGGACTTCGTCTTGGAGAGGTTGACATACTCTCCATTCACATCCAAGACCACACACGGCGCCTTGTTGTCCACGAGGCCTAGAACAAGCAGCTTGGATAAATGTGATTTGCCCGTTCCCTTCTTTCCGGTAATGATGTTGAGGCGTCCGTCGAGGACCTTGGCGTCCAGAGTCAGCTCCGCACGCGACTTCGTCGTTCCAAAACGGATCGGCCTCGACTTCAGTTTGGGCTCGACTACGTTCTCGATTGGAAAACTGGTGATCTTTGAAGATATTCGTGAAGGCAGATATGAGACAGTTGAAGAGACTCGGCCGTTGTCCATCATTCCTCTTATCTTGCAGATCACCAGTCGCGTGTCTTTGAGGACCGTGATCTGAGAGGAGACGTTGAAAGGATCGTAGTCCTCCCCATGAATCGATCCGTCCGTCATCACGTCCCGAAGAATGTCCTCGAGAATTCCCGGTATGTTTGCGAACTGAATGTCTATGACTTGAACTATCAGGCCTTTCTTGGCCTTCTGATCCTCGATCAGGAGATAGTCGCCTTTCTCGACTTGCTCGTCAGGAAAGCTGATCAGCTGTATGACGTCGCCCTCTTTCCTGTAAAGCCTCATCTAGGCGATCTCTCTCCCTGTTCCGAACGGTCCGAAGAGCGACCTCCGCAGGTTAGGCTGAGAGGTTATTCTCAGGCCATAGTTCCTGGCGATGAATCTCTGAATTCCTATGACCTCGTTCGCAGTGAACGCTGACAATATGTGAGCCAACCGAAGTGTCTCCGGATACCCTTGCTCGACCAAGTCGCATCCCGAAAGCCTTGACACCGTCTCAAGCGCTCCTTCGACCGGAACCTGACGATCTATGTCAAGCCTGAATGTGAATCCTCCGAAGGCAAGCTTAGCAACGTACACTCTTCCCATCAACTTGACCGGGCTTGAAGGAAATTGCTCGCCTATCTCGCGGTCTATGTCAAGCAGACACGGAGCAGACATCTGCTCAAGCAGGTTCGTCACCTTTCGACCTGCGATCGCCAGCTTCGTGGCCTTCGAGAAAGCAAGCACCACATTCCCATTCTCCCTGGCCGACCCAAGAATGTCCTCAAGATACTTGACGGGGTTGTCTGGTGTGCCCGCAGTTAAGGATCCGTCGAAAAGTATGATCCCATCTCTTGATGACGCACAGACAAGACGTTGAGTCCATCGTTCAAGAGTGTTGCGGAGTCTGCCAATTATCCGCATCGTTACTGGTGAGAAGTTGCTGAAGGAGAACGCTTCTCTAAGGCCAAGACGTTCTGACATGAAATGGTGGCCGCAGTCTGTTATGTGGAACATGATTGGGCCGCAGCGGAGATACGTGTATGAGTCGTCCGTTTTCCAGACGGTTGAAGCTCTCAGAGCACAAAGGACTCCGTCATCCGTGTCTCCGATCTTTATGCTTGACACGTCAACAGCTGTCACCGTAAGATTTCCTTCAGCAGGCTCGATTCTAATCGGCTTACATTGGCAAAGCTTCTCGTCAAGCATCAATGGAAGATCTTGGCACGTGTCATCCTCTAAGCTGAGTTCGAAGAGCGAGACTTCTCTCGGCTTGAATCTTCCTCCTCGAATTGTTTTCATCGAGCTGTTACTGAGTTGAATGAGAAAATTCGGCAGAAGACCTTCTTGGCCCTCGTTTTCACTCGATAGCAAACTACTTATGTTTGAATTATTAACTATAGTTTCGGTGCGGTGGATCCACATATTTTCGCCCCCTTCGTGGGAGTATCCCCCTCTAACTCTCCCGCGAACCGCCGCACCATCTCTTTCTCAGAGCGACGGTGCGCGGTTCTCTCGGCTCTTCTGTTCAGTATCCTCCTCCTTGTTGGCCGCTTTCAGGCTCCAGCATTGCCTTCAGGTCGTCGAGCAACTCTTTCATTCCGATCGTAGCAATCCTGTATGTGCCTCTCCCAGTTCTCTCGACCAGCGATGTCTTACACATCTCTACGACCGTGTTCCTAACGGTCTTAGGGGTCTTCCTGATTGATGACGCCAACTCTTCCACAGACATGTCATCGCTCTGTTTCTTTCCGATCTTGCTTGCGACCTGAGCGCCCAGAAGCGTGAAGCCGATCGCCTGATCCGCCGACAGTCCTGACCTCAAGAGAATGATCTCTCCGTTTGGGCCGATCTGAATCAGTGATGAGAGGTCATTCAGCATCGTCAAGTAGTCTGGTGCGAACATGATCTTTGACAGCGGCTCAAAGGCCGGAAAGCTTTTTGTGATGAAGGCTGTCACCCCTCGAAGGACCGCGTCCACGTCTCCTTCCGTGACATGTTTCAAGTCCCCCCACTCAATGGTGACTTTCAGCTTCGGCTTTTCACTCAACTTGTTCGCCTCTCCTCAGCCACTTTCAATCGCGGCACTATGCTCTTCATGAAGTAGTCGAGCCCTGAAGTTGTGGCTCGATACTCTCCCTTCCCTGACCGTTCAACGACTCCCTCAGAACACATCTCGCTCAGTCTGCCAGCTACGGTTCCCGACTTGCTCTTCGCCGCAACAACAAGATCATTGAGTCGCAATGTGTCTCGCTCAAGCTTTCCCAGCATGTGGCCGGCCCGCGTTTTCGCCAAGTGAAGCATGATCAACTCCTTGTCTCTGAGATGGCTCGTGTCAATTGTGATCGCCATTCCTTCAGGAGTGAGCGCTATGATGCCCTCGCATGCCTTCAGGAAATCACTTGCATCAACGGACAGCGTTATCCTGCTTACAATTTCGAGTTGAGGGAAGATCTTCGAGAAGAACGCGAGCAGTTCGCGGATCACTTGGTCAGGGCTTCCAGTCATGGTCATCTGATCGTCTTTGAACCGAACCGTTACCTCGACTTTGTCAGAGGACATCTTTGCTCTCCGTCTGCGGCTTTGTGGGCGATCTTCGGCTATACGGTTGCACAGCCCGAATATAAGATTTCGCTTCAGCCCCAAGACGTAAAGTAACACCTCGCCAAGGTGCGGCGGGAAAGAGAGGAACGAGCCGATCAGGGATTGAATGTTGGAACTTCGAAGGTCAGTCTAGATGTTACTTTGCATCTTTGTGCAAAAGATCATGAATCGACCACTGCCATCATCTCGGTCCCTTCACCAAAAGGTAAATACTTGGCGAAGCCCTATCTCTTCTTGCATTGAAATACAGATACAACGAGATGAAGAAGCTCGTTTTGAGCCTATTTCAGCCAGATAGCTTTCTCTCAAGTCATGAAGTCGCTGAAAGGCTTAGAGATGAGCAGAAGCTGAATGTATCCCTTCGCGCAGTCCAGATGGCTCTGATGCGGTATCATAGGCAGGGCCTCTTGCACAGGGAGAGGCGTTCAGACAGGTTCTTCTACTCATTGACAGAGAAGGGCGCTAGACGACTGCGCTGGTTACAGGGCGATAGTGAAGGATCGTAGGCCTCGTGAACCTGACTGGATTGCAGAAGATTTATATATTTTGCTCCCTCTTTTGAGAACAAAATGAGGAGCCACACATGCTTGACTCTGAGATCCGACTGCTAGAACTCTGCTCGGGCAAGCGTCTAGGAGTACGCGAGATTCTCAGCATCCTTGGCGGGAGCCGCACAAGCAGCATGCGTCTCATCAGAGAGTTGGAGAGGGTCGGGGCCTTGGAACTGACACGATTTCCAAAAGGCCGAGGTAGACCGAAGAAGATCGTGGCACTCTCCCCACTGGGAAGGGCGATGCTTGACAAGATGCGTCTGGTCAATGAGATGATGATCAAGATGAATGCCAGCGACATACGCAATGCGGTGGAACAGCTGAGGCTAAGGAACAGGATCGTTGACTCTGGAGTCGATCCCTACGAAAGGTTCATCGAGATGAACGAGATTGCCCTCAATGTTAGGAACTCTGCAGAACCTGGCACAGGTACTTGAAAGACTACAAGTCGACTACATGTTGATTGGTGGCTACGCACTACCTGCCTACGGCCTCCTCAGGGCCACTGTCGACATAGACATCGCCATCTTCATGAGATTACCGGAACCGATGGAACTCAAGAAGGAGTTAGAGAGGGCGGATTTTCAGGTGTCCTCCTTCACACAGGAAACGCCATGTTTCGTTGTGACGGACCTGAAGGCTGTTGTCGAGATTGAGGTTTGGCTCAAGCCCGACGGAATCGTCATGGATGATGAATGCCTTCGCAGAAGACGAAAGATCAAGATCGGTGGACTCGATTTCTGGATAATTGGGCCTGAGGACTTCATAGTCAACAAGCTCTCAAGGAGAGACAGAAGAGTTCAGGACGAGACAGATGTCGTCAGCGTCCTGAGAAACGCTAGGCTGAAATTGGATGTCCCTTATTTGTACGAGATCGCGGAGAGAGCAGACATTCTCCCTCCACTGAAAGTTGTTGAGAAGAAAGCAAGAGAGGAGCGAGCGATTGGCTGAGAGAATGTTGGTGCACCGTGTCACGTGCCAACAGAGTAACGAGACCGTTTCTACACAAAGAATATTGGATCGACTGAAACCAAATCGTGAGCGCACAGTGCTGCGCTGAGGTGTCGTTGTTGACTGTTCGGGAAGTGCTGCAGCTCGGTAATCCCGCGCTCAGAGAGAAGTCTGCTCTGGTCGATGACTTCTCGATCCTTCCTCGTCTACAAGAGGATCTTAGAGACACCCTTGCTCATTGGAGGAGGACGACCGGTTATGGTAGGGGCATCGCCGCTCCTCAGATCGGAGTCTTGAAGCGCATCGTCTTCATCAATGTTGATCGGCCGTGGCTTCTCGTGAATCCTGCGATAACCTGGATGAGCCAAGAGAAGATGGTGGTTTGGGACGCCTGCCTGAGCTATTTGAGCGTATTTTTCCAGGTTCAAAGGGCCAAGAAGATCAAGGTGAGCTACGTGAATGAGGACGGCGAGGAGAAGGAAGTCTCGGTTGAGGGAGAGCTTTCTGAACTTCTCCAGCATGAGATCGATCATCTGGATGGCGTCTTGGCGATAGATCGCGTTCTAGATCTGCGAACCATGTGTACTAGAGAAGAGTATGAGAAGCGGTTTGCTCCGCGCCACGTCTAGCTTTACATCGCTCAACGCGGGCAGGCATGAGGATTCTTTGCGCCATCCGTTGCAATTCGTTGCCGCCCCACGATGAAGCCTCATGAGATCAATGTGATCGAATAGCTTAATTGCTAGTATGTACGAACATGGCGCCAGTATACATGGATTCTGCTTCTGAGAAGGATCCGGTGTATAACTAGTCGATAAAGGAAGGGTGAAAAAGCGAAATGGGTTTCGAAAGGCGTAGCTTCGGCGGTCCCAGAGAAATGCACAAGGCTGTCTGCGCTGACTGCGGCAAAGAATGCGAAGTGCCGTTCAAGCCGACAGAAGGAAAGCCGGTCTACTGCCGAGATTGCTACCAAAAGCACAGAAAGTACTAGATAGACCACTCACTAGCCGTCATCTAGTTCGTTCTCCTTTTTTGTCATCTTTTTTCTTCCGTCATTGTGCCGCGATCTCTAAATCCTTTGAGATCAATGAATATTGCAGAGCACGATAGGGACTGACGGGTGATTGATGCTCATACGAAGAGCCCGGAGATGAATGCTGGCGGTGTTGAGCTAGCAAGATTTAGATATAACGATTCCAAGTACCCAGCAGTTAAGAGCTTAGCATTCATGTCTGAAAGCAATACTGAGAACAAGACGCAGAAACTTAACATTGACAGACCACAGGATTTCAAGTTCCACATCGCGTACGGCGCCTATTCTCGGGCTTGGGATGAGAACACCTCCGAAGCCACGAGAGCCAAGCTCAACGAACTGATATCGTCTCTCGCGAATGACGAGAGCAGCTACTCGATCTTCTACGCCCGAATACAAGAGTACCGAAGTGACTCGGCCCCAATCATCTCCAGCAGGTCAAGGATTGAGACTGTGAAAAAGAAGGATTGGCAGAGGGGCGAAACCCAACACGCGAGAAACAGGCGCCACAAATAGACGGCTAGCGCATTGCCACTCCTGACTTGAGCTTGGGTAGGATCTGGCCTCTCACCCACTGCATTCCCGCCCCAGACAGCCCGTATCTTCCGCTCTCAACGATCAGCTTCCCTTCCTTTCTCAGTTCGCTTGCCCTTGCTCTGACAACATGCTCCTTGGTTGTCTTCCAGCTTGAACTGAGGAGGCTGCTCAGATCCTGGTATGGAAGCATGTTTGGCTGGTGGACGAAGAGCATCAGAGCCACAGCTTCTTTGGCTGTGACACTGTCAATGGGAATTACCAGGTGAACCTTACCGTCGGGACCCCGCTCAACTATCCCCTCAAGCTCTGCTCCTGGTTGGATCTGAGTAGTCTGCGAGGACATCTGCGTTGATGGAGTAATTGACGGAACGACTTGCGGAGCCGGCAGCTCCTTCATGAATTCCTCGAATCTTTCTTTGACGTAGTCGTAGTCGCCTTCAAGCTCTATCTCCGAGCCGTCGGCTCGTCGAATCTTGAACCGAAGCTTCCGCTCACTTGACATCGGACGCCACGAAGAGATAGTCAGCTTCTAAGGTTATTTCTCTTTTGACCCTAGGGTTCTGTTGACTCTTCGGCGCAAGCGGGCGGCGGTTAGCCTCCGGCGTATGACAATGGGAAGCGCTAGTTGGTTCTTGACGAAGTCAGTGTTGCCTGTCGTCGTGATCCCTGTAGAAGAGATTGCTGTCCTCGCCCGTCTCCCCGCACTTCCTCCAGATACCGCTGCAACGATCTCTTTGTAATCATCCACTTTCTGCCGACTTTGATCGCGCCAATTCTTCTCTTCCGAGCAAGAAGACTGAGATATTCCGAACTGTACGGGGTTCCTTTGCTAGCCTCTGTGAGGCTCAACAACACATCATCCTTACTGGTGGGCTCCGAAGCTCTCAGCCACAGGTCCAGAGTCCGTTCGACCGCCGCAGCCACGAAACCAGCAAATGGCGCCAGGTTCCCGTTGTCCGCCTTCCTCAACGTATCATAGTACTTCTTTCTGTCTACGTTCAGAATTGTGGATGCGGGATACCTAGCACGTGTTAGCGCTAGGTTCATGAGCAGTCTTGCGATCCTGCCGTTTCCGTCATGAAAGGGGTGAACGTGAACGAACCGGTGGTGAAGGACCGAGGCTAGCTCTACGGGCCGCAACTCATCGAGGTTTTGATTGTGCCAATCAACGAGTTCCTTAATGAGAATAGGAACTTCGTAGGCCGGTGGAGGGACAAAGTCTGCTCCAGCTATTCTGATTTCTGCGGTACGGTATTTACCCGCTTCGTCGTCAATTCCTTTCATGATTATCTGGTGTAGCAAAAGGATGTCTTGCTCCTTCAGACCTCTCCTGGCCATTCTTTCGACGTATTCAATTGCTTTCGGGTGATTCCCAGCCTCCAAGTGTTCTCGAAGACTCTTGCCGCTGATAGTGGTTCTTTCTTCCAAGACAAGTTGGGTCTCCCTCAAACTGAGCGTATTGCCTTCGATGGCATTGGAATTGTAGATGTATTCGATCTGCATCTCCTGTTGGATTCTGCGGACTGTGGATGAAGATAGTGGACGATGAGCATCGAGTCTCTTCTTTTTCTCAAGAATTCGCTCATGCACTCTACTGTCGAGGAGGTTCAGTCAGATCCACCCGATACGTGAACGTATCGGATGTTTCTATCCGATATAAGAACATATCGGATAAAGACAGCGCCGACTTATCGGCTCATGGCCAAAGCCGATTAGCAACAGTGCATTTTCTCCATGCAAGCATGAGAAAGAAAAGACAACCACACACTGATCGTTGAAACTGATCGCGAAGCCAAAGAGTGTGGGAAGAGGGTTAGTCTCTTCCCCTTCTCAGCACTTTGCCCGGCAACAGCTTCGTGTGTCTCTTTCCTTCGACGACCACCTTGCCGTTCACGATGACGCACTCTATTCCTGTCGGGTATTGGTGTGGGTCCGTGTATGTGGCCTGGTCTCCCACCGTATCCTCGTCAAAGATAGCTAGGTCCGCCCAGTTTCCAACCCTGACAAGCCCCCTGTTCCACAGCCCAACCTTCCGAGCCGGCAGTGAGGTCATCTTCCGGACCGCTTCAGGCAGAGTGAGCAACCCTTCCTCGCGCACATACTTGCCCAAGACTCGAACAAAGGTGCCGTAGCTTCTCGGATGCGGCTTTGCCTTCCCAAGCACTCCGTACGGCGCCTGCGCTCCCGCATCCGACCCGATCATTGAGAACGGGCTTGAGATCACCTTCCTCATGTCGTTCTCATCGATCATGAATAGGACGATGCCTACCCTGCTCCTCTCCTCGACGAGAAGGTCGAAGATGAAGTCGAGCGAATTCTTCCGCGCGGCCTTCGCCAGCTCCGAGATTCTCTTGCCCTGATAATTGCGATGCTTCTCGGACGAAGTGATCATTACGTTCTCTGGGCCAGCCGTGCCGATTAGATTCTCCCAACCCGGAATCCCCCTCTCGATCTCACGTTTGATCCTCGATCTTGTCTTCGGATCCTTCAGCCGCTCGATCATTCTGTCTGTGCCGCCTTCATGGGCCCACGAAGGGATCCCTGCGGCCAGCCCGGTCGCTCCGGCCGTGTATGGATAGACATCGCACGTCACATCGATGCCATGCTCTCTCGCCTCTTGGATCATGGCCAGAGTTTTCTTGATCTTGCCCCAGTTCCTCTTGCCCGCTGCCTTGTGATGAGCGATCTCCACCGGAACCTTCGCCTCCCTTCCGATGGTTATGGCTTCACGCACCGAAGAGATCAACGGATCACCTTCCCCACGAATGTGGGAGGCGTATATGCCGCTGTACCTCGCCACAACCTTACAGAGCTCTATGATCTCCGGTGTCTTGGCGTAGCAGCTAGGCGAATAGATCAGGCCGGTGCTCAGGCCGAACGCGCCTTCCTCCATGCACCGAACCAACAACATCTTCATCTTGGCCAGCTCCGATGCCTTTGGCTTCCTCGCCTCAAAACCCATCACGTAAGTCCTTATGGGCACGTTCCCGACGAGCGGAGCAACATTCAGCGCGACTCCGTTTCTCTGCATCTTTCGGAGAAACTCGTCGAAGCCAAGCCAGTCCCAGTCAATCTTCTTTCCCAGCTCCCCAGACTCTTTCTTGGCCTCTTCACGCGTGTACTTGTTGAGCGGTGCAGGTGACGAACCGCAGTTCCCAATCACCTCGGTCGTGACTCCCTGCCTGATCTTACTCTCAGCAAGCGGATTGACAAGAAGCTGCATGTCAGAGTGACTATGCATGTCAATGAATCCCGGTGCCACCACCAAACCTTCGGCATCCATCTTCTTCTTGGACGAACCTTCCAGCCGGCCGATCGACACGATACGCCCGGCAGCCACACCTATGTCCGCTCTGTACCAGGGATTCCCTGCCCCGTCAACTATTCTCCCGTTCAAGATCGCCAAATCATACTTCAACCATGGTCACCCTCCAGAGCAATCATACCGCAACCAAGAGCTAGAAGTGCTTTTCCATCAGACCACTCGCAACGAAAGGCAGACATACATTCCCAACCTCAAAACGTGAATCTTCTATGGTCTTGTCATCGCAACGGCCGAAAGACGAAGCACATCGTGTCAGATGTGTCTGCGCCCAAAGATAGGCCCAATTAACTTTTAATTGCGGATACATTGTCTCCATAGTGGGCGGCCGTAGTCTAGCCTGGTCTAGGACATAGCCGAGACGTCCAATGGCCTTCCATTGGAGCACAAGCCACCAAAACGACTGGAGGCAAGTGCCCAGAAGACAGCCAACAACCCGGGTTCAAATCCCGGCGGCCGCACCACTCCAGACTGCACTATTTCGGACTCGGCAATTCTCCATTTGATGAAGCAGAACTAGTCAGGAACAACTCCCTCTCTTCACTTCAGTCAGAGCATCTTCTGTGGCAACTCGCATGTTCAGGCGACTTGAGGTTCTTCTTTTATATGAGGCTGCTTCACAAACAACTCAGGGGCTCACAATGACTGACGCCAAGCCATCAGAAAGACCTGTCGATAACAACAGGATGGAGAACGCACGTGTTGGGTACCAAGCAGCAGTAAACCAGCTTACTAATGCGCAGAATCTAACCTGGGAAAGGATCAATCTAGTTATAGTCGCGAACAGCATCTTCGTCGGTGCGACTGTCTTAGCGCTTACGGGCCAACGTCTTTCACGAATACTGGTGCCCGTCTTGTGTGTTGCAGGACTCATCCTTAACGTACTCTGGCTCCATCTCTTCAGTCGTGCATACGATTACTCAGTATACCTTGTCAAGTCAGCGCGTGAATTGGAGGAATTATATCTCTCAGATCCAATTAGGACACTCTCACGTGGCGCTCAGTTTGCGGATGGCAAGACAGTCCAGATAGAGATTGGGGGCAAGACTGAGGAGTGTCAGCTGAGTGCATTCTCAAGCCTAGCAAGGGCCAAGTATACCTGTTGGGGCGTAATCACTGTCTTCGGGGCTTTCTACTTTCTGATGCTGGTCTTGTCACATCCTATTCGTTTTTGGATTCATCGCTAAGAGTCAGCTCTCTCTGCGGTAGGCATGGATTTCTTCATCGATCTCTTTCTGGGTTAGTCTCCGCTTCCTGCCTATCTTCTGATCGATCTTTCTCCACAAGGCTTTCATTTCACTCTCGACATCTGGAACAATCAATTTCCTAAGGATCAGAGTATCGCCATGACCGTAGATGAGCAGCTTTGTTTTTGGCCCAAGTTTGAGCCTCTCTCTCATATCTTTCGGTATGACTATCTGGCCTTTTTCGCTCATGACGGCTACCTCCGGCTCCGACATTCACATCACGCTTCTTGTAGTATTTTCTTACTTTCCTACCCTAAATACTTTCAGGCAACCGTGAAACCACAGTAAATCAAGACGATATTCCTCCGACAAACGTAAGAAACCGGCCCATGAAGATACCACCCAATTTGCCACTCATTGACCTAGCCAAATCGATATCAGTTGCTACAACGTTCTAGTGGCTACTAGGCCGCTGGCCCGGTAGCTTCTCGAGGATAGATACGCTACACTACGGCGGCAACAAACATGAACACAGTGTTAAGAATCGGCTGGAGAAGGGGCGGGTCAAAGGCGAACCCTAGAGGCCACGACGCTGGCTCAGAAACATAAAGCGTCAGAATCCTCTCACGTTTGCACGTACCAAAAACAGATTAGCCAGTTTCTAGGATCGAATAGCCTTGCGGATGTTTGAAGGTTGGAATTGATACCGCACAATACCAACAGAAGTTACTAGGCCGCTATGGCTTGGACCGGTCTCCACGCCCTCATCGGACTTGGCTTTGCGCTTGGTCTGCGTAGGTATGGGATTTTCGGAGATCTCTCGACATGCGACAAGACAGTTGTGGAGCAGACAGCGGCCTATGTGAGCGAGATGATTAGACTAGGCGTGAAGGCCTTCACAGAAAGAGAGGTTGATCTCGCAAGAAAGTTGAGGGAGATGGATACCGTTTTGAACAAGATCTACTCGGACTATCTTCGAAAGGTTGCTGAGACGCCAGAGAAGAATGTGAGTTGTGTCGTCTCGGCAACTCTCATCATTTGCTACCTTGAGAGAATCGCGGACCATGCTACATACATTGGCGACTCAGTTCTATACATCGTCTCTGGGGAACGCTCAGCAAGAAAGTAGATGGAGTGAACGCGCGTTCTATATCAGCCTAGCTCCGCCGGGTTCTATGGCTGTCGTAAGGATCTGTCTCTTGGGAAGAAGACTTCTGGCCGCCTCGTATATCCGCTTTGCCTCTCTCTCCTCAACCAAAGCATGTCCCGCTTCTCCCAGCATGTTCTGTGTGGCACCAATTGCACCGCTGCTTTCCATGGCGCACAAGAGCCGCCGCAGCCGTTCTGTCATGAAACCTATGTTCTCAGCGAACCTTCGACACGAGACCAGAAAGTTTTCTGGGGTAGGTTTCTTCAGAATGCTCTCCAAAGCACGTACTCCATACTCGTTTATCCTTACGCGGAGGTTCTGATCGGAGAGCACGACCGTTTTTGAAATCGGACCAAACCATCCCATAACAATCCGATAACTGGGGTCTAGTGGAATTCTATCGATGACACATTTTCCAGGAGCGCCAGGCTGGACTGTAATTACGTGACCCCCCACCAACAGTGGTGCAACAGTACCCAAACCAGTCTTGCACGCTATCTCTGCAGCGTGAGCCACCTGTCCCATCTGATTACACGTCATGTCCAAGTCAAGAGCCTCGCAAAGGGCGAGAGACGTTGACAGAGCTCCAGCGCCACTCGTTCCGCATCCACATCCTATCGGCGGCTCGACTACGTGATGAACTATGACCTTGGCATGAACCTCAGCCCTACGCAGAAGTGTGCGGACAACAGTCTGGGAGACCTTGGCGTCTGCTCTAACCTGGCCATTCAACGATACAATGACCTGATCCTTTCGTTTCCTCTCCAGCCTTACTTCGGTTTTCACTCCTCGACTTATGACAAAACCTCCCCCTCTTGCACCGATCCGCAAAGGATCTGAAATCGGCCGCCCGCTTGCTTCCCGATCCACGACCTCGAAGACGCTGGAGATTCCGGCAGGCGAGTACGCCCTCGCCGTCCTCAACGTGACGTTCTCCGGTCCTGAATCATCCTAACAGAGGGAATAGCTCTGTAGCAGGCGTCGAGAATCGGTGGCACCAAGATTAGGAGGAATGGCATCTGATTCGAGAAGGTCCAGAGAAACCATACTGCCGCCGCATAGAGAGGAACCTGACGCCCGAGATTGAGCGGAAGCGTGAAGAAGTGGCTCATGGCCCACAAAGTGAATCCGATGACAGCGCTACCGCAAGCGTTTCCAATGATCGCCCCGATCGCATAACTCCGCCACCTCGGCCAGAATCTATCGACAACCAAGAGAAGCAGCAGGCTGACTCCACAGAAGACCACGAATATCGACGTGGTGAGAAGATCCACCTGTCCGCCAACATACCAAGTCGCAGCAAAGACTAGAACCAGAAAGATTGAGCCGAATCCCACAAGGGTGTTTCTGAGCCGGGATGGGAGGTCTTTTCCTGAGATCCAGCCAATTAGATAAAACATCACATAGTTGGATGTAACGCCAGCCACAAGGCTGACCAAGACGTTTCCATGCACCACCATGTCGCTGATGAATATGCCGACTGCAGCTCCGAGACCGCCGACAAAAGGCCCAAACAAAGCCGCAAAAACTGCGGGAACAACCACAGCTAAACCCCAGAACCTCACCACGCCAACAATCGGAGCGAAGACCCCCAGATACGTCAACAATCCGATTGTCGCATATAGCGCTGCATTCAACGCTGCCATAGTTACACGGATTGATGTGGATTTCATCTTCGTCACCAGCGTGGGGTACGATAGCCATCTCGTCTAATTAATGCTCTCCATTGCTTACGCGGCGTTTGCATTTGCTTGTCCCGACATACGCACATCTCTCAAGTTCGAGTGGCATAGTCAGAATCAGGTTCTCCTAGACT
>Ga0315281_10002457_pt1 | contig 27518 bp, 25 predicted proteins | sample YL17G07_0_MG_FD_204540 | JGI IMG/M metagenome (GOLD analysis project Ga0315281, IMG submission 204540) | Sediment microbial communities from Yellowstone Lake, YNP, Wyoming, USA - YL17G07_0 | ecosystem: Environmental > Aquatic > Freshwater > Lake > Sediment | place: USA: Wyoming | collected...
TGATGATGATGACCCGGCGTGTGCACATGACCATGTTCGATTTCTTCCTCACTCGCCGCACGTACCGCAACCACCGAGACATCAAAATGCAGTTGTTTGCCGGCCAAGGGGTGATTGCCGTCGATGGTCACACTATCGGATTCCATGGCAACCACGGTGACGACCACGGGATGACCGTGCTCTGATTCGGCATGGAACGTCTGACCGATCGTAATGGCCTCCGCCGATTCAAACATGTCCAGCGGGACAACCTGGGTCAATGCATCATCGCGTACCCCATAACCTTCACCCGGTTCGACGACGACGCTGAACTGATCGCCGGCCTGCTTATTGGTCAGCGCATTTTCCAAACCGGGAATGATATTGCGGGCACCGTGCAGATAGACAAATTGTCCTTGTGCGGATTGATCCAAAATCTGGCCTTGATCGTCGGTGAGGGTATAGTCAAGGCTGACCACGCTGTGGTTGGCGATTTTCATGGTAAGTTCCTAAGGTTAGACATGAGTTTAAAGGATAACGGCGGATATTATGCTGGCTGCCGCAGGTGGAATCAACCCGTGCCGCCCGCGACAAAGCAACATTTACGCAGGCAACAACAGCGCACACTGCCACCTCAGTAAAAACCAAACCGCCCAAGCTAAATGCGCCGTGCTATGAGCGGGAGGATAACTGCTAAAATGCGCCCAGGTCGACGCTTTTTCCGTGTAATAGAACTACTGCCGCGGAGGATAAGTCACTATAATCGTGCCGGTTACCTACTCCTTATAACGATGAGAAAAACATGGGCCAGTTGCAGTTACTCAACCAATTTTTAATCCACCACATCTGGGATGCGGGTTCGCATGCCTTAACGGGTTGGCGGGCGCGGTTGGTTGGCGCATTACGGATTTTCTATCTCATACTGCGTGATTTGTTGTTCGACTCCCAGCTCACCATGCAGGCGATGAGCCTGGTCTATACCACGTTATTGGCGTTGGTACCGTTAATCGCGGTAAGTGTCTCGGTATTAAAAGGGTTTGGTGTCCACAACCAAATTGAACCCGTCCTGCTCCATTTCCTGGAACCACTGGGTAATCGTGGCGTGGAGATCACCAAGACCATTATCGGTTTTGTCGAAAAGATCAATTCCGGCTTGTTGGGTTCATTGGGTCTGGCGTTATTGCTCTACACCGTGATTTCGTTAATGCAAAAGATCGAACAGGCCTTTAACCATACCTGGCACGTTAGTGAAGAACGCTCGTTCGCGCAACGCTTCAGCGATTACCTGAGTGTCATCCTGATCGGTCCCGTATTGGTGTTTGCCGCGATTGGTATCACCGCCTCCATCAGTAGCACGACGATTTACCAAAAAATGCTGGACTTGCCCGGACTCGGCTTGATTGTTGGGGCCTTCAGTCATGTCATCCCATTTCTATTAGTAATTCTCGCCTTCACGCTGATATATATCTTCATCCCCAATACCCGCGTGGCGTTACGTTCGGCCCTGGTGGGGGCCAGCATTGCCGGGGTGTTATGGCAATGTGTCGGTTGGTTGTTTACCTGGTTTGTCACTACCGCCAATTACTCGGCTATCTATTCGGCCTTTGCAGCGATGTTTTTCTTTATGATCTGGTTGTATGCGAGCTGGACAATCCTATTGATCGGCGCGAGCATTGCTTATTATTTCCAAAATCCAGAACAACGGATTCGCGAACGTCGTGCCTGGGTGCTGAGTAATCGCATGAAAGAAAAGTTGGCCCTGTCCATCATGGCCGAGGTGGCCCGGCATTTTTACCAGCAGACCGCAGCGCGCACCTTACGCGCCCTCGCGCAACGGCTCAATATCGCAACGGAATCTATTCATCCCATTATCCAATCGCTGATCCAGAAAGGATTATTGGTGCGCACGGATGCGGAACCCGCCGACTATGTGCCGGGGCAGGCGCCGGAGACCATCAGCTTGTTGGCGGTGATTGAGGCAGTGCGCCAGGCTGAAGAGGATGAAATTCTCAATTTAAAGCGGCTCCCCAAGGATGCGATTGTGGATCACTATTACCAGATTTATCAGGATGCGGCGGCCGCGACGCTGGCGGTCACCACGTTAAAAGACCTGGTGATGCGCCACCAAGACGTTGCGCAGCACGTGACTAACAAATAATGGCGCTCTCTCGTTCGTCAACGTTTTTCGTTTAATCAGTTTAGGTTTAACCATGCCCGCGGAAATCAACAGCACGTTACGACAGCAGCACCGCTTGGGTCAGGCGCGCGAATATCAAATCTTCAACAATAAAGAAATTCGCATTGTCCTGTCGGGCAAATCGAATCAAAAATCGATCCGGGTGAGTTTACTGTCGCTGGGCGAGAAAAGCAGTTATCACATTCATTTTTCCTGGGGCTGGTTATTGCTGGGTATGTTGGTCGGCGCGGGTCTGGCGGGTTATTTTTATGCCAAGCAGCAATTCGGCTTTTACATTGGTAGCTACGAGTCCCTCGTTGTTATATTGAGTGGCGTGATAGTGCTGGGTTGCGCGGCCAAGTTTATCTTTGCGATTTCACGCAAGCGGATTTTTTATTCGCGTAATTCGCATATCCCGTTGTTTGATATTATCGTCAACTATCCTTCGCACCGTGAGTATCGCCGGTTTGTTGATCTGTTGCATGCCGCCATCGCCCAAGCCCGGCAATTCTGGCAACTCAGTCTGGAACAACAATTGGCGGGGGAACTGCGCACGGTCCGTCGCCTGGTCGCGGAAGGTATCCTTGAACAGCGCGACTATGAACTGGCCAAGGATCGCGTCTTCCAGTTAAGCAATAAAAAATCCCGCCGGACCTCGCGCTGATTGTTCGATTGTGGTGTGTGCATGGTAGGTCGTGGTCGGGCACAAGCCCGACCTACCATACCCGATTCAGAACCAATCATCGATTAACTGGACTGGAATTTGGACAGTTAATCAGTGAATGCCAGCTTCCGTTTCCGCACATACGCGCTGAATAAGATGAGGCATAAAACAATGATTAATGCCCATTCTTCAGGTTCAGGCACACCCTCGGCGATGAAGGCCCGCGCCGGGCTGTTGGAAAGTTTACGGCCCTCTTCGACTTGACGATCAAAGCGATCTTTTTCACCTGCCAGTTTTTTTAAATCTTCTTGTTGTTGATCATTCACCACGACGATCATGGAGGAGAAGGGCGTGACGATGGAGTGCTGGATGGCGATGGCATGCAAGGCATCAAGCGTCTTGAGGCCATGGGTTTTATGTTGACGGTATTGATACTGGATGAATTGTTTGGCGGCGATCGGGATAAGCAATGGATCACTGGCTTCCTTTGACAACGCGGAACGCCCTTGGTACTGCCATTGATATTGACCACTTAAAAATATTGTAGAATCCGTTTGTTCTGTCTGCTGAACGATGGTGTCAAATTGAGTGGCGACGCCGCCTTTGGATTCAAGTAACCGATCAAGCAACGCATCATCGTAGGCGTAGGGCAGGGTGTCACCGAGATGGAGCAGCCATAGCGGGGTGTTTGGTGATGGTTGCAATTTTATGGTTTCTTTTAGTTCATATGCACCTTCATCGGTGACTAACACAATAGCATCGTAGTGAGTGGCTGGGTTGCTTTGTTGCCAGAGGTTAAGCTGTGACAAGTGGCCGGAGTGACCAAAAAATACGATGTCATCCACCTTAACCTCTTTTGTTGCCTGTAGCGACTTTCCAACTAAAAAATAATCATAGGCGGTTGTGGATGATTTGTTATTCACTTGCAAAGCGGATAGTAAACTTTTAAGCGCTTCCTTGTGCTGATGCATGCTATAGGAAGTATCAATCAAAAAGGCATACCGTTTGTTGGTAGGGCTTGCAATCTGGCCTACGGATTTTCGGACGTCGATAACATGAGCTTGGCCGTTTTTATCCGGAATATAGAGGGTTTGTTGCCGGAGCGGGGTTGCCTGTTGTGCGGCTAAGGTAGAGGGTAGCCACTGATCAGCAGCGCGGCTGATTATTTTGCCGTTGATACTCAGAATCGTATCGGCATTCCAATAGGCATTGCGTTTTTCTAATAACGTGGGTAATGGCCATTGTTGGTTGTCAGAAAGCGGGGTGACATATTGTAGCTGCAGATACAGCGGTTTTACTTCGGTCTTAATGGACGTCCGCGGAATGTCGGTACGTGCGGGGATCGGGAAAACGCGCAAACGATACTGATAGGGACCGACTTGTTCCAGCAAGGCGGGGTCAATGCGCCGCTGAACTTCTTGCTTATAAAGTTTTTGTGCCGCGCCACGCGGTGCCACGCTGTAACTGTATTTCTTAAGATTCGCTGCATCGTCACTCAGCCAAACACCGGTTAAGGCGGCCTCGGTCGGCAAGCTAAAGTGATAGAGGATTTCCTGCTGATTGAAGGTTCGATTGAGATAGGTTTCTTGTATTGTAATTAAGGCGCTGTGTTTGGATTCTGTGACCTGTACCGATTGCCTTTCTATCCAGACCTTTTCGCTGTTGGCGTCGATCAAACCTGCTTCAAATCCAGTCCGTCGCCAGTCACTTTTCAATGCGGCGCGAATGGCCACTCGTTCGACCTTTTCAATCGGCGCATCAAAAAAATCCGCATAACGTTGTGCGATATTTTGGTTGTCATAGTGACGCTTGTCATCCGAGTTGTCGGAATCATCAAACAAGAATGGGGCGGCAATTGTGTTAAAGACCTTTTGCATGGTTTTTGGGAGGCCGTCTCGTTCCAGATGGAATACTTCTTTATAGATATTTTCAATAAAGTTGACGTCCGTGGTGGTGGCGGCATAGCGAAAATCCTTCAGGTAGGCATTCAGTAACCCGGCCCGAATCTGATCTTGTTGCGTGAGCAGTGCCTGGCGCTGTTGATCATTGTTGATGGGCTGCTCTAACAAGGCCGACATCCGCGCTTGCGGTTGCCGATTACTCAGATAAAAAATGGCGCCGTTGAGCGTAACCAAGAGAGTTACAACGGCTAAGGGTAGCCGGTAGCCAAATAGACGGACTGTCTGCCGGTATTTTTTCCAAAACGCGTGTGTGTATAACACACAAAGCATGACAGGCAGGCCGATAAATAGCGTGAGCGTGTAGGAGAAAAATACGCCGATTAATAGTGACATGGGCGACTCGATCATAATCCTCAGCCAGTGTGATTCGGATAAGCCGATAACCACTCCTGCCAGTAACGGCACGCTGATAATAATCAACAAGGCACCGATATAAATGCCAATCAATAAACTAAATACCAACGAGCCAAACTCGGCGAGGTGTTGCGTTATTGTTTTGTGCTGTTGTTGGGAGAAGAGTTGGTAGCTGAAGGCGACAATCCCCACTGCCGTGACCAGAATAACAAAGAGAGTAGCCGCCTGTAATTCGCTGGTAATGATCAGGCGTGCGATAGCCAAAAAAAACAAGGGCAGCTCGATGCCAAAGAAGAAGGTGATTAAACGCTTAGGTTGAGAACGGAACCCCTTGCTAACACCGATACCTACCGCCATAAACGGCACGATAAAGATAAATAAGGCAAACAGGCCTTGTTCAACCGGTGTGGCGCCTTTGATCATACTGGTGGTAATCGGCACGATGATCTGCTCAGCCAACAAAAAGGCAATTAACAAGATAAAGATGAGATTCCACGACCAAAATAAAAAATACTGGCTGGCGGGTAGGATTTTTTGTTTAATATTCATGAGGGGTTTCCTTAGTTTATCGGGGCTAACTTTTGTTGAATCGCATATTTAATCGGGCCAATTACGTCGCGTATATCCACGGTGTGATCCGGCGATGTTTGTATTAACATCGAGGCGAGTACCCAGTGCTCATTCTTGCGCAACAGACTTGAGAACAACCGTTGGCTGTAATCATCGGTGAGTAGGTGCTCATTCTGAAACCAATACATAGCGACCAAATGCGTGTTGCCCTGCATCACATTCAGATAGCGAATGCGCTCTGTTTCTGACAGGCGGAGCGTGGTGTCGTCGACGATTTTATAGCCTTGTGAGATAAGACAGTTTTTTGGATCGTGCTGTCCCTTCCAGTAGGCGGAGTGAACGGCAATGAGACTGGCATTTAATCCACTGTTGAGGCGGGTAGTGTATTTATTCGCGCGCGCTTCATTTTGATTAAAGAACCGCTCTTCTTGAAAAGTTAAGGCCATGGCTTGCGCGGCCCACGGCTCTGGTAGTGTGAGTTCGGTATTTATAATTTGCGTCGCCGCCTTCGACATCGGCGTATAGAGTAGATTCAGCGCCACCATGAAAGCGACAAGGGACAACAACGTTAAATCACTGTTCATTATTTCACTGGGTAGCGGGTTGGCCGGTGAGATTGGCTGACGCCTCAGTGTCAAGAGTAGACCCCAGCCGATGAGGCAAGCCAGTGCGAAGCCGATAATACCCAGCACCTCATGCACGCGATCCGCATAAGGAAATAAGGTGAAATAGGAACTGAGCAAGACCAAACAGGTGACACGAATAATATTGGCGGCAATCAAGGCCAACACAAACACGCCTAGCCGCCAAACCCAAGCAAAGCGAATCGGCTTTGCTTCAATCCAAGTGAGCAACACAAAAAAAGCCAGACCCGACCAGACGCCCTTAATGCCGCTGCAACTTAAATCGACATTGGCAACATTATTTTCCAACACAATGATGGTCTCCGACGACATACTGGGATAACCCAGCGCGGATAACACGTCGGCACTTTCGTAGGCAGTGAATAGTCTTAACGGAAAGCCCAAGTAGACATCCAGATAATCGCCGAAGGGTAATAACAGAATCAGCAGCAGGGTCGGCAGTAAACCCTTGCGCCATATCTCGGCAGTGCAGTAAAACCCCAAGAAGGCGTAGGCGGCGAACACCGCCAAACTGGCCGAGAGGATATGAATATCAATAAAATATTCATTGAAGACAAAACCCATCGCGCTACAGATAAAAAGAATCAACGGGGCAGGGCGAAACTGCAAGCGTGGCAGCCGGGTAAAATGATTCACACGAACTACCTGGTTGTGTAGGACAAAGCCGATCAATAGGAGCACACCCATCAGTTGATAGCGATGCTCCTGCTGGAGCAAGGCCGCCCACATCCACGACAGCGCGGGGGCAAACAGATATAGCGCCATCGCCACCAAGAGCCACTGCGCCGACCACCACAGCAGCAGCGCGGGGGTTAATGTCATGCGGGCGAGAAGTTGTTGATTGTGCATGTGTTCTTAAATCCGACCTCAGCTCGTCGTTCCGGCCAAACGCAGTGCGCGCCGGAATCCATAAATTAATGAGTTATTGGCAACCGGCTTTCGCCGGTTTTAATATTTTTTAATTGGGTAATACATTTCTCAACAAGCTGGTAGTGTATGCATGAAATGTGGCGAGAATCTAGCAAATAATGACGGTGCGGTGATGGGGTTCGCTTTGGCACCATTTCGGAACGGCTATTTAGCAGCCTGTTGAAAAACTCGACATTGAACTCCGATTCGTCGTTCCGGCCAAACGCAGTGCGAGCCGGAATCCATATATCAATAGGCTTCTGGCTATCGACGTAAGTCGGTTTAAAGAATTCCCAGTATGTTCCGCGTTTTTCAACAAGCTGTTAGTTGTGGGACGAGAAGGATCCACTGCTTAAAGTTGAATCTTGCTATTGCCTTACTACATCAGTTACCGCTATTCTTGTATCACGCTGGTTTGTCAGCGTCCCGCCCGCGGGAAGGGCAGCGCCCAGCAAACGTTCAATTTGTTCAACGATTTCCTTACATCCTGATCGGCGGGCACGGGATAAACAAAGGAGATCGCCATGATCGTCAATCTCGCACAACTGCGTCAACAGCGCACCACCCCAACGGTTAATTCAGAGTTCGCCCCGGGTGACCCGCGCCGCTTGAATCACCTTTCGCTTGAGCAACAAAAAAAGCGTGCCAAGGAATTACTCAAGCAGGTTCGCGCCCACGATGCTACTGCAATTGAGCGTTGGCAGCGCAATAGTCCGCAGCCTGTCTCTGAAATTCTTGATCCACGCTTGAGCAAAGCCCAGCTTGTTATCGCGCGAGAAAACGGGTTTCAAAAATGGGAAGACCTGAAGGCACACACCGATCACATCCGCATTGCACAGCAAGCCGTTCGCGAGGGCCGGCCTTCCGCGCTCGATGGGGCGCAGCGAACACTCCACATTCGCTGTGGCACGGACATCCTGCACAAACTCGCGATCGCCGGATTTAATGGTGATTTCCTATGGTTTGGTGATCCCTATATTTTCGGACCTGTACCGAATGTGAAGTCGCTGGATGAGTTTGTGCGGATTCGTGCGGAAAGTATCCATGTACCCTTCCAGGAATTGTTCACGATGTACGAAGACCTGGATCAGGCAATTCACTACCCGGTCGTCGCGATATGGAATGAATACGATGCCTTTGATCAACTCATACTCGCCAAGCTGCTCGAATTTTTCAGCGACCCCGCGAAGCGGCCGGGACGATTGCAATTTATCAACACGACCCATTTCCCCGGCGTGCAAATCTTTAACGGGATTGGTCAGCTCCCGGCAGAAGCCTTGCGCGTGTTGTGGCACGATTTCCGGGATGTCAGCGAACAGGAGTTGCAGGCGGGCACGGCGGCGTGGAGTGCTATCACCTCTGCTACGCCCGACGCATTGCTCAAATTTGTCAGCGACGATCCCCAGGTGTTGCCAATTATGCGACGGGCGCTTCGGCGTCACCTGCAAGAACTGCCTTCCGTAAATAATGGCTTGGGACTGTCAGAACAAATAACGATCCGAATTCTGACGGAGAAGGGACCGATGAACGCGGCGCGCCTCTTTGGTTGGTTTCAGAATCATTACGATCCCCTGCCGGGCATGGGCGATGAAGGCTATTGGAAAATATTGCGGGGTCTTGCCGATGCAACAGAACCGGCACTGAAAATTGACGTGCGTGCCGACATGCCCAAGGAATGGCATAAGGATTGGCATGTTGAGTTGCTGCCATTTGGCACTCGGCTTCTGAACAATGATGCCGATTGGTTAGTGCGAAACCACGTGCAGCGATGGGTTGGCGGCGTATTTATCGATTCGCGTGCCGAAACACATTGGCGTTTGGATGATGCCCGAAGTGCTGTGGTTAGGAGGTGAGAACCACTGGAAAAAATGGCGGACGCATGACCCTGTATAACTAGCGAATAACCGGCAAACCAGTTTTCCGCGCGGCGTTATGTATGGCCTAGCCACAGCCGATTTTTCTCGCTGAGTGTGTGGCACGTCTCTAAAGTTATCATGCACTCTGCCGTCATTTAGCAATTTGTTGAAAAACGCAGAACGTACTGAGCATTCTTTAAACCGACGCACGTCGGTAGCCAGAAGCCTATTAATATATATGGATTCCGGCTCGTACTGCGTTTGGCCGGAACGACGCATCGGGGTTCAATGTCGAGTTATTAAACAGGCTGTTAGAGTAGGTAAACCACCATCAGGAGGGTGTATGGCGTATCCGACACCCGAGCAAACAGGTATTCGTATCCCGCCGCAGGTAAAGGAGCGGGAGTTTCTTCAGGGTTTTGAATGGGCCCTGCAGGGCGGGCACATCACGCGGGGCCCTTGGTTGTTGCTGGGCGGTAAATTTTGGTGTACAAATAGCACGCTCGTGCTATATTGCGAAAATGGAAAAAAGCAGTGAGACGCGGGAAAAAATTTTAAAGGCGGCCATGCTGATGGTCCGCGAAAATGGTCTTGATAGTTTGACGATAGGCGAAACGGCGAAGCAGGTGGGCATGAGCAAGTCGGGTGTGTTCGCCCATTTTGAATCCCGTGATGCACTGTTGCTAAAAGTATTAGAGTTTACTGCGCAGGATTTCAAGCTTAATGTTTTCGATAAGGCGCTGTTGCACAAACGAGGGCTGGAGCGTATCCATGCACTGTCACGTTATTGGTTAACGTGGAGCAATCAGCCCAGCGGTGGCTGCCCTTTTATGTCTGCTGCTTTTGAGTTTGATGATCGCCCGGGAAAGATCCGGGATGCGCTGGTAAAACATGAAAAGCTGGTTCACGTTATTTGGGAGCGCGCGGCAAAAATTGCAGTTGAGGAAAACGAGTTCAAAGCCGATGCGGACTGCAAGCAATTTGCCTATGAAGTATTCGGGAATATTTTGTCATACCATATTTATAAACGCTTATTGAATGATGTTAAAGCCAGCCATCTTTATAACGTTGCATTCAACAATATCATTGCTAATTATATAAATTAAGCCGAGGACTGTATGCAGAACACCGTCAATTTTATCGCGAGCAAAAAGCACGACCGTACTATTATGTCGGCATCGACCTATTTTCTGACAAAAATCGCTTTTCATCTGGCACCGGATAAAGTAACCCGGTTTATACGTGAGAAAGGCTTTGCCATTAAACCCTTGCAGTTGTCCGCAGGGCAGCGCGAGTTGCATAAGCAGGCATATAAGTTCTATCTCGAATTTAACAACAACAAAATAAAAGTATTTGAATGGGGGACAGGCCCCGTCATCATCCTGGTGCATGGCTGGGGCGGTCGGGCATTGCAGTTGGATGCCTTCGTTGCCAGCTTGGTCAGCCGGGGATTTAAGGTGGTTGCCTTCGATCAGAAGGGGCACGGTGAAAGCTCCTCCAGTTTTAGCAGCTACCCGGAATTTGTGCGTAGTACGGAATTGGTCGCCGCTCATTATGCCAATTCACTGTACGGGGTAATCGCGCATTCCATCGGCGCCAATTCCATGTTTAAAGTGAGCGAGCTTTTCAATCGCAAGCTTAAACTAGCGGTGGTCGCACCGGTGGAAAACTTTCTGGGCGTGCTGGAAATACTAAGAATGAAAATGGGCGTCTATGAAAAACTATTCGCGCAGATTATCAGGCAAATTGAAACAGAAAATAACTTGTACCTGTCCGAGCTGACCGTGTTTGATTATGAGAGAATCAACAAGCACGACGTTTTGCTGGTGCATGATAAGTTTGATAAGGTGAATAACATCAATGCCAGTTATGAAATACACCAGAATTTGAAAGATTCAACGCTGATGCAAACCGAAAAGCTGGGACATTCGCGGATACTGCGTAATCAAGAGGTCGTCGACCGGGTGGTGTCGCATTTCAATCAACCCTACTCGTTGCTCGATCATTAACGGTTTGTTGAAAAATGCATTATTTAATGAAGACTCTCCAAACCGTCGGATGTCGGCTGCAAGTGACCGATTGATTTTGTGGATTCCGGATCGCACCGAGTTTGGCCGGAATGACGAGACACGGTTGATTTATGTGTTTTTCAATAATCTGTTAACAAGCCTGGACGACTACTCGCTCATGGGAATAAGTATTACAGCAGCAACAATACCATTAAGGAGACACCCATGAGTCACGGTCATCTATTTGACGGCATTCGGTATCTTCTGCGTCGTCCGTCAAACGCGGTCATCGCGTCCTGGCCCGCTGATACTAATATCGTTGACACCGACGCCGGTAAGATCAGGGTTAAAGATACGGGCGGTAATAAACCCGCGTTGGTGATGGTGCCGGATGGACCTTGCGTCATTGAACATTTTGAGTCTTTGATCAGCGAATTGTTGCCCCATTTCAGGGTTATTTGTTTCGATATGCCGGGCCTTGGTTTTTCTTACCCTAAATTAAATTATGATTTTGGACTTGAAAAAAGCACACAGGTTATTATCGCTGTGCTGGATGCACTTAAGATCGAAACAGCCACGCTCTCATTTTCTTGTGTTAATGGCTATGTGGCACTTGCGGTAGCAAAAAACTTTCCGCAACGGGTTACCAGGCTCGTGCTTGCGCAAACACCCTCAGTCCACGAAATGAAAAATCAGTGGGTCGAGCGCAACATTCCAAAATCATTACAAATTCCGTATCTTGGCCAAGCCATTAATGCGGCCATGTCTAAAAGGCTCACAGCAAAATGGTACGACATGGCCCTGCCAAGAAATAGCCCGCACCAAGCAGGTTTTGTAAATCAGTCTATCGCTGCGCTGCATTCGGGAGGCTGCTTCTGTCTGGCCAGCATTGTCCAGGGAATGCGGAACGTAAGTGACAATGCGCTAAACGGTATAGAGGTTCCAACGCTGCTGGTATGGGGGAATAAAGACTGGTCGCATAAGCATACAAATTTTTCGAGCATACGTGAACATGTACCCCATTGTGAAATACATGAGTTTGATGGCTGCGGCCACTTTCCCTATCTGGAGCAACCCAAGGCATTTGCGGCATTGTTACGTGACAGAACGAGGACACCCACTCATATTTGACATCGCGCCGATGATTCAATAGCAGCCTGTTGAAAAACTCGACATTGAATCCCGATTCGTCGTTCCGGCCAAACGCCGTGCGAGCCGGAATCCATCTATATCAATAGGCTTCGGCTACCGACGCGAGTCGGTTTAAAAAATTCTCAGTAGGTTCTGCGTTTTTCAACAGGCTGCTAGATAGTTTTCACGACGAAGTTGAAAAGGATTTCACTATTCCGGTAAATAGATTAATCGATGGGGGTCCCATTTTTAATTTTGCGTTGTGATCTCGTGAATGACTATTGTGTTGCTGTGAAACTGGTAAAGCCGAAATCGGCGTTGCTGCCGCAATTACGACGGAAGAACCCGATGCCAGGGTTGCCTGTGTTGAAGGTTGTATCAGTGGCTGTCGCTACTTGTTGATCATTTACATATGCGGTTATAGCATTCCCAATAATACTGGCCTTAAATACGGCACCGTCAATGACTCCCGTGTAGGAGCCCGAGCCAAGGAAGTTGAAGCTGCCTAATCCACCATTCCATCGGACAATTTGCACACTACCGTCAAAGCTCATGTTGATTTCATAACCTTGTGCAAGGTTGGCCGAGTCCGACCAGCGCAGGTGCAATTCTATTTCGTGCGTACAACTTGTGTCGATTGTACTGGCGAGATGGATTACGCCGATAGCGGTATGGTCCGCTGAAAAACCCGATAATGTCGCATAGGAATCATCGTAGTTGTTTGTGCCGGTTTGTGTGCCATAGGCGATACCGTCACCGCTCTGGACTACAGCCCAGTCAGTCCCATTGTGCGACCACACGCCGCCTTCCGAAATCGGATTCTCAGTGAGATCAAAGTTGGTGGAATAACTCTTGCTATAAGCAGATGTAGTTACCTGTGACGGGCTTGTTTGCGCCGACATATTACCCGCTTGATCAAGCGCGGCAACGGTATAGCTATAGGTTGTGGAGGCCGCAAGGCCAGTGTCGATATATGTGGTGGCGGAGGTCGTGCCTATGTAGCCGTTGTCACGGTATACATTGTAACTGGTGACGCTGATGTTATCCGTGGCAGCCGACCAGATAAGACTGATTTGGGAAAATGCAACTGGTATTGCGGTAAGATTGGTTGGCATGGTGGGTGCCTGGGTATCTGCGTTCGTCACGGTTATGCTAATTTGGCTAGAGGAGGTATTGCCAGCGGTGTCACGGGCTACAGCTTTCACCAGATACGATCCATTTCCGGTTTTTTGGGTATTCCAAACAATGTTATAGGGTGTGTGCAAAATTTCGCTTCCAAAATTAGTACCATCGAGCTGAAATTGAACGCCGACAAGGCTGACATTATCCGTGGCATTGGCGGCAATGGTCACTGTACCCATCACAACCGTGTTATTTAACGGTGAAACAACATTGATGACGGGCGGGGTTGTGTCATTCACTGGTGCTGGTATTGGAGTCGGCGATGGTGTGGAAGGAGTTGTGCTCTGTTGCTGTGGACCACAAGCCACGAGCATGAGGGCAAGCAGAATACCCAGCACATGTCGTAAATTATTGTATTGTGAACTTATCATGCGCGTAACATATCCCTAGACATTAATATTAACAATGGCCATTTTGTGCGTGACTACGCACTTTATAAGTATAATTTTATCGCCCCTGTTGTTGGCAGGCCACCGAGTTGACACTCAGTCAACCAACTTCGGATCAACGCTCACCGCATCGATACCTGGAAAAAAGGGGACAGCTCAGTATCTGTCCCCTTTTTCTTTTTTTTAAAAGTTGTTTGCCCAGAGTGCCAGTCCGCGTTGCCACAACACAATCGCATGGCCGCTAGCATCACATTGAATGCGTAACGGAATATCACCATCGAGCGTGCCGGCCACTGCTTGCGCGGCGGGATGCCAGGTTGCACCGTCAAACGTATTGGCATAGCTGCGTTGCAATAGCCCCATGCCACCGGCGATATCCAGGTGTGACCAAAGGGCCACCGCCTGTCCCTGTGTATTGATACTTACCAACGGATAACCCGAAGTAATGGAAGGTGGATCGAGTTCACTCCATTGTGTCTCCCAAGCGGCCTGCGTGGCGTCGTAACGTTTGGCGCTCACCAGAAACTGATAGGTTTGGGTGTTGCCATCGAGCACGATGCGCGAGCCAACCAACAAGGCGGTGTTGTTCACGGCGGTAAAATCCGCGATGAGTCCATCACCGTGATCCATGGTCGTGCCAGCGACACCATTTATATACGAGCGGGTATACAGTCGTGAGATAGTGGTGGCGGTATTGACGCTGTCCCAGGAAAACATGAACTGATCCGTGGCCACTGCCGCCACGGCGATTCGGCTAGACACGTTCTCCACCGCGCCCGTGGTGAGCAAGCTGGTTGACGACCACGTATTCATACTGGGATTAAAATGCCGCGCCGCGAGATCATAGATGTCGCTCCCGTTTGAAGTACGCGCGGTATAGTTTTTCCAATACGCCACCGCGTTACCCGCCGTATCACCGCGCAGTCCCATGGCGCGCTTTTCGGTCAACAAGTCATCCAGTGTTAGCTGCGGATCCCACGTGGTTTGGCCCAAGCGCAAGCGGCGGGTGTACACGGCGGTACTGGTGAAGTCGCTTTGCATCCGGTTCCATACCACCCGGGGCTCGCCCGCCGCGGTGATCGTCACCGCCGGGAAATCCATCGGGGGCAAGGTAAAGTTTGTGGCGGTGAGCGCCGTGGGCGTGCCCCAGCCGGTGGCCGCCGCGTACGTACGTACCCAAATACTGCCGCCGTCCAGATTCGTTACGGAATTATTGCCCTGAATCCAGGCCACGATGGCGTCACCCGCGGTATTCATCGCAATGCGCACCATGTAGGCGGACTTGCTCGGTGCATCCACCGCATCGATCGTCTCCACGCTACCCCAAGCCTGGCCGGTGTAACGCCGCGCCACAACACGAAATTGTCCCGTGGATTCTTTGCGCGCCCATACCGCGATGGCATCCCCATTGGCGGCCATACCGATATCCGCCGAGGAGGCCGGTAGCGCGGTGTCGGCATCCAGTTGCGTTGCTACCCCTAATTCCGTGGGGGTGGTGCCGGGTGTCGTGCCACCGCCAGTGCCGCTGGGAGCACCGCCCCCACTCCCTCCGCCACCGCACGCCGTCAAGGTAATCAGTAACAACGGCCAGCCATAACTCATCAGTGATCTATAGATGCTTCGCATCATCCTTCTCCTTGTCATTATTCCAATGTTGATCATTATTCCTGCCTACCGGCCAACCTCGATGGCAGCCGTGAGCAGTACCTGCCGCTAATGACGATTGGGGTCGCTGTTTGGTTACAGACTTTTATTTAAATTTGATCAAATACTGGTTAACCTGAACCGGTATTTTTTGCAGGGAAGTTGTAACCTGTTGTGGCGTTGGCTCGTCTTTGCAACAGTCGTCTGCAGTTTGCGGAGGATGGGTGACAACCTGCCAGCGGTAGAATTATTGTCCTGTTTTAGAATTGCTGGAACGTATTTGCTGCGGTCTGTAGGTCGGGCTTCAGCCCGACATGTCGGCCTGAAGGCCGACCTACAACACACGATGCTACGCGGCGATAAATTCCAAACAGAATAAAGCACTACACTCGGACCATAAGGGAAATAATCAGATATGAGTAACGTCATGCAACACCGCACACTCGAAAAATTATATCGTGAGCATAAAGATCACGTTTATAACTATTTAGCGCGCCTCACCAGCGATCGCGAACTGGCGGCCGACATCACCCAGCAGACGTTTCTGAAGCTGCTGGGTGATGCCAATCTGGAAAATCTGCAAACACCCAAGGCGTATATCTTCACCATCGCGCGCAACACCTTGTACGACGAATGGAAACGCAAGAAGGAACGCCTGTTACGTGACGGTGAAAATGATCAGATTGAGGCCATGCCCGATGATCCGTTGGAGGCGCCGGCGCACAAGGTGGAGCAACAGGATATGCAAGATAAAGTCGAGCAGGCGATCACCTTGATGCGGCCGAAGTTCCGCGAACTGATGTTGTTGCGTTATACCGAGGATCTGTCCGTGGAGGAAATTGCCGCGATCACCGGACGCACGGTCAACGACGTCAAGGTCAATCTGCACCGCGCCCGGTTGAGTTTCGACAAGGACTTTACTTATCTGATGTATTCGCGGGTCGCCAAATCACGCGAGCGCTGTGACACCATCGGTGATTTACTGGCGCCGCTGAGCGATCAGGAATTACCGCGCGAACAAATCGAGGTGGTCGCCAAACATATCAGTCATTGCCAAATGTGCGCGCGTGACATGGAGGAAATGAAACGGGATCGAAAATTGTTTGCCGCCATCCCAATGATACCGGCACCACTGGCGTTTGATCAGCTTGTGCCACATGCCGATGCAGCGGAAGTAGTAAGTCATACCAGCAACGTAGCAGTGAAAACAGTAGCGACGAAAGCCGTGGCCGTCAAATTAGTTGCCGGTGTTGTCGTGGCAACACTGCTAGCAGTGGGTGGTTATCTCGTGCTGCGTCCACAGCCCGTGCAACCACCGATTGCCAGCATCGCGCCGCCCACACAAACCGTGACGCCACCGCTGCCACCAACAACGGCTACCACTGTGCCCACCACTGATCCCGTCGCGGCACCGAGCGCGAAACCCACGGTTGAGTCAGAAAAACCTGCGCAAGCAGAAAAACCCGTTGAAGGTAAAACCGAAGTGAAAGGGTTTTATTACACGGGCGCACCGTTTGCAGCCGATACCGTGGAATACGGTGGGCCGGAAGGTGAGGGGCGGCGTAATGGAAAAATGATGATGTCTGCCAAAGGTTCGCGGGGAGAAACCAGTGTGGGCAATGGTCAGACAATTATCATGATCGCCAACTTCAAGCGGCAGAAGATGTGGTTGGTGAATCCTGTCAGCCAACGCTATGTTGAAGATAACCCTGATAGCGAAGGTAATCCCACCGGTGACTTGAAACAAATGAGTGCGGGTGCCGATACCGAGGGTGGCGTATCAACACAAGGCATCGGCCAGCAATTACCCTGCGGTGATTACAAGGTAAAACAAAAGTTGGGAACGGAAACCATCTTGGGGCGTGTTACTGAAAAATGGCGATGCAGTAATAGCCGGGGTACTACCGGTGTAACCGAATGGTATGACCCAAAAATAAAGCTGACGATACGCAGTGATTTAGGCGGGACGATTCAAGAGTTGCAGAATATCAGCTTTGGTGAACAGCCCGACGCACTTTTTGAACCGCCCGCGGGCTACAAGAAAGGTACGTTCCAGCAAGTCATGGGTGCGCCTGCATTTCCAACGCCGGGACAACCGTAAATAACCAGTACGCGAGATATAAACCAGATGATTAGCACAAAGAGGTATTTGCCCGTGACGATGTCCTTGCTGGTCAGTGTTGCAGCGACCACTGCATTGGCCGATGAGGCCGCGGCGTTGACTAACAGCCTGTAGAAAAACGCGCTGAGGGGCGCATCGCGGCGTTGGAAACGAACTCAAACTGCTCATTTACTTCGTGTAAACTCCGCATTTTCGTCCGTTTCCGCCTAGCGCTGCATCCCCTGATCACGTTTTTCAACAGGCTGCTAAATAACTGTTCCTAACAGCCTGTTGAAAAACGCGACATTGAACCCCGATTCGTCGTTCCGGCCAAACGCCGTGCGAGCCGGAATCCATATATATCAATAGGTTTCTGGCTACCGACGTGAGTCGGTTTAAAGAATTCTCAGTAAGATGTGTGTTTTTCAACAAGCTGCTAAATGGTGCCCACCAATTGAAGCGGCTGATTGCGATGTGGATCATCTTTGCTGCAGGGGAAATACAACCCTGCTTCTGAACAATTTGAAAATGGCGACATCAACGAACTATTTTCCCCCTTTGAAAAAGGGGGAGTAACGACTGCATGCGAGCCCATGGACGGGCGAAGGTAGAGCAATGCAGGAGCAATTGCCGAGACGCAGGAGGTACGAGTCCACGTGGTATTGCAGTTAGACATTTTTCCTGCGTGAGCAAGACTCACTTATATGAATTCATGTCAGAGGTCACAGTAAGAGAACCTCAAAATAAGTTTACTCTAAGCGACTTGCTCATCAGTGAGGCTGACAGTCGAAGCAATCGGTTTTGTTCATTGTATTTTGTTCGGTGAAATATTTCCGAATCATATTTTCATGCCTATGGACGGACTGAAGGCCCATATGTGTTGGGCCTATTGCTAAGCTTGCAACGCAAGCTGAAGCAAAATATTTAAATGAACAACGGCGTCCCCGCGATCAACATTTTTTGCCGATCTTGTCCCACCCAATCGTAAGGCGGGAACAAAACAATACATTTGATTGGGTTCCAATTTTCCATTGGTAGAGATGGCCTCATCGAACATGTCTTTGGCAAGAAAATCCGATATGACCTCTAAGTCGCAACACCATTTGTTAAAAAACATTTCTAATGACCACACAACATCCCCTCCTTCAGAGGTGTGTGGATTTAAATACGAAATATCTTCATCACCTTCATCGCTCAGTTTACGGTAATAAAAAATATCCCCAAATGCAGACATGGCGATAGGGAGTCTACTCATGTCTTCTTCGCGCATAAGCCAGCGCCAAAACGTTTCTTTATAAAGATCTGGATTGATAACTTGAATAAGTCCTTTGGAATACAGTCCGAATCCATTTACTTCCCAAAGCTCTAATAGACTCTTAGGCAAATATTCCTGGTAGCGAGAAATAATTTCTTTATCTGCTTTTTCAGTGTTAGAGTCTGGTTTATGGGTGTCCACAAATTTATGTAATGCAATGCTCATTGCCTTTTCCTAAAGTTATTTAACAACTCCGAAGTTGGATGGGTTTTAATTGAAATTGGTATTGATTTTTCCCCATTAAATACTTCTGCTTCAGTAATAGAAATTGATTCCATAACAGGGTGGCTCTTTCCTATGCTGGTTATTTTACCCTCAATTATATGGGAATTTATATGCTCATTCGTGATCTTAATAAACAGATATAAATAGCCAGCAACCAATATAAGGCAAGTACCGACCACTAAGTATTCATTATTATGAAAGCCATAATATATAAGTATGGCAACACTAATAAATCCAAAAAGCATTTTTAAACTTTTCAAATCATTTATTAATTGTTGTTTATAGATACCTCTTCTTTTTGGAGATTGAGTTGCAAGCAGTTTATATAAATCATTATCGAGGATGGTCCAATCTGTATCCATATGTAAGAGACTCACGTTTTACACTTCTTTAAACACATAACGATCAAGCACAGCTGCGGCTCTGGTGACGCAGAGCGGCGACAGAGACGTCGGCTGAAGCGCCTTGTTGGGCAGACACAACTTTATAACTCCTTGTGGAGTTTGATACTTACATCAGTACCCGACTCGATAGCCTTTTTGCCATTTTCATTACCAATTTCAATCGAGGCTCTTCGGGTGGGAGGTAACACTTTGCCTAGAAACGGTTGGGTCTCTCTTGCATATTCGTGGGCATAGCCCTTATCATCAATGCAAGCCACCCGTACTAAATCGAAGATAGGGTCACCGCCCCGAAACCCACTAAATTTTGCGAACATAAAGCACCCACCGGCTGGAAGAGTTATTGTACCTTGCTCGATAGTTAGCTTTGAAACATTCGTGAGCATGAGGAACTGCCCCACAGAACTGTCCACAAGTACAAGACCTGTTAACGCCTTGGACACGATTTCAGTACTACTCTGCTGTAATATGAGTGCGCCTTTTGCGATTGCATCTTGCAAGCTCCTCAACACCCTATTCTCATCCGCATAGGAATTCGTGCCCACTAATGAAAACAATAAAAACGTTAGAAAAGTTAGTTTCCGCATTTTTGTCTCCTAGCAGCTTGAAAAAAGCATTACTCAATGTAAAATATTTAAACCGACTAACGTCGACTGCCAGTAACCTATTGTAATACTGGATTCCGGCTCGCACTGTGTTTGACCGGAACGACGAGACGCGAGCTAACTCCGAGTTTTTCAACAGGCGGCTAGTCTACTCTTCACGACTTTTAATTTGCCCACCAGTTATTTTGACGAACGTTCGTAATTTGCCCTATTAGTCGGCCCTTCACCTAATTCCCAATATAGCTGATAAAACAAATGTCGTGGATATAGTAGCCGTGTATAGCAGGGCAATACAACCGGATTTAATAATTATAAAAGTGGTGAACCTGGGTAAATTAGGGATGACTGATGCCTCTGTTAGCCAGTAATTCTGGGGATATGTTTCTAAAGTTATTATGGCCTCTGCCGTCATTTATAGTAGGCAAACCACCATCAGGAGGGTGTATGGCGTATCCGACACCCGAGCAAGCAGGTATTCGTATCCCGCCTTATGTGAAGGAGCGGGAGTTTCTTCTGGGTTTTGAATGGGCGTTGCAAGGCGGGCAAATCACGCGGGTTGAGCAGTTGCGGATGTCGTATCGCGAGGGTTTCCGTGCGGGGAAGTTGTTGTTGAATGAGATTCGTCGTGAGCAGGGGGTGATTCCGTTTCCGATGAGGGCGCGGATGAAAATGCGTTCGGTCGGTTAACCGCGGGTTGAAAAACTACTCGGAATTACTCTTGTAGAGCTGCCTCCTGAGTCTATGCAGGTGTGCGCTTGCCAGTACGGCATTGTAAAAATCCGCATAGAACATGTTGAGTATGCGTACTAGCAGCCTGTTGAAAAACGCAGAACCTACTGAGAATTCTTTAAACCGACTCACGTCGGTAGCCAGAAACCTATTGATATATAGGGATTCCGGCGCGCACGGCGTTTGGCCGGAACGACGAATCGGGGTTCAATGTCGAGTTTTTCAACAAGCTGCTAGGCAAAGCAGGCTATTATTTTGGAATTGTATTACGCAGGGTGTCCTGCCCTGCACTGGTCTAACAAGATCGGAGACGATAAATGGTTTCACGGTAGTTTTGCTGTTTTAACTATCACTATTTTAGTGTCTAATACAATAATGTCCTCCCAACAAAAAATAGATATTCCTCATGGATAAACAACTGCACGCTAAATTAATCAAGACCATTGAATCCGCCAATGACATTATTCTAGGTAAAGACCATGCAATACGACTCGCCATGACCTGTCTATTGGCGCGTGGTCACCTGCTTATCGAAGATTTGCCGGGGGTGGGTAAAACCACGCTGGCACATGTCATCGCACAATTGCTCGGCCTGGAATTCCATCGCATTCAATTCACCAGTGATATGTTGCCCGCCGATATCCTGGGTATCTCTATCTATGCGCAAGGTAGTGGCCAGTTCACGTTTCATCCTGGGCCAATTTTTGCCAACGTGATCCTCGCCGATGAAATTAACCGTGCCACGCCCAAGGCGCAAAGTGCCCTGTTAGAAGCGATGGAGGAGCGGCAAATCACCATCGAAGGTGAAACGCGCCCGTTAGCGGATCCCTTTTTCGTGATAGCGACCCAGAACCCCATTGAACATATCGGCACCTATCCATTGCCGGAATCACAACTGGATCGTTTTTTGATGTCGATCTCCTTGGGCTACCCGGATGCCAATGCCGAACGCGTATTGCTGACGTCCAGTGATCGCCGTACGGAACTGCAAAAACTCAAGGCGACCATTGATCAAGCATCGCTGCTGTTATTGCAGCAACAAGTTTTACAGGTCAGCACCTCGGCGGCGTTAATTGATTATGTGCAGGCACTACTGCAGTTTTCCCGTCAGTCCGGCCATTTTGTCTGTGGTTTGTCGCCACGCGCAGGGTTGGCGCTGTTACATGCCAGCAAGGCGTGGGCCTTAATCCAGCATCGTGACTTTGTGATACCCGAAGATGTCCAGGCGGTATTAGCCACGGTAACGAATCATCGGTTGGTGAATATCGATCAGGATGCGTTGCAAAGTCCTTCAGACAAATTATTAACCGTCGCCATTCCTTAATTACCGCTCAGGCATGAAGCCTTTACCCGCCCGTGTCCACCACATCGACAGCCAGACGATCTGATTTCAGACGCTTCTTCGTTGGTGAAGGGCCGCAGCCGCCGCCGTATTATTTGCATAATCGGCGCGTGTATATTTTGCCGACCAAACAGGGGCTGGTGTTTGCGCTGTTATTGTTCGCGATGCTGCTGGGTTCGATCAACTATAACAATAATCTCGGCTATATTCTGACGTTCCTGCTCGCCAGCTTGACCGTCGTTACCATTCTCATGACGTATCGTAATTTGATCTTTCTGCGCATCGGACCGGCGTTGTCGATACCGGTCTTCGCCGGTAAACCTTCGCTTATCCCCGTGCAGATCGACAACCAGCAGTATTCAACCCGCGTTGCGATCGAATATCACTTGCCGAAAACCCAGCCGGTGATTGGCGATATAACTGCGAATGCCGATACAACGATTCATCTGCCGATAACGTTTGCACATCGGGGTATGCAACCGCTGCCCCGATTTATTCTTGCCACCACCTTTCCGCTGGAGTTTTTTCGTGCCTGGTCGCATGTGGAGTTGCAGCAATCCGTGCTGGTATACCCGCAACCCGGCAACGATAAAGCGCTACCGCAATTGTCAGAAGGGGGTAAGGTAGGAGAACAGCATCAGGGTAGGGGTGATGATGAATTCGAAGGGCTGCGGAATTATCAGGTCGGTGATTCATTTTATCGGGTCCATTGGAAATCTGCGGCGCGACATCATGTGCTGCAAACCAAGCATTATATTGGTAGCACCAACAGTGAAGTGTGGCTTAACTGGGCGGATTCTCGTTTCACGGATATTGAAAAGCGGATCTCGCAATTAACCCAATGGGTTTTGTTGGCTGCAAACACGGGGATTCCCTATGGCTTGCGGATACCCGGTGTGGAATATGCCTTGTCGAGCGGCTTACCCCATCGAAATAATTGTTTGAAGGCATTAGCACTGTATGGTGCCAGCGATGTTTAAACGTGCGAAGCGCGCCGCGCCGCTGCCATTCCAGACCAGCCGCACCGGCATGGTTTATCTGTTAGCAGGACTTGTTGTCGTATTACTGCCGCATCTTGACCATCTACCACTGTGGTCGAGCTTAACCTGTTTCTCGCTGGTGCTGTGGCGACTGTTAGTCGACATGCAGCGTCTGCCACGGCCTAACAAGATCATTATTTTCGTGATGTTCGTGCTAATCACGCTCGGTGTGATAGCCAGTTATTTTACCCTGGTCGGGCGCGAAGCCGGGGCCGCATTATTGCTTAGCTTGGTCTGTCTGAAATTGTTCGAGATAAAATCGTTGCGCGACATATCGCTGATTGTACAACTTGCCTTCTTCGCCATCGTCGTCACCTTCTTATTCAGTCAGTCCATTTTTGTCGCGCTGACGATGCTGGTTGCCGTGGGTTTATTGATCACCGCGTTAATCAGTTTTCAGCATGCAAGGTCCGGCCAGAATCGTCATGCGTTTTCAGAAAAAGACCATCTGCTGCTTGCGATGAAAATGCTGCTGTATGCCATTCCCTTGGCCATCGTGATTTTTATTTTGTTTCCCCGCACCAGCGTGCCGCTGTGGGGATTACCGCATGACGCCTTTGCGGCCAAAACCGGTCTGTCGGATGAAATGTCACTGGGTAATATCAGCAACCTCATTGACTCTCCGGCGGTCGCGTTTCGGGTGGAATTTCAATCCCGCATTCCACAACCCGCAAAGACCTATTGGCGCGGCCCCGTGTTATGGGCATTTGATGGGCACACCTGGTCTGCGCCGTTGTCGCAACGTCAGGTAATGAAAAAAATAAACCTGGAAAATCCCACTAATCCCATTGAGTACATCCTTACCCTGGAGCCGCATAACAATATCTGGCTGTTTGCGCTGGATCAACCCGCGACGATTCCGGATGTCGCCGTGCTGTCTACCGAAATGCAATTGGTGGCGCGCAAACCGGTTAATCACTTGACGCGTTACGAACTGACATCCTACCTCGATTATTCTTTACCAAAGCTGGATTGGCTACCATCAGAACGCTATTTACAGGTACCGGTAGAATCGGTTCCCCGTGCGAGACAGTTTATCCAAACGCTGCTGCAACAATTCCCGGATAAAGCAGGTGTAGTGAATGCCGTGTTACAGCGCTTTGCCAAGCAACACTATTTTTATACTCGGCGTCCCCCGCAACTGTTCGGTGACCCGACGGATGCATTTCTGTTCGATACCAAGCGTGGCTATTGTGAGCACTATGCATCGAGTTTCACCGTACTGATGCGTTTGGCAGGCATACCCGCACGGGTAGTCACGGGATACCAGGGTGGTGAAATGAATCCGCTGAGTAATTATATGATCGTACGCCAATCCGATGCCCATGCCTGGTCTGAAATTTATCTTGAAGGCAAAGGCTGGTTGCGAGTTGATCCCACAGCAGTCATTCCGCCAGGTAATATTGAAAATGCGAATGACGTTGAGCGTTTGCGAAGTGAACTGTTTAATGCCCGTCATTTTTCCGAACAAAACTGGTTGGCAGTGCCGCTAACACAGGCGCTGTATGCGTGGGACATGGTCAATAATCGCTGGAACCAATGGGTGATCGGTTATAGCAATGAAAAGCAAAAATCCCTGTTCAATGCCATTGGCATACCGGAAATAACCTGGCGTGGGTTAAGCTATCTTTTATTTGCCACGCTGAGCGTCTTCACGCTACTGATTGCGGCCACTATTTTCAAGGCCACGCGCACCAAAAGAAACGCCATTGAGAAAATCTATCAGCGGTTTTTGCGTAAATTAACACCGCTGCACCTTGAGAAATCGCCCTGTGAAGGCGCGTTGAATTTTTCGCAGCGCGTGGCACGGCGGTTGCCGAATCATACGACAGAGCTCATCCACATCGCCAACCTCTATAATCAGATGCGCTATGCCGATCCCAGCCCGGTGACACTCGCTGATTTACGTCAAGCTGTCAAATCTCTACAGTTGAAACATAAACGATAGAAACTACCCTAGTTAGTCCTGATTGAGGCCAAGTGCTTTTTGCTTCTTCTTAGTTAAGCCTAAGGAAACAATACGGTAAGATTCTTTTAGGTAGTACCTGAGTTCATCATCTTCTGCATCAGACACATCATAGTGTTGTATCCACTTCATTCCACGAGAGGCGAGGTAAGGTGCTGGCCGATAACCAGGCTGATCGCTTAAAAAATGAAAATTGAGTTCGGACGTTTTAAATGTGAACGCGGGTTTATCATCCTTCTCCCAACCGCCAATGGCAAATACCTTTCCACCCACCTTCCATACATGGGAGTCTCCCCATTGAATGACGTATGAACTCGCCGGAAGGGAGCGACAAAATGCATTGAATTTTTCATAAGTCATGCTGACGTTCTTGTTGGGTCATAACGATTAAACTAACTTGACGGCACGTTTATTGCGCTGGTCAAGTGGGGTGATTTGTTATATGTTGACAATTTCACATTCCCAGCGCCCTTTATTCCAAAGCGTTAACCCAATAATAACCACGGCAAGTACAAACAAACCTCCCCATAGAGAAATTAATTTTGCAGCATAGCCAAATCCGATTGCGGGTAACTTAGACTCACTCATTACCAAGTAGTCAAGCCAGGTACCTAAAATGGGTTTCTGCTCAGCGTCCACCGAGGTTAATGGCAGCACGACTATTCCCAATAACATAGAAATCGTAAGATATTGGTTTTTCATTTTGTGGCCAAATGTAAAGTTGAGGGGCTCGCCGATTTGGCGCATCGCTCTAGAATACAAGGTTGATCTATTTCTGTAACAAATGATTAACAACATATTCGTTATATTCTTTAGCATATTCAAACTGGGCTTTACGGAGTTCCGAATCTTCTATTAAACAACCGATTCCCGCATCTGCATTTGGCAAGTTAGCTATCAGTGGATATTGCTCCGGCTTGACGCCAGGAGAATAAGGAACGGTTGTGCCACTTATGTAAATCTTTATTTTTCCACTCCGAATATCTTTCATCGCTTCCTCAACCGCTCGATCAGGTTGCCATTCCGCAAGAGTGCGTTCTGGAAATTCAAGCATGTGCTGAGGCAATTCTTGTGGTACCACGGTAATAGTGCAGCCTGCTAAGAAGCCAACAAGAACTATAAAAATGTTCATTTTCATGGAATGCTTTCCTTCCCGATATGCCTTGAATCTCTTTTCTGCTTCTTCAGCCCATCGAACTTCTTGTCCGGCTCATCCAGGCTCTTTATCAGACCTTCAACCAAGGTGAACCGCTCCTCTGGTTTTAGTTTCATTGCCGCGTCTAATAGCTCTTTCGTACTCATCGTGTTTACCTCTGATTTTCATGAAACATAGCGTACAAGTTGAGAGGTGCGCGGTTTCATGCGCGTCCGCTCGAACGTAGAGTTAGAAATCCTTTTCGGTGGAACGCACTGGCAAGAAGGATAGCGCCTCCCGCCATAATGAACATGTCGGCAAAGTTAAAAATTCCAGTCCGGACCGACCCGATACCAACATTTATGAAATCTACAACGTAACCACCATAGGCCCACCGATCGATAACATTACTCACCCCTCCCGCAAAATACAGCGCAATGGCGAAAATACCGACCGGGTGAAGGTGCTTGGCAAGTAGCGCGTAGCCAAGCAAACCAAGTAATAGGGCAGTTCCATCAACACTAAATAGTACATGCCGCCAGAACTCTGGTAGGGAATCCCCGAGGCCCAGGAACGCTCCCGTGTTGTGTGTGAGGTGCAGGCGAAGGGTATCTCCGAGGAATGACCACGCCTCGGTAGATGGCAAATAAGACTGCGCAACGGATTTGGTCGTTTGGTCGCAGCCGACACACCCAACCAGTACAACCAAGATAAGTGCGAAACGTTTAGCCATGTTCATTGTGTACCTCGGTCAAGAGTGGTTTCTAACGACACTGTAGGAAAATCCAATGTTCACGTTTCTTGAATTTGTGATTCATTGGATTTATCTAAGCCGACTAAAGTCGGTTGTCAGTTACTTTAATCTAATGGATTCCGGCTCGCACGGCCATAACGCACGGTGTGTTTGCCGCGCGGTATTCAACATTGGTGTGCAGGGCGTTGTCGGCGTAACCGCTGCGCACTTCCATGGGTTCAAATCCGGTTTTCAAGTCATCGATTATGACATATTTATAATCATTTTTGCTGTCGATGGTGAAATATCTACGGAGCAAGAACGCGAATCTGCCTGTTTGATTCGAGGCTGTAGGGTGGCGGTAATTGTCAACGTAGTTGTCGCCTGTTCTCATTAAGCTGCCACCGCCATGGCAGAGTTTTGTGATTTACTTTTTCCCGGATTCAAATGCACGGTGG
>Ga0315281_10002458_pt1 | contig 27517 bp, 19 predicted proteins | sample YL17G07_0_MG_FD_204540 | JGI IMG/M metagenome (GOLD analysis project Ga0315281, IMG submission 204540) | Sediment microbial communities from Yellowstone Lake, YNP, Wyoming, USA - YL17G07_0 | ecosystem: Environmental > Aquatic > Freshwater > Lake > Sediment | place: USA: Wyoming | collected...
ACTTGGTCGAAGCGCATCACCTCTTGAAGGCTCTCCGGGTCGCGGGCCCGCACCAGCCGGTAGCGGATGTCCGGTTCGATCACGTGCTTGAAGCGGTAGCCCCAGCGGAGCTTGGAAAAGACCTTGCCGAAGGAGGGCGGCCGTAAATCGACCGAGAACTCGCCGAGAAGCCGGTTGAGAGGTTCGCCGTCGGCACGAAGGCTGGTGCCGTAGCGCGTTCCCCGGAGGCCCGCGGAAGGGGTTACATGAAAACCCAGGAAGGGCTTGGGACGTAGCGTGACTTCGGGATGGAAGTCGAGGCGCTCGGAAAGCTGGGGGGTCTCGAGGCCGGGCTCGGTGCGACCCACACCTGTCGCCGAAGCGTCGAAGGCGAAATAGACCGGCGAGTGCCCCACTTGCTTGTCCATCCCGGAGAAAGAAAAGCTCGGGGTCTGCCGGATGATGATGGAGTTGCCGGGCTTGCGCTCCGCCGAAAGGAAGTTCTGGTAGCGCGAGGCGTAAATGTTGACGCTGTAAGCGTCGAAATTCTTACTCAGGAAACCTGTCTGGTGGACTTCTGAGGCAACGGCCTGGGTGAAATTGTCGGTGAAGGTGAAACGAAAGGCCAATGAGGTGATGTAGTCGACATCCAACACGCCGCGGAAGCCGTGCCCCAAGTCGCGGGCCTGCCCTTCCGCCCGCAGGCTCTGCCCGGGCGCCCGGGATTGCCGGAGGGGGCCGCTTCCCTTATCGTTGACCCCAAAATAATCAATGGTGATGTCGCTCGTGGCACTGGGGCGGGCGCGGAAGCTTCCGCTGCGCGCCAAGCCGCGGATGCTGTAATTCTCCACCCCCAGAAGCAAGTCCGCGCTGGGATTGATAGCCCAGAAAAAGCCTCCACCGACGATAAATCCCTTCTGCGAAGAGGTGCCCACGTGCGGGAGCAAGAAGCCGGTCTGGCGGGGCTGTTGGGCGATGGAGTTGATGAAATAGGGGGAATAGAAAATCGGCACGCGGAACAATCGAAAGACGGAACCTTGCGTGACCACCTTGTTCCCCACCTCGATCCGGGCGCGCCGGGCGCCCATCGACCAGCCCTTCTTTTCGCACGCGCACGAACTCAGCCGGCCCCCCTCGACCACGTAAGTGCTTGCGCCGCGGCGCTCCACTTTCCGGGCGCGCACGTAAAACGGATTCTCGGTGGTCAACATGCGCGGCCGCGGCCTGATCCGCGCATGAAGGTTCCCCCGGCCGTTCGAGAACCAGCCCAGCCCCGTCCGCACGTTGTAATGGGCCTCATCCGCTTCGAGGCGGCTTTCGGAGTCGGCAAACGTCACGTGGCCCCGGGCCACGACGTCGCCGGCGGACGCGTCGAAGCTCGCCTCGTCGGCGGTGAGCTTCATTTCCTGGTAGGTCACCTCGACGTGCCCGCACAACTGGTAGGTATCCTTCACTTTCTCCTGAGAATCCGCGCGAATGCTGACGGTGGACTTGAGATCTTGAAGCTCGGATGGAATCTCCGGTCGCTGCTGCCCCCAGGCGGTCGGGAAAAAGCCCGAACACATTACCAGCAAGATAGACACTCCCGCGCGCCGCGAAAGCTCAGCATGCCGGAGCTTGAGCGAAGCGTAAACCATAAGGGCACGACGACAATTGATTCTACTCGAAAGCACTTTGTTCCATCGAACGCTTTTGCTAAGATGCCATAAGAGTCGGTGAACGCTGCCTGGAGGGTTTTGGCAACCCGGTGAAATGCCCCAAGTGCGGGTTCGTGAGCTATCCTGGCCTCTCCCAATGTAAGAAGTGTGGCCATTCGTTCGTTCCGACGAAGCGCAAGGGGGAGGCGTCCGTCTCGTCTTTGTTTTCGGGGTCGCCGCTGCCCCCGCCGCGCCAGACGGCACCTCCAGCGCCTCCGCCCAGCGTAGCCCCCCCCGAAATCCCGGTGATGCCGATCAGGCCGTCGGTCGAAGCTCCTGAGCGAGAGCCTAGCTTGACGGCGGTCAGTCCGGCCGCCGCCGAGGAACAAGGCCACCCGACCGAGCCTGTGCGGCCCTGGCGCGAAGAGCTCAGCGAACGGGTGGAAGACTTCCGCCGGCGACGTGCGCGCCTGCGGGGCGATTCCGACCGAGGTGCAACCCTGGAATTCGACTTCAAGGACGAAGAGCATATGGAAGCCGCGGCCAGCGTGGATGCCGAGGTGGTTGAGCACCCTTCGGGAGAAATGAGCCTGGACATCGAACTGGAAAGGCACATCCGGCCGGATGCCGAGGCCCCCGTTCTGGACTCGCTTACCTTCGACAAACCTGGAGGGGGCGCAGGGGTTTTCACTTCGACAGCGGCGGATGCCGCCGAATTGCCACTGGAGCCCGTGGCGGTCCGTCCCCAGCCGGTGGAGATCGTCATGGACTCCCAGCCCGCGACGGAGGCTGGCGAGGCAGAGGCTGAGACCGGGGCTCTGCCCAAGGCTCCCATGGGGCGGCGATTCCTCGCCGGCATGTTCGACACCCTGGTGCTGTTAGTCGCCGCGGGCCTCTTTGCCTTGATTTTCTGGCGCGCAGGCGGGCGTATGTCGCCTCAGCCGCTGAACCTCGGCGTCGTAGGTTTTATTACCGCGTTCTTCATCCTGGCGTACTTCGGGGTGTTCACGGCGCTCACCTTCACGACCCCGGGCCTGCTCTGGCTGGGAATTGAAGTGCGCGCCCTCGACGGCACGTACCCCACAGCGGCCCAGGCCTTCTGGCGCGCCTTCGGCTACCTGGTCTCCATCGGCGCGTTGATGTTGGGGTTCGTCTGGGCGCTGGTCGATAGCGACAGCCTGACTTGGCACGACCGCATGTCGGGCACTTTTCTGGCGAGCGCAGACAGTGCAGTTGAAAGTCAAAAGTCGAAGGTCGAAAGTAGAGGCTTTCCGCCCCAAACCGTCTGACTTTTCGCATTCGACTTTAGACTCTCAACTTTGAACTTGCGTCCCCATGGGCAAAGGCCGCTTCCTGAACCAAAAACTCGGCAAGCGCATGAGTCGGAAATTCGACCTGCTGAAATCCCAACTCGCCACCCGCCGGCCCGGCACCAAACCTCTGAACCCTCGACTGCCGAAGAAGGGCGTCTCCCGCGAAGAAAAGCATGCTGTATAGCGGCGGCGAAGCAATCGCTGGCGGGTTGGCAGTCGCGGCGGAGGGCGTGGTATACTGAAAGAGTCGAGGGCCGCAGCCCGCCATGGAAGGAGTTGTCGTTCCAATGAGCAAGCGCCTCCGCGTTGTATTAATCACGCTCTCGTGCTTTCTGGTTTTCTACATCGTTCTGGGCGGGCTGCTCGGCAAGAACGACTCCTCCAGCGACAAGACCTACCGGAACCTTGGGGTCTATAGCGAGGTCCTTTCCCGCATCAAGAGTGACTACGTCACCGAGCCGGACCTGAATAAGGTGACGGGCGGGGCGATTCGCGGCCTGCTGGAAGCGCTCGATCCTTACAGCACCTACTTCAGCCCGCAGGAGTACCAGGACTACCTCCGGCAGCCAGACCCCGGCCCCGCCAGCGTGGGCATCTTCCTCGCCAAGCGGATGGGATTTGCCACGGTGGTCTCGGTGCTCCCCGGGAGCCCGGCAGAGAAGGCCGGGGTCAAGGCCGGCGATCTGGTTGATCGAGTGGAGAACACCCCTACCCGGGAACTCTCCGTGGTGCAGCTCCAGCGCCTGCTGGCCGGCCCCAGTGGGAGCACCTTGACGCTCACGCTGGTGCGCGAGGCCCGGGGCGACCCTCAGAAATTTCCCCTCACGCGCGCGGCGCTGACCTATCCGCCCGTAGTGGCGAAAGTGATGGAGGATGCGGCGGGCTACATTCGCGTCGCCAGCTTCAACAAAGGCAAGGCGGCGGAGATTTCTGCCAAGCTCGGGGAACTGACTGCCCGCGGCGCCGATAAGATCGTCCTCGACCTGAGAAACTGCGCTGGGGGCGAGACGCAAGAAGCCATCGACACTGCCAGCCTGTTCTTGGAGAAGGGCCTGGTGGGCTACCTCCTTGGCCAGCGCTACCCCCGCCAGGACCTGCCCGCCAAGCCTCCGCGGGACATCTGCAAGTTCCCCATGGTGGTGCTAATCAACCAGTCCACCGCGGGACCTGCGGAGTTGTTGGCCTCCGCCATCCTGGGAAACAAGCGTGGGGACGCCGTGGGCGTGCGCAGCTTCGGGGTGGGTGTTTTCCAGAAACTGATCCCGCTGGACGACGGCTCTGCCTTGCTGCTTTCGGTAGCCAAGTACTACGGGCCGGACGGCAAGGCCATCCAGGATAACGGGGTGACACCCAACGTCGTCGAAGCGCCCGGCGCGGGGACCGCCAGCCTGGAAGACGAAAACGAGCCGACGGAACCCGAACACTTCGGCGACAAAGACGACCAACAGTTGCGCAAGGCTATCGAAATCCTGAAACAGAAATCCTCACTGGCGAAAGCCGCCTGACCGGTGCCCAGCCGTCATCTCCACCGGCGCAAGAAACGCCTTCTGCTCGCGACAGCCATCTCCCTTCCCCTCCTCGTGGGCGTAATTCTCCTTACCCTCTACCTGAGGCTCGGCACCCAGCCCCTGGGCGAGGCCGAGCGTCGGCAGCTCGCCGGCCGCTTTAAGGACGTGATCGAACGCGCCGGAGGCAGTCAGGTTTGGGTAAAAGAACCGCCTTACGCGCCCTTTCCTCCGCCGCGAAGCAATGCCGCCGCGGAAGTGCTCGTGGTCGCGGCAACCTTCGACGCGGCGCTCGCCGCGCTGAGGGATCAGGCCGAGAAGGCGGGCCTGGAAATCAAAACCAGGATCACACGGGCTGAAGGGCGATGGCGCTTGGCTGACGTCCGGCTCACCCGGGGGCGCGAACCGGCAGGCCGATGGCGGCTACGCGAAGTCGGCCAACTGCGCCGCGCCACGATCATCATCGATGACCTGGGCCAGGACCTGGAAGCCGCGCACAAGTTGCTTGCCCTGCCTTATCCCCTTACTTTTTCGGTTCTGCCCCACCTGCGCCAATCTCTCGACACAGCGGAAGCGGTTCACCGCGCGGGGCGCGAAGTAATGCTCCACCTGCCCATGGAGCCGGATTCCCCAGATCGGCCCGGGCAGGGAGAAATCAGAGTGGGGATGGGGGCCAGCGAGGTCGAACGCATTGTCGAAAGCGACTTGGCCTCGGTCCCCTACGCCGTTGGCGTCAACAACCACATGGGCTCGCGCGCGACGACCAACACCATGCTGATGGGGGAAGTGACAACGGTTCTGGCGGAACGTCGGCTGTATTTCGTGGATAGCCGCACCGCGCCGGCCAGCGTCGCCTTCGACGTGGCCCGGCGGAAAGGGCTTGCCACTTTTTACCGGTCAGTCTTCCTGGACGATACGCAGACCGTGGCTTACACGCTGGGACAACTTCGCGAGTTTCGTCGCGTCCTTGACGAGCAAGGGGCCGCCATAGCCATCGGTCACCCCTATCCGACCACCATTGCCGCCCTGGCGCGATTCCTGCCTGAGCTCGAACGGGCCGACATCCAGTTGATGCCAGCCTCCCGACTCCTCCAATTGCCCGAGGTCGCTCGCCTGGGACCACGCCGCCCCACAAGTCCCTAGAACGGGGCCGGCTCGTCGAGATTTGCGATGACTAACCTGTAGCGCCGGCCTTTAGGCCGCCATTTTGTTATCGGGATCTTATCCGCCTGACCTGTCCCGATCTATCAGGAAGGCGGCCTCTACTGGCTGCTGGCAGGAAGACTGAAGGTAACGTCGCGGTCGAGGCGCATGCCCACCAGGGAGCCGGCTGCCAGAGACGCCTGCTTGCCTCGGGGTATCAGGACGGCGAGCAGCACTCCCCCGACGCCGGCGGCGATCCCGGGTCCTATCCCGCCTGCCGCGCCCGCCGCGGTGGTGACCCCGGCGATCGCCACTTGTTTCTTGCGGGAGGGTCCGCGGCCCTTGAGTTCGCCCTCCACCCCCACCGTGGCGTCGTCGGCGCCCTCGCTGGAGAAGATTTCGGTCAGCGAACCCACGATGGCTACCTTTTCGGCGTTTGGCAACTCCACCGTGTCAAAAACAATGTACAAGTAGCCCCCCTTGCCCTTTCGCCCCGCGGATTTGACCTCGCCGATGTGCCCATCAACTCGCGCCCCCCTGGGCAGGACCTCGCGATCCTCCACGGCAACCGGGTCGATCAGCGTCGCCAGGACCCGGTCCCCGGCCTTGGAAGTCCTGGAGTTGACCGTGGAGTGCAGTTGGAGCTTGAATTCCGTGCCCTCCGGGATGGTCCACTCTTCGGTTTCACTCGACGTACCCTGCTGCGGCACCGCTGCGGGCACCATTCCCGCCGTCCACAGGCACGCCAACCCAGCGGCCATAAGCCGTCGCGTCATCTCCGATCCTCCCATTCCCGCATGTCCCTCCTCAGCGGATTAGCTCAGTACGGCCAGTCCCCCATTTGACCATCAATCGTCCGAACCCGTCAAAAAGAAAATCGTAGAGGGGAACGACCAGCGGCTCTCCTGCTTCGATGCCAGGCCATGCGCATAGTTGCCCCTCTGTGGCGGCGGCGCCTGCACCGCCGCCGCAAAACACTTCCGCTATCGAACCAGGAGGATATCGAGAGTCTCAAATCTCGCCAATCCGCTTGACGGGCCCGTTACCACTCACTTAGCATGGTAGGTTGGCCTCGTCTCGAAAATCCTCACTGTAGGGCGCAGGGCGGATGCTCGACCGGATCACGGTTCGGGGTGCACGGCAGCACAACCTCAAGAACATTGACGTGGAGATCCCGCGCTACACCCTGACCGTGGTCACCGGGCTAAGCGGTTCGGGGAAGTCCAGCTTGGCGTTTGACATCCTCTACGCCGAAGGCCAGCGGCGCTACATCCAGACGCTTTCCGCTTACGCGCGCCAGTTCCTCGACCAGATGGAGCGGCCGGAAGTGGACTCAATTGAAGGTCTGAGCCCCGCCATCTCCATCGAGCAGAAGACCACCAGCCGCAGCCCGCGTTCGACCGTCGGCACCATCACGGAAATCTACGACTACCTGCGCCTGCTTTATGCCTCCATCGGCGTACCGCATTGCCACCTGTGCGGCCGCCCCATCGCGCGCCAGACCACCGAGCAGATTGTCGCCTCCATCATGGCGCTGCTCGAGCATGGCCGCACCGAAGACGGTGGGAACGCCGAGCGCATCATGATTCTGGCGCCCATCGTGCGCGGGCGGAAAGGCGAATTTCGCAAGCAGTTCGACCAATGGGCGCGCGAAGGCTTCGTCCGCGTGCGCGTGGATGGGGTGTTGCGCCAGCTCGACGAAGAGATCAAGCTCGACCGCCGCCGCAACCATACCATCGAGGTGGTGGTCGATCGTCTGCTACTCAAGCCCGGCATCGAGAGTCGCCTGAGCGCCTCGATCGAAACAGCGATGAAGCTGGCCAAGGGCCTGGTGCAGGTGGCGGTGGTCAACGGAGAGGAGCATCTCTACTCGCAGGAGTGGGCCTGCATGCACTGCGGCATCAACGTCCCCGCGCTGGAGCCGCGGTCGTTTTCCTTCAACAGCGTTTACGGGGCCTGCGATGCCTGCCGCGGCCTGGGCAGCCAGTTCTCCTTCGATCCCGCCAAGGTCATCGTGGACTGGTCGCGCCCCCTGCTCGCCGGGGGCCTCGGGCCGGGCGCCGGGTCCTCGTTCCTGCAACGCAGTCTGGCGCGTGCTGCCGAACAATTTCACTTCGACCTGAAGACGCCCTTCAATCAGCTCGCGCGACGGATCCAGAACCTGATCCTCTACGGCAAGCCGCCGGGGAACGGCCGCACAGAGACGGGTTTTGTCGGCGTAATCCCGCTGCTCGAGCGGTGGTATGCGGAAACCACCTCCGAGAGTCACCGCGAATGGTTCAGCCGTTACATGTCCGCGGTTTCCTGCCCCAAATGCGAGGGCAAGCGCTTGAGGCCCGAAAGTCTGGCAGTGACAGTATCGGGGCACTCGATTGCTGATTTCACAGCGCTGCCCGTGAGCCGGGCGGTGGAAGTGGTGGGGAAGATCCAACTCAGTCCGCGCGAAGAGCTCCTGGCACGGCGCATTCTGAGTGAGATTTCCGAGCGCCTGGAATTCCTGCGTGCCGTGGGCCTGGGATACCTGAGCCTGGACCGTTCGGCTGCGACACTCTCCGCCGGGGAAAGCCAGCGTGTCCGGCTGGCCACGCAAATCGGGTCGCGGTTGCGTGGCGTCCTCTACGTGCTCGACGAGCCAAGCATCGGCCTGCACCCGCGCGACAACCAGCGCCTGCTGGCAACGCTCGAGCGGTTGCGGGACATGGGAAACACGGTGCTCGTAGTTGAGCACGACGAAGAAACCATTCGCCGGGCGAATTACGTCATTGACCTCGGGCCGGGCGCCGGCAAGCAGGGCGGGTACCTGGTGGCGTGCGGCCCTCCGGAAAAGATCGCGGCATTACCGGATTCCCTCACCGGCCAGTACCTCTCGGGCCAACGATGCATTGCCATCCCGAGCACCCGCCGCACCCCCAACGGGAAAATCCTGGGCGTGCTGGGCGCGCGCGCCCACAACCTGAAGAACATCGACGTCCACTTCCCGCTGGGCGTGCTCACCGTGGTAACGGGCGTCTCGGGTTCGGGCAAGTCCACGCTGGTCAACGACATTCTCTATCGGGCGCTCGCCAAGAAGCTCTACCGGGCTCTCGAAGAGCCCGGCCCGCATCGCGCTATCCAGGGGATGGAGCACATCGACAAGGTCATCGTCATTGACCAGTCGCCCATCGGGCGCACGCCGCGCTCGAACCCCGCCACTTACACTGGAGTCTTCACGCCCATCCGCGAACTCTTCGCCATGCTGCCGGAATCCCGGGAACGGGGTTACCACGCGGGCCGGTTCAGCTTCAACGTCAAGGGAGGCCGCTGCGAAGCCTGCCAGGGCGAGGGTCTGCGCCGCATCGAGATGAATTTCCTCCCCGACGTTTTCGTGACCTGCGAGGTTTGTCGCAGCCGTCGCTACAATTCCGAAACCCTGGCGGTAAAATACAAGGGACACTCCATCGCCGACTTGCTCGACACGACGGTAGAGGATGCTCTTCCCGTCCTAGAGAATATCCCCGCCATCAGGCAGAAGCTGCAGACGCTCGTGGACGTGGGCCTCGGCTACATCCACCTGGGCCAGCCGGCTACCACGCTTTCCGGCGGCGAAGCGCAGCGCATCAAGCTGGCCAAGGAACTCAGCCGCCGACAAACGGGCCGCACGCTCTACATCCTGGACGAGCCGACTACCGGCCTGCACTTTGACGACGTCAAGCAGTTGCTCTCCGTGCTCAATCGCTTGACAGACCTGGGGAACACCGTCATCATCATCGAGCATCACCTCGACGTCGCGAAACAAGCCGACTGGATCATCGACCTCGGACCCGAGGGCGGCGAGGCCGGAGGGCGCATCGTTGGCCAGGGAACGCCGGAAGAGGTCGCACGCAACAAGAAATCGTTCACGGGTCAGGCGCTGGCAGCCGTCTTGAACGGTTCTCACAAGGTGCATTCATGACGATCGACCAATTGCTGCGGGAAAAGCGCGAGGAGATCGGACGGATCGCCGCAAAGCACGGCGCCAGGAACGTTCGTATCTTTGGATCCATTGCGCGAGGGGAAGCGCGGGACGATAGCGACCTCGACCTCCTCGTGGACACTGGACCCGAAACGAGCTCTTGGTTTCCGGCAGGATTGGTGCTCGACCTCGAAGAAGTCCTTGGATGCAGGGTGGAAGTTGTCACCGAAAAGGGTCTCCATCCCGATCTCAGAGATCGTGTACTTCAAGAGGCCGTGGTGCTGTGAAAGACGACGCTGTCTACCTCAAGCACATCCTGGATTCCATCCGGCGCATCGAAGAAAACACCCGCGACGGTCGCGAGAAGTTCCTGCAGACGCATACGCTCCAGGATGCCGTCTTGCGAAACCTCCAGACCCTAAGTGAATCAACCCAACGCCTTTCCGACGCTCTCAAGGCAAAGCGTTCCGAAATCGAATGGAAACGGATTGCAGCGTTTCGTAATATCCTCGTCCACGACTATCTTGGCATCGATATGGAAGGGATTTGGGAGATAGTCCAGCGCGACGTGCCGACGCTGAAGCGTGCCGCATTAGCTCTGTTGAACTCGGTTGAGGAGAAACCCTAAGGGGGGGCATGCCGCTGTGCTCTTGATATGAAGAACCAATTCGTCGGCGACATCAACGACTACTACAAGTACGGACTCCTGCGTATCCTGTCAGGCCCCGGCAAGAAGGGCCTCGGAGTCTGTTGGATGCGGACGCCCGATGGAACCGAGTATTTAGACGACCCGAGAAAGTGGCGCAAATATGACCCGGAACTTTTCGACAAGTTGCGGAGAACCGTCCACGCGCGAACTGTCCGGCGCGTCCAAGAAGCGGGAATCCTGCCAAGTGCCAGATTTCACGGTGAACTGTTCAAAGGGGGCTTGAAAGACAGAGGAAACTATTTCCGTGAGGTACTCGATAAGTTTGCTGGCGTGCGCTTGGTTTTCTTTGACCCTGATGTTGGCTTGGCTCCGTCCGCTGGGAAACTCAACAACAAACGGCTACATGTTGAGGAACTCGGTAGCGCGTTCAAAAGGGGCCATTCGGTTCTCGTCATCCAGTTTCGCTGGTTTAAGAAAGATTGGATCAGGCAGCACGCTAACCGCATTCGCACGGCAACCCGAGCGGCAGAGATCTACACTTTTCGTACACCGGACGTTGTGTTTTTCCTGGCCGTGCAACAAAGACATGTTGAGTTCTTTCGTCGCAGAGCCAAAGAAGTCAAAAAACTCTGGGCAAGCAAAGTTAGAATATCTCCAGACCCGGACGACGAATAGACAATTCTACTGGAACCGGGGGAGATAGGCTTGCGAACTAACGTGACGAAGCGTCTCAAGAGCGTTTACTCCCTCCAGCCCCTCAGGCTCGAACGTCTCCGCACCTATCCACTCCGCTCCCGCCCGAGCAAAGTCACGGTAGCGGATTTCGCCAAGGTGTCTAGCCCCGGCGCCACCATCAGGAAGTGGGTCCAGAATCTGCCGCAGATCCTGGGGGGAAGAGATTTCCGGGGCGTCGTGGCGGCGCTCGAGCGCGCGCGACGGAAACGCAAGCCCATCATCTGGGGGATGGGCGGGCACGTCATCAAGTGCGGGCTGAGCCCGCTGCTCATCGATCTGATGCGCCGCGGCTACCTCACGGCCGTGGCGATGAATGGCGCCGCACTCATTCATGACTTCGAGATTGCGCTCGTGGGTTCAACCTCGGAGGATGTGCCTGCCGTCCTGGGCCAGGGCAGGTTCGGCATGGCGGAGGAGACCGGCCGATTCATCAACGAAGCTATCATTGCAGGCGACAAGGATGGTGTTGGTATCGGCGAAGCTGTAGGGCGATTCCTGGTCAAGTATCGTGGCGCGCGGTTCCGCCGTTATAGCCTGCTCGCCGCCGCGTATCGCCAGAAAATCCCGGTCTCCGTCCACGTGGCCATCGGCACCGACATCATCCACAACCACCCGGCGATTGACCCACGCGCCCTGGGTGCCGCCAGCCACCACGACTATCTGCTGCTCGCCGCGCTGGTGCGCGACATGGACCGGGGTGGCGTCTATCTCAACGTAGGTTCGGCGGTGGTGCTGCCGGAAGTCTTCCTGAAGTGCGTGAGCCTGGCCGCGAATCTGGGCCGCGCGCCGCGCGGCATCACCACCGTGAACCTGGATTTCCTCCAGCACTACCGGCCTTTACAGAACGTGGTGTTGCGTCCGACGGCGCTGGCCGGGAGAGCCGGACGAAGCGCCAGCCACGGCTACGCGCTGACGGGACATCACGAACTGATGATTCCCCTGCTGGCCGCCGCGCTGGCGGAAAGGGAGCGCGCCCGCTAGTGCTCGGCGAAACCCCCGAGGTCAGTCTCGTTCCCCAAGCTTCCCCGCAACTCGTGCCGCCTCCCGGTCCCAAGCTGTGGAGCTGGCGCGACCTTATCCTCTTCCTCGCCTCGGCAGGCCTGGCACAGGTGGCGGCCAACCTGCTGGTTCTGGCTGGCTACCTGGGGCTTCAACCCGCGCTGGGCTGGCAGACTCCGCCGCAGGCGCTTCGCCACAACACCTTCTTCCTCCTGGTCCTGCAGGTGGTCTTTTACGGTCTGGTGGTAGGCTACGTCTATCTTCTGGTTGTCGCCGGCTATCGGCAGCCCTTCTGGGCGGCGCTCCGTTGGCACAAACCCACCACCCGCCACACGCTGCTGTTTTTTCTGGGAGGGACCTTGCTCTGCGTCGTTGTCGTACTGGCTCCGAGGGTCCTGCCTGACCGGGAAGATTTCCCGTTGCTGCGCCTGTTCAGTTCCCCCCCGGCTGCTTACGCGCTGGCGGCCTTTGCCGTCTTCCTCGCGCCCTTTATGGAGGAACTGATCTTCCGCGGAGTGCTGTTCCGCTTCTTCGAGAACCTTGTGGGAATCCGGTTCGCGGTGGTGAGCACCGCCGTACTGTTCGCGGGGCTCCACGTGCCCGAGTACTGGGGCGCCTGGAACCACGTGCTGCTGATTTCTCTGGTGGGCGTGGTGTTCTCCCTGGCACGCGGCCTGACGGGTTCGCTCGCCCCCAGCGTTATCCTGCACATTGCTTACAACACGGGCTTGATGGTCGCTTTCTTCTTCGAAACCCACCAATTTCGCGCGCTGGGAGGCGCCGCGCTGTTCTAAGAGCACGAGTCCCTTCCGCGCGCGCCTCGAACCGCTTTCGTTCCGGACTGAGGAAAGTGGTAGAATGCCGCACCTATGTCTACAACAACCAACTCTCTTCAGCCTGTTGAACCAGCGGCGAGAACCGCTACCGTCGAACGCTACGTGGCCCTCGATGCCTACCGTGGTTTCATCATGATCATGCTCGCCTCGGGCGCCTTCGGCTTCGGAGAGTTACAGAATCATCCCACCTACGGAAGAATCGCCTCGTGGTTTGACCATGTGGAATGGACCGGCGCGGTATTCTGGGATCTGATTCAGCCCTCTTTCATGTTCATGGTGGGCGTGGCGATGCCTTTTGCCCTGGCCCGGCGCGCAGCGTTGGGCGCGTCTTCCCGGCAGAACTTCCAACATGTCGCGGTCCGCGCCCTGAAGTTGATTCTGCTCAGCCAATTCCTCATGATTGTTTCCAACCAGAGAATCCATTTTCAGCTCATCAACGTCCTGTCGCAGATTGCTTTCACGTATTTCTTCACCTACCTGATCATCCAGATGAGGTTCCGCTGGCAGGCGTTGGCCGCCGCGCTGCTGCTCGTCTTTCACTCCGCACTCTTCTTCATCTTTCCGGGTCCCGAAGGAGCCTTTTCGCGGGAAGGAAATATCGGCGCGGTGATCGACAAGGCCCTCCTGGGATACAACTACGAGGGCTACTACGTCACGATCAATTTCATCGCCAGCACGGTGACCACGCTGTTCGGCGCCTGGACAGGACTTTTGCTCATGAGCCAGAAACCGCGCGCCGCGAAGCTGAAGGTCCTGGCCCTGGCCATGGTGGCGGCGTTCGCGAGCGGGTGGGCGTTGTCGCTGGTCATCCCCGATGTCAAGAGGCTGTGGACGGCCTCCTGGACCCTCTACAGCACGGGATGGGTGCTGTTGATGATGCTCGGCGCCGTGGTGCTCGTCGATGTCTTGGGGCTGCAAAAACCCGTGTTCCCCCTCGTCGTAGTGGGGATGAACTCCATCTTCATCTATTCGCTCGACTTTCTGCTCAGAGGGCCGGTCGACCACTGGTTACAACCCTTCACCGGCGGCTTCAAGTTTGTCGGCGACCTGGCTCCCGTGGCCCAATCCTGCGCTGTGCTGGTGGTGTTCTGGTATCTCTGCTATTGGCTGTACAAGCACAAGATTTTCTTGAAGGTGTAGGCCCGCCAGCATAGAGCTCAAGAGCTGGCAGAACTCCACGAGCTACCCGGCCTATCCATTCTCGCCTTCGCAGAACGCCGCGGACTGGCACCGCTAGACCTGCACACGCCCAATCTGTCATGCTGAGCGCAGCCTCGCGGAGCGAAGCATCTCGCTTTAGCTCCGGTGGCCTCAAAAGCAGATCCTTCGCTGACGCTCAGGATGACAGCGCCGGGGTGTGCGCACGTCTGCGTTCGGTGTGACGTGACACTCGTCCAGCCTTTACGCTTCCCGGCGGCGCTTGATATCAATCTGGAGGCGCTTGATTTTTTGGTTGAGGGTGGAAAGGGGGATCTTGAAGCGCTCGGCGGCCTCAGTCTGGCTCCAGTTGCTCCGCGAGAGCACGTCCAGGATGACCCGGCGCTCATAAGATTCCACAATTTCAAATAGCGACCGGCCCTCCAGATCCTCCAGGGGATGGGTGCGGACGCCATGGGAACCGTCGGGAGAGAGTTCCTCGGGGAAGAGTTCGGGGGTGAGGTTAGGTCCAGAGGAAAGAACCACGGCGCGCTCGACAGCGTTTTCCAGTTCCCGCACGTTGCCCGGCCAGTCGTAGTCCATCATCACCTTCATGGCCTCGGGGGAAAAGCGTAGGCCCTCCCGGCCGTTTTCCTGGGAGAACTTCTTCAGGAAGTGCTCCACCAGGAGCGGGATATCCTCCTTGCGTTCGCGCAAGGGAGGCAAGGGGATGGTGATGACGTTCAGCCGGTAGTAAAGGTCTTCGCGGAACTTGTTTTCCTGCACCAAGCGCCGCAAATCCGCGTTCGTCGCCGCGAGGATGCGCACATCGACCTTGATGGTTTCCGTCCCGCCTAAGCGCATGAATTCGCGCTCCTGGATGACCCGCAGAAGTTTGGCCTGCGTCTCCACCCCAATCGTGCCGATCTCGTCAAAGAAAATCGTTCCCTGGTCAGCCACTTCGAACAGGCCGCGCTTGGTAGCGATGGCGGAGGTGAAGGCACCCTTGACGTGGCCAAAAAGCGTGCTTTCGAGCAGATCCACCGGCATGGAGCCCGTGTTCACTGGAACGAAGGGCCGGTCGGCGCGCGGGCTGGTGACGTGGATGGTCTTGGCGACCAGTTCCTTTCCCGTACCGCTCTCGCCGGCGATGAGCACCGTGGCACGGCTGGGGGCAACCTGGGTGATGAGGTCGAAGACCCGCTGAATTCTCTCGCCCTTGCCGACGATGTTGGGCAGGCCGAAGCGTTTCAGGGCCCGGCGAAGCTGGACGTTCTCCACCTGCAAGCGGGACTTGTCGAGCGCGTTGCGGATTTCGAGCAGCAGCTTGTCGTTGTCCCAGGGCTTGGTGATATAGCTCTCCGCCCCTTCCTTCGAAGCCTGGAACGCCATCTGGCTCGAATCGTAAGCGGTGATCATGATCACGCCGATATCCGGGTTCTCGCGTCGAATGGTTCTCAGGACTTCCAGGCCATGGCGGTCGGGCAGACTGATATCGAGCAAGACCAGGTCGAAAATCCCATCTTCGATCTTCTTCAGCCCCTCGTCGGCGGTGGCGGCGCTCGCCAGCCGATAGCCCTCCGTGCCCAGAATTTGCTCCAGGCTCTCGCGGATCTCCTGTTCATCATCAACGATGAGGATGGAACCCTTAGCTGACATTGACCGCTTTCCTTGCCGCGGGGAATTCGAGCCGGAAGGTGGTGCCCTGGCCGAGCGCGCTTTCCACCCCGATCTTGCCGGAGTGTTCGCGGATGATCCCGTAGGTCACCGCGAGACCCAGGCCGGTGCCGCGACTCTTCGACTTGGTAGTGAAGAAGGGGTCAAAGATCTTGCTCAGGTGGTCAGGCGGGATGCCGACCCCGTTGTCAGACACCTCCACGTGGACGGTAGAGTTTTCGCATTCGGTGGCGAGCGTGAGTTCGCCGCCGCGCGGCATAGCGTCGCGAGCGTTCATGATGAGATTCATGAACACCTGCTGGAGCTTGCCAGAGTTGCCGTACACGGGAGGCACCGAAGGGGAGAGCTGAGCGTTGAGGTAGATGTTGGAGGCCCGCAACATGGGCTCCACCAGCGAGAGGGTCTCGCGGATGATCCTGTTCAGGTCAAGCTCCGCGTACTCGCTGCCACTCACGCGCGAGAACTTCAAGAGGTTATTCACGATCTCCGAGGCGCGGAAGGACTGTTTGATGATCTTCTCGACCGTGCGGGCCTGGGGATCGTCCGCGGGCAACTGCTTCTGGAGGACTTGCGCCTGGGAAGAAATCACCGCCAGGGGAGTATTGACCTCGTGGGCGACCCCTGCGGCGAGCAGGCCAATGGAGGAGAGTTTCTCCGCTTGAATCAATTGATCTTCGAGGTTCACGCGCTCGGTAATGTCATTGAAGATCAGCAAGCGGCCGATCACTTGCTCATCCTTGCCCACGAGCGGCGTCAAGGAGATGTTGACAATCAGCCGCCGACCGTCCGGGGTGCGCAGCCCGAACTTGTAGAGGCTGTGGGTGCGCTGCGGATCGGACGTGGGGGGAAGCTCCGCCAGCAGCTCGGGCGGGAACAGGGTGTCCAGCCTGCCGCCGAGAGCCTCCGCCCGGGAGATCCCGTAGAGCTTGACCAGGGCGGAGTTCCAACCCTTGACCCGCTGCTCCAGGTCAAAGGCCAGCACCCCGACACTGACCGACTCGATGATGTTCTCGCTGAAATCCCGCAGTTCCTGATACTGCTGCGCCTTCTGCTCCAGGGATTCGTAGAGCCGGGCATTTTCCAGCGCAATGGCCAGGTAGCTGGCAATCGTTTGGAGTAAATCAACGTCTTCGGTGGAAAGGAAATCGCCCTTGCGTGTCCGTCCCAAAGCCAGATACCCCAGCGTGCGATCCTTCACCTTAAAAGCCAGGTAGTAGTGCAAGTCCAAACGCTCGATGGCCGCCTGGGCGGCGGGCGAGACACCGAACGCCCGCTTGACACTCTCAAAAAAGAGATAACCCTTTCGCAGTTCCGGCCGCTGGGGATCCAGGAAGCTCAGATCGAACGGCTCGGAGGACGAGAGCCCGCGTGACTTGGCCAGCCGGAAACCGTTCGCGTCGCCCCGGAGGAATATCGCCAGCCGGTCCACCGCCAGCGTCTCCGCAAGGCGACTGGCAACCTGGTCGAGCAGGCTATCCACGTGCAGCTCCGAGGTGAGTTCGCGCGCAAAGGCCAGGAGCGTCCGGCGATAATCGTACCGTTCGCGGTTTAACAGCTTGTCCAGCCGCGCTTGGATCCAGTTCACGCTGGGCTGGAAAAGGAAGGCCGTGATGATGATGACCAAAATCCAACCGCCGCGGCTCGTGGCAGGGAAAGTCGTACGGAAGATATCGGCGAACAGGGCGATGAGGCCGAAGGACAAGCCCACGATGGCTGCCGTGGCCAGCGTGTAGGCGATCCCCCGCTGGAAGATGATATCCACGTCCATCAGCCGGTAACGCACAATGGCGTAACCAAAAGTGAGGGGCAGGAAAATCAGCGAGAGGGCCGAGAGCTTCATCCAGGGTGTGGGAATCAAGCCCAGGAAGTAGGGGAGCGCATAGAGCGCGACAAAGGGAACGATGGCCAGGAACGCGCCGCGCGTGATCCACTTGAGTTGCTGCTTGATCAGGGGAACGTCGCTGTGGCGATAGTTGCGCAGGAGCCAGAAGGCGCCGGCCAGGAAATACCCGGCCAGATAAATCAGCTCCACCCGGTCGATCCTCCACCGGCTGATCAGAAGAGGAGCCGACCAAACCAGAAACCCGGTCGCCACCAGAGCGTGGGTCGCCAGCAGCAGCGCCCCAGGCAGGTAGATAAGCAGCACTCCTGCGGGCCGCTGCCGCAGAAAATCCGGCCGCTCCGGAAACGTCAGGCAGAAGTGCAGGAAGAGCGCCGGCTGCAGAAGCAGAGCGAGGACGTTGACCCAATAAATCGTCCAATCGAACAGATTCAATTTACCGGTGTAAGAAAAGGTGTAGAGGACGAAGGATGCCAGGCAGAAGACGTAAAAATGCAGCGACTTGGGTGCCGTCCAGCGCCGCACGAGGATGAAGGTACCGATAAGCAGGTAGATGAGGCCGACCAGCTCGAGGTAATGGCGGAGCGACTCCGACTCGCTCTGGGCGGCAACCACCACTTCGGCTTGGAACTTCTGCCCGTCGCGGACCAAGTCGTAGCTAGCCCGCGACCAGACACCGCTCTGGAAGACCCCGCGCACTGCGTCCACCGCCCGCTTGACGGGCGTGCTGTTGATGGCTTCCAGCCGATCGCCCTGGTTGATGCCAGCACGCTCTGCCGGGCTGTCCGGCGCCACAACCCAAGCTGTGACTCCTTGCGGCGTGTCCACCCACGAGACGCCATCCTCGGGCAACTGGTAGAGTCTGCGCTGCTGAAAATTGAGGACACCGAAGACCACTAGCGCCAAGCTTAATAGCCCCAGGAATACGGTCGTAAATCGAAAGGAGAGAGCTGTCCTCATCCTAACCCGCTATTCGGAATCCGAAGGACGCACAGCATCCCCCAATTGCACAGCAACTTGTTTTCCAGCAGCCAACCCAGAGGAGATATATAACTTCCTTCTAGTCAATATGATAGAAAAACTTCCAACCGTTTCTTGCACCCCATACGGAATTCTGGATATGGGCTCCCGATTTCTGTAACCACGAGAATACAATCCCTTTGTCTAGAGGACTCTGCCCTGCAGACAACACTCCTCCACCTCGGGCGAGGTGCGGCGAAAGCAGTCGAGTGAAGGCCAATGGACTCACCTAGAATTGTACGGAGAACCCGCCTCGGAAGCTCCGATACGCCGGGGTCAGCAGGAGCGCTTCGTCGCCAGACCGGGAGATGGGGACATAGCCCTGAGCCAGCAGGTTGCGAAAGTCCGCCAGCGCTTCGATCCGTGCAGGGAGGAAGGCTAAAGCAGGAAGGGGCTGTCGAATCTGGATGCCCAGGAAGGGCTGAAGTTGCAGGCTGGTCTGTCCGTAAGGATCCACATCCGTCACCCGACCGGAGGGCAGCCACTCGTATGAAGTCGTGATCTGTGTTCGGCAAACCGGAAGCCGGGCCGTGACTCTGCCAGCAACGATCTGAGTCTGGCGGGGGCGCACGACGGCTCGCAAGTCCCTGACCAAGCCCAGCGACGTCAGCGGGAGCCACCGCCAGCGCATCCCCGAGGGCGTAGAGCACAGCCATCTGCATGTACTGGTTCAGGTTTTGGGTGTAAGCGGCCCGGAGACCCGAAGAGGTGTAGGTCCCGCCGTTCAGGGTCACCCCATTGGCTGCGGGGTTTGGCAAGAAACTCCCGGCGAGCCCTCCCAGCACTCCCACCTTCCCAAAGCCCCAAACAGCCGTGTTCTCGAAATAGTCGCGATAGGCTGCGACCTCCAGGCGTCCGCTCTTGCTCAGCGTCCGAGAAAAGCTCAACTCCGCGTGATTCAGCCTTTCGAGCTGCGGTCGGTACTCTCGTAAGGTCACCCGCGGGAAGGCGGTCAGGACGCCGACCCGATCCAGCAAAGACCCATCTCCGTCCACGCGCATCGCGCCGTACCGAGCAGCAAAGACGCTCGAGGGGCTGACTTGATATTCCAGCGTCATGTGGGGCCGCATCGAGAAGACGTCCCGGGCGGCATTCAGGTAATCAATCTCCATCCCCGCCGTCACGATCATCGAATCAAGAGGTCGTCGCGTCTGCGCGTAGCTAACCACGAGCCCCTGGGCGTGGCTCAGGTTGTCGCGGGCCTCTCCCGGCACCAAGGGCAAGCCCTCAGCAAAGCTCAACTGGCGCACAATCAGGGCCATCTCCTGCGGGTCGCCCTTCAGGAGGTCCCTGCGGAAGACGGTGGCGAGAGAAGAAGCCTGAAGCCCCGTGGACCCCATCGAGCCCGCCACAAGCAAGTCGGCGTCGTCGGATAGCGGCCGTAGGTACGCCAAGACGTTGTCAATGCCGGGATCTCCCGCCAGCGCCCTGCGGCGGGTCGAGCCGGGAATCATTCCGATCAACCGCTGGCTGGAAGGAAGAACCGCCTTGGCCATCTTGGGTTGCGCCGTCTTCTTCGAATTCTTCGAAACCTCCTGGTAGCGAAGGACAGGCCGCGTAGCGGAAGAAGTCCGCAGAACCCACTTCCAATCCTCTCCCCAGCTCGACACTTTGCCCGCCGGGACCTTCACCCGTAAGGGCGCGAGGATGTCGCTCAGGATTAAGTTCTCCAGCAAGGTCTGACCCGCTTCCACCCGCACTCTGTTGCGCAGCATCGGCAGGCGCGTGGCCGAGGTGGCTTGCAAGGAGTACCAGCCGGGCAGAAGCCGCTCCACCGCGAACCGGCCGTGGGCGTCGGTGATCACCCGCGCCACCGCGCTCTCCACGGGCTGAAGTCCCACCAGCAGGGGGCCGACAATGGAAACCGAAGCTCCCATCAAAGGACTCCCCTGCGTGTCAGTGACAATCCCGGCGATTCGGCCGTAATCCGCCGCACCACTTGGTACGGCGGTCAAGCACGGAAGAACCACCCAGCCCGCCAGAAGGACTGCCAGCACCCGCTTTCGTGGTTGAAACAGGTTCATAAGCGTCGCCAAAACTCTGGGCGCAAATCCTCGTCCCGGCCAGCCGGGAAACCCACGGGAACCCCTAACGCAACTCGAACGTGGCTGTCGGTGCGACGGTCTGTTTCTTGACGTTGTCAGTTACCTTGACCTGCACGGTGTACTTGCCGGGCTGAAGCCCGCGCAGCGGCATCGTCTTTTGCAGGGTGAGCTGCTGAGAAGCGTTCGCGATTTTCGCCGCCTGCTCCGTTTGGTTCAGAAACGCCCTGCCGTCCTTCACAATTTCGTAATGGATATCCGCCGACGGCCGGTGCGTCTGCGGATCCAGACCCAGATTATACACCTGCATGTAAATGCCAAGGTTCTGGTCTCGAGTGAACTGCTGATTGACGCTGGGCCGCACTTTGGTGCCGCCGATGACGAACGGCCCTGACCCTACCTGGGCGGTAGGAAGGGGCTGAATCAGGTCCGCCAGGATAAGCGAACTGCTGGCCAGTTGCTCCTCGTCGAAGCGGGGGACCTGAATCCCTATCTCCATGGAACCCATGTGGCCGTTGAGGTCATCCTTGACCACCACGCTGAGCTTGTAGCGACCCGGGCGCAAGGGAAGCACCTTTTGGTAAACCGATTTGCGGTCCACATAGCGCTGGAAGTCATTTTCGGGAACGTCCAGCACGACGGCCTCCTCAAAGGTGCCCACCATCCTGCCCCCCAGGCTGGTAACCTGCCCGAAGATGTCCAGCACAGCGTGCATCACGCCTTCTTTGTTCTCGAACTGGAGGTCGCGGTTGGCAACCTGAATGGTGATGGGGGTCAGCACACTATCTTCGGTGACCCGCATGAAGTCCGTGCGGACGTCAAACGGTAGGAGCTGCGCCGTCAGCCGCGAGGTTACGACCGCTTTCAAATCCTTGAACTTGACGGAGGGGGGCTTGAAAATCTTGGCGTAGAGGTCCAGCCGGGAGAATTCATTCATGCTTTCCAGGGTGCCACCCATCCCCTGGCCGATGGTCATCCCATCCGTGCGGGTGAAGCGATCCTTCTTGTCGGCCATGCCCATTTGTTCCATCTGGGTCAGACCGGCGCCGGGGACGTGCAGGAGGGCGTCCTTCTCGCCCGGATCCATCGTGAGGTGATACTCGCCGGTCATCGTCGGGTCAACGAACTCCAGAATGATGTTGGTTCCGATCCCATCGATATAGCGATACCGCCACTGCTCGAAGGGGTATGTAGATGTCTGGCCGCCACCTTCTTCAAAGGGTCGCACGTAGGATCCACCCGAGGGGTGTGATTCGATCTCGTCGGGCGGCCCATACATGATGTAAATGCGGCCGCGATCCAGCCTCCAACCCGGCATGCCCGAGGCGTAATGCTCGTTGGCATACGCGATGCGGCGATAGTATTCCTCTTTGAATTCGTTTTCGGGGCTGCCCGGATTCGGGTTGCGGCGCTCCCAGAACTGCTCGATGAACTGCTCGCGTTCGTCGTCGGTGGTCAGCTTCTTGAAGGCCGCCCGTTCCTGGTCGGTGATGATATAAGGAACCTCATCCGAAAGCCATTTCTTATACGGGCTCTCCATTTCTTTCTGGATGGCCTTCTGCCGCCGCTCCTCTTGCTTGGCGGTTTTGTCCTTGCGGGGCACGGCGCGGAGTGACGTTGCAGCCAGACTGGCGAGGAACACCGCCACCACCAAGAAGGCCACCGCGCGACACCGTTGACCCCAGCCAGACATCAAGTAACCCCCGTGCCGCTCCTCTTGCCCCGGCACCTCACCCTGAGGATACCAAATTCTAGGTTTCAAGGTGCGAGAAGTCAAGCCTTCCGTTCCTGGATAGACCACAACCCTGCCCGACCCAACACGCGACACCCCATGGGATGCGCCGGGGAAGAGAAGGGTGGCTTGGGGCAAGCCCCCAGCCTATCCTTCCGATGAAGATACAGGTCAAATGGCCAGGGTGGATCCGCGACTCAGATGGCGGGGAGCCGCCTAGTGCGCCCCGCAAAGAGCCAAGACTCATCGCTACCGCCCAAATCAGTGCGGCTAGGCCAGGCAAGCCGAAGGCCAGGAGAGGCCGAAAGCCTTTCGCCGCCGCATCGGACGGGGTAAAATAAAAAGGTTGGGCCGCGCCCGCGGGGACGGACTAGTACCGCTCCAACTACGCGGAGCAACTCTCCGCGAGTGAATTGGCGAGCCTTTCTTGGAAGTGCATCGGTTTGGTGCGGGGGCTTACCAAGCTGGAACGGCACTAGCAGCCCCCTGGGAAAAGTGGAGGTCGGTGCCGGGGTTTAGGGTGTAACAATTGGCGCCAGGCTCGGTTGCTGGCTCGGAAGGGTTCGATTGGTCATCGCCTTTCAGTCGAAACTTTTTCGAGCCGAGGAACGTATAGCATTTAAGGTGGACGAGCCTTGATAGGGAACGGATTCCCGGCGGCTCGCCTGGGCACCCCGGCCTGAGGACGCGGAGCGGGGTCCGTCGCGAGACATGGGGACGGAGCGGGGATCGTGACCTGAACGGAAGAGGAGCGAAGCTCAATGGGTCAGACTACAGAGCTGGGACTGGGGAAGGTCGAAGAAGAGCTGGAGGAAATCGAGCCCCGCAAGGCACCGACTCCCCGAAAGCGAGAAGGCATGAAACGCTGGAAGAAAATCCTGCTCCTGAGTGTGGGCGCGGTGGCGCTGGCAGGCTTGATCGTGGGAGGCATCGCCTGGAGCAGGCGCGGCGTGGTGACGGTGCAGACCGGCAAAGTGGCGAAGCAGGAGCTGTCGTCCATCGCGAGCGCCTCGGGCCAGATCCGCCCACCGAGCGCCAAGTTCGCTAACGTGAACGCCAACACCTACGGCAAGATCACGGAGATCTTTGTCAAGGAAGGCGACCAGGTGAAGAAAGGTCAACTGCTGCTGAAGACCGAGTCGGTGCAGCAAGAGGCCGACGTTGATGCTCAGCAGGCCGCGCTGAAGACCCAACTGGCCGATGTGTCGGCGTCGGAAGCAGGTGTCCAGTCCTCGGCAGCCAACCTGAAGACCGCGCAGGCCGACTTGCAGACGGCGCAGGCGAATTTCAACCGCGCCAAGGAAGACTGGACGCGCGCGCAGGAGTTGCTCAAGGACCGCCTGATTGCTCAGCAGCTCTATGATCAGCGCCGCAGCGAGTTCGAGGTGGCACAGGCCAACGTCCTGGCGGCCGAAGCGCGCGTGACGCAAGCCAAGGCGCAGTACCAGCAGATAATTTACAATCGCGACATGTCACGCGCCCGTGTCGCTCAGATGCGCGCCGCGCTGGTGCGGGTCAACGACCTGCGTGCCAAGACCATCTACACCTCACCCCTGGACGGCATTGTGACCGCATTGCCGGTGCACGTGGGTGAGAACGTCGTGCCCGGAATCCAGAATTCGCCCGGCAGCCTGCTCTATCAGGTCTCCGACCTCTCCACCATCACCGCGGAAGTGAAGGTGGATGAGACCGACATCGTGAATGTGAAGCTGGGCCAGCCGGCGGAAGTGACCATTGACGCCGTCCGCAACAAGACCTTCAAGGGGCACGTCACGGAGATCGGGCAGAGCGCCATCGGGCGCACTTCCGGTCTGACCAGCGGCCAGAGTTCGACCACCACGGAAGAGGCCAAGGACTTCAAGGTAGTCGTAACGCTCGATGATCCCCCGCCGGGCCTGCGACCGGGCCTTTCCACCACCGCCAAAATCACTACCGCCACTCGGCAGGACGCAGTCACGGTCCCGATTCAAGCCCTCGCCATCCGCACCAGGCGAGACCTGGAAGAAAGCGACAAGGACGCCAAAGGCAAGGGGGCCAAGGGGACCGTACAGGCGGCGGCCACGGACGCCAAGCCCGCCAGCGGCGCGAGCAAAGAAAAGGACAAAAGCAAGGAAGAAGTCCAGGGAGTCTTCGTCCTGAAGAACGGCCGCGCGGTCTTCACCCAGGTGGAGACCGGCATTATGGGCACCACGGATATGGAAGTGCTCAGTGGCGTCAAGCCTGGCGACGAAATCGTGACGGGAAGCTTCAGCGTCCTGCGCACCCTGAAAAACAACACCAAGGTGAAGGTGGACAACAGCGCCGTAAAGGCCGGCGGACCGGCTTCCTAAGCGGTTGAAGGGTTGGCGCGTGACGCCATGGGGAAAGGAAAGGAAGCGCCGATGGGATCACAAGTTGCTCCGTCCCCCAGGCGGGAAAGCGTGACGCCACGGGATGGCGTCATGATCCGGACGGAAGACCTCTGGAAGACTTATGCCATGGGCGAGGCGATTGCTGTCCACGCTCTCTGCGGGGTCTCCTTCGAGATCGAGCGCGGGGAGTACGTGGCCATCATGGGGCCTTCCGGCTCCGGCAAGTCCACGCTGATGAACTTGATCGGTTGCCTGGACACTCCCAGCCGGGGGCATTACTGGCTCAACGGCAGCCTGGTGAGCGAACTCTTGGACGACGAGTTGGCTTACATCCGCAACAAGGAAATCGGGTTCGTATTCCAGACGTTCAACCTGCTAGCCCGCGCCACTGCGCTGCATAATGTGGAGCTGCCGCTCATCTATAACGGGACGCCAGCCAAGGAGCGCATGGAAAAGGCCCAGGACGCCTTGCGGAAGGTGGACCTTGCCGACCGGATGCACCACCGCCCCAACGAGCTCTCCGGAGGCCAGCGGCAACGTGTGGCCGTCGCTCGCGCCCTGGTCAACAACCCCTCGATCATCCTGGCCGACGAGCCCACAGGGAACCTCGACTCGACCACCGGCGAGGAAATCATGAAGTTGTTCGACCGCCTGCACGAGGTCGGCCACACCATCGTGCTTGTCACCCACGAGCACGACATTGCCGCGCACGCCCATCGCATTCTGCACATTCGCGATGGAAAGATCGACCGCGATGAGCGCGTCAGCTAAGTCAGGGCACGACCGGCAAGCAGGCGGCGGAGGGAAGGCGCGGTGGCAGAAGTCAGCCCAACCATGATAAGGCGGCGCAGATTAGTCAACGTCTGGGTCACCGCGCGTGAGGCGTTCTGGCTTGCCCTGGAAGCCTTGCGCACCCACAAACTCCGCTCCTTCCTCACCCTGCTGGGCGTGGTGATTGCTACTACCACCCTGATTTCGGTGATGTCCGTCGTCAACGGCATGAACCTTTACATTGCGGAGCGCATCGCCAACCTGGGCACCAACGTCTTCATCATCCACCAGTGGCAGTGGGCACAGGGCTACGAGAACTGGCTGAAAGCGCGGCGCCGCAATCAGCCGGTGCGTCTCGAGGAATACGAGTTCCTGAAGGAGAACCTGGCCAACTACAAGAACATCGGGGCCGAGGCAAGCTTGCGGGGAGACACAGACGCCCGCTACCAGGGCCAGATCCTGTACGAGGTTGACCTGGTCGGCACCACCCCCAGCATGATCGACATTGGCCAGGCAAAAGTGGAGATAGGCCGCTACTTAACCCAGTCGGACTACGACCATAGCGCGATGGTGTGCTTTATTGGCCGCGACCTAGTGGATGAGTTCTTCCCTACGGTGGATCCTCTCGACAAAGAGGTCACGGTCCGCGGCATTCCCTTCCGGGTCATCGGCGTGGCCGCCCGCATCGGCAGCACCTTCGGCCAGAGTCAGGACAAGTTCGTTCATATCCCACTGACTACGTTCCAGAAGGTCTACATAGCGCGCCCCCAGCTCGCGGTGAACGTACAGGCCTGGAATGGGCAGCAAATGCTGGTCCTCGAAGACGCGGCCCGGGCCTTGCTGCGGGCGCGGCGCCACATCCCTTACCAGGAGGACGACACTTTCGGAATCAACGCCTCCGAGACTCTCATGAATGCCTGGAAGAAGTTGACCGGCGCGATCTTCGCCGTGACCATCGGCATCGTGGCCGTGTTCATGGTGGTGGGCGGTATCGTCATCATGAACATTATGCTGGCCAGCGTCACCGAGCGCACGCACGAGATCGGCATCCGCAAGTCGTTGGGGGCCCGGCGGCGCGACATCCTGATGCAGTTTATCATTGAGTCCAGCGTCATGGCCGCCACGGGCGGCGCCACCGGCGTTTGCCTTTCGCTCCTCGTCAGCAAGATCGTGGATATCTACTTTACCTCTTCGGTGCCCCTGAATGCGGTGGTGATCGGCCTGGTGCTTTCGACGGGGGTGGGACTCTTCTTTGGGATCTATCCTGCCAGCAAGGCCGCCCGGCTTGATCCCATTGAGGCCCTACGCACGGAGGCATAAGCGTGACCGTTCAACGGCAGAATATTCGCGAAAACCTGGGGCTGGCCCTGGACACGCTCCGGACCCACAAGTTCCGGGCGTTTCTGACGATTCTCGGCGTGCTCATCGGGACCGCCACCGTCATCGGCGTAGCTTCTATCTTCCAGGGCCTAGACCAGCAAGTGGTCGAGATGGCTGAGGGTTTTGGTACGCGTACCCTCTTTATCTTCAAGTTCGAGCCGGGATTCCGGTCGCACTTGACCCACGAAGAGTGGATGCGCAAGCCGCTCACTTACGAAGACGCTATGGCTATCCGCGACCTTTGCCCTTCGGTGGAGTCGGTCGCCGTGGAGATCATTCGTTGGGGGCCGTCCATGGGGGCAAAGTATAAGGGCCAGGAAATATTGGATACCGAATTCAGCGGGCCCACCCCCGAACACTTCGCCAACATCAACGCCGAACTGAAGGATGGCCGCCTCTTTAACGATGTTGACAATCTGCACCGGCGGGACGTGGTAGTAATCGGCGCCGACATCGTCGAGCGACTCTTTCAAGGCGAAGACCCCATCGGAAAAAACATCCTGGTGGATGGCCGCAGCTTCGAAGTCATCGGCACGTTACAAAAGCGCAAGCAGGTTCTGGGCGATTCGGGGGGCGACCGGACCATCGCAACTCCCTATTTCACCTTCAAGAAGATTTACGCGGAAGCCAAGGAGAACCTCATCACGGCCCGGGCCGCGCCCGGAAAGCTCAACCAGGCCCAGGACGAGGTGCGCAGCCTGCTGCGGCGCCGCCGCAACGTGAAGTATTCCGACCCCGACAATTTCGGCATCGCCACGGCCGAATCGCTGATCACACAGTTCCGCGACATCATGGGCACCGTGGTGCTGGTGACGGTGGTGATCTCTTCCATCGGGTTGC
>Ga0315281_10002459_pt1 | contig 27515 bp, 22 predicted proteins | sample YL17G07_0_MG_FD_204540 | JGI IMG/M metagenome (GOLD analysis project Ga0315281, IMG submission 204540) | Sediment microbial communities from Yellowstone Lake, YNP, Wyoming, USA - YL17G07_0 | ecosystem: Environmental > Aquatic > Freshwater > Lake > Sediment | place: USA: Wyoming | collected...
CCGTCTAAGCGCTTTAACCGCGACGGCGGTCGGTTTTACCGCGACGAACGGGGGAAAGACGGTTAATAAGCTAATATGCTCCTTTCCCTCGTTAGACGGGGGAAAGGTGTCCTGAGCATAAGTAAAAAGCGAGGGACGGATAGAGGGTCGGTTAGCACTCCCCTCATTTGACTGCTAAATGACAATCCGCTATTATTTTCATGCTACTAATATACATAATGATCCCAATTCATAATTGCTAATTGTAAATTGCTAATTGAATATGAATCCCTACTCTATCAACGACTTTCCCCGAGACAACTGGCTCGTGCCGACTGTTATCGAGAAATCCCAAAACGGCGAACGCGCTTATGACATCTATTCGCGCTTGCTTAAAGACCGCATCATCATGCTCGGCTCGCCCATCGACGACGACGTGGCAAATATTGTGATCGCACAGTTATTGTTCTTGGAAAGCCAGGACAAGACCAAGGATATCAAGCTCTACATCAATTCGCCGGGAGGTTCGGTCACAGCCGGTCTGGCTGTTTATGACACCATGCAAAACATCAGCTGCAATGTGTCCACCATCTGCATCGGCATGGCCGCATCAATGGGTGCGGTCCTGCTGGCCGGCGGCGAACCGGGCAAGCGTTTTGCCTTGCCCAACTCGGAAATCATGATTCACCAGGTGCTGGGCGGCATGGAAGGACAGGCCACGGACATCAAGATCCGCGCCGAACGTTTGCTCAAGATGAAAGATCAATTGAACAAAATCCTGGCCAAACACACGGGCAAGCCGTTCAAACAAATCGAACAGGATACTGACCGTGACAACTTCATGGATCCCAAGACGGCCAAGAGTTACGGGTTGATTGATAAGATACTGGAATAAACGCCCCTTTCGTCATTCCTGCTTACCCCCTCGTCATTCCTGCGGAGGCAGGAATCCAGAAAAAAACTGTCCTTTCTGGATCCTTGTCTACACAAGGATGACGAATTAAATGCCATAAAGAAATCCGGCCTTGCGGCCGGATTTTTGTTTATGAAAAAACGTCCGTGAGGACGTGAGAGTCAGTGTTTCGTGGGGAGGAGGCTGAAGCGGTTGACGCCGCGCGGATCGGAGGCTGACACCGAACTGGCGCTTGGCGGCGGAGGTGGCGGAGCATCAGCTGCGGGAATGACGTGGTCGGCCCTCACCGGCCTTAGCGCTTCCGACGTGTCGCTGTCATCGCACTCAGAGACGTTGCACTTTCGCATGATCAGTGATCCAACGTTGTGATTGTCGTAAGCGAAATTTGTAACGAGTAGTTTTTCGGAGGATCGTCCCTCGGTCTGAAGGACAAAATATCTTTGGATCATGTCACCTTCGGGACAGTGCGGCTCATCGAATCCAGCGCCCGTAGTGGTGAACGATGGTTTGCATTGAACGACCTTGCTTGGATCGTATGGGTCATCCTTTGGATAAAACCCGCAATCCACGACCTTATGGATGCAAGCCCAATAGCGCTCGCTGACAATGAACAACGTGGCCTTCATTGTCTTCTTTTGCGCCTCAGCCAACGCCTGCTCTTTCGCGCAGAAGACGATCCCGTATCCCCCCAACCCAAGCATACTAATCACGAAGGCCCAGCCCAAAATAGGCTTCCAGTACCTAAAGAACGGACTCGAAATTTTCGCTGCACCTTCCATGGCCATCCTCCAGATGAGCACCAAAAACTCGGTTGAGGGCAACACTTCCTGTGGCGCTGCACGATATGGATGCGTTCCGGTCTGGACCATTACCGGTTTATTGCCGTAACGCGTTTTCAACCAGCGGAAAAACGACCTGAGGCTTTCTGGCATAACCTCTCCCTTTGTAATGGAACTGGCGTCAGCATTGCAAAAAACCGGCTGTCTGTCAAGGTGTGCCGGTTTTGATTTATTTATTCTTCCTACAGAATCACGTCACGCTTGCGGTCGCATTCTGATTTCTTTACGACGTTACAGTATAATCTGGATCCCCGCATCCGCGAGGATGACAAAAAGGATTAGGTGGGCAGGCGTCGTGACCCCTCCGGGGAGGATGACATTATTTTTTTCGTCAGAACCCCCTTTCTCTTGCATTGGTCGCGTTTAACGCGATTGGTGGGAGAAAGGGGGCAGGGGGTATGAGGGCTGAGCGTTAGGGTGAGGGGGGGGTTACTTCTCCTCCCCCTCCGTGTTCACCAACGCGGCGCTGGACAGCATGTCGTCAGATTCCTTAAAGCGCATGACGCGCACGCCCTGGGTGTCGCGGCCCAATGTCGGGACTGTCTTGTACGGCACGCGGACGACGACGCCGTGTTTGCTGATCATCATGAGGTCGCGGTCATCGTCACGGCTGGCCACAAACGCGCTGACCACGGGACCGGTTTTGGCCGTAACCTTCATGGTGCGAATGCCCGAACCGCCGCGGCCCTGTGTTTTGTATTCATCGAGATTGGTCTGTTTGCCCAAACCGTTTTGCGTGACCGTAAACAGAGTAAACATGCCTTTGGCCGCCAACTTGGGATCAACAATATCCATGCCGATGACTTCATCATCTTTCTTGAGTTTGATGCCGCGTACTCCGGCTGCCGAACGGCCCATGGGCCGCACGTCTTCTTCGGAAAAACGGATGGATTGTCCGTTCCTGGTCACCAGCGACACGTCGTCCTTGCCGTTGGTCGGTTTGACCCATTGGAGGTCGTCGCCGTCATGCAGCGTGATAGCGATCAAGCCGCTGCGGCGCACGTGAGCGAACTCGTCGAGTGCGGATTTTTTCACCGTGCCCTGGCTTGTTATCATCATCAGATACTTGCCGCCTTCGATGTCCGTCATGGGCAAAGATACGGCCACGCGTTCGCCGGGCGAGAGCTGCAAAAAGTTGACGATGGCCTGGCCCTTGCTCGTGCGGCTGCCTTGCGGCACTTCGTAGGCTTTGAGCTGGAACACGCGGCCGCGCGTGGTGAAGAACAGGATGTCCGCATGCGTGTTGGTCGAGAACAATTGATCAACCTCGTCTTCTTCCTTGGTCGCGAGACCGGCGACGCCTTTGCCGCCGCGTCCCTGGGTGCGGAAAGTATCGGGCGGCAGGCGCTTGATGTAACCGTCGCGAGTCAGCATGACGATCGTGCTTTCGTCTGGTACGAGATCGGTAATGGAAAATTCTCCCACCGGATGCGGAATCACGGTCGTGCGGCGCGCGTCGCCATAACGCTCCTTAATGTCAGCCACTTCTCCCTTGATGATGTCCAGCATCTTTTTGACGGATTTGAGGATGGCTTCCAGCTCTTTGATAAGCTCGAGCTTCTCGTTATATTCCTGCTCGACGCGGAGCCGTTCGAGGTTAGCCAGCTGCTGCAAACGCATTTCCAAAATCGCCATGGTCTGCGCCTCGGACAGCCGATACTTTTTCATGAGGTTGACCTTGGCATCATCCTTGTCTTTGGATTTCTTGATGGTTTCGATCACTTCGTTGATCTTCAACAACGCGATGCGCAAACCTTCGAGGATATGGGCGCGATCTTTTGCCTTGGTCAAATCGAATTCCGTCCGCCTGCGGACCACTTCCTGCCGGTGTTTGACGTACTCGGCCAAAATATCTTTGAGCGTCAGCACGCGAGGCTGCCTGCCGCCGTCAACCAGCGCCAGCATGTTGACGTGAAAAGTCTCCTGTAACTGCGTCATCTTGAACAACTGGTTCAAAACTTTTTTGGGATATGAATCCTTTTTGAGTTCAATCACGATGCGCACGCCGTCCTTGTTGGATTCGTCGCGCAGATCCCTGATGCCTTCGATTTTCTTTTCCTGCACCAGCATCGCGATCTTTTCGAGCAAGGTCGCCTTGTTGACCGCGTATGGAATCTCGTTGACTATGATGCGGAACGAGCCGGCTTTCTCTTCCTGAATGTCGGTCTTGGCGCGCATCACGATGCCGCCTTTACCCGTGGCATAAGCCTGTTTGACGGCATTCTTGTCATAAATGATGCCGCCGGTCGGAAAATCCGGTCCGGGCACGATTTTTAGAAGGTCGTCGATTTCTATTTCCGGATCGTCGATAAGCGCATGGATCGCGTCACACAATTCGGTGAGATTGTGCGGGGGAATATTTGTCGCCATGCCCACGGCAATGCCTGCCGTGCCGTTCAACAAAAGATTGGGCAGCTTGGCCGGAAGGACTTTCGGTTCCTGTTTCGTGCCGTCATAGTTGGGTTTGAAATCCACGGTCTGCTTGTCGATGTCAAACAGCATCTCTTCGGCGATGGCCGCGAGTTTGGCTTCGGTGTAGCGGTAAGCGGCAGCGCTGTCGCCGTCCATGGAACCGAAGTTTCCCTGGCCTTTGACCAGCGGATAACGCAAAGAAAAATCCTGGGCCATGCGCACCATGGAATCGTAAACCGCCGAATCGCCGTGCGGATGGAAGTCGCCCAAAACGCGGCCGACCACGGTGGCTGATTTGCGGAACTTGGCCGTGGAGCGCAGGCCTTCCTGCCACATGGCGTACAAAATGCGGCGATGCACGGGCTTGAAGCCGTCGCGCACGTCGGGCAGCGCACGGTCTACAATCACGGACATGGCATAGTCCACGTAGCAAGTCTGCATCTCTGTCGAAAGAGATTGCGCGACCACGTTGTTGTGTACCGGCTCGATGGCCTGGATTTCCTTTTCTGGCATAAATACGAATTACGAATTTACGCGAATTACGAATGGTTACGGCCTGACAACCTTTATCTTTTTGCTATTCCTTATCCGTTTCGACCCCCGAAGGCAGCTTATAACCCGCATTCTTCTTAGGCGTTTCGCCAGTTGCGGGTTTGACTGAAGGAAGCGACACGGTCGTCGTCGCAGTCGGAGACGAACCCGAGGCTGCCGTCTGCTGGACCTGTTCGCGCATGGCAGCCGCTGCGCGGACTTCTGCCGCGCTGCGTGCCTGCAGATCGCTCAAACTATTCATGGCGTTCTTGATGTTGTTTTGGAACTCCTGACCTGCGGTGGACTTGCCGGATTGATCTTGCGGATCGGTGACGCCTATTTCAGCCACAGTCTGTTCGGATGGCGCCTGAATGGCATTGGCGACCGACTGGCGCGCCGCATACAGCCAGCCAAGGCCGATGGCCAAGCCGCAAATTATGACTCCGGCCCACAATGATAAGCGCTGCCTGTTGTCCACGGGTTTGCGCTGTGACGCATACTCCATGATAAGCTGGTGCTTTTCTTCCGCACTCATAAACCGCGGCCGCTCGTCAACAGCTTCCTTGCGGGGAACTTGTGACGCTGCGCGACTTGGCGGCTGCAGCTCCTCCGGCACGTCTGCCGGAATCGGAGTTTCCTGGCGTTTGCGTGGGCTCATAACTTTTTAATTAAGAATGATGAATGTAGAATTAATAATGCAGGAATCAATTTATATTGTTAACCCGCGTTAGCGGCACCGGCATTTTTCATTATTAATTCTTAATTCTTAATTTTATTAGGTTCTTTCAATAACCGTCACGATTATGTCGTCTGCCGGCAGTTCCTTTTTGGAAATTTTGAGTTTATTCATGTCCTGCCGCTTGCATCCGCCGAGTGCGCTGCAGAACTGGTCTACGGTTCCCAGCTTGGTCTTGATGCCTGAGACGTGGTAGTTAACGGGAATGACGATGCGCGGTTCGACCATGGAAATGATATTAGACGACAACTTTGCATCCATGCCCGCACCGCCTCCCACGGGCAAAATCAGGATATCGATATTGCCCAAAGCTTCGAGCTCGACATCCGTCAGTTTGCGGTTGAGTTGTCCCAAAAAAGCCACGGCCATGCCCTCGGCGTCGATGCGGTAGACCAAGGGGCGGGCGGTTCCCTGGTCGGCACTAGGATCCTGGATGCCATTCACGAAAATGCCGCGCACTTCGTATTCTCCCGGGTCGGAAATCACAAAAGGCGTACCGGCCACGCCTTCGATATTAAACTGTTTTCGATCCTGGTGCGACAACGCTAAAAGATCCGGTTCAATGGCCCGGGGAAAGCGTATTGCCTGTTCGTTTTCGAACGGATCGGTCATGAGAACCGCGGACTTGTCGCCGTCCTTGGTTTCGATGCGGATCGATGAGTATCCTTGCCAATAAATTTGCATAAAAAATTGTTGAATTTTTTATGCCCTTTCATCGGCAAGCTCAGACCCTGAATTTATCGAAGGGAGCCTAGCCGAAGGGCATAACTATAGCCTATTTTTACCGCAAAATCATACCACGCCAACCAGGGCTGGACAAGGGAAAAATCGGCCGCTCGTCAACCCTGCGATAGGCGCAGATTCGTCCGGTAAGTCAGCCCCCCGGCAATGGCGATGGCTAGGGCGTCTGCCGCGTCATCCGGCTTGGGAACCTGGGTCAAACGCAGTAATTTCACGACCATGGACTGGATCTGTTTCTTATCAGCCGAACCATAACCGGCCACGGCCTGTTTAATCTCGTTTGGCGTGAGTTCCACCACAGGTAAACCGGCATCAGCTACGGCCAGCAGTATGACGCCGCGAGCCATACCCACATTGATTGCGGTTTTGACGTTGGATTGGAAAAATAATTTCTCGACCGCTACGGCTTCAGGCTGAAATTTGACGATAGCGTCCCGCACCGCGTCGCGCACGGCCATCAGGCGAACCGAAAAATCGTCTTTAGAAGACGTTTCGAGACAATCGTGCCAGACATGTTTGGCGTCTGTGCCGTTAAACTCGACTACGCCCAGGCCGGTGCGGCCGAAACCGGGGTCAATGCCTAATACCTTCATAAGACGGTAGACAGTAGACGGTAGGAGTTAAGATGATGTCATTTTGTTTAACATCCTAAGAACTTCGTCCAATATATTTACCAGCTCAATAATTGAGTCAGCGTTAACGTATCTTAAGCGTAAAGCGATTTCTATTTGAGTTTCCAGTTCTGCAGCAGAACCGTACGCATAAGTTAAAAACCTCTTAAATTCGACATCCGATCCCCGTTTCCTACCCTCGGCGATATTGCTCGGTATTGATACGGCCGATCTTCTCATCTGAGAGGTTAAACCGTAAATCTCTTCCTTGGGAAAATTTTCGGTCAATCTATAAACTAAAACAACGGCATCCATCGATTTCTGCCAAACCACTAAATCTTTATGTCCTTTTGCCTTCATATTAAACAAGCTACCGTCTACGACCTACCGTCTATTTAGTCTGCATTTGTAAAAACATTCGACACATCATCATGTTCATCCAGCAAATCAATGAGTTTGGATAGCGATTCTCCGCTTGCATCATCCAGAGCTACGGTAGTTTTTGGCAACCATTCGATCTCAGCCGACGCAACCGTCAAACCCAATCCGGAGACGACTTCGTTTAATTTGGACAAATCGTTGATGGCACAAACGATCGTCGTTCCCTCTTCCTCATGCCGAATATCTTCGGCACCCGCGTCAATCAAAGCAAGTTCGACTTCATCACGCCTGTCGGCCGCAACCGGACCGGTACGCACCACGCCCTTGTGATCGAATTGGAAAGCGACGGAACCAGGAGCAGCAAACGAGCCTCCGTTTTTTGACATGATGTGTTTGACATCGCCGGCCGTGCGGTTGCGGTTGTCGGTGAGACATTCAACGACCAAACCGGCGCCACCCGGACCATAAGCTTCGTAACGTAAAGATTCGACCTGAGTGCCATCAGCATTTCCGGAACCGCGGATAATGGCGCGCTCTATGCTGTCCTTGGGCATGTTGCCGGCCCGCGCCCTGTCGATGGCCATGCGCAACCGAAAATTCATGCCCGGATCCGAGCCTTTTTCGCGCACCGCGACTTCGATCTCGCGCGCCAGCTTGGTGAACGACGCCGAACGCTTGGCGTCGATCGCACCTTTGAACTGCTTGACTTTGCTCCATTTGCTGTGGCCGGACATAGTTTTACTTATTAAACGATTATCAAACTCATCACGATACAAGCCCATCGAGACGGATATCCGCTTGTTTTAGGATACCAAAAACCAATCCACGTTTGAGATCTTTGCCATGTACCGGGACGATGGCTATCCGTTTGGAAATCGGATGACGCATGATCGCATGGCTGCCGGTAATGCGACGGATAACAAAACCGGAACTTTCCAATAAACGGATAAGCTCTTTGGATGATAGTTGCGGCAACCGCACGCCCATATCAGGCCGGATCCAAAGCGGTAACCGAAGTAACTATGTGCTCTGCCGATTCCCTGGGTATCGGATCCCCATCTTCCTTCAAAACCGCCAAATACCCGCTGATTGCATCTTGTATGTTTCGTCTCGCCTCCTCAAAAGTCTGACCTTCAGACAGGCAGCCGGGCAAAGTCGGAACCATAGCCACAAAACCGCCCTCTATTGCCGGCTCAAAAATCACTGTATAAGTCAAAATATTTTGCGTATCCATATAAAACAATCTTACGCAACTATGTTTGCTTTGTCGAGACTGAAAATGCAAAGGTATCAAGCGCCAGCCAAACGCCAAATATCAGGAACCAAAGTGCCTAAACTGAAGAAAACTTGCGGAGGACGAGGAAATAATTACAATCACCCCATTTGTCGTTGTGGTCGCTACACAGGCCGCGCCGGCCACTGGACGATATCCACTAAATCCTCACGAGTGGCATCGAATGGAATACGGAAAGATTCCTTTGGCGATGCTTCCATGGGCGGTAATTCCATGGATGGTAATTCTTTAGGCGATGCTTTCTTTGGTTTTGTGACGGCTTTCTCTAAAGCGTTGGCCGCCATGTTCATTAAACCCATATGGAACCCATTATAGCACGAAACAACCAAGCAAAAACCGCCCACTCGGGCGGTTTTTGCTTTACAACTTTCTGAAATTTGACTCCAGCATTTTTAATTCTTCATTCTTAATTCTTAATTTTTATTGCGTCGCTTCTTCTAAAGCTTCTTCGGCTGCTTCGACGGGCAATGTTTTATTCTTCAATTGCTCGTGGTAGCCGAAGCCCGTGCCGGCCGGGATGAGGCGGCCGATGATCACGTTTTCCTTCAAGCCTTCGAGCCTGTCCATCTTGCCCGTCAGGGCCGCCTGGATGAGCACGCGGGCCGTTTCTTGGAAGGATGCGGATGAGAGGAAGGAATCGCAGGTCAACGCGACTTTGGTGATGCCCATGAACAGATCTTCGAGCGTCGCGGGCGTTCCGCCTGCCGCTAGCACGCGGGCATTCTCTTCCAAAGCGCGCGGCTTTTCCACGATTTCGCCGGGCAGCAAATCCGTATCGCCGGTATCGCGCACATAACCGCGGGAATACATCTGGCGGATGATGAGCTCAATGTGTTTGGAATTGATCTTCTGGCCTTGGCTCGCGTAGATGGAGAGCACTTCCTTGAGCAGGTATTGCATGACCGCCCTGTGGCCTTTGGTCTTGAACAGGAGCTGCAAATCGTAGTGGCCTTCGGTCAGCACGTCGCCGGGCTGTACCTCGTCGCCTTCCTTGACCAGTATCTTGAAGCCGATGGGACACGGATATTCTACGGCTGCCAAACCCTGATAAATCACGGTCAAACGGTTCTTGGTGAGCTTGACCGAACCGGCATGTTCGGCCGTGATCTCGGTGCCGTCCTGGCGCACGATGATCGTCTGGCCCTGTGCGATCTTGGCGCCGTCTTTGACTTTGACATCGTCTTTGCTGGTGACTACGAGCACGTCCTCGCGGATTTCGTCAGACATTACCTGGACGATCTTTCCGGATTTGGCCGGATCCACCAAACGTTCGCCGGTGGCCGTGCGGATTTCGCGGATTTCGGGTTCGGTGATAAGGACTTTGCCCGCGACTTCGCTCATGACCGCCTTGTGTTTGGGCTGGCGCGCTTCGAACAATTCTTCCACGCGCGGCAAGCCTTGCGTGATGTCGCCGCCCGAGGCCACGCCGCCGGTGTGGAAGGTACGCATCGTAAGCTGCGTGCCAGGTTCGCCGATGGATTGCGCGGCCATGACACCCACAGCCGTACCGAGTTTGACTTCCGAGTTGTATGCCAGATCGTGGCCGTAGCATTTGGCACACAAACCGCGCGCGTTTTTACAAGCCATGACCGAACGCACATGGATTTCCTTGATAGGCTCTTCCAGGGCTCTGAGCATTTTGACGTTCTTGTCCGTAATCAACGCGCCTTTGTGCAGCAGCACCTTGCGTCCTCCGGGTTGGATAATGTCTTTGAGAATGAAGCGGCCCTGGATACGGGTGAGCAAGCTTTCGCCGATTTCCTCGCACTCTTCGTGGGTCAGCACCATGCCGTCCGTATCGCCGCAGTCGTCGCTGGTAATGATCACGTCTTGTGACACGTCGACCAAGCGGCGGGTCAAGTGGCCGGCGTTGGCCGTCTTCAAAGCCGTATCGGTCAAGCCTTTGCGCGTGCCGTGGGACGAGATGAAATACTCAAGCACGTTCAGGCCTTCGCGGAAGGATGATTTGATGGGCAGCTCGATAACTTCGCCCGATGGGTTGGTCACCAAGCCCTTCATGCCAACGACTTGAGTGAGCTGGACTACCGAACCGCGCGCGCCGGAATCCATCATGGCCGAAACCGGACCTACCGGATCGAGCGAATTTTTGGACGCATTCTTGATGCGGTCGTGCACGTCGGACCAGGCTTTGACGATCTGCGTGTAACGTTCGCGTTTGGTGAGCAAACCTTCTTTATACTGCTCTTCGATTAATTTAACTTTGGAATCGCCCTCCTGCACGATCTCGGTTTTACCCGGAATGTCCGGCAGGTCGCCCAAACCGTACGAGAATCCGGAACGCGTGATGTAGCGGAAGCCGGCTTCCTTGATGCGGTCCAAAAACTTGGCCGTTTCTTCGAAGCCGTACAAATCGATGCATTGCTGGGTCAGGTCGCCGAGTTGCTTTTTGCCGAAGCGGTCATTGATGAACGGCATGCCGGCCGGGAACTCGCGATGGATCAGGATGCGGCCCACGGACGTCTCGATTACCGGTTCGCCCGGTGCCAAACGCGTTTTGATTTTGTCGCGCGCCGGCAACCTGTTGGTTTGATATGCATATACTGCCTCCTGCGGCGTACCGAAAGTTTTTACATTGCCGTCGACCGGATCGATCATTGACGTCATGTAATACACGCCCCAGACAATGTCCTGGGTCGGCGTGGTGACCGGCGTGCCCGTGGCGGGACGCAGAAGGTTTTTGGTGGACAGCATGATCTCGCGGGCTTCGCGCTGCGCTTCTTCGGTCAACGGGACATGCACGGCCATTTGGTCGCCGTCAAAGTCCGCGTTGAAAGCCGTACACACCAGAGGATGGATCTGAATGGCTTTGCCTTCGATGAGCGTGGGCTGGAAACCCTGAATGCCCAAGCGATGCAAAGTCGGAGCGCGGTTCAACAGCACCACGGCCTTGGATGCGATTTCTTCCAAAATATCCCAGACTTCGGCGTGATCGGCTTCGATATAGCGGTTGGCCGAGCGGATGTTGTGCACCAACTCGCGCTTGATGAGCTGGGCGATGATGAACGGGCGGAACAATTCGAGCGCCATGCTCTTGGGCAAGCCGCACTGGTGCATCTTGAGCTTGGGACCGATGACGATCACCGAGCGGCCCGAATAGTCCACGCGCTTGCCGAGCAGGTTCTGGCGGAAACGGCCCTGCTTGCCTTTGAGCTGGTCCGCCAAAGATTTGAGCTGACGTTTCTTGCCGGTTGAGGCGAGCACGGTTTTTGCGTGACGTGCGCTGTTGTCGATTAGCGCGTCCACTGCTTCCTGCAACATGCGCTTTTCGTTGCGCGTGATGACTTCCGGAGCATGCAGTTCGACAAGGCGTTTGAGACGGTTGTTGCGGTTGATCACGCGGCGGTACAGGTCGTTCAAATCGGACGTGGCAAAACGGCCGCCGTCGAGCGCGACCATTGGGCGCAAATCCGGAGGAATGACAGGCAACGCCTTGAGCACCATCCAATGCGGCTGAATGGCCTGCAGGCTGAATGACTTCAAAAGTTTCAGGCGGCGGATTATGTGCTCGTACTTGGCGCCCGTGGCATGGCCCAATTCTTCATGCAATGCCTGGATCGTGGCGTCCACGTCAATTTTCTTCAACAGTTCGTCGATGGCTTCGGCGCCGATCTTGGCTTCGAACACATGGCCGAACTTGAGCGCGTACTCGTGGTACTCGTTCTCGGAAATGATTTTGAGCGGGTGCAAAGTTTTGAGTTCGCGTTCGGCTTCGGCAAAGTCGGTTTCGAGTTCCTTGAGCTTGCGTTCCTTGTTGCCTTGCGCCTTGTCCAACTCGGAAGTGAGCGCCGCATCCTGCTTGGCCGTCTTCTCGCCTTCTTCCTTCTGGTTTTTCTCGTGCAGGCGCGCAACCTCGCGTTCGTAATCGCCTTCGATCTGTTTGCGCTTGCCTTTGTATTCGTTGCGGATTTGTTCCACGACCTGGGCTTTCAATTCTTCATTCACGTCGGTCACGATGAAGGCCGCGAAATACACGATTTTTTCGAGCGACATGACCGACAGGTCAAGCACCGTGCCGATGCGGCCCGGCACGCTGCGCAAAAACCAGATATGCGTGACCGGCGATGCCAGTTCGATGTGGGCCATGCGTTCGCGGCGGACCAGCGAGTGCGTGACTTCCACGCCGCACTTGTCGCACACGATGCCTTTGTAGCGGATCTTTTTATACTTGCCGCAATAGCATTCCCAGTCTTTTGAGGGGCCAAAAATTTCTTCGGCAAACAAGCCGCTCTTTTCGGGCTTTTGCGTGCGGTAGTTGATGGTTTCGGGCTTGGTCACTTCGCCGTACGACCAGCCGCGGATAGTTTCGGGCGACGCGAGCCTCAGGCGCATGCCGTCGAAATCGGTCGTCTTGACGTTTTCTGATTGGAAAAACGACATAGTATTGGTTGGTCGGTGGGTTAGAAGCCTGCGGGTTCGGCCGGCGGCGCGTCCCACGAGAACTCTTCGTTCGTCGGGGCGGTCGTGGCTTTGGCCACATGCGTGGGTTTGGATTCTTCGATGCGAGTGCCGCCCTTCAATAGTTCAACATCGAGACATAAACCCTTAAGTTCGCGCATGAGCACGTTGAAAGATTCGGGAACGTTGACTTTGGAGATCATCTCGTCCTTGATGATGGCTTCGTACGCTTTTGAGCGGCCGGTCACGTCGTCGGACTTGATGGTCAAAATTTCCTGCAGAGTGTGAGCCGCGCCGTAAGCTTCGAGCGACCAGACTTCCATTTCTCCGAAGCGTTGGCCGCCGGATTGCGCTTTGCCGCCCAACGGCTGCTGTGTGATGAGCGAGTACGGGCCGATGGAGCGCTGGTGAATCTTGTCTTCCACCATGTGCGACAATTTGAGGATGTAGTTGTAACCCACGGTCGGATTGTGCTCGTAGGATTCACCCGTGCGGCCGTCGTACAATTTAACTTTGCCGTCGTTGGCAAAACCGGCTCTCACGAGTTCGCTGCGAATCGTGGCTTCGGGCACGCCGTCAAACACCGGAGTAGCCACGTTGTAACCCAAAGTATTGGCTGCCAAACCCATGTGAGTTTCCAGGATTTGTCCCAGGTTCATGCGGGAAACAACGCCGAGCGGAGACAGGATGATGTCCACCGGAGTTCCGTCGTCCAGGAAAGGCATGTCCTCGACCGGCACGATGCGCGAGATGACGCCCTTGTTGCCGTGGCGTCCGGCCAGCTTGTCGCCCACTTGGATTTTGCGCAGGTCGGCAACCGCCACCACGATGCGCCTGAGCACGCCCGGCTGCAGCTTGTCGCCGTTCTCGCGGGTAAAGACTGTCACGCCCACTACTTTGCCGCGCGCGCCGTGTTCCAAATACATGGACGTATCACGCACGTCGCGGGCTTTCTCGCCAAAAATGGCGCGCAACAGTTTTTCTTCAGCCGACAGGTCGGTTTCGCCCTTGGGCGTGATCTTGCCCACCAGAATGTCGCCGGATTTGACTTCAGCGCCGATACGCACCACGCCGCTCTCATCCAAATTCTTGAGTTTTTCTTCAGATACGTTGGGAATGTCGTTGGTCACCACTTCAGGACCCAGCTTGGTGTCGCGCACGTCCATGGAAAAATGCTCGATGTGCACGCTGGTAAAGCGGTCCTGATGCACCAAAGTCTCGGACAGGATGATGGCGTCCTCAAAATTGTAACCGTCCCATGACAAGAAAGCGGCCAATAAGTTTTGACCCAGGGCGAGTTCGCCGTTCTGGCACGAGGCTCCGTCGACGAGAACTTCGCCGGCATAAACTTTCTGATCTTTGTTGACGCGGACATGCTGGTTCAAACATGTGCTCTGGTTGGAGCGCTGGAATTTAACCAGATCATAACGGCGGATTTGTCCGTTGGCTGTCTGCAGTTCGATGTGATTGCCTGACACTGACACGATCGTGCCATCATCCGGAGCCAAAATAGCGTGTCCCGAATCCACTGCCGCGCGACGTTCAACGCCCGTGCCCACAATGGGCGCATCGGGCTTGATGCATGGCACGGCCTGGCGCTGCATGTTGGAACCCATGAGTGCGCGTTGGCCGTCATCGTGTTCCACAAACGGCACTAGAGACGTGCCGATGGACAGAATCTGTTTGGAGGAAACGTCCACGTAATCGATTTCCGTCACATCAACGACTGTCGGTTCGCCGTTTTTGCGGGCTGGCGTGCGCTCGGTCAGAAACTTGCCGTCGCGTCCGATGGGTGTGGTAGCCGGTGCCGTAGTGCCGCGTTCTTCGGTGAAAGCGTTCAGATAAACGATCTCGCCAGTCACCGTCGGCACGATCGGTAATTTGGTGATGGAAACTTTCGCCAGCTTCTTGGCCAATGCCGCTGTAATCTCTTCGCCGGATTTGGCGACTTGCTTGCCTTCGCCGTCGCTGATATCGGCGCGCAAAACTTCGCCCACGCCTTCGGCGCCGTCGTTATTCACCCAGTTCTTAACTTTGCGGTAAGGCGTTTCCACGAAGCCGTAATCGTTGATGCGTGCATAGCTGGCCATGTGGCCCACCAGGCCGATACTCGGGCCTTCGGGCGATTGGATGGGACAGATGCGGCCGTAGTGAGTGCGATGCACGTCGCGGACTTCGAAGCCGGCGCGTTCGCGGGAAAGGCCGCCCGGACCCGTGGCCGACAAACGTCGCTTGTGCTCCAGTTCTGACAGCGGATTTGTCTGGTCCATGAACTGCGACAACTGCGAGGACATGAAGAACTCGCGGATGGCAGCGATAACCGGACGCGCATTGATCAAGCGTCCCGGAGTGAGCGACGGAATGTCCTGCGTGGACATGCGGTCTTTAATGATGCGTTCCATGCGGGCCAAACCGATGCGGAAGCGGCTCTGCAACAATTCGCCGATGGCGCGCACGCGGCGGTTGCCCAAATGGTCCACGTCGTCAGGCTGTTCCTGCGTGTTGTTCAGGCGGATGATCTCGCGAAGAATATTTATCAAATCTTCCTTGGACAGGATGCGGTTCTCTTCCTTGCTCACCATCTCCGTGTCCCAAGGCAAACCGAAACGTTGGTTGAACTTGTAGCGGCCGACCGGACCGAGATCGTAGCGCTCGAACTTGAAGAACATCGAGTGAATCAAAGATTTGGCATTGTCAGCCGTGGCCAGATCTCCCGGACGGATGCGCTTGTAGACTTCGATATAACCGTCATCTTCGTTCTTGGCCACGTCCTTGTTCAATGTCGAATCCACATAGCGATTCATGGGATGCACGTCCACATCGGACAGCACGGCGCGGATCTCGTCGTCAGTAGTCACGCCAAAAGTGCGCAACAGCGACGTAGCCGCCACTTTGCGCTTGCGGTCTATCTTGACCCAGATCACGTGGTTCAAATCGGTTTCGAATTCCAGCCACGCGCCGCGGTTGGGAATGACTTTTGCGCCATAATACTGGCGGCCGCGGGCCATCTCGGCGGTGAAGAACGCGCCGGCCGAACGCACGAGCTGGGAAATGACCACGCGCTCTACGCCGTTGATTACGAACGTGCCGCGGTCGGTCATGACCGGCAAATCGCCCAAATAAATTTCCTGTTCCTTGGATTCGCCGGTGCGCTTGTTCAATAATTTCGTCTTAACGCGCAGCGGAGCTTCGTATGTGATGTTTTTTATCTTGGACGTCTTTTCGTCAAACTTGGGTTCATCCAAAAAATAGTCCGTGAGCCACAACTCCAAATCGCGTCCGATAAAGTCGCGGACGGGCGAGAGCTCGTGGAACAGTTCACGGATGCCGGTTTCCAAAAACCAACGGTAACTTTGTCGCTGGACCTCGATCAGGTCGGGCAGCGCCATCGCGTCGCGCGAGGCGGTAAAGTACCGGCGTTCAAGGTCCTTTGCGGGCTGACGCCGGAAAACCATGGAAGGCATGGAAGCTCGATGTTAATGGTACAAGCGCGTCCCGTCCGGACCCTGGGCCTGACCAGCGGATGCTGGTCGTAGACAGTTCAGGCAGTGGGCCGGGCGCCGGCGAGAGGCACGAGCACCGTTTGCAAGCGAATTATATGTAAAGTAATTTTTTGTTTTCCCACCCGGCTGGCAAAACCGAGATACAAAAACCCTCCGAAATTTCAGTTTCAGAGGGGTTGGTGTTTTATGGCGAGATAAACATTCTGGAAAAAGATTGGGGGGACGTGGTTCGACTTAACTCACCACGCTGCCTCGAGCTAAATTCCTCATGGAACAGCCCGATACTTTTTTGTCAAACTAACCTTCGTTGCGCGATTATTTCATCTAATCAAACGGCTGTCAAGGGCTTTTAACAAACAAACCCCCTTATACCCTCCCCCTTTCGTCATTGCGAGCGTATGCGCGGCAATCTCACCTCTCACGAACCGGGTCAACATGCTTCGATTAAGTTTCTCACCCTCATCACCCGGCCTCTTCCCTCCTTGAATAGGGGGAAGAGGAGGAGCTGATTGGTTGATTTTTGTTACTTTGGTTAATCAAGCTAATCAGGCTTTAATTAAGTGAATCAAGGTAATTTAGTGTTTTTTTTGTAAAGTTCGCTCAACACAGCCAATTCTATTTGGCTTATTTTAGCCATAAAAATTGCCCTGCTCCCCTTGACAAAATCCTCAAAATGTGATATCCTTGTCTGTTCGACTGAACTGGAAAACCAACGTCCCCGCGGGGACAGTAAGGATCGAAAAATGAACAAGCAAGAGCAGAAGACGGTGGCCGTGGACATCAACGCGGTCCGGATCAACAGGGCGCTCACGCGTGGTCTGGCCCCCAAGGTCAGCGGGCTGGAATCCGACACCGGATTCCTCACCACACTTCTCCACAAAGGCGTCCGAACCAAAGACCTCCCGCGCCTCAGCGGTCTGGTCAGCGGGCCGAAGTGGAAGCGGGTGTACAAGTCCCGCATCGTGGCCGACGGCAAGCTTCATGAGGAGACCTTCAAGGCCCTCAAGGAGCTCCGAACCGAGCTGCGGCTGGTGGTTGACGCAGGATCTGTGATCCTGGACGTCGTGGGCTACCAGAGGGCATTGCTTGACTGCCTCAAACGTCAAGCCCAGGCCGCCGAGTCCTGGTGGCACGGTCTCTCCCCCGAGGAGCAGAAGACCGGCCTCCGCGCTGTACGGCACTTCGTTCAGGGCAATCCTGAACGGGCGTACAACGAAGCCGACGCAGAGGGTCGGATCAGGTTGCTGGCAGTGGCTCGAGAGGGACTCGAGGCCGCCAAGCTGGAAGTTGCACGCAGGGCCGCAATGGCCAAGCCTGCAGCACAGCCTCCAGAGGCTGTCCCGGCTGCGGACAAGAAGTCCGCGGTAGCCTGAAGCACATTAGAGTCGTAGCTGACCTGTTTCTCAACGGTCAGCTCCTCAGCAGAGCGCCGAATCAAACGATTCGACCCTGTGCTGACAGACTAAAAACTGTCATTTGGCTCAACCAAGCTAATCCTTCGACTTCATCGCGTCTGACGCGATTCCGCTCAGGATGATAAACAAGCCAAAAAATATTTTGCTCAACCTAGCATAGAAATGGCATCAGAAAGTCTTGACATAAATCGTTGAACCTGATATCTTAAAACGTTCACTCGACAAATCGTTATTGAAAGATCCTTCGCAACATCCATATTTTCTGGACTATGCTCAGGACAAGTTTTTTCGGGAAAGACATAGAGGAGAGAGAATCTCGCGGCACCCGAACCCGGGTCTGTCGCGGATTGGAGGAAGAAACCATGCCGATCCGGTTCCGACTGGAACGTCATGGAAGTACAACTCCCGAGCATCCGAACGCTTGCGTCCCGGTTGCTCACTGTCCCGGCTTTAAAAACCGGGACACCTCTATATCTTTCCTTAAAAAAATGCCAAATGCCAAATTCAGGAGACTGAATTCGTAATTTGTAATTTGGCATTCGTAATTGAATAGATGCCCCCGCAGACGTGGAGGAGAGAAAACTCTCTGTGGTCTTCAGCAACCCTGAAGCAGCCACGAGACTGACGAAGAAAGTCATAGCGCCCGGTGAAAACTGGGTTCTCATGGCCGGTACGCGTCAAGGATTGCCCGAACATCATTGATGTCTCGAACAGTCCCCTCCGCATCTGTTGGGGTATTTACGTAACTAAGGTCACCTGTCATCCTCGCAACGGTGACACATTCCTCGATTGTCATTGCGAACGGATAGTGCAGCAATCCCACGAAGCATGTTAAACCTGTTTGTAAGAGGTGAGATTGCCACGCTTTTCGCTCGCAATGACAGAAGGAAAAGGAGAAAGAAAGTGAAAAAGAGCCTGATTTCGCTGTTCCTGGCCGCCATGTTCGTCCTTGCGATCCTCACGGGTTGCAAGGCCGATCCCACGACTCCGTCCGGACCGACGTCCGGCCCCGGACTGCAACCGCAGTCAACCGGAGCCGTGATACCCGACTGTCCAAACGGACCCGAGGGTCGCGGAGCGGGCGGCTGCACCAAGGCAGAAGAAGGACAGAAGTGTCAGGCTCGAAACCCTGACATGGTCCTGGTATGCAAGAGCTGCTTCCGCCTGGACGAGCGGACGGCGGCCAACACGGCTTTCGTGAATCCGAACTGCAAGTAGGATTCACGCTCACGGACTGCGGGGTCGGACACAATCCGCCCCGCTGTCCGATCCATATATGCTATCATTGTAAGGACGTTGCACCGCAACGTCCCGAATAGGAGGACCTATGAAACAAAAAACTCATCCGACAAAAAAGTCCAAAGAGGGCAACGAGCTTTTCACCATCAAGATCTCGAAGGAGGAGATCGAGAGAAAAGTGCGGAAATCCTATCCGCCGAGCATTCAGGTCCACAAGGACAAAACTGCCTACAAACGGAAGCTCAAGCATCCGAAAAAGGAGGAGGAATAAATGGACAACCGTAGTCTTAGCGCCGACTGTAATCATCATGTCGGCCGTCTGTCTGAAGCCCGCAAATCATGCGGTTTTGAGACGGATAAACCATACCCGGCAAACCAGACCCCAAAGGTCGAGTTTGGCCGGTTTTTTCGTAATCCTGGCCTAAAACCCCCTCGGCCCTGAGCTAAGCCGAAGGGTTGACAATATCGCCAAGTTCTGCTAAGGTTCCAAATCCTTTTACAGCACCAACAGACCAACGTTCTTGGAGGGGAACGGTCATTTTCCTCGCAAAATGGGAAGCAACATGGAGGGGAAAGCGATCCCCGACGTTATGTCGGGGCTGGCGCCGAACGTACCTGACTCCGGCTTAGGCTGGACTCCCGGCCGTAAAGCGCATTCTTGGCTCGCACTCGGTTATTGCCAAAGTGTGAGTCTCGCCTCCATATTGTTTTCTCGGTCAAAGTATTCCGCACGTCTGGATCAAACAATTTGGTCCGCGCTTGCGGAGGACGTATGACAAACGTTCGTTAGACAAAATGCTCAGTGACTGCCCTCGCGGGCAAAATGGAAAACAAGATAGTGATGGAGGACATCATGACGACAGAAAAGAAAGCACGTTCTGTATCTGCGATGGACAAGGCCGTGGAGCTCGATCTGGGACACCTGGCGAAGCATGCCTACCGCAACCTGGAGTTGAGCGCCGAGGAAGCTGACAAGGAAGCTCCCCCGGTTCCCATCCGGACGTTCTTCATCCAGGCGCCCATCCTGCTGGACGGTATTCGGTACTGCAACAATCTTGTTGGGGTCGAAACCACCAACGAGGTGTTCTTCAGCCGCAACCACGGCGCCATGCAGTACGTGACGCAGCAGGACATGAACGACTATATCGACAGGGATGCCGAGATGGTCGTGATGCCGGCTGTCATTCCGTGCATGGCCAACACGCGAATCTGCGTGTCGCTGCACGAGATGCTGCGCGTACCGGGCGACGAGTTCAAAACCCGGCATGCCAACCTGCTGCCCGGTTTGGACGCCGAGCTGCTGGAAGACATCGAAGCCGGCCGGCTCGACGCGTATGTCGTGCCGCACACTTACATGCGCGACCTGCGCGAGCGCGGCTGGTTCGTCCGTTCGTACAACCTGCATCCGCTCATCGAAAAGATGGCGCGCTACAAGTTGTCCGAGGACGAGGGTTCGAACACCTACCAGCCCTACGACGGCAAAACGAAGATGATCTTCGGCATGACCGGCGTCAAGGGCGATAACATGGTCAAGCGCGTGGGCATCTTCTTCGGCCAACTGCCCAGCAAGGGCACCAATGACCGAGGGTGGATCGTGTTCATGTATGTGGCGACGCTCCAGATCAACTATGCGGCCCTGCTGCTGGCGCACTGCGACGGCACCATGGAACGCTTCTTCATGCGTTCCGGCATGGTCTTCCCGGACATCGCGTTCAAGAAGGAAGATGCAGCCGCCAAGCGCCGCGATCGTCCCAACAAGACGCCGCGCCGCAGACGCCGCGACGAACCCGCAGCTCACGGAGCCGATGGCGAAGCCGGGCCTGACGAGAAGGAAGAGGCCAAGCCTGACGGTGGCGCCGAAGTCGAAGAAGACGACGAAGCGCGGCCCAACGTAGGCAGCGGCTTCGGCAGCTTCGAAGGCACCGAAGTCGATGACTCGGATGACGAGGAACCGCCTGCAGCCACAGGCAGTAACTGAGTACCTACTAGCTGCGACATAGCCACTCGGCGTGTCGCAGCATCTTGTTTATTCCAGCATGGCAACTCATGGTGGAATGAACAGGCTTCATCAAGGAGAAACACATGCGACGTGCGGACCTTAAAATTTCCGGCAATGTCATCGACGCCAGCCGGCTTTTTGCCAAAAACAGAAAGCCCAGCCTCCTCTTGCTGGTCAAGAACAGCGAAAATCTGTTCGACGCGGCAAAACCCCAACCCAGTTTCCGATGGGTCGAGCGCAACCATTTCCTGAAAACCGCATCCGATCTTTCGCGAGAAGGCTGGAACGTTTTCTTCTGCGGATACGAACCGTACCTGGGCACGGGACTGGAAAATCCGCTAGAATTGCTGCGCGGCGTGATGGAAAAACGCCTGTCCGAACTCACCGCAACAGGACTCGCGGCCCGCTGACTCAGGTCAGCGTTTTTGTTCCAAATAACAATAGTAAAGGATAATCCTGAGCCAGCCGAAGGATTGACAATTGGCTACGTACAGCCTACGATGCGCTTGTAAGTTGCGGACCGTCGGTTGCGAAGCGAAGCACGATAATTTAGGCCGCGAAATTCATGGCCCCCGGTCTTCGGATCGGGAATCTCTCTCCTCCCATGAAATTCTCCGCCTTTACTCTCATTGTGGCGACGCTTCGCAGCTGATGTTCCGCAAAGAAAAAATTCCGTATGTAGGGACGTTGCATGCAACGTCCCTACATACGGAATTTTTTTATTTACTTTTTTGTCATCCTGAGCGAAGTGAGTCCGACGAACGCAGTCGAAGGATCTGGTTTTATACATATCTAAGAAGCTGGATCCATCGACTTCGTCGGACTCCGCTCGGGATGACAAAAATCGTTAACTGTTATTTGTTTGTCGTTGAAGAGGTTGTCATGGTTGTTGATGAAGTCGTCTTTGGTTCGTAAGTCACGTACCTGACCAGTTCCGTGCGGCCTCCATAGCGCCGTCTGGCTTGGATGACCAAGCGCGTCAAACCGCGGGGCACGTCGAACGCGTATTCGAACGTTCCATCGCTTTCGACCACGGCCGCGATGCCGTTAACTGAAACTGTTGATTCGGAATCCGTTTTTCCTTTGATGTTGACGAATGACTCGGAAACCTTCGCATCAGGCGCCGGCACAGATACTTCAAGCGGCGGCGGCGCAATTAATGTCAGCGTCTGGTGCCAGACATACCAACCGATCAACAAAACGAACGGCAGCATGACAGCCGCGGCCACATACCTGGACGTGACAAAAAAATCCGTCCGGCGCAGGCGGCGGATGAAAGACGTATTTGTTGCAGCCGGCCCGCTCAAACCGGTTTGAGCGGTGGCTTCGCGATACTTTCCCAACAAAAATCCCACGCGCCCTTCCAGGGCTTTTACCAGCACCCGCACGTGGCGTTCTGCATAAACCGGATCGCTTAATTCCGCAAAACGCTCTTCCTCCAGCATGGCTATCAACGACACATGTATTCCCGTTTCTTTTGACAACTGTTCGCGCGTCCAGCCTCGAAGTTCGCGCAATGCCAAAAGATCGGCGCCAAAACTCCGGTCCGTGCTGACCTCTTTATGGATGAAAGCCATATTATTACAATCATCAATTGCCAATTTTCAATTTTCAATAGCCATCATTAACTACGACCAAGCGGACGTCAAGCGAACTAAAAAACACTATTGAAAATTGATTATTGAAAATTGAAAATTTATTTTATTCCTCCTCGATCTCCGGAATCTCTCGATTGACTTGTTCTAAAGCGGGATGGCTTGGCGTCGGAACCTGGTCCATGCCTTTGGTGAATTCCACTTGTAAAATCTCGCGCGGTTTGGCGCCGTCCGACGGACCGATAAAACCTTCGACTTCCAGCAGATCCAATATGCGGGCCGCACGGGCATAACCGACTTTAAGGCGGCGCTGCAAAAGCGAAGCGCTGGCTTTGCCGGCACGAATAATTTCTTCCTTGGCCGCGGGTAACAGCTCATCCGCATCTTCATCCATACCGCCGCCATCGGACGAGAAAGTTGTGGGCGAACCCGTCTTTTCCACGACCGAAGGATCATATTCGCCCGGTCCGTATTTTGATTTCACGTATTCGACCACGCGGCTGATTTCGTCGTCAGCCACAAACACGCCCTGGATGCGGCGCGGCGAACTCATCTCGGCGGTGGAATACAACATGTCGCCGCGACCAATGAGTTTTTCCGCGCCCGACTGGTCCAAAATGGTACGAGAGTCCATGAGCGATGCCACGGAAAACGCGATGCGCGCCGGAATGTTGGCTTTGATCAGGCCTGTGATGACATCCACCGAAGGTCGCTGCGTGGCCAGTATCAGATGGATGCCAACGGCACGCGACATCTGCGCCAAACGCACAACCTGCGATTCCACGTCTTGTTTTGCCGTGACCATAAGATCGGCCAATTCGTCCACGATTATGACAATATACGGCAGTTTTTCCTGGCAACGCTGATTATAACTCGCTATGTCGCGCGCTTGCATCTTGGACAGCAGATCAAAACGCCGGTTCATCTCGCGGATCGCCCACTTGAGCGCATTGACCGTCTTGTCGACTTCCGTGATGACCGGAGTAATCAAATGCGGAATGCCATTGTAAATCGGAAATTCCACGCGTTTAGGATCCACCATTATCATCCTAAGATCATCCGGACTGTTGGAATACAGCATGGACATAATGACCGTGTTCAGGCACACGGACTTTCCCGAACCCGTGGCGCCGGCAACCAAAAGATGAGGCATGCGTGTGATGTCCGCCAGCCAGGGTTTGCCGCTCACGTCACGACCCAGGGCAAAATTCAACGAGTTTTTGCGTTCGCGCCATTCTTTTGTCTCGAACAGTTCACGTAAACCAACGATGGCCACGCTTTGGTTGGGAACTTCGACGCCAACGAGCGACTTGCCCGGAATCGGCGCTTCGATGCGGATGGGATGCGCGGCCAGAGCCAGTGCCAGATCATTATGCAAAGCCGTGATGCGCGTCAATTTGATGCCGTCTGCCGGTTTAAATGTAAACTGAGTAACGGTCGGGCCGACAGACACTTCACCCATCTCGACAGGAATGCCGAATGTTTCCAGTGTGCGCTGTATCATTGTCTGCCGCGCAGAGATGTCGCCGGAGGTGGGTTTTTGATCATGCTTGGCCAACAACTCAAAAGGTATATCTATCTTCGGTATTCGACGACGCGGCTTTGATGCCGACTCGGTTTTCGTCGCCTCGGTCATGGACGTACTCGACATCTTAACTCGCGACTCATCCTCTTCGTCCGTTTCCTCATCTCCTTCATCCTCAACTTCTTTCGTTTTCGACGCCGCCGGCACCTGCAATGCCGCTTGTTCAGCAGCCAAACGCTTCTGCGCCGCGCGTTCCTTCATGGATGCAAATATCGAGATGAATGGCCTGATGAAAAACATGGCCGCGGAATGGAACCAGCCAAGAACTTGCATGACGCGATTAACTATCGAACCGAGCGAAGTATTAAAAATGAGGACAATTGAAATACCAAACACAGCCGCAAGAAATATGCAGGCACCAGCCAGGCCAAAAATCGGCACGAACGGTCCGGCCAACATGGATCCGACTTTGCCGGCCGCTCCATCGGCAGCCGCGCCCGTGGCCGGAGCAGCTCCGAAAGTCAGCAAATGAACCACCGGATTCAAGCCCAAAAAGAAAAGAAAGAAACCCGCAATATTTGTAGCTTTAAGCGGCAACCTATCTGGCGACAAAAGATTGATGGCAGTGGCCAAAAGAAAAAACGGCACCACTATCTTGTCCCAACCAAAGATGTGCGACAGCGCCTGATCCGTGGCCACGCCCAGTGCTCCGGCCAGGTCAAACATGGACAAGAGGAAAAATAAGGCTACGGCAAAACAAAAAACCGTGGCAATCCCCCGTTGCGTCTGCGGATCCAGATGGAAATTGAACGAAAAACGTTTACGTCTGCGCGGTGACATCGTTGGTTATTTTAGCGTCTTGGGCGTTAAACGTCCAACAACTGTCAACAAACCCGCTTTTACCTATTAATCTGAACGTTTCTTGAGTCAACAGGCAAAATAATCGATAATAACGCCTCCTTCAACTTCTCAGCTCTGACATGCCTCAACAAACCCGAATACGAAGCTATATTGTTGCGTGCAATTTTTCTCAACATCCTGAGCTTTGTAGCCGTTCGCAAAACGCGGTAATGCGAAAAACAAACAAGACCCAACCAATCTACGCCGTGATGGTGTTGTTTTGCGACAATTTCCAAGCCAATTTCTGAAAACGCTCGACTGCGCGGTGCGTGCCCTTGCCCTTGCGGCAAGACCAAACGTCAAAGATAAGCTTTTTATCAAACGACGTCTCGATTACACGAAACACCGCATGATGCACCAACCTGTCCCTCACTCCCGGTTTGTGTATATGCCGACGCTTCGGGTCGCAAACGTAAAACGATTCATACGGCCCGTGGCAGTACGTGTTATTTTTTAAGTCTTCGTGCAACTCAAAAACATTGTCCTCCAAAGCCAACTCAAACTCCTGCACATCCCGCTTTTGACCCTTCCCTCTCCTAAACTCTATTCCACGCCCCAAACAAATTCTCCAGTGATATTATTCTCTCGAACAATCCGATATTGTTTATTGATAATTGAAAATTGTTTATTGTCTTATGAGCACCCCCCCCGCAACTCTTTTCGGTCTGCCTATCTTTCATAAATATTACGCTTTCATAAAAGCTTTAACGTCCTGGCAGACGCAATGCCCCAAAACGCATCGTCACACGATCGGAATGACCGTGGTTAATTCGTCGCACGCCTTGCTCGAAACCTTTTACCGTGCCAATCTGGCACGCGGTTACAAGAGGCTGGTTCTGTTGTCCGAGGCGAGCGTACAGCTCGACATGTTGAAAATTTTCATACGCCTGGCCAAAGACACGCATGCCATGTCGGATAAGCAATATATTCATTTGCAAGAACAATTGAACGAGGTCGGGAAGATATTGGGCGGTTGGATTAAGGATAACGCACCGTATACGAAACGCCCTACGGACTTGGCCGAGGGCGATCGCGGGATATGATCAGGGGACGAAAGCCAACATTGTCGTTCGGATTGTCGTTCCAGTTCACGTACGAGGCTCCGCCGTTGTCCGAGTTGCCGGAAATCAGACGGTTGCCGGACTCATTGCGCACCCAACCTTCCATTTCACCAGCGATTAATTCCTTTCTCGCTTGTATTATCATGCGGCGGTAGAGCGAACCATGGTTGCGCCCACCCACGCCAGTTGCGTGCACGTCATTTCCCTTTTTTCGGCGAACCAATCTCCGTTTTAAACATTCGCGATTAACGCAATTCAGAGTGGTTTCATTAGCCGCGTTTACATTCTACCGCATTCGTTAAATCAAACCAACTTTGTGAACCTCATACCGTGCCAGAGTACCAGAGGGCCAGAGTACCAAAGTTCCATTTTAAGGGAAAATAACCAGGGGACGAAAGCCAACAACGCCGAGCGTATTGCCGAACCAGCGCACGTACGAGGCCCCGCCGCTGCCCGAGTAGCCGGAAACCAGACGGCTGCCGGACCCATAAAACTCTTCATGCCACTCGTATGTTGAAGTTCCATCGTAATCAGATCCCTGACCCATGACATTAGCTTCTATGGTTCGTGGAAGACGGACGGTTGCGTTGGGGATTTCATCGAGTTTGAGAACCTGTTTGAAGGCTTCCCAGAACTTTGGATTGGAGAATACGGATGGATGAATTTTGTTGCGCAGACATTCTGCGGCTTCCTGATTCAGGACTTTGACCTCTAAGAGCTGCTTGAGTACGTTCTGGATCAGATCGTCATTCTGTTCTTTTGTGGCATACGATTGGTTGCCGCTGTCGTAGTCAGGTTTTTTTCTTGAATCAACAAGCATCCAGGCTCCGGGGAGTTCGTCGGGTTCCAGGTCTTTAAGGTTGGGGTTGGATATGTTTTCTGGCAGGTTCTTGATTTTGTCCAGATCGTCGTAAAACTCAAGGCCGTATCCTTTTGGATTGTTGCGTTTTCCGGGTTTATGAGTCCAGCCGGGATATTTCGCCTCTTCTTTCATCCTGATGTTGGGCCAGTATTGGAGTTTAAAGCCGTTTTCTTTCCAAAAATCCAAATGTTCCTGAGTTATACCTTCGGGTATGGGTGGGATGTCGAAATGTTTGCCAAAGAATTCTTCAAGTCTTTGTTCTTCCTCTTGGATGATTGGAGCTTCGAATGCTTTACCCACAATCTTATCCTGCCTCCCGCATTCGTTTATCACTGTTAATAACTCAATCGCTCTATCCGAATCTTTCTTATCGACTTTGCCTTCACGGACTTTGGCGGCCAGTTCGTTGCGGTTTTTGACTTCGTATTTGGCGTAGATGACGAATAAACTCTTTTTGAGTCCTCCAATGGGTCTGTCGCCCAACCCTCCCGAGAAAATATCGAATTTCAAAAAACGATCTGAGCCATGAACGCATCCGCGTCATTCATTCCTCAGATCGTTTT